>Ga0126381_100000744_pt1 | contig 35619 bp, 41 predicted proteins | sample PanSoiMetPlot_28_FD_96465 | JGI IMG/M metagenome (GOLD analysis project Ga0126381, IMG submission 96465) | Tropical forest soil microbial communities from Panama - MetaG Plot_28 | ecosystem: Environmental > Terrestrial > Soil > Tropical forest > Bulk soil | place: Panama | collected 2016-02-17 | reverse complement strand
GAACCAAGGATCGAACGCAGCGTAATGAGTAGTGCGAGCAGGGAAGTGAGCATCGAAGGAGAGAATTCGGAAAGAAGTATAATTCGTGTCGGCTCAGATCTTTCCGGATTTTCAAGAGGCACAGGGAGTAAACGGGAAGAATAAACTCAGGTCTTGGCGGATTCCAGCGCGGCAATCGCTACCCCGTCTTCTTGCGGTACGAACTACCTCATTCTGGCTTGGGCATTTCACGGCGGCACGAACTCGACAAATATCTGGCGTAGCAATGCGGACGGTTCCAGTCCCCTGAAACTGACGGATGGAAAGGTTGATTACTGGCCAGTTTGCTCACCTGATCAGAAATGGGTGTACTACGTCGACCAGATTGGGCACATCTACCGGGTATCGCTGGACGGTTCCGGCAAAACGGAAGCAATCATTAGTATGCCCCAAGATTACAAGGCTGAAGGGCTAAGTATTTCGCCCGACGGCAAAACCCTAGCGACCTTCGTTACGAAGGGAAACGAAGCAGCCCCAAAGATTGCAGTGTTTGGACTCGGATCATCGAGTCCGCCGCGAATGCTTGATGCCAGCCATGATTCGGGACCCTATTTGCAATTCACTCCCGACGGCAAATCCTTGGCTTATACGACTCAGGCGAACGGGGTGGGCAACGTATGGGTGCAGCCACTGGACGGTTCTGCAGGCCATCCGATTACAAACTTCAAGTCGGAGTACATCGTGTCATTCAGCTTGTCGCTGGATGGAAAGAGTCTTGCTGTTTTGCGCGGCCACTATGATTCTGACGTTGTTCTCCTCCAAGAATCGAAGCCGTGAGAAAGCCCGTGACCCCACTGGAGAGACGCCGAATCTGGCATCTCCATCCTCAAGCAAACCAAGGCCGAGTAACGCAAACTGCAATAGCCAGCCGCACTCGAAGCGTTGTTCTCGACCATTGCCACTGACTGCACTTATCTCGCTAAACTCGCTTTTCTCTCAGGAAAAACAATGCACACGGTCGGCAAGGTCACAGAGGTTCAGAAGCGGCCACCTGATCACGACGCGATAAAACGTGCCTATCTCGCTTATTTCGCTTTTCTCTCCATCAAGTAGCCAGTCATGGGGGGATACGCCAATTGGCAATAACTAATTGGAAAAATAGCCATTGGGGTTACTTGATAAATTTTCATTTAAAAGATCCTTGAATCTGGGAGTGTTGGATGTACAGAAACTGATTTCAGCCGGACAACTGAAACTGGTCGATACGTTCGTTACTGACAGAGCCTTTGAGGAGTTCTGCAGAAAGCATGGAAACGCGATCAACATGGCCCTTATCGACCCCTCGACTAGGAAGTGGTTGGTCAGTGAGTACGGTGTTCCTGATTCTGTCGAAGACAAGAAGTTACCCCGTGCTCAAAAGCACGCGCTCATCATTCGAGCCTGCAAATGCGGAAGAAAGATCGCTGGCAATGTCTACTTTCGACACCTGAGGCACTGCCGCCAACTTAATGCGGAGTCGCAACAGATAAACCATGCTCAGTTAGGTTTCCGCCCAAGATGTGATGGACGGTTCTTCTCAGCCGTCACTCATCCTCTCTGGAACACGGAATTAGTTCGCAAGACCGCGCCATGCCCAGAGGTAGAATTGAAGAAGTCTACAATGCTCAAGCATCTGGGGCGATGAAAGCTTCGCGAATTTCCATATTTGTAAACACGGAGAATGAACCGTGACCGCGCGCGCCTTGATGATTCTGGGAACGGGATCCCACGTCGGCAAAAGCATCATTACGGCCGGACTCGGCCGAATCTTTGCCGATGAAGGTGTGCGTGTTGCCCCCTTCAAAGCGCAGAACATGTCGCTCAACTCCGCTGCCACTCCCGATGGCCGCGAGATTGGCCGTGCCCAAGCGCTGCAAGCGGAGGCTTGCCGAGTGCCGCCTGCGGTCGAAATGAATCCGATCCTGATCAAACCCCGTACCGATACAACTTCACAGGTAGTGTTGCTCGGCAGAGTGTGGGGCCAGACATCCGCTTCCGACTACCACACGCGGCAAGTAGAAGAATTGTTTCCCGCCGTGCTCGCGAGCTATCGAAAGCTTGCCTCTTCCTACGATCTTGTCCTGCTCGAAGGCGCCGGGTCTCCGGCGGAGATTAACTTGCGCGATCATGACATCGTGAACCTGCGTATGGCGAAGGCGGCTGACGCCCAATGCGTGCTGGTGGGTGATATTGACCGGGGCGGAGTCTTCGCTTCGCTACTCGGAACGCTGGAACTGCTCGAAGCGGGCGAGCGGGAGATGTTCAAAGGATTTCTGATTAACAAATTTCACGGCGACCTCAGCCTGTTGCGGCCAGGGGTAGAGATGATGGAGCGCCGACTTGGTCTGCCTTGTGTTGGAGTCGTCCCCTATCTTCACGACCTGGGCCTCGATGAGGAAGACAGTGTTGCAATCGAGGACCGCCTCAGTGTCCGGCGAAGCTGGAGCCCGAAGGATGAGGAGGAAGATTCCTCGCCCCATCGCCGCTTGCGGATCGGGGTCATTGCGTTCCCCCACATGGCCAATTTCACCGACTTTGACGCTCTGGCCGCGGAGCCTTCCGTCGCCTTAGCGTTCGTCGAACGCCCCGAAGACCTGGATCGTGCCGATGTCCTGATCTTGCCCGGCACCAAGCAGACCATCGATGATCTCGATTGGCTCACCCGGCAAGGGTTCGCGCCCAAGTTGCAGCAGCACGGCGCCCTGACGCGATTGACGGTCGGCATCTGCGGCGGCTTTCAGATGCTGGGCGCACATCTCGAAGATCCCTGTGGCGTGGAGAACAATGGTGTCCTGCTCGAGCGGCAGGGATTGGGACTGCTTGAGGTTCGCACAGTCTTTAACCAGGAAAAAATCACTCGGCCGGTTGCGGCTTCCTTATACGATTCGTCTTTTGCTTCGGACTCGTGGAAGGCAAGATCGTTTCAAGGCTACGAGATCCACATGGGGGAGACTGAGAGATCGCATGAGGTTCGTCCGCTTGCCACCCTCTTTACCCGCGACAATCTCGAAATCTTGGATGGAGCGGTTGATCCGGCAGGACATGTGCTGGGCACGTACGTGCACGGTTTCTTCGATAACGATTCATTCCGACACAGCTTTCTCAACTGGGCTCGTGCTTCTCAGAGCTTGGCGCCCATTAAAGAAGAAGAACGTGCATTTGTCAGTGCTGAACGTGAAGCGCGTCTGAATCGCTGGGCAGACCACCTGCGCCGTTCACTACGATTGGCGTTGATCCGGAGTTGGATCGTTCCGAGATCTGAAATGGCGATTCGCTAGACAAACCGGACACGAAACTAGTCTGATCGTAGGCTGAGTCGTAAGCGCCCCCACAAGAGAGCCCTTAGGTAATGGCATACCTGCCAATCACCAAGAGACGGAATACCTGTCAATCACCCATAGCAACGTTCCATCCTTCTGGCGCCGCGCAACTTCCGAGGTCACAGTACCATCACGGCTGCGCGTCGAGGTGAGGGCCAGGTCACCGCAAATGAGCGCTGGTCGCTGTTCTCCGAACTCGAACTTTCGTTTTTCCGCTCCAAACCCCGTAACCTGGAGTTTCGCAAAAAACTCGTGAATGGCCTCTTTGCCACGAAGGAATGTTCCACCGCCAATGTCGACTACCGCGTCTGGCTCGAACAACGCCATCATGCCAGTAACATCTCCCGCGTTTTCTCTCTCTACCAACAGTCGCTCCAAGTCCTGGGGATCGTTGGCTGGCTCTCTTGTCGTTAAATCATTCATAGTGACACTCCGCCAACTGTTGTGGGGTTGGTCGACCCTCCCGGAAGCCTATCGTCGTCACGCGCCGGGCGTCAAACAGCAACTCTTGGCCTGATACTCACCGTTGCTCGCAAACCATGGCCGGGAGACTAGGCCCGCTCCCCCTGACTCCTATATCGCTTCACTCCGCGAGAACCTCAGCGAGCCTCTTGGCGAACTCTTTGGGGTGACTCCCGTAGCCACCGTGGTGCCCCGGAAACTCCGCGACCGAACTGCCCAGGATTTCCGCAATCGCGGCTGCGCCACGGTAGGCCGGATATTGCTTGCCTGTACCGCCAGCAATGACAATTCGAGTGTTCGAGTTTTTCAACGCGGCAAAATTGAAGCGATATTTTCCGAACATTGAGAACTCATGCTCGAAGAGGAAAATGGCATTGGCCGGGTCCTTAATCCGCTGGACCGTAGTGTCGGAACCGGACCGTGAATCTGGCCCTACCACTCCAGCAAGCTCGGACACGACCTTGCGCATCGCGGACGCGATGCCGTCCCGGCGATAGATCTCGATTAGTTCGTCATGCTGCTTCTTTAGGGCTTCGGCGTCAGGGAGCAAGTAGTGGGCGGGTGGCTCGTCGCGCCACGAGCGTTCGCACGGTCGCAGGGTGCCTAGCAACCAGATCGAGGCCCACGACGGCACCGCCGCTACTACCGAAAACGTTCGCGGGTCCCGCGTCTAGTGCGTTCAAGAGACGATAGGCATCGTCACTTTGTATGTCGACAGTCTGCTCAGATTTCGGGTCATCGAGCTTGCTGCGCGATAGACCCCGGCGGTCGTACGCCACGACGGTGTAGTTCATGGCGAGAAAATCCGCAACCGCGTCAAAGCCCCCGGCATCGCCGCTGCCGTCGTGAACCATCAACAACAACGGACCGGAGCCACGCATTTCGTAGTAAAGCACGGCGCCAGGCACGCGCAAGTAGTCACATTTCGGCTTGCCATTGATCGAAGCCATTCTAAATTGTCTCCTTTAAAGCATCTATGCATCGATTTAAGACCGACCGGAGAGCCCTCAGTTCGACGGTAGAAAGTGCTCCCGCGATGCGCTCCTCTACCTTTGCCAATCGGGGACCCACACTAGCCAGGGCGCGGGTGCCGGCCGCTGTCACCCTCGTTTCGAGGATTCGTGCGCTCGACGAACTTGGCGACCGCCTGATCCAACCCTTGGCTTCGAGCGACTGCAACACCTCACCCATGCTTTGTGGGGAGACGAACGCTTGGCGAGCAAGTTCCGCGTTAGATGCACCGGGCATTCTGGCCAGCGTCGCCATCACTGCTTGCTGGGACAACGTGTGTTCGGTGCCTTGGAGTGCGTCGTCCAGCGCCCCTCTCAAGGCTTGGTGCAAGGTTCTGATAAGCACAATGAGCGAGTCGTGCCTGATTTGTGTTTCATCCCGCTTCGGCATGCAACGATAATAACAGGTCACCTTATATAAGGCGACCTGCTATTATTCGCTCTGCGCTTGACACTATGTATTTCGATTCGTCAAATTTCGAGTGCTGGACGCTCCCGTGGACGGCTTTGGAAAGCAGGCATGGCCGGACCAGAGGAAGCTTGTTGGTTGAGGGCGGGTCGCTCGGCACATACCGCGGGCGCACAATACTGGAAGGTGAGGCCCTGAAAGGGCCGAATCGAATATAGTCTCGGAGCCGCACAGACGGGTATTTTGGCCGGCATTGGCGGCGATGCTCCCCTTCGCGCCCTGAGCACTCAGGGGTGCGTAATGTTTCGGCTGTCGCCGCGGGTCCGCCGTGTCGGCGAGATCTCGAAGAGAGCCAACTCCTGCTCGAGGCAACTCCGGCAGAAGCAACCCGCGGTCGTTTTCTCAGGAACAGGTAACACACGCGGGAACTCAGCACACCAACAGTCGTGCTCCGTCTTGCAAGACATCGGCGCATTGCATCTTGAGCAGAGGATTTCCACGTCTGTCACTCCTTATCTCATGTCGTGGTGCGCGGCATAAGGCTGATCGAAGTAATCAGCGCGTACCAGTGGCGCAAGCTCCGCTCGATGCTCCCAGCCGTTCCGTTCGAGATCGGGCACATCAGAGAATGCTCTGACGTAACCGAGGCAGAGATACGCCACCAATTGCGTGCTTGCGGGAATCCGCAAGAGGTTCTTGACCGCGGGCGGGTCGAGAATGCTGACCCAGCCTACACCGATGCCTTCGGTTCGGGCCGCCAGCCACAGGTTTTGGATGGCGCATACAACTGAATAGATCGAGGTTTCCGGCATGGTATTGCGGCCAAGGGAGTACCCTCGTTCGCTCTCTTCGTCGCACAACACGCAAAGATGCTGGGGCGCTTCGAGAAGTCCCTCCAGCTTGAGCCTGGAGTACAACTGCCGGCGCTCCCCTTGATAGCGGGCGAGAGCATCGGAATTCGCGCGCTCGAAAATCCCGTGCACCGCCCTTCGAAGTCCCTCGTTGCGCACGACGATAAATCGCCAAGGCTGCATGAAACCAACCGACGGAGCGTGGTGGGCAGCCGCGAGAAGCCGGTAGAGCGTGGCATCGTCGATGGGTTGAGGCAGATACCCGGCTCGCACGTCGCGCCGTTCGCGAAGTGCACGATACACAGCCGATCTCTCTGTTGCCGAAAAGTCATTTTGCGCCGGTGTCACCAGGCTTTCGACCATCGCGCCCCCTTGTGTTGTTCATCTCGGAGACGGGAATCGACTCCGGACTCAAGTTCGAGCAGGCGTCCAAACAACCAAAGTAAATCAGACAAGCGATTGATGTAGGGTAAGGCGTGTGAGTCGATTGTCTTGCCATCTTCAATGAGCCGGACAATCGATCGCTCCGCACGCCGGCAGACAGTTCGCGCAATCTCGAAGGCGGCAGCTTCGGTGTGTGCCCCAGGCAGCGACCAATCCGAGAGAATCCCCTCTTTTGCTTCGATCGTGTGAACCAGGTCGGTCAGATGCTCGACATCTTCTTGAGTAACACGTGCCTGGGGCTCTGTCGCAGTCGGTGGGAGAGCCAGAGCCGAGCCAACGCGAAACAATGACTTCTGGATTTCTGCGGTCCACGATGCGATTTCGGCGTTGCGGCAGATGCTTCTGGCAAATCCCAAAGTCGCATTCAGTTCATCGATGGTTCCGTATGCTTCCACCCGCAGATCGGCTTTTGAAACGCGGGCTCCACCGGGCAACGACGTCTGTCCTTTGTCCCCTTGCTTGGTTGCGATACTCACCCTGACCTCCTTTTCCGAGCATTGGCAGATTCAAGATACTAAGCTCTGATGCCCGGAGAATCGATCTCGCACAAATCTTGTGGAGTCGCGAGCACGATGGCTCCATAGTTCTCCGTCCGTTTCCGCGCCTCATCCTGAGTGAAACCGAAAAAACGGCTCATCGCGTACTGCATGACCCCTCTGTGGGTGACGACGGCCGATGGGGTGTTCCTTTGTTGCGCGATCACGAGGCTGAATTCAGCCTCGACTCTGGCGACAAAGTCTCGATAGGCTTCGCCATCGGGCGCAGAGCATTCGGGGAACTCCCGGACCCACAACTCAGCCTCCCTGGGATAATTCCGCTCGATCTGCTCCCAAGTCAAACCTTCCCACCGCCCAAAATGGATCTCGCGAAGGCCGGATCTGAGTTCAACCGGCGCGCCAGTCCGCTCACCAATTCCCGCGGCCGTGCGTGAGGCTCGACGCAGGTCGCTTGCATAGATGCGCGTAATGCCGAGCCGCCCGACCTCCTTAATGAGGGATTGCAGCCTGTGTTCTCCGGCCGCATTCAGGTCCGGGTCCGAATGGCCGCAGAACGTGCAAGCAAGATCGGTCTCGACATGCCGGATGAGAATAATCTTGTTCATGGATGCCAGACCCCACATAAATACACGGCGACTTCCGCCAACTGATTCGTGGCCCCGAAACAGTCCCCGGTCACTCCTCCGATACGACGCCAGTAATAGAATCCGCTGGCACCGCTTAGCACCAAGGTGGACACGATCGGGCTCCACACCGACCATCGCAACAAATAGCCGACGATGATGACGCTCAAAATGGAACCGGTCACAAGGGACTCAATAGAAATCTGGCGGGCAATGCGCGCTCCCTGACCGGACGATTCGCGCGCGGAGGGGAGCGCATAACCGAGAGGAAGAGCGGTCCAGCGGCACAGGACCTGGGCCGAGATGACATAGGCAGCGAAGCGGTTGAGCGGAAGGTTGGCGAGCAACAGCACACGCAATCCGACTGAGACGATCAGGGCCAAGGTGCCGAACGTTCCGATGCGGCTGTCTTTCAAGATGGCAAGAACTTGCTCTCGGTTCCAGCCCCCGCCGAAAGCGTCGGCCACGTCCGCGAGTCCGTCTTCATGCAAAGCTCCTGTAGCAAGAATAAGGACAGCCAGAGTCACGAGTGCCGCGATGACAGTGGGCAGATGACGAGTCAGCCATAGATAGACGAACGACTCCAGGACTCCGACCACTGCTCCCACAAGCGGGAAGAATTTCGCGGAGCGAGACAGTGCATCCGGATCATAAGGGACCTGGCTCAACGGGAGACGCGTCAGGAACTGAAGAGCGGTCGCGACATCCCGAAAGATCCGGATCATCGTTCGGACTCCTTAGGACTCGCCCCGCTCACCCCCGCCGAAGAAAAGGTCGCCATTTCAGAAAACAGACGACAGGAAGATTCGATCACTGGCATGGCCAGTACGGCACCTGTTCCTTCGCCCAGTCGCATGCCGAGGTTCAGGGTTGGTTTGATACCGATGTAGCGGAGCAGGTGACGGTGTCCAGGCTCTTCCGAGCAATGACCGGCAAACATGTACTCGCTCACCGCGGGAGCAATAGCATAAGCGATCGCGGCTGCAGCGGTCGAAATGAATCCGTCACAGACGATGGCCATGCGCTCGCTGGCGGCCCCCAAGACGAACCCCGTCATAGCGGCAATCTCAAGGCCTCCTACGCAACGCAAGATTTCGAGCGGTTCGGCGTTCGATGATGAAACGCCAAAGTGGCGTTTGATCGATCTCTTGATGACATGCAACTTGCGATTTCTCCCAGCGTCGTCGAGTCCGGCCCCGCGCCCGGTGACGGTGCCAATGGATTCCCCGGTGAGCGCAGCCGTAATGGCGCTGGCCGAGGTGGTATTTCCAATCCCCATCTCTCCGATGGCTACGATGTGATGACCTTTTTCCTTGGCTTCATGTGCCAGGCGAGCCCCGGACTCAAGCGCCTGTCCGAGTTCCTCTTGCGACATCGCCGCTTCCCGGTGCATATTTCGACTGCCACGACGCACCTTCATGCGGCGAAGACCCGGTGCTTCGGCGAATTCGTAATCGACGCCCGTGTCGACAACCGTCAGGTCTGCCTGGTGCAACCGTGCGAGCACATTAATCGCTGCCCCGCCATTCAGAAAGTTGATGACCATCTGTGCCGTTACTTCGCGGGGATAGGCGCTGACGCCTTCGTCGGTTACGCCATGATCCGCGGCAAACACATAGACGGCCTTGTGCATTGGTTGTGGCATCTGACCCGAGAAGATCGAGTACACCTGGCCGGCCATGGCTTCGAGACGGCCCAGACTGCCAATCGGCTTTGTCAGGCTATCGAGTCGTCGCTGAGCCTCCGCCTTGTACACGGACTGGCAGGGCGCAATTCGAGCGATCATATCGGCAATAGAAAACGTCGTCTGGGCTGAGGTCACAGAACTCGCTCCCTTCTTCCCCGGATTCGCTCCTCGAGAGCGGAATAATGGTGTGGCGGACAACGAAAGGCACGCCCCAGAAATTCCGGTTGCAATATCTCCTCTGGCGTCCCTTTTCGCAGGCCCTCCTCGGGGCTCAACAACCAGACCGAAGAGAAGATTCCCTCGATCAGAGTGAGGTCATGCATGGAGGCAAGGATGGCGATCCCTCTGGCCCTCAAAGAGCGGATGAGATCGGCCATCTCCAGTTGCCGGCCGATGTCGAGGTGCTGGGTCGGTTCGTCGAGAAGAAGGAGTCGAGGTTGTTGGGCGAGGCCGAGCGCGATTTTGACGCGTTGGCGCTCCCCGCCGCTCAACTGATTGAAGATGCGTCTGCGGAGCGATCGCGTATCGGTCAGGTCCATCGCTTCCTCGATTGCCTTGCGGTCGGTCGCCTGCAGCCCGCCAAACATTTTCAGAAACGGAGTCCTGCCCTGTTCGATGAATTCCTCGACCGTGAATGCGAAGGGTACGTCCACGTTCTGGGGCACGAGCGCGATCGATCTTGCAATTGCGCGCTGCTTGAAGCCCTTCAGTGGTTGCCCCGACAACCGGACTTCTCCGGTTGCCGGAGAGAGGGTGCCTGCTGCCAGACGCAGCAACGTTGTTTTACCAATGCCATTCGGTCCCACCAGCGCGACGCATTCCCCGTTCAACACACTGCCACTGATCTCGTCAAGGATCCGACGGTCTCCGTAGTAGAAACTTGTCCCGGCGAATTCGAGAAGAGGAGTCACAGGAGTGTCTCCTGCTTGGTCTTCCGCAGAAGATAGAGAAAGAACGGACCGCCGATAAAAGCCGTGAGAACCCCGACCGATAGTTCCGCCGGCGCGATGATGGTGCGCGCGACTGTATCGGCCAATAGAAGGAACAGAGCTCCCGCCAGAGCCGTTGCCGGCAACAGGCGAGTATGGTTGGGTCCCAGAACCATGCGCATCATGTGGGGAACCACCAGCCCGACAAAACTGATCAGGCCTCCGAGAGCCACGGCCGCGGCCGTAAGCAGGGATCCAATCACGATGATGGCAATGCGCGTCTGCTGGACATGAACCCCAAGATGAGTTGCATATTCCTCACCCAGAGAAAGCGTATTCAGCCGGTGCGCCAAGGGGATCGATGCGGCGAACCCGAGTGCCAGCGTGATGGTGACGATGATCAACTGACCCCAGGTTGGCTGACCTATGGTTCCGTGCAACCAGGATGCGAGCACCCGCAATCCCGTACCGAAATCGCGGTCGAGCACTTCGAGGAGATAAGACGAGTAACTAAGCATCGTGCTTACCGCAAATCCCGCGAGCAGGAGGGTGACCACAGGTGTGCGGCCATGGACTCGGGCCAAAGCGTAAACCAGCAGGATGGAGCAGAGGGCGCCCAGGAATCCGAGCAGTGCAGTCGCGCCGAAGCCCGCGACGGTTACCGAAGAAAGCAGAAACACTCCTACGGAAGCGCCGAGGACCGCGCCCCCCGAGGAGCCGATCACGTAAGGGTCTGCCAGCGGATTGCGGAAGAGTCCCTGGAACAGTAATCCGGAAACAGAAAGCGCACTGCCCACGAGTGCAGCTGCCACGATGCGCGGCAGGCGAACGCTGAGAACAATAATGCGCTGATCTGCCGTGAGAGAATCCCCGCCCAGAAGTGCGAGGACCAACTTCTTTGCGGGCACGCCGACTGCGCCGACTCCCAGAGAGACAACGATCGCCACCAGGAGTGCCATCGTCAACATTCCCACCCACAAGCCATGGCGTGGAAACTGGCGCTCTTCCGCGTATGAGCGAAGAGCGACGGCGTTCTCGGTCACCTGCCTGGCCACGATTCACCTCCGAGAGAGAATTTCAGGCCAAGCCGAAACGTGAAAGGAAGCGCGGGATAGCCAATCACCTCGGCATAGTGTTGGCTGAGCAAGTTCTGAAAATTGCCTTCGGCAGCTATATAACGGTTCATCTGTCGTCTGACGGTAAGATCAATCCGCTGGTAGGCGCCGTCGAGATTGCGATTAGGCAGTAATAAAGAGGTTCCGCCGCTCGAGTCAAATTCGAGGTAGTCGCTATCGTCCCTGCGTCCGACGAACGTGCCGCGAAGGCCAGCAGAGAGGCGCTTCGCCTGATAGCTCAACTCGAAATATCCGGTGTGAGGTGCGCGTCCCCAAGGACGAGCACCAATTAGTGGCGAAAAGATGCCGATCGGAATAGTGAGAAAGTTCGGATTGAAGCTTGGTCCAAGTGCGTCACTGGTGAACGAGCGCTCAATCCGCGCATCCAAATAAGTGTACCCGGCGCGCGCAAAGAGGTCTTTGCGTATCTTGTATTCGGCTTCTGTCTCAATTCCTTGCGCGCGAAACGCCTGTGAGTTCACGTTAGCGCCGAATGCTGCCGCCGCAGCAACTGGACCTGGCACGCCTAAATTAACGAGACCTTGTTGCGGGATGTATTCGATACCATCGCTGAACTCGTTGTGAAAGGCCGTCACACTCAGTCGCCCGCGACCATCGAAAAAGATCTGGTCGAGTCCCGCATCGTACGTCCTCGAGCGCACGGGACCGATGGGTTGAATGTGGTATTGGGAAATCAGTTGCCCTCCACCTGCGAGACCTCGAAGCAAAACGTAAAGCGAGGTTGTTTGGTCGAGGACGCTCGGCTCCTTGATCCCTTCTCCGTAGTTGGCGCGCAGTTTTGTGCCACCGAGCCAAGTGCTCCGATTCCCGTGCGCTGCCTGCCAAGCCAGCGAAACGCGCGGAGTTGCCGCGAACCCGAACAGCCCGTTGTCTTCGAGACCTCCACCCACGGTGTAGAAGAAGCGGTTGCCGAGGTCACCCTGGACTTCGAGCGAGTAGCTGTAATTTCCTCTCTCGATCGAACTTGCCGGACTCGTCGAGTATCCACGCTCATCCTCATAGCGAAAGGCGAAAAGTCCAAGAAGATGGGGAGTGAATCGATAGTCCGACTGCGCATAAACGAAGTCCTTGTCGGTCGAGTTTGGGAAGGAGGCAGGATAGGGCTGAACGTATTGATAGACAGCTTGTCCGCTGACCGTGAAGCCATTCGCCCCGCTGAAAGTAACGGGATCGCCCAGGTAGTCGGCCAGGCTTCCGTCAACGTACTGCGGAATCCCGGTCGGCGCAAACTCGGTGTAGTTCGATCGCAGCCGGACGCCTCCATAACGCAGGAGGTTGTGCCAGTTAGCTGTCGTCTGATCTTCCCAGGTCACCGCAAAGTAGCTATCCTCGCTCGCCTGCTTGGCGTCGCTCGGTATACCGTAGAATTCGATCGCATTCGGTTGGCCCGAAGCCACCCGGTCGTGATGAACAGTGGCGCGCAGGCTCGAATGCCGAGAGAACATCCATCCAAAACTTCCGGCGAGGGTGCCGTTGTGAAAGGCGTTATCCGGGAGAGAATTCCTGGTATCGAAACGCGAGTAGTCGGCGAAATAGTCCAGCCGCGAATACAATCCGCTAAGCGTTCCTTCCTGGTGATAGCTCCCGAAGTTGCCGCCATCAATCAAGTAGGTCAATAGGGGCAGTGGCGTGTTGCCCCGCGCAGTCGTGAAGTTCACGACACCTGCCAAAGCGTCCGAACCGAAGAGCGCGCTATTCGGTCCGCGAAGAACCTCCACCTGTCCGATGCCGGCGCTTGCGAGGTTGGCGAATTCGAAAGTTCCACCGATATCGTTCGCCGGAACTCCGTCGATCAGCACCTTGTTTGCGTTAGGCTCGCCACCGCGGATATACAAATAGGTTGTGCCTCCCGCCTGGCCCGTCTGAAGTGCCTGGAGTCCCGGAATCAGGCGCAAGCTTTCCTGAATATCCCTGGTGCCCTCGTAATCCGCTGGCTGGAGCGAGGTCACGCTCGCCCCCACCTGCGCCTGCGGTGTTGGTGTTCCCGACGACGTCACCGTGATCTGCTCGGAAAACGACGGAACCGGGAGGCTGATATTCACGGCAACGTCTTCCTGCTCGCTCTCCGGCGCGAGTGCAGTCTCAACCGTGCCGAAGCCGGGGTGCGACACGCGGAGCCAGGAATTCGCTACCACCTTGCGAAGTACTAAATATCGCCCTCTGGCGTCGGTCATCACCGTTACCGCAACCTTACTGTTCTCGATCAGTTCCACTTTGGCGTTGGTAATGATCGCGCCTGTCGGATCTGACACGGTTCCATGAATCGCTTTCTCGGGCACCGCGAAAGCGATGCCGGTAAAAACAAGTAAAGCGCTGATACAACTTCTGAATATGCGCGAAAGCATGAACATGGTTTTCCCCTCGGAAGTTTTCGAGCGGGACCGGTCTCCTGACTTCGCGCTTCATCGGCTGCGGCCGCCTTCCCGGAGATCTCTCTCCAGTGGCCAGTGGCCGCGCCTCATCGCTTACAGTTACGGGGTAGTGGCGGATTTGCACCGCTCTTCCCGATCATCCCGTTCGTTTCGCGGTTATGGTTGGAGATGGAGATTCCATCTCAGGCTAGAAATCGTTTACGTAATGTCATGGATGAAATTGCTTTGCTAAGTCCTCTAGGGCGTCAAAGGCGACCGGACTCGGAGATTCGATTCGGTCGTCGACGTAATAAATTCGATTGTTCTTGACGGCGGGCATCGTAAGCCATCCAGGCCTTGTGCGTATGGCTTCAACCGACATTTTTGAACCGCGAACCAGGACCAGTGCTTCTGGCGCGCGCGCGAGAACCGCCTCCAGGCTGACCTCGGGCCACTCTTCCCCGATATCACCGGTAACCGAATGGCCGCCGGCAATCTCAATCATGTCGGTCATGTAGGCAGTTTTTCCGATCGTGACGATCGGGTCATACCAGATAGGCATGAGGATGTTAATGACCGGCTTTCCGGCAACTCGCCGACGCACGGCGGCAGCACGCTCGCGCAAGGCCGCGACAAGCTTGGCGGCGTCCTGTTCACGGTTTAAGGCGCGTCCAATGCTGGCTATCGATTCGTAGATGCCGTCGATGCCGTGCGTTGTCACGGTGAATACCGGGATTTGTACTCTTTCTAGTTGATTCGTCGTCTCACTCCGATTCAGGTCGGCGCTGGCCAGGACGAGATCCGGATGGAGCGAGACGATGGTCTCCAGCGAGGGGCTCAGCGGTAGTCCCACGGTTGGCTTGGTCTTGGCATCGGGCGGATATTTAGTGTAGTCGGTTACGGCGATGATGTCGGCTCCGGCCCCTACAGCATAGACATCGTCGACCACGCTCGGCATTAAACAGATCAGGCGATGAGGATGGTCGGGAACGGTCACACTCCGGCCGAGGTCATCGGTGAGAGTGCGCGCAGCCAAGGCAGGCAGTGAGCTGCATACAAATAAGAGAGCGACGAGCCGGGTCATGCGCGCACCTCGGGAGTCTGGAGGCGGCGCGCAGCGTCTACAAAAGCCGATGCGACTTCAGGGTTGCCGCTGAAGTGCAGATGAATATAACTTGCCAGAACATTCTTATAGGTGAAGCCTTCCGGCTCCGATTGGCCGCTAAGAGAGTAGTGAACCTGATAGACCGTGGGCAGATTGCCGCAGCGCAAACGAGAACAATGAAAACTGTGGCCGCGAAGCGCAGTGCCTTTTTCTCCAAGTAAACAGTCGGCAGCAAACTTCACATCGGCATAGCCGAATTGGACAAGGTGCGGAGTCATTTCGAACTCGAGCGGCAATACGCCAGCCATCTCAAGAACTTTGCCGTCGAGGGTAGCCAGAGAACGGCCAAGATAGACAAGGCCCCCACATTCGGCGTAAATCGGCTTGCCCGATCGAGCCCATGAGCGAATGTCGGCGGACATCTGCTGGTTACTGCTCAGAGTGTCGGCATAGAGTTCGGGATACCCTCCGCCCAGATATAAGCCATCGAGATCCGGGGGGAGATGTGCGTCCGTTAGTGGGCTGAAGAAGACTGTTTCGGCACCGCATTCATGGAGCAATTCAAAATTGTCTTCGTAGTAAAAGGAGAATGCCTTATCGCGCGCGACACCGATTCGGACACGCGGGCTGTCGGAACAAAGTGGATTGACTTGACCTTGCATCTTCGAGAACAAGCCTGGCGGTTCGCACCACGAATGCTCAAGCAGCGGACTAAGATCAAGATAATCGCGCGCGATCTCTCGAAGCTTGGCGGAGCGCTGAGGAGAACATTGTTCTTCGCTGGTATACAGACCGAGGTGGCGTTCCGGGATTCGAATGCCAGAGTCTCGGGGAATGCGACCGAGGAGCGGCGTCGCTGTTACTTCTCGAATCGCGACCTGCAGCATGCGATAGTGGTCGGTACTCGAAACACCGTTCAAAACGGTTCCGGCAAAACGCAGCTCAGGGTCGAAACTTTCGAAACCTTTAAGAACTGCTGCAATACTGCGCGCGCTGTTCGCCGCATCGAGAACCAGCACCACTGGAAGATTCAAAAGCTTGGCAACTTCCGCTGTGCTGCCTTCGTCGGTCCCGCCACCGACGCCGTCATAGAGCCCCATCATGCCTTCAACGATGGCGATATCGGCTCCATGGGTAGCGCGCTCGAAAATAGCGCGGTTGGCTTCGCCGTCCAGCATCCAGGTATCGATGTTGCGGGCGGTGCGTCCGCAAATGGCGCTGTGGTGACCTGTATCTAGAAAGTCCGGCCCACATTTAAAGGGCTGGACAATATAGCCTTGCTCGCGAAATGCCGCCATTAGAGCAAGAGCTACAGTAGTTTTACCCACGCCGCTCCCTGTACCACCAACGATAAAGGCGATCATGATTGCACCGTCCCATGAGCCTCGGAGCGCTGTGCCGCCGAGATGCGGCCCTCGAGCTGTCCTTTGAGCACCCAGGGAAGTCCTGCGATCATCAGCACCACGGTATCGGCGAGAGCCGCCACTCTTTGATTCAATTCACCGAGCAAATCGCGAAACTGACGGCCCGACGGATACTCCGGCACGACGCCACTGCCCACTTCGTTCGAAACCAGCACAACTGAATGGTCGGTAGACCGTAATGATTCCAGGAATAAGTCGACATGCTGATGGGCTGATTCGGTACCGCTCTCGAGAGCATTCGCAACGAAAATCGTGAGGCAATCCACAATCAGGAGATCAAACTGCGCTGCATGTGTGGCGAAAATCCCCGCAAGATCAACCGGTTCCTCGAGGGTCCGCCAGTGTGCCGGGCGCTCCTGCTGGTGGCGGCGGATCTTCTCTCGCATTTCCTCGTCGACTGTTTTCGCAGTTGCGACGAAAGCAACCGAAGAAGCTCTTTCCGCCAATTGCTGTGCAAAGCGGCTCTTGCCGCTCCGCACTCCGCCGAGTACGAGCGTGACCGATCGTTGCTTTCTATGTTGCATGGACTACCTCTGACCAAGACATATACCGTCTCGGACAGCGGGATCATCTAATTGGCAGTTTCTCGTTGCCGGTGCTCACGCACCAGCATGGGGAACGCCCTCCAGCTCTCCCATCGAAGCTGGATCAGCCTAGATTGGCATCTGGCCGGTCTCCTGACTCACGCATCGTCGAATTCGAGATACCTTCCCGGGCGATTCGCAAAATCCAGCCCTTGCGGGGCGTCAACCCAGTGGTGTTTCTTCTCGAACTCTCGCGTTTACAGTTGCGGGGCAGTGCCGGACTTTCACCGGCTTCCCGAACGCCAGATGACAAAGGTTATAGCCCAAGGAAGGTAAAAGAGCAAGCGGACGAGTCCTAAGCCGATGACACTAGCCTCTCTCCTCGCAGAGCCAGGGAGCACGAAACATGTTTTTCTAACCAGACTCTTCGTGGCGGTACTTGATAAGTCCTATCGATCGCAGAACCTGAACCTACTGGATCGACCTATTTGCATTTCACCAGTTCAGACACGCGTTCGATTGCGACGCCGCGAGAAAACTAGCAAGTTGACTGGAATGAAGTGGATGAATTCTAACTGTTCCGGCCGAATGCGAGCTTCAGGCACCTCCGCGGAAAATCCCCTACCCGTCGCCGTGCCTCGAGCGTTTGACCAATCCGAGCCGAGTTAGGATAATCGCATTTTTCTACCTGAGGTCATCCGATGCAGATCTGTTCCTTTCTTCCATCCGCAACTGAAATCCTCTATGCACTGGGGCTCGGCAACTCGGTTGCCGGAGTAACGTTTGAATGCGACTATCCGCCGGAAGCCCGTCAGAAAGCGATTGTGGTCAACACGATCCTCGCTCATGATCTCTCTCCGGCAGAAGTTGACCGCGAAGTGGCCCAGTATTCCTCTCACGGAGAAAGCCTGTATTCCGTCGATACCGAGTTATTGAAGCGGATTCAACCCGAACTGATCGTGACCCAGGAATTGTGCGACGTGTGCGCGGTCAGCACTTCACATTTGGCAAAGGCGTTGCACGCGCTATCTCCCCAACCCAAAGTTCTCTCGTTAACACCGCACACATTAACCGATGTGTTTCGCGATGTGGAAGCCGTGGGCGCTGCGACGAGGACCCAGGATAAGGCGGCTACACTTGTGGCAGATCTACGCCGGCGCGTTGCGCGAATTCAAAGCAAACCAAAGACACAAGCGCCGAGAGTAGCATGCCTTGAATGGCTCAATCCGCTTTATAACGCCGGACACTGGGTTCCCGAAATGGTCGAGTTGGCCGGAGGGATTGACAATCTGGCACAACGGGGAGAATACAGCGTTCCTATCGAATGGCAACGGCTGATCGAACTTAACCCGGATGTGATCGTCATCATGCCTTGCGGTTACGACGTTGAGAGGGCCCTCGCCGAGTATCGCAAGACGGTTTTTCCGAAGAACTGGAATGACATCGCAGCGGTACGCGGCGGGCGCGTTTATGCAGTGCATGCCTCAGCCTATTTCTCCAGACCCGGTCCCCGGTTAGTGGATGGCGTGGAAATTCTTTATTCGCTGATTCATCAAGACTTCTCGACGGAGTTGCCGACTGGAAGCTGGTCTAGGGTCTAGAGCCTGACTGCAAGCGTCGAGTCCCAGTGAACTGAGATACGTTCAGATTGCGGGCACCCAAGGTTAGTGATCCGTGATCCAGAATTCATCGAATTCCGCTTGCGCATACTAGTCATGCATACTATTCATTTGCAACATAGCGAATCGGGTAGATAGAGTGTTACTAGCCCTCCCCTCATGGGGGCAGAAATCCCATGGGTTGTGCTCTAGGGCACACTCAGAAACTCACGAACCGTTGATGCACTAGCTGCATCACAAAGCTGCCACTCGATTGCGAGATTTCAGGAACAACGACGTGGCTACCAAATTCATCCTGAACGGCAAAACCCAGGCCGTAAATCTGGATGCAAGCACTCCACTGCTCTACGTGCTCCATGCGCTTGGACTTAACGGCCCGAAATTCGGCTGCGGTCTCGGCCAATGCGGGGCATGTACGGTCATCGTGAATCGAAAAGCAGTCCTCTCTTGCGTAACACCGCTTGCTTCCGTGAAAGACAAAACCATCACTACCCTCGAAGGGCTGGGGAACAGCCTGCATCCTCTTCGAAAAGCATTTGTCGAAGAGCAGGCGGCGCAATGCGCCTTTTGCATGAATGGCATCATCATGAATGCGAAGGTACTGCTGGACAAAAATCCAAACCCTGACGACGAAGCTATTAAGGTTGCTCTCGATCCAGTCCTCTGCCGCTGTGGTTGTCACCTGAGGATCATCCGTGCCATCAAGCGCGCCGCACATGCGATGAGACTCCAAGGAGATTGAGTGCCAGGAAAAGCCGCCATCTCGCGCCGAGACTTTCTCAGGACCAGTGGCGCTCTGGTGGTCAGTTTCAGCCTATTTGGACCTGGAGTTCGCGCTTTCGCGCAGGGTGCAACCCACATCGACCCATACGGGAACCCGGACTACTTAGACCCCGGACTGCTCGATTCCTGGCTCGCGATTATGCCAGATGGCGCGATCAAGGTGTTTTGCGGAAAAACCGACATAGGAACTGGCGTTGAAACAGCACTCACACAAATCGTCGCGGAGGAACTCGACGTCCCATTCGAACGAATTCGAATGATCATGGGAGACACAGCTAAGACCGTGGATCAGGGGCGCACGACAGGAAGCGGTACGATCGAAAGTGCAGGAGCCCAATTGCGGCAGGCAGCAGCGGCCGGCCGGTTCGAACTTTTGAAACTCGCTGCGAGCCGTTTCGAAACGCCCATACACGAGCTCGAAGTGAACGATGGAGTCATCGAGGTCATAAATGATTCGGCGAGGAAGATATCCTACGCCGAACTCATTGGAGGAAAGCTCTTTCACGTCAAAATCATCTCCACTGGGGTCGAGCGCGAGATGCGCGTCGCTCCCGACGTAAGAGCCAAGGATTATCGACAATACAAGATCGTGGGCACCTCGGTTCCGCGCGTTGATTTGCCTTCCAAGCTCACCGGAGAGTTTGTCTACACCTCCGATGTTCGGCTCGATGGCATGCTCCACGGCCGTATCGTTCGCCCAATTCATGTCCTCTCCCGTCCTGCTCGTATCCACGAAGAGTCGATTGCCCATATTCCAGGGATTGTAAAAGTTGTGCGCGAGGGAAGCTTTGTAGGAGTCGTTGCTAGGACGGAGTGGGCTGCCATCCAGGCGGCCACCGCCCTGAAGGTGGACTGGTCGGAACCATCGTCAAAGATGCCAGCGAGCCGTGGAGAACTGGATGCTTATTTGGAGAATACGCCCGTTTTTAATGAGGACGAGGAGATCAATAAAGGAGATGTCGAGCGAGCATTCAGGCAGGCAGACCGGATTTTTGAAGGCGCATACCATTGGCCGTTTCAAAACCATGGCATGATGGGGCCCTCCTCGGCGGTAGCTGAGGTGACCCCGGAGAAAGTGAAGGTATGGACGGGAGCGCAGGGGCCGTTCACAACCCGGGATCGGTTGGCGGTCATGCTGGGAATTTCGAAGCGCAACATAGAGGTCAGATTTGTGGAAAGCGCGGGCTGTTACGGACGGCTCACGGCCGACGATGCGGCCGAGGATGCGGTGTTGCTGTCTCGGGCGGTCGGCAAGCCGGTGAGAGTGCAGTGGATGCGGCAAGACGAGCATGTCTGGGAGCCCAAAGGACCGCAGCAGTTGATCAAGATTCGCATGGCGATCGATCGTGAGGGTGGGATCGTTGCCTCGGATTTGAAAAGTCGAAGCCTGCCGCTCACGGAGTTCCAAGGAACCCCACAATTGGCCGAGAGGCAAATTGGGAAAAATCGCGCGCCAGATTTCCCTGGTTCGCCACGAGGCGGAGGAGCAATCACCCAACTCTACGACATTTCCAATGAGAGGTCCAGGGCATCCTACGTTCCTTGGCCGCAAGACAATCCCAGTCCCTTGAGAACCTGCGTTCTGCGCGCTCCCGGCGATCTAGCGGGTTGGTTCGCGAGCGAGTCGATGATCGATGAAATTGCCTCAGCTCTTGGAATTGACGCCTTTCAGTTTCGCCTGAAACATCTCAGAGGAAATCAACAGGCAATCGAAGTCTTGCTCGCAACGGTCAAACTATCTGGGTGGAAAGAGTGCCCCTCGCCTTCTGCAAAGTCAACCGGCCCGCAAGCATCCGGCAGAGGATTGTCCCTCATTCAGCGTGGCAACACCCTGGTCGCAGCAGTCGCGGAAGTTAATGTCGATCGCAAGAGTGGGACCGTGGCCGTCAAGCGCATCACCGTTGGACACGACTGCGGACTGGTGGTTAATCCTGATGGATTGAAGGCACAAATCGAGGGAAATGTGATCCAAGGTGTAAGCCGCACGCTCTTCGAGGAAGTGAACCTGGACTCATCGGGCATTAAGAGTGTGGATTGGGAAAGCTACCCTGTGATCACTTTCCGAAACATTCCCGATGTCGACATCGTGCTGCTCGATCATCCTGATAAACCTGCTTCAGGCGCAGGCGAACCCGCAATTGTGCCGATCCCCGCTGCTATCGCCAATGGAATCTTCGACGCGGTCGGAGCACGTTTGCGCGAAGTACCGTTTACCCCGGAACGCGTCCTACGCGCGCTTGCGAACTCCATCCCTACCTCAAGGGTTGCGTCGTGAGCGAGCACGTACTTGTATTGGCAATCATTTGAGGATGAGTCGCAGGCCGAAACTGCATGCCTTTGGAAAGGACTAACGATGGGACAACCGGTTGTGCACTTCGAAATCATCGGAAACGATCCAGCGAAGCTGCGAAGCTACTACGGCAATCTTTTCGGATGGGAGTTCGATACCAGCGGCCCCGTCTGTAAGTCTGTTTCCGAGAGTGGCAATTACGGCTTTGTGAACCGCAACACGACCAGCGACGGCACGGGCATTCCCGATGGTGTCGGGGGAGGCGCGGGCTATCAGAGCCATACGATTTTCTACGCGGGCGTTCCCGATGTCGAGGCCGCGCTCAAAAAAGCTGAGAGGCTCGGAGGGAAGCGTTTGATGGGCCCCGAAACCAAACCAGGAGGAGGTCTGGTTGTTGGCCACTTCAGGGATCCCGAAGGCAACGTGATCGGCGTTGCCGGACCGAAATAGGGAAATTCTCGCCAAGTTCGCCGAAATTAGATTAGCGGCAAATACTTTTCGGGATACTTCCAGAGCCAGTAGAAGAAAGAGAACCAATGGAGTATCACGACCCTCGAATCGCAGCGATCTACGAACTCGCGAACCCCTTGGGGCGGGATGCCGAATTCTATCTCTCGCTTGCCGGGCTGCGGCCATCGAGCATCCTCGATTTGGGGTGCGGTACAGGCACGCTTTGCTGCGCTCTCGCCTCACGTGGTCACCAGGTAACGGGTGTTGATCCGGCCGGGGCGGTGCTGGATGTGGCCAGAACGAAAGCATGCTCGGAACAGGTTGAATGGATCGAGTCCTCTGTTCAGAGCTACATCTCATCCCGACGCTTCGATCTAATTGTCATGACTGGGCATGCTTTCCAGGCTCTGCTGAGTGACGCGGATGCTCTGGCTGTTTTGAAGACCGCTCGCGGGCATTTGAAAGACCGTGGCCGAATCGCTTTTGAGACACGCAATCCGGCCATCGATTGGGCGGCCGAGTGGTCGGCGCGGCCGCCGCGTATGTTGTCCGGAGGGACAATTATCGAGACCTTAGAGATCACGAGTGCGAAAGGTGAGTTCGTCTCTTTCCGCACCTTGTACCAGTTTCCGCACGAGAGCTTGACCACCCACAGCACGCTGCGGTTTCCCTCGCGACAACAGGTTGAATCCCTAGTCGCTCGTTCCGGGTTGGCTGTACGGCAAGTCTTCGGAGACTGGGATGGCAGTTCGTTTGAGCAGACCGGCTCGCGGGAAATCATTTTTGTTGCGGAGATCGCCGATGAGGCATCCCGCATTAGGGGGTGTTCACATTCTCTGCGAAAGGGCCTCAATTAACTCCGCAACCACAGGCTTAAACCCGGCTAGAGGCTCGCGGCACACCACCCAGACCACCAGGGGAAACTCCAGGCCGGGCACGCGCAACACCCGCAACCGCGAGCGTTGCCGACTGCGGTTCAAAATCCGCTCCGGAACGAGGCTGAGTCCCCGGTTCTGCGCGACCAGCGCAAGTTGGAGTTGATAGTTGTAGGTTTCAACCGCCACAGTCATGTCGATGTCAGCCTGCAAGAGTGCCCTTCGCAATCCCGCTCGAGCTGCGCATCCTTCGGGATTGAGAATCCATTGCGCGCCAGCCAAGTCCTGAATCTTCCGAGTTCGAGGAAGGTGACGCTGGCGAGAAGCCACAACAAGCAGACGTTCCTTCGCGATCTGCGTGCCGGTTAGCTCGCCCGGCAAAGCTTCCCCTTCGGCAAGGAGGATGACGGCTGCATCTAACGACCCTGACCGCAGTCGGTCGAGCACCTCCCGGCTCCACCCCGTGCTCAATCGCAGGGCAAGCTGCGGAAACGCTCGGCGAAGCTCGCCCACCGGTTCGGTCAATGTAAACTCTGTAAGCGCATGCGCCACACCAACCCTGAAGTCCCCGCTTAGTGGCGCTCCATTCAAAGCGGCTGCCCTCACTTCCCGTACGTCGTTTAGCAGTCGACGACACCGTTCGAGAGCCGCTTGTCCTGCCCCGGTCAACACAGTCGGTCTTGTTCGCCGATCGAGGAGTGTCGCACCGAGAGATGTCTCAAGCCGCTGTAACCGTCGCGTTACTGCGGATTGGGTGACATTGAGATCACGCGCGGCCAGGCTGATCGACCCTACGCTGGCCACGGCGACAAAAGCTCGAACATCATCGAATTCCATAACGGCATACTATCAATGCATACTATTCATTTGCAACATATATGGTGATGCGGTACGGTCGGTTTAGCGTTTGCCGAAGTCATCGAGGTCTCGAGAAAGTGCCAGCGTTCCTGATCATCGAAATCGTGGCGGTGCAGGATCCCGAGCTCTACGCAAAGTATCGAGATAGCGTTTCCCCCAATCTTGATGCTGGCGGTGGAACGTATCTGGTTCGGGGCGGGCCTACGGAAATACTTGAGGGCGACTGGCGCCCCAACCGAATTGTTGTCGTCCGATTCCATTCTGCGCACAAGGCGCGCGAGTGGTGGAATAGTGCGGCGCACGCTGAACTGAAAGAGATGCGACAACGCTCAACCAGGACGAACATGATTCTCGTGGAAGGAGTTTGAATGCACAGCGCTCACGAAGTCGAAGCACCGATAAAGGTCAAGCGTGTGGCTCGCTCTCGGGTTCAGGAAGTCGATTTAGCCAGCGTGCCGTTCAGCAGCGTGTTTAGCGACCACATGTTCGTGGCGGATTTTGAGAACGGTCAGTGGAGCAATGGCGAAATTCAACCCTATGGCCCGATCTCGATATCCCCGAGTATCAGCGCATTGCACTATGGGGTCTCGGTTTTTGAGGGAATGAAAGCGCACCGGTCGCGCGAGGGTCGTCCACTCTTGTTCCGTGCTCAGGAAAACGCACGCCGGCTCCAGCGCTCTGCTGCGCGGCTCGCGATGCCGGCTGTGCCGGAATCCCTGTTCTTGGCGGGTGTGCGCGAACTTGTTCGCCTCGATCATGCTTGGATTCCGGATGCCGACAAAGGCGCTATGTACATTCGGCCGATTCTTTTCTCCGTGGACCCGTCGATTCGGGTGAAACCTGCGGAGAGCTGCCGGTTCCTCATCCTTACTTTTCCCTTTGGCGCGTATTTTTCGGCCCCGCTGGACGTAGTGGTGAGCGAACGATACGTGCGCGCATTTCCGGGAGGAACCGGGGATACGAAACCTGCCGGCAACTATGCTGGGGCTCTGCTCGCCGACCAGGAGGCACGTCAGGAGGGATTCCATGCGGTGATGTGGTTGGACGGGCTGGAACGTCGTTATGTGGAAGAAAGCGGAGTGATGAATATGTTCTTCGTGTTTCGGGACCACATCGTGACCCCGAAGCTAACCGGAACGATCCTGCCGGGAGTCACCCGCGACAGTGTGATTACACTGCTGCGGAACGAGATGGGATTCAGCGTGAAGGAAGAACCAATTTCGATTGATGACGTCTTCAAGAGCTATGAGCGCGGCGACCTTTTGGAATGCTTCGGAACCGGAACGGCTGCGACCGTGTCGCATGTGCGTCGGATCCGGCACAAGGACAAGACTCTGGAACTGCCTCCCGTCGAACAGCGCAAGATTGGACCTGCGGTGCGGGAGAACCTGATCGCGATCATGACCGGGAAAGTACCAGATCCGCGCGCTTGGGTCGAGGCTCTCTAAAGCGAAACGGGAAAGGAACGAGATTTCAAATGCATTATCTATTGTTCTACGAAGTTGGCGAAGATTATGTGACCAAGCGCTCTTTGTTTCGCGACGCGCACCTTGAGAAAGCCTGGAAAGCAAGCGAGCGAGGTGAACTCCTGCTGGGTGGTGCCTTCGCGAATCCGGTCGATGGCGCCGTCCTGCTGTTCCAGGGAAATTCCCCGAAGGTAGCGGAAGATTTTGCGGCGGCCGACCCTTACGTCACGAGCGGCGCGGTCAAACGCTGGTACGTTCGGGAATGGACGACCGTAGCAGGTAAAGAAGCTGCGACGCCTGTTAGGCCTAAGGCTGCGTCTTCGAAAAACAGCAATAGTTAGGCGGCTGGCCGGTTGAACATGGAATCGTTTCAGCAGTGAGGGGGCATCATCGTGCGAATGCGGCGAGAAAGTCAAGTACAGAAAGTTAACTGCTGAAACCTACATGCATCAGATTCTCGTTTATTCAGATTCACTGACTTGGGGCATCATTCCAAATACTCGCAGTCGATTGCCCTTTGACGAGCGTTGGCCCGGCGTGCTTGAGAACAGGTTGAGCGCTTGTGGCGTAAGACTACGAGTGATTGAAGATTGCCTCAATGGGCGACGCACAGCGTGGGACGACCCCTTCAAACGGGGTCGGAACGGGCTTGAGGGCCTCGCACAACGCATCGAGATCAATTCGCCCTTATCGCTCGTCATCCTCATGCTGGGAACAAACGACTTTCAGTTTTGCCATCCTTACAATGATGCTTGGTCAGCGGCCCAAGGCATAATTGCCCTCGTCAATGAAATTCGGACGTCGCCCGTGGAGCCAGGAATGCCGGTGCCGCCGGTTCTCGTCGTTTGCCCGCCGCAGATTCGCACCCCGCGGGGAACGATTGCACCCAATTTTCGTGATGCTGATCTACGATGCACCGGTTTGGCGTATGCCTATAAACATGTCGCTTGCACTCTCGAAATGTCACTTTTTTGACGCGGAGACAGTCGCCAGCAGCAGTACGGTGGATGGCGTGCATCTCGATCGAGATCAGCATGCGAGGCTCGGCAATGCTCTAGCCGAAGTCGTGCAACCGATTCTCACATCTGTCGGGACGCGAGATTTCAATCCCGAATCGGTCTTATAAGCCCGATCACTTCCGCAACTGAGGCACTGTTCCATGACCACGAAATCCGTCGAAGGAGGCAAAGCGATGAAAAACTACCGAACTTTGGCGCTTTTTGCGGCTCGTTCCATGTTGCTTGCAGCACTTTCTGTTTTCGCCATTTCGTTGCAAGCCTCCGAACAGCACAGCGCAGCCGCTAAAACCGACGCGGTACGGACACTCGGCCTGGGATTTCGCTCAGAAACGGCATCCGTAAACGGTACTCGGATTCATTATGTGCGCGGAGGAACCGGGCCAGCAGTCATTCTGATCCATGGATTCCCGCAAGATTGGTTCGAGTATCACGAGATCATGCCGCGCCTGGCAAAGCAATTCACAGTGCTTGCCGTCGATCTGCGCGGCGTCGGCGGTTCGGCGGCAATGCCGGACGGCTACGACGCGAACAGTATGGCGGAGGATGTCTATCAGCTCCAGGCGCAGCTCAAACTGGAGCGCGTTTATGTCGTCGGCCACGACATCGGAGGAATGGTGGCGTATGCCTTCGCTCGTCTCCACCCCGAAGCCAGCCGCGGGGTCATGATTCTTGACGTGCCGTTGCCGGGGATTGACGGTTGGGAGGAAATTCAGGGTCACCCGGCCATGTGGCATGTCCGGTTCATGCAGGTTCCCGAACTGCCAGAGAAACTCGTTGCGGGAAGGCAGGTTGACTACTTCAGTTATTTCTTCGGCTTCGGCAAGTTCTCGCCCGACGACATTGCGCACTTCGCCAGTGCCTACGCTACGCCTGCGCAACTCCACGCAGTTTTTCAAATGTATCGAGCCTTTCCCGCAAATGCGCGATTCAATGCGACCCGAGACACTCGTATGGAAGTGCCTTTGCTCCTCGCCGACGGTGACCGCTCACCATTTGCTCCACTGCTTCCCAAGCAAGCGGCGGATCTCCGCGCAAAAGGATGCAAAGATGTGGAGACCGAATTGATCCCTGGCGCCATCCACTATGTGGTCGAAGATCAGTCCGATTTTGTAACCTCGCTCATCGAACGAAAGGCGAGCCAGGCGGCCAACTCGCAATGACAAACAGTGTGCGTGGAGCTAGGGTTCGGAAACCTGTGTCCGTCGATCACCGCTCTGCTGTCCGTCGCGGACTCTGTAGCCGCCGAGTATATCGCTCGCTTCCGAGATGAGCTTTGGAGTAAGCCCTTCGATGTTTCTCTCCTGGGCGCCTTTGCTGGATCAGTGGGTCGCGGTGCTCGCGTCTGTGACGTAGGCTGCGGACCCTGCGCACACGTCACCCGCCTTCTTGCGGACTTAGGAGTAGAAACGATTGGAGTCGACCTTTCTCCTGGTTGCATCGAACTTGCTCGTCGCGAACAGCCCGCGCTCGACCTTCGAGTCATGGACGCATTGAACCTCAGTTTCCCGGCATCGAGCTTCGACGGACTCGTCGCTTATTACTTGCTGCACTATCTCACCCGTGCTTCCTGGCCCCTGTTGTTGGCTGAATTTGCCCGCGTATTGAAGCCCGGCGGACGGCTGTTAGTGGTGCTAAAGGCAGGGGAGGGTGAAGCTTGGATACCGGATCCCATGGGAGGGGCTGTCGAAACATTCTGGGCCGCCTGTTCGCGGAACGAACTGGAATCCTTTGTTTCATCTGCTGGATTCCGCCTGGTTGAGGGAAGTATCCGGCATGCATTGGCGAATGAGATCGCCATCGACCGAATCTATTTGCAGGCCGAGTGTGCAAAGGAGTTTTGAATGCCGTCAGATCTGACTCGTAAGAGCGACATCAATTCGCAGTATCGAGAGAGTTCCAGAAGTGGAAGAGGGGAAGCTGGATGCGAGTAGATAGAATCGGTAAGCTGATTTTTGTCGGCCTGAACCTCAATCCGCTGCTGGCCCAGACTTCCAAGTATCCACCACTCTCTGACTACATGATGAACCGCGCTGCGGAGATTTCTCTCGCCAAAAGCGCCGCTCCGGCCAGTATTTCTGATCGGGCGACGATCGAGGTGCTATCCGCCACGGGCTATCAACTCGCGCACACCGGCGACAATGGATTCACTTGCTTGGTGATGCGTGGATGGGCGGCTCCGACGTTCACACCTGCCAAGGGTCGCGATCTTGTCTATGACACACATCTCCGCGCACCGATTTGTTTCGACCCAATTGCCTCCCGAACTGTACTGCCATATTACGAATTGCGAAGTCGGCTTGGCATGGAACGCAAGACGCCGGACGAGATTACCAGGGAGGTTGAGGCTGCCTACACCAACGGCACCCTGCCGAAACGCGACGCGGTTTCATTTGCGTATATGTTCTCGGCTGATCAAGACGTGGGCGGAGGGTACGGACATTGGCATCCTCACATGATGGTGTTCTGCCCGTACTATACAAATCCTATGCTGGGCGGGAACCCATTCGGTGGCAACCTCCCGCTCGTAACCGACGATGCCGGCACACCCTTCGCACTTGTGATCATCGCCGTGGATGATCGGTTGGCAATCAAACCGCGCCCTGAATGAGGCGGCCGTTTTCATCAACTTGCGACACCAGGCAGCGCATACAGCTGATGGCTTGTGGGGCGCACTATACAGACAAATTCGAAAACTGGAGGGAAATGACACGTGACACGAGATGAGATTCGACAATTTGCCGAGGATTGGGTTTCGGCTTGGAACGCTCATGATTTGGAGGCGATCATGAGCCACTATGATGAACGAGTTGAATTGATCTCGCCAGTTGCCCAGCAGCTCTTAGGGATCCCTAACGGAAAAATAACCGGTAAAGCCTTCCTCAGGAAGTACTTTCAGCGTGGACTGGAAGCTTACCCGGACCTGCACTTCGACCTGAAGGATGTCCTGGCGGGTCTGAACAGCTTAGTGCTGTATTACGCGAATCAAAAGGGGACGCGCACGGCTGAGTTTATGGACTTGGGCGCTGATGGCAAGGTAACACGGGTCGTTGCCCACTACAGCACTTAGGCAGTCGGAAGATGGGAGGGTGCGTGAAGGCAGTGAGGGTGCATGAATTCGGCGGGAGTGACCAACTCCAGGTGGAGGAAGTCCCCTGCCTTGTGCCAGGCCCAGGAGAGGTGGTCGTTTCTATAAAAGCGGCCGGCATCAACCCGGTCGACACTTACATTCGAAACGGAACATATGCTCTCAGGCCAGCATTGCCGTACATTCCGGGAATCGACGGGGCCGGTGTCGTGTCGCAAATCGGTACCGATGTCGAGCACCTAGCGCCTGGAGATAGAGTCTATGTGTCGCTGCCGATGAGCGGAACCTACGCTGAACAATGTTTGTGTGGAGCAAACAACGTGTACCCGCTCCCGGAGAATGCATCCTTTGAGCAGGGCGCCGCGATTGGCATTCCTTATCTCACCGCTTACAGAGCGCTGTTTCACTTTGCGCAGGCAAGAGCGGGAGAATCGATTCTCATCCACGGCGCCAGCGGCGGAGTTGGGATCGCTTCTGTTCAATTCGCGCGAGCGCATGGACTGCAGGTTCTGGGAACGGCGGGCACAGAGAAAGGCCGAGGTTTGGTCCTCGAAAGTGGTGCACATCACGCCTTGGATCACACTTCGGCAACAATGGCGCAGCAGATTCTTGCGCTGACCGGCGGCACTGGCCCCGATGTCATACTCGAGATGCTGGCGAATAAGAACCTGGCAAATGATCTGGCCATGATCGCTAAGTGCGGAAGGATTGTTGTCATCGGCAATCGTGGCCCAGCGGAAGTGAACATGCGGGACGCAATGGAAAAAGGAATCACCATCTTCGCAATGGTGTTGTTCAATGCAACGCCCGATGAGTTGGACGAAGGTCATGCGGCGATCCGCGCAGGCCTGGAACTCGGAACATTGAAGCCGGTGATTGGCACAACCTTCGAGCTCCAGAGGGCCTGGGCGGCACACGATGCCGTGCTGAGCCAAGCCGGGGGAGCGGCCGGCAAAATTATATTGCTCCCGTAATTGCATGACTCGGCATGCGCAGTCGTATGGGAATAAGCTACATCGGGAGCGGAACGATTCGTCGACTTGGTCTGGTAGCTGCCGGAGGAAACTAGCAGCCAAAACCATGGGCTTCAAAGAAAAGGATGCTGCAGAACCTGACCATATTTCCCAGGTCCATGAGTTCAACTGGTTCTACGCAAAACAAATCGAGTCGCTTCAGGAGCCGCTGAGAAGAAGCGCGTACTCCTGGACGGAGGTACAGATTTTGTACCAACTCCTGCAATGCAACGTGTCCACCGCTTCTGAACTGGGAGAGTTGCTCGATATCGATCGGGGATATCTGAGCAGAATTCTGAAACGGTTTGAGGCGCTCAATTTGATCGATCGCAAGCGCTCGCTCGCCGACGGAAGGGAGCGGTCGCTCAGACTTACAAGCAAGGGGCGCAGAGTCTGTATACCTCTGGATAGGCAGGCCACTGCAAACATTAAACGGCTTCTGGAGAGTCTTTCGTCAGACGAGATCCGCCAATTGGTAGCTGCAACGGAGACGATTCGGACCTTATTAAGCGAGCGCAAGTGCGGAGAGAATGTCAGAAAACAAATCTACGAGAGCGATGTGGCTTCTGCTTCAATCGCGCGGTCGGCGCCGGGGAGAGCGCATTGACGGCTTAAAGTCACGCGAGTTATCTATGGGAACAAAGGGGCCGCTGCTCGACAGACTGCAGAGACTGCACAGAAATAATCCAGCCTTGATGCCGATGGGGGAAACTCTGGGATTTTTGGTGGAAAGCATAGAACCAGGTTCTGCCGCGGTCGTTGTGGATACCAGCAAACGACACCCGAACTTGATGGGTGCAACCCACGGCGGCCTGCTATTCGCTCTCGCCGACACTGCCATTGGGTTGGCTCATCTTGGATTACTGGTCGATGGGCAGACGTCGGCCACGGTGGAGATGAAGATCAACTTCTTGCGGCCGGTATGGAAGGCAAGGCTCCGTGCCGAGGCAAAAGCAATCCAACACGGGAAAAACTTGTGCGTTTTCGAATGTGATGTGCGCGATGATGAGCGTCGACTGACGGCCCGTGCTACGGCAACGATGATGTCATTGACCGGCGAACAAGCGGAGGGCCGTGCTCATTTCGACTAAGACGTTACACGAATGACATGATTAGATCTACCGTTCGCAATTACCCGGAAAGGTGAAGAACCAGAACGTGGACTCTCTCGATATCGATCACGCCGCATCGCGACTGCCGGAGCGCCTATCCGAAACTGCGATGCTCGATCTCACGAAGAGGCTGATCGCAATCCCATCGGAAAACCCTCCAGGCAACCACTACGAGGAATGCATTCGCACTCTCGTCAGCGAATTAGAGAGGCTCAAGTTCGAGGACGTAAGACGGGAGGGTGCGTGTGTTCTCGCTTCAGTTGGTGAAGGTCAAAGGACGCTCTATTTCAGTGGCCATTTCGACGTTGTTCCAGCGCAGAGCCGTGATCAATTTCAGCCACGTGTCGAAGGCCAGAACCTGTTCGGTCGTGGTTCATCGGACATGAAGAGCGGCCTGGCGGCGATGATACATGCGGCGGCAGCGGCGCGCGACGAAGGACTTCTCACGTCTGGGCGTGTCGGCATCGTTCTGGTTCCCGATGAAGAGACCGCTGGCCCCCGCGGATCTCGGGATCTGGTTGCCCGTGGTGTGCTCGGCAAAGATGGAATTGGAATGCTGACTCCGGAGCCGACAGGCGGTGTGGTCTGGAATGCCAACCGCGGCGCCATTACGCTACGTGCCAGCATGCGCGGAAAATCGGCGCACGTAGGCCGGCAATTCGAAGGGGTGAACGCATTTGAGCGTTCGTTACCAGGACTGATGCGGATTGCCGAACTCAAAAAGGAGGTTGAGCTTCGGGAGACGAAATACAACATTGCTCCGACGGCGGCACGCAGATCCATTCTGATGCTTGGTGGACGCGTTGAAGCTGGAACGAATTTCAACGTAACGCCCGAACTCTGCTCTTTCACAGTCGACCGCCGTATCAACCCGGAGGAGAATCTGGAGGAGGAAGAGCGTCGCCTGCGTGATGCTCTCGGTGAATTCGAGATTGAGACACTTCAAAACGAACCGTCCGCCGCGACTCCTGCGGAAGCTCGACTGGGCCGGGTTCTGTCGCGTCACATAGCGCACATAACTGGAAAAGAAGCCGTTTTCGAAATGTGTCCGGGGTTACTTGAAACGCGATTCTACGCGGCTCGAGGCATCCCTGCGTTTGCCTATGGGCCAGGATTGCTAACCGTCTCTCATGGCGCCAATGAGTTTGTTCCAACTCGCAACACCGCTCAGTGCGCTTTGATCTATGCGCTCACTGCGGCGGAGGTCCTGCATCAAGACGCGCAGTGAGGATCATCATGTGTTCCCAACTGCTTGCCTTAGGTTATCGTGAAGCTTATCTCCCCGAGTTGGCTGTCTGGATTGCCGAATATACGGAGTTGAGCACCGGTTCCCGCCCCACAATCAAACGTCAAAAAACTCTAAAATGATCGCGTCCGAAAACCGCTAGTCGGGCGTTAGGCTCATGGGAAAATGGGGTCATGGAATTGCCCAGCAGAACCGTCTGCTACCGCGCTTTGCAGAGTCGAGATGCGCGCTTTGATGGGCTAATATTCGTGGGAGTCTCTTCCACAGGCGTGTACTGCCGCCCAATATGTCCGGCGCGCACTCCAAAATTCGAATACTGCTCCTTCTACAGCTCAGCCGCAGCGGCTCAGGAGGCAGGCTTCCGGCCCTGCCTTCGTTGTCGCCCAGAAACAGCTCCACACTTAGCCTCATGGCGAGGCACCTCCAACACCGTTTCTCGCGCTCTCACTCTGATCGACGAAGGGGCGCTCGACGGCGCCGCGAACAACGTCGAAAAACTCGCAGCGCGGCTAGGTGTCGGTGAGCGTCAGCTACGTCGCCTGTTCTTACAGCATCTTGGTGCATCTCCGATTTCGGTTGCACAGACACGGCGTGTATTGTTTGCCAAACAGCTCATTCATGACACCAACATGCCGATGGCTGAAGTCGCCACCGCCGCAGGTTTCAGCAGTCTGAGGCGTTTCAACGAGACCTTTCTTGATTTGTTCCACCGACCTCCACGCGCGTTGCGAAGAAGAAAGGCTGCCAAGGAACGCGACAAAGAGAACGAGGTCGTGCTTCGGCTGCGCTATCGTCCGCCTTACGACTGGGACAACATGCTGGCTTTTCTCCGTACGCGGGCGATTGCGGGCGTGGAAGTTGTCGAAGACGGTGGTTACTTGCGGACGATTGAAGCCGACGGTGCAGTGGGGAGCATTGCGGTAGCGCACCTTCGCCAACAGCAAAGCCTTGAAATCACCATCTTGTTTCCTAAGCTCAAGTCCCTTCCAGCCATCGTCGCGCGCGTGCGGCGACTGTTCGATCTCGATGCCAACATCGACACAATCGATCGACATCTCTCGGCCGACCCCGTACTGGCAAGCCTGGTTCGACAACGTCCTGGTCTGCGTGCTCCCGGCGGGTGGGACGGATTCGAAATCGCGATGCGTGCCGTGCTTGGCCAACAAATCAGCGTGGTCGCAGCGCGTCAGCTTGCGGGCCGTCTGGTTGAGTTGTATGGCCGTCTTGTGCCCAAACCCTTCCGCATCCACCCCTCTCTGTCACATGTGTTTCCCGATGCGCAGCGATTAGCTCGATCCTCCTCCATTGGATTAGGAATGCCTGCGGCGCGCTTAGCTGCACTCAAGGCAATAGCAGAAGCAACGGTGGCCAACCCAAACCTCTTTCATCCTTTGGGAGCGATTGACGAAACGGTGGCGCGTCTCAAGACGATTCGCGGCATCGGCGAGTGGACCGCGCAATATATCGCACTCAGAGCTGCCCGCGAGCCGGATGCGTTTCCCGCGACCGACGCAGGACTCCTACGCAGTGCCGCTTCGATCGGCGCCGGAATCAAAGTGAATCCTGCAACTCTGCTCGATCGCGCCGAATCCTGGCGACCATGGCGGGCATATGCGGCCCAGCATCTTTGGGCTGCTGGTGCCGCCCCGAGCAACTCGTCCGCCCCAGCTTAATTCAGGAAGAGAAAGCCATGAACTTTGCATATAAAAAGATCAATTCACCAGTCGGGAAATTGACACTCGTCGCAAGCGACAAAGGACTCGTTGCCGTCCTCTGGGAGAACGACAAGCCGATGCGCGTTCGTTTGGGTAAACTTTTTGAACAAGATGATCATTCCCTTCTCATCCGAGCGGAGCGACAACTCGGCGAGTACTTCGCTGGCAAACGCAAGAGCTTCTCGGTCCCTCTCGATATGAGAGGCACGCATTTCCAGAAAGACGTATGGGAAGCTTTGTTGGCGATCCCGTTCGGTGAGACAAGAACCTACGGTCAGCTGGCGAAACAACTGGGAAATGCGCAAGCCGCGCGAGCTGTCGGTGCGGCAAATGGAAGAAACCCAGTCTGTATCATTGTGCCTTGCCACCGGGTCATCGGTTCGAGCGGCAAGCTGACAGGGTTTGCAGGCGGGCTTGACGCCAAGGAGTGGCTACTCAACCTGGAGCAAGAGCAGTTCCATCGATGATTCGTCGCCGTCCATTATTCAGCAATGCAGAATTCGAGATCGCTCGATACGATCACCGCCGGGGCACGAGCATTGCGATCCGGCTGAAGAGATCGCTTCGGACCATTCGGTCAACCGGGTCGAATTCGGCGGGTTTACGCTCGAAGTTGCCGGCGAACGTTGGGAGTTGTCTCCGGGGAACTTCTTCTGTACGTACCCTGGGATGATGTATCGTTGCCGACATCGCGAATCGAAACCGACTGATGCGTGCCCTAGTATCGCGTTCAGTGCGCAGGATGCCTCCAGAGAAATCAGCGACTTTGAGACCGCGGCGCGAAGACTCCCTGTGCGTCCCCGCAGCAATCGACTGGCATATCTCTTTTTCTTAGCTGCCAGAAATCATCATGAACCAATGGGGGTGGAGGACGTCGCGAATGCTGTGATGATCGGAGCAACGTGCGACTCGAACAGTCGTCGTGCGCCGTATCCCGAACATCAGCTTAGCTGGTATCCAGAGCGGGTTGATGCTGTGCGCCGGCGACTGGATTACGTGCCTGCGGACCAGCATACCCTGGCGGGGCTGGCGCGTTCCGTTGGGATGAGCCCGTTTCACTTCGCTCGCGTCTTCCGCGAACTAACAGGAGTACCGCCGCATGCATACTTGTGTCGCGCTCGACTCCGGCACGCGGCCCACAGCTTACGCGAAGGGACTTCTGTTAGGTTTTGTTGGCCTGGTGTCTCGGTGTTCCGGGCGTTCGACCATACTCAGACAATGAGACAATGCGACCATCCTGGTAGCTCAGGTTCTGCCGAAACAGAGCAGGGAAGTGCAGAGCCTGCCCGCGTGGGAAG
>Ga0126381_100000743_pt1 | contig 35623 bp, 30 predicted proteins | sample PanSoiMetPlot_28_FD_96465 | JGI IMG/M metagenome (GOLD analysis project Ga0126381, IMG submission 96465) | Tropical forest soil microbial communities from Panama - MetaG Plot_28 | ecosystem: Environmental > Terrestrial > Soil > Tropical forest > Bulk soil | place: Panama | collected 2016-02-17 | reverse complement strand
CGGCATCGGCGGCGGCTGGAACGCCGAGGAGGTCGAGAACCACGGTACCGAGTTTCCTAGCCGCTTCAAGAAGATGCGCGAGCAGATCGAAGCGATGAAAGAAATCTGGACCAAGTCGACCGCGGAGTACCACGGCGATCTCGTCGATTTCCCAACAATGATGACCTGGCCGAAGCCGGTGCAGAAGCCGCATCCGCCGGTCATTGTCGGAGGCGCCTTCCCGTGGGCGGCGCGGCGCGCGGTGAGCTATGGCGACGGCTGGTATCCGAATGCCTCCAGCGGCGATCCCGACGAGTATCTGCCGCGCTTCCGCCAGATGGTGAGCGAAGCCGGGCGCGATCCCGCCTCGCTGCCGGTGACGTTGGGGGGCGCACCCGCGGATGCAGACCGGTTGAAACGGCTCCGCGATCTTGGCGTGGCGCGGGCCAATGTCAGCCTCGAGGCGGGAACGAAAGACGAGGTGCTGCCGGTGCTCGACCGCTGGGCCGGTCTGATCCGGCAATTGCAGTAGGCAGCCTGCAGCCGGCTTATGACCTGCGCGGCGGGCGAGGTCTATCTCAGCGACACCCCGGTGCTGCGGTCGCATGCGGGCGCCCAGCCCGATCTGTTCTTGCGCTGGAACCACATCCCGGGATCGGCCGCGGCGGTGGATGTAGCGCTACATCTGCACGGCTTTTCGCAAGAAGGCGGCGCCATGCAGTTGGCCGAGCAGGTGGCGCGCAGCGGCGTCGATCTCTCGCGCCGAAGTCGGCCGACGCTCGCGATATTGCCGCGCGGCAATTGGATCAGGCACTATTACTATGATTTTCCGGCGCTGCTCTGCGGCGGCATCGACGGGCTGATCGACTATGCGCTGCATTGCTTGGCCCGCACGATAAGGCGGCCGGAAGCATTTGCGGCCGATCGCGTTGTTCTGTCGGCGCATTCCGGCGGCGGCATGCCGGCGGTCGACGTCATCGCCGGAGCGCGGCGGTCGCCCGACGATTTCTTTGTGTTCGACGGGCTTTACGGCAGAGATCCGGCCGGCGGCAACCCGTTGGGGGGCCTGGAGGTGATCGACCGGTGGCTCGGCGAGCGGCTGCAGCGCGAGCCGCAGCGGTCAGGCGCGCTGCGGATAATTTATATAGAGCAACAGACGGGGCCATTCTCGCGCGCGGTCGGCGGGCTGATCGCTCGACACCTGGCCGCCGGCGGCGCGGCGTTGACCGAAGGCCTAGCGCAGCGCTACCGGGTGGAAACCTCCGGCGTCCAGCATTCGCAAATCGCCCGCCGTTGTCTGCCGGAATTGTTGACCGCTGCGAATGCTCAGTTCGACTGGTGGGGCTAATCCGGATTCTGCGCCAGAAACCGTGATCGCGCTCACGGGTCGGCCCAAACCTGCTCGCGCGTCAGCTGTGGCCGAGCGTGGCACGGAACCAACCCCGCAGTCATCGGTGTTGCCTTTGTCGGCAGCACCGCTTTTCCCGCAGCCGCCGGGCACCATTTGAAGGAGGACTAGTCGATGATTTACGGCGCGAACAAGATCCGGCTGTCGCCCGCTGCCGCGACTGCCGGGGCGCGCTCTAGGGAGGAGGCGGCATGGCCGATGACAACAAACTGAGCGGCCCCGATTTTTCCGGTGGGGTGCGCGCGTCTGAGATCGCCGATGGCGGTATGCTGCTGGGCCAAGTCGCGGGTGAGGCCGTGCTGCTGGCGCGCCGCGGTCAGGAGCTGTTCGCGATCGGCGCCGAATGCAGCCACTACCACGGCCCGCTCGCCGAAGGGGTGATGGTCGCGGATACCGTGCGCTGCCCCTGGCATCACGCCTGTTTCAGCCTGCGCACCGGCGAGGCGCTGCGCGCGCCGGCTCTCAACCCGGTGCCGCGCTGGCGCGTCGAGGAGCAGAACGGCACCGTCTATGTCCGCGAAAAGCTTCCGGCGGCGGGCCGCAAGACGCGGGCTGCCGGACGGCCAGCCCCGGAGTCGGTCATCATCATCGGCGGCGGCGCAGCAGGAGAAGCAGCCGCGGAGACGCTGCGGCACGAGGGCTATTCCGGTCCGGTCACGATACTGAGCGACGATGCGGCCCCGCCCTGCGATCGTCCTAATCTGTCGAAAGATTATCTCGCCGGGAACGCACCCGAGGAATGGATCCCGCTGCGCCCGCCGGAATTTTACCGCGAGCAGGGCATCGAGTTGCGCCTCGGCGTCGGTGCGGTTGCCATTGACCCGGGAGCTTGCGAAGTCCAGCTCATGGATGGCAGCCGGCAGCGCTATGGCGCGTTGCTTCTCGCCACTGGCGCCGAGCCAATTAGACTGGAGATTCCAGGCAGCGAGCTGCCGCATATCCACTACCTGCGCACGCTCGCCAATACCCGGGCGATTATTGCGGAGGCGACAGCGGCGCGCCGCGCCGTCGTCATCGGCGCCAGCTTTATCGGCCTCGAGGTTGCATCGTCATTGCGAGCGCGCGGCCTCGAAGTGCATGTCGTGGCGCCCGAGGCGCGTCCGATGGAACGGGTCCTCGGGGCCGAGGTCGGCGACTTGGTGCGCCGCGTCCACCAGCAGCACGGCGTTGTGTTGCACCTCGGCACGACACCTGCCGGATTCGAGCCGAACCGGGTCGTCTTGGAGAGCGGCGGCCGGCTGGACGCCGATTTCGTCGTGGTCGGCGTTGGGGTGCGGCCGCGGACCACGCTCGCCGCGAAAGCCGGTATGGCGCTCGATCGCGGCGTCAAGGTCGACGAATATCTCGAGACCAGCGTTCCGGGCATCTATGCCGCCGGCGACATCGCCCGCTGGCCCGACCGGCTCACCGGCGAGGCCATTCGCATCGAGCACTGGGTCGTTGCTGAACGCCAGGGGCAGACCGCGGCCCGCAATATGCTCGGCGCTCGCGAACCGTTCGATCAGGTCCCGTTCTTCTGGACGCAGCAGCACGACCTGATCCTGAATTATGTCGGCTACGCCCCGCGATGGGACCGGATCGACATCGATGGCCGCGTCGAAGCAAAAGATTGCACAGTTACCTACCTGCGCGCCGGCCGGAAGCTGGCGGTCGTGACGATCGGGCGCGATCGTGCCGGTCTTGAGGCCGAGATCCAGCTTGAAGAGTTGATGAGCGCCGGCCGCTGAGCCAGCGGATGTGCTAAAATGCGTCGGATGCAGCCCAGCGGTGATCCTGACGCATGGAGCGGACGAGAGCAGGCAGCGTAGCGCTGAACCTTGCGGCGATGCACCGCGAACGCGGTCGCGGCGCCTCGCTGTCGATCAGGCTTAGCGCGGTGATCATCGCCGCAACGACGGAGGAACCGCGGGTTTTGACGCTGAGAATCGGCCGAGAGCCGATCGAGGCGCTGCCTTCCGGTCCTCTGGAGGTCGAGCATCGCACTCTTGAGGTCGGCTTGCGCGCCTGGGTCGAGCGGCAGAGCAGCCAGAAACTCGGCTATGTCGAGCAGCTTTACACTTTTGGTGACCGAGACCGCGTCGAGACCGGCGAAACTGCCCCAGGTCGCGCTCTGACTGTCGCCTATCTGGCGCTCGTGCGCGAGGCGCGGCCGGGCGGCGATGCGGATGCGGCATGGCAAAACTGGTACCGCTTTTTCCCGTGGGAGGATTGGCGTTCGGGAAAGCCTGCCGCGCTTTCGCCGCTTGAGGACCGTCTCGGGTGTTGGGTCGAGCAGGCCGCAAGCCAGCCCGAGCGGCAGCTGCGCGAAGAGCGGGTCGGGCTCGCCTTCGCTCAATCTTGGAATGACGAGCTGGTGCTCGAACGCTACGAGCTACTTTACGAGGCCGGACTGATCCAGGAGCGCTGGCGCGATCTCGGCCGCCCAGCTTCGCCGGAGGACGGGTCTATATCGGGAGTGCCAATGGCAGCCGATCATCGCCGCATCCTGGCGACGGCGATCGGCCGATTGCGCGGCAAGATCAAATACCGGCCAGTCGTATTCGAGCTGATGCCTCCTTCCTTTACGCTGCTGCAACTGCAGCGCATGGTCGAGGCGTTGGCGGGCGTACGGCTGCACAAACAGAATTTTCGCAGGCTCGTCGAGCAACAGGGGCTCGTCGAAGAAACCGGCGGGATCAGTGCCGCGACCGGCGGGCGGCCCGCTCGTCTTGTGCGTTTTCGCCGGGAAGTGCTCCTCGAACGTCCAGCGCCGGGGCTGCGGTTACGTGCCGGCCGCCGTGTGGCAATAACTTGAAGGTGAGGGCTTGACAGCGGCCTGGTCGAGCTTATCCTTAGTTTGAGCATAATGGGATGCCGGGCGGATTCCGCCCGGCTTTTCCGGGGTCATAAAATGCTCACTATGAGCATAAAGAGGAGGATCAACCGTGTTGCAGACCGCTTCCCAAACCTCCAAACCCACCCTGCCTTTCCCTGACCTCTACGCTCGCGTCGCGCGGCACATTCCCGCCTTCGAATGGCCGATCCTGGCCGATGACATCGACCACATTCTGGAACTCAAGCAAGAGCGCAATGCCGTCATCCTCGCGCACAATTACCAGACCCCGGATATTTTCCATACAGTCGCCGACATTGTCGGGGACAGCCTCGCACTAGCCCGCGAGGCAGCGCGCACCGAGGCCGACGTCATCGTCCTCGCCGGGGTCCATTTCATGGCCGAGACGGCCAAATTGTTAAATCCCGAAAAGACTGTGCTGATCCCGGATCTGGAAGCGGGTTGCTCATTGGCCGCATCGATCACGGCAGCCGATATCAAGCTGCTTCGCGAGCGTCATCCAGGCGTGCCGATTGTCACCTACGTCAATACCTCGGCCGCAGTAAAGGCCGAGTCCGATGTCTGCTGCACCTCGAGCAATGCCAAAAAGATTGTCGAGGCGCTCGGCGTGCCACGGGTGATCATGCTGCCCGATGAGTACCTCGCACGGAACACCGCAGCCCAGACGAAAGTCGAGATCATCGCCTGGAAGGGTCACTGTGAGGTGCACGAGCGCTTTACCGCAGAGGATATCAGGAGCGTGCGCGAGAGCCATCCCGGTATTACCGTACTGGCGCATCCGGAGTGCCCGCCGGAGGTGATAGCCGAATGCGATTTCACCGGCTCGACCGCTGCCATGGCCGATTACGTCGGCAAGCAGCGCCCAAGCCGCGTCGTGCTGCTCACCGAGTGCTCGATGAGCGACAATGTCGCGATCCAGTATCCCGATCTCGAATTCGTGCGGCCCTGCAATCTCTGCCCGCACATGAAACGGATCACCTTGCCGAAGATCCGCCATAGCCTCGAAACGATGACGCATGAGATCATCGTCCCTCCGGCGATCGCCGAGCGGGCGCGCCGTACCGTCGAACGCATGATGGCGCTCGGCTGAGCAGAGGCCGGCAAGACGATGCGGCTGATCATCGAGCCGATCGTGCGCGTCGCGCTGTTGGAGGATCTCGGCCGCGCCGGCGACATCACGACGGAGGCAATTGTCCCGGAGGACGCCAGCGTCGAGGCGGTGATTGCCGCGCGCCGGGCCGGCGTCGTCGCCGGCCTCGACGCAGCGCTTTTGGCGTTTGAGCTGATCGATCCAGGAATACAGTTCGAGCGGTTGTGCGCGGACGGTTCCTGGGTCTCACGCGGGGGGCAGATCGCCCGGATCACGGGCCGGGCGCGCGGCGTGCTGGCGGGCGAGCGCACGGCGCTCAACTTCTTGTCCCGCATGTCGGGCGTCGCGACGGCCACGCGGGCGCTCGCCGACGCTATCGTGGGCACGAAAGCCAAAATCGTCTGCACCCGAAAGACGACCCCGGGCCTGCGGACGCTCGAAAAAGAGGCGGTTCGGCTCGGTGGCGGCGCCAACCATCGCTTCGGGCTCGACGACGCGATGCTGATCAAGGACAACCATATCGCCATTGCCGGCGGCGTGCGGCCGGCGCTCGAGCGCGCGCGACGCCACGCTGGACACCTCGTCAAGATCGAGCTCGAAGTCGATACCCTCGACCAGCTCGCCGAAGCGCTCGAAGTCGGGGTTGACGCCGTGCTACTCGACAACATGAGACCGGAGACGATGCGCCGGGCCGTTGCAATGGTCGACGGCCATGCGGTCACCGAAGCCTCCGGTCGCATCAATCTCGAAACGGCACCCGCTGTTGCGGCGACCGGTGTCGACCTCATTTCGTGCGGCTGGATCACGCACAGCGCCCCGATCCTGGATCTCGGGCTCGACATCGCCCGCTGAGTCACGCCGCCGGACAACTGGTCGATTAAGACGCGTGCGGGTCGATGATCGGGTCGAGCGGCCAGACGGGACGGCGCACTTTCGTGAAGAGCTCGGGCGTGTAGATCTCAGAGCACAAGGCGTCGGTATTGACGAGGATGACCTCGCGGGCGATCGGCCCGAAGGCAGCGCGGAAATGCTGCATCGACTTGACGGCGACAGTGCGGTAGCGGGTGGGGTCGATGCCGAGCGAGGTGAACTGGCCGAGGTCGACAGCCTGGCCGTTGTGCGTGATGATAATGATGTCGACACCCCCGACGCGGAATACCATCGAGGGCCCGTAATCGCGCGCCACGCCGCCCCCCATTGGGCCATAGGCGATGAACCGCCCGTTCGTCAGGCACACCACCTCTCCGGCCAGCGAGAGCGGTCCGCCGCCCATCGACGGATCCGTCTTGCCGCCGAGGATTAGGGTGGTTTTTGCTCCAACTCCGGCGCGCGCCCCTTCCTGAACCGCCTCGGGATCGCAGATCGCGTGGAAAGCGACACTGTCGACCTCGGCTTCGACGAGGCCCTTCAGAAGCGCCGTTGCGTCGCCATAGCCGCCGCCGCCAGGATTATCGGTGTAATCGGCGACGACGAGCGGCTTGTCACCCAGTTTACCCTGCCGCGCACGCGCCACCGCCTCGGCGACCGACAGCAGTTTGACAGTGGTGTAGTTGCGCGTCTGCCAGGCATAGTCCATAAAGTCTTCGGCGATCGCCTGCGCCCGCCGGGCATCGCCGTCAACCGTGACGGTTACCGACGGGCCGACATCACGGATATTCGCGCGGCTGAAGCCGGCGCAGATGCTGACAACCAGCGCCTCGCCGCGACTCTCAAGAGCTTCGCCACGGGCGATCAGCTCAGCCATCGGCCCGCGCTGGGTGCGGCCGTGGTCGAGGCCGTAGATCATCGGCCTTTTGGCGATCACGGTTCTTGGGCGGATTGCGCCCCGCATTGCGCGCTCCAGCAATTCGGCGCCCTGCCAAGCCCGCTCGTACTGGTCAATGTGCGGGTAGGTACGGTAGGCGATTAGGGCGCTCGCATTCTCCGCCATACACTGTGTCACATTGGCGTGCAGATCGAGCGTAACAACCACCGGCACATCGGCGCCGAGCCGTTGGCGCAATCGCGCCAGGAATTCCCCTTCCGCATCCTCGTAGCTTTCGCTGACCATTGCGCCGTGCAGGTGCAACAGCGCGCCGTCGATCGGGCCCTTCACGTCGACGGCATCGAGAATCATTCCGGTGATCCGCTCGAAAGCGTCCTGGGTGACGGTGCCGGAGGGGTTGGGGTTGGCGGAAACCGGATGAACCAGAGACCAGCCGAACTTGTCGGCGGCCTCGAAGGTTCCGCCAAATGCCGAGCGTGTACCGCGAAATGCGGCAGGAATCTCGTTCTCGAGGTGGTAATCGCGGCGCTGGATCGTCGCCATGTCCGTCGGTACCCGGCTGAAGGTATTGGTCTCATGCATGAACCGGGCGGTAAGGACGCGCTTCACGGATCACCTCGTCGACTGGGCCTATGCTCGGGAACGTTGGGGCGACAGAGTTCGCGACATCCTGCCAGACGCCGCGAAGGCGTGCGACAAAAGAAAACGCCCCCGAATATTCGGGGGCTTTGTGATTCCGTAAAAGGGGACCGATTAGGCCGCTTGCGCCACCTGCTCCCGTTGCGGCCCGTAGTCATTTCCGGCCGTCCGATGCCGATTTCGATCTTGCGCGGCTTTGCCGACTCGGGAACTTCACGCACCAGATCGACATGCAGCATGTTGGCGAGGCTCGCGCCGACAACCTTGATATAGTCGGCGAGGCTGAAGCGCCGCTCGAAGCCGCGTCGCGCGATCCCGCGGTGCAGATAGCGACTTTCGTCGTCCTTTTTCGCCTTGCCGCTTACCAGGAGCGAATTCTCTTTATCCCCTTTTCAAGCGGAACTTCAGCGCTGTATGCCGAAGCCTTGAAAGCGCTTGTTGAAGCGGGCGAGCTGCCCGCCGGTGTCGACCAGGCGCTGTTGCCCACCAGTCCAGGCCGGATGCGACTTCGGGTCGATGTCGAGCCGCAAGGTGTCCCCGGCTTTCCCGTAGGTCGAACGGGTCTGGTACGAGGTCCCGTCGGTCAGGACGACGGTGATCTCATGATAATCGGGGTGAATTCCTTCTCTCATCAAACCGTCTCTCAGAATTTGCGTGGTTGTAATGAAACGGAACAGCCGACGCAATCTGGCATCTAAGCGTGGGAGACACGCAATGCGAGAGCGACCAAGTCAAAAATGTCGACGAGGCGGGCGGCATAATGGTCACTCATCGTCAAAGGCTGACCCGTTTCGCTGCAGAGGATGCGTTCCAGCGCGTCGAGGAGGCGCATGAGCCGCCGCCGATGGAGGCCGAACCGCCGCTGAAGGGGATCCGTCAGGACACCCGAGAACGCCGCGAGCAGGGCGCCGCCGGTGAACACGCCGGCCGTCGTGGCGGCCAGCAGGCCGGGGCTGGCGGCGGCTGGAAAGAAACCGTACCACAATGCGCCGAGACCGGCACCGAGCGGAAAGGCGGCAATCGCCGCCTGTTGTGCGATCGTGCCAGCGAGCGCTGAACTCAATGTCACCAGACCAGGCGTTGCCTGTTTGAGCGCGAGCGCGCCGAGGCCAGCGGCGAGAAAACCGGTCGTGATCTCGGCGGTCGCGGCGCGCGAGCCGAGATAAGCCTCAACTGCCGCTGTCAGGCGTTTGTGAAGTTCGGGATCGATTTCGGGCGGCAGACCCAGGCGTTCGGCCGTCCTCGGATCGGCGAGGATCATCTCGGCCATCGCGTCGCGGTAAGAAGCCCGATCGCGGCGGACGCACGGCACCTCGAGCAATACGGTCGCGACCAGCCATTCGATCTCGCGGGCGACGTCGGTTTGCAGAAGGAGGCGACGGGCGGCCAGCCATGCCCCCAGCCGGTCATATCCAGCCCGGCGCGCCGCTCGGCTCGCGAGCTTAACGGCGAGCGCCGGGCCTGCGAGAAACAGATTTGCCGGCGCTTGCAGAAGATCCCAGCCTATCGCGCGGCGATGCAGCGCAAGGCTGCCGGCGAAGCTGAAATGGCAGTCGACAAACGCGTCGACACGCGCACGGCGGCTCGCGATGTAGCGCTGTGCGGCGTCCCGCACGACCGCGCGGGCAAGCTCCTGCTGCTGTGGGTCAGCCATCCTTGGCATAGATCGCAATGATGAGCGGCGGGCTCAACGGGCCCTCGTTCATCCGGCGCACGCAGATACCCATAAGAGAAGTAAGCGCCGGCTCGAGCCTGTCCACGGGCGAAGAAGGATCGGGCCGGAGGGACGATGCAGGACACATGCTTTGCAGAAGCTCGTCTACGCGCTGACCTTCATTTCCGCCTCGGCGCGGAAGCCGATCACGCTCGGCGTCGCCACTGATCTCGTGCCGGCGACATCTTCTTCCGGGACGAGCTCATGGCGGGGGCACTGATCACCAGTGTGCCGTCGCGATCGCCTATAATCTGTTCCTGGATCGGTCGCGGCAGTCTAGGCTTGTGCGAATAAAACGCGTTTCGGGCTAACTGGCGCCTACCAAATATTCCATTGCCGCGGCGACGCCGCCTTTGCCGTGCGGCACGCCGGTCAGCTCGAGCGCCATCTCGACACCGGCCAGCGCGCCGAGGATCATCGGCTCGTTCAAATCGCCCATATGCCCTATGCGGAAGACGCGGCCGCGCAGCAGGTCGAGCCCGCCGCCGAGCGACACGTTGAATTTGTCGAGACAGAGTTGGCGCACCTTGTCGGCATCGTAACCCTCGGGCACCTGCACAGCCGTGATCGAATCGGACTGTGCTCGCGGGTTGATCGCGAAGATTTCCGGCCCGTCATTCTGGCGCCAGACGCGCACCGCACGCCGCGTCGCCTCGGCGAGACGATGGTGGCGGGCGAAGATTGCGTCGAGGCCTTCTTCCTCGATCATCCGCAGCGCTTCCTGCAGCCCGTAGAAGAAATGTACAGGCGCGGTGCCGTTCCAGTAGGCCTGCGCGCGCTCGTCGAGGCCTAGAAGGCGCCGCCAATCCCAATACACCCGCGGCAGCTTCGCCTCGGCGGAGGCGGCGAGCGAGCGCGCGCTGACACCGGTAAAAGCCATGCCGGTCGGCAGCATCAACCCCTTTTGCGAGCCAGCGACAACGACGTCGACACCCCACTCGTCCATGCGAAAATCCATCGACGCCAGGGACGAAATCACGTCGACGAGAAACAGCCCCGGGTGTTTGGCGGCATCGATGGCGCGGCGCAATCCAGCGATATCATTGAGCACTCCGGTCGAGGTTTCGCTGTGCACGACTAGGACGGCCCTGATCAGATGCTCACGATCTTCGCACAGCCGGTCTTCGAGCTGGACCGGGCTGGCGGGGCTGCGCCAGTCATTGGGCAGCGTCTCGACCTCGATCCCGAAGGCTTCGGCGCGCATACCCCAGTTGAGCGAGAAAAATCCGCTCTCGATCACCAGCACCTTGTCGCCCGGCGAAAACAGATTGACCAGCGCCGCCTCCCAGGCCCCGTGTCCGGAGGCGGCATAGGCGAGGATCGTCTCCTTGGTCTTGAATACTCGCTTAAGGCCGGCGAAGCACTCCTCGGCGATCTCCTTGAACTTTGCACCGGTGAAGTCGATCGTGCCGCGGTCCATCGCGCGCAAGATGCGGTCTGGGATATTGGTTGGCCCGGGGTTTTGATAAAAATGGTATCCGCGGCTGACCGCCATTTCTCGCTCCACTTTCATTTTCAAATGCCGCCTCTAGCGGCCTGCGCGTCTTACCCGCGTCCCGCCCAAAACAAAAACAAAGAGGCAGGCCCAACGCCTGCCTCTTTCCGATCCTTATAGGCCCGGCGGAACCCGTTTCTCCAACCGGACGGTTGCCTCCTCCCTAAACTGGGGCCAACATAACTGTGTCTACGGGAAATGATTTTACTCATATGCGGCAGAGTTCGTCACGTCGATTCTGCAAAAATTTCCAGGGACGGTCAAAGAGCGCGACCCGACCTTGACAAAACAAGCGAGAGGCTTCCGAATTTCCGGACCAGTGGCGATAGGCACCGGGTTGCACGGGATGATCGCGGTATCCTATCGGTGCTCAGAGGCGCGGATATCGAAGCTGTCGAAATGAACGCCGCGCTGGTGTGCGATACGGGCGGGGGTATGCCGCCGTCCTTGGCGAGGCGTTAACGACTTAGACATGTTCCGTTTGGAGTGGGGGAACATGACGTCAAAACGATTTCGCGACCGGCGCGATGCGGGCCGCGTATTGGCTGACCAGCTGACCGCTTTCGAAAATCAACCAGAGGTACTCGTTCTCGCCCTCCCGCGAGGCGGCGTGCCGGTGGGGTATGAAGTAGCGTATGCGTTGCAGGCCGCGCTCGACATTTTTCTGGTGCGCAAGCTCGGTGTGCCAGGCCATGAGGAGCTGGCGATGGGTGCGGTCGCGACCGGCGGCGTGCGCGTTCTCAACGACGACGTCGTCGAGCCGCTGGGCATCCCCGACCATGTAATCGAAGCGGTGGCTGCACAGGAGACTGAGGAGCTAAACCGGCGCGATCGCCTCTATCGCGGAGGACGTCCGGCACCCGATGCACGCGGTCGCAGGGTGATCCTGGTCGATGACGGGCTGGCGACCGGCGCGACAATGCGCGCCGCCATTCGGGCGTTGCGCCAGCAGCAGCCGGCTCGCATCATTGTTGCGGTCCCAACCGCCGCGCCCGATACCTGCGAGGCGCTGAGGTCGGAGGCAGACGAGGTTGTCTGCGCAATGACCCCCGAGCCGTTTTTCGCGGTCGGTCACTGGTATGACGACTTCACACAAACGACGGACGAGGAGGTCCGCCGGCTCCTGACGGCTCAAAGCGACGGGGACGACAATGAGCCGTCACCCGCCGACGGCCAGAAGTCGCGCGAGACCCTCAAGCCCTAGGAAGAGGCGTCGGAGCCCGCTCAATAGACAGATCGGGCCGCGTTGCCTAGATTGCGCCCCTAACATCGGGGCGAGGGTTAATGCGTCTATCCGAATATTTCCTGCCGTTGTTGCGCGAGAACCCAAGCGAGGCGCAGATCCTCTCGCATCGGCTAATGTTGCGCGCCGGCATGATCCGCCAGTCGAGCGCCGGTATTTATTCTTGGCTGCCGCTCGGGCTGCGCGTCCTCAAAAAGGTCGAAGCGATCGTGCGCGAGGAACAGGACCGCGCCGGCGCCCAAGAGATCCTGATGCCGACGATCCAGCCTGCCGAGCTGTGGCGCGAGAGTGGGCGCTATGAGGATTACGGCAAGGAGATGCTGCGCATCCGCGATCGCCACGACCGCGAAATGCTGTATGGGCCAACCAATGAAGAGCAGATAACCGAGATCGTTCGCGCCTCGATCAGGAGCTACCGCGAATTGCCGAAGCTGCTCTACCACATCCAGTGGAAATTCCGCGACGAAGTGCGGCCGCGCTTTGGCGTGATGCGCGGGCGCGAGTTTCTGATGAAGGACGCCTACAGCTTCGATCTCGACGCTGCCGGCGCCAAGCGCTCATACAACAAGATGTTCCTCGCCTATCTGCGCACCTTTGCACGCATGGGCCTTAAGGCGATCCCGATGCGCGCCGAGACCGGCCCGATCGGCGGTGATCTGAGCCACGAATTCATCATCCTGGCCGAGACCGGCGAGAGCGCGGTTTATTGCGACCGCCAGTGGCTGGACACCGACATCCTCGTTGAGGAGGCGGATTACGACAGCGACCTCGAGCCGTTCTTCCGCCACTGGACCAGCCTTTACGCTGCCACCGACGAGAAGCACGAGCCCGAAACTTGCCCGATCGCGGCCGATGAGCTCGTCACTGCACGCGGCATCGAAGTCGGCCACATCTTTTATTTCGGCGACAAGTATTCGCGGCCGATGGGAGCCGTTGTTGCCGGCCGTGACGGTGAACCGGCCGCGCTCGAAATGGGTTGTTACGGCATCGGCGTCTCGCGCCTCGTCGGCGCGCTGATCGAAGCCAACCACGATGACGCCGGCATCATCTGGCCGGAGAGTGTCGCACCGTTTCGCGTCGGCCTCATTAATTTGCGCCCCGCCGACAGGCGCTGCCGGGATGCCGCCGACAAACTCTATGGCAAGCTGCGCGGCGCGGGCGTCGAGGTGCTTTACGACGACCGCGACGAGTCGCCGGGCGCCAAATTTGCAACGATGGACCTGATCGGCCTGCCCGATCAGCTCATCCTCGGGCCCCGCGGGCTTGCCGCCGGCACCGTCGAGCTGAAGCGGCGCCGCACCGGCGAGCGGCACGACGTGTCTATCGAAACGGCGTTCGCTCGGCTCACCGACCGCCCTCATCCCACCCCCGGAACGCCCGCTTCGGCGGGCGGTCGTCCGGGGGCCGCATAGCGGCAGGCGAGGCGGGTCGTAAACAGCGAGCCTCGGATCGCCGCGTGATCTTCGGTGCGTTCGAACGGATGGTGGCGTTCCGCTACCTCAGGGCGCGCCGGCAGGAAGGCTTCGTCTCGGTCATTGCGATATTCTCGTTGCTCGGCATCGCGCTCGGCGTTGCTACCTTGATCATCGTGATGTCGGTGATGAACGGGTTTCGCGCCGATTTGCTGGCCCGCATTCTGGGTCTCAATGGCGATCTAGGCGTTTACGCGGCGAGCGGCGGGCTATCCGATTTCGACGCGGCGGCGAAAAAGATCCGCGAAATCCCATACGTCGTCCGCGTCACGCCGCTCGTCGAGGGCCAGGTCATGGCGACATCGGACAACGGCGCCTCCGGCGCATTGGTGCGCGGCATCCGGCAGCACGACCTGCGTTCATTGCCGCTATTGGCCGATCACATCATCCAAGGCTCGCTCGCCGATTTCACTGATGACGGCGTCGCGGTCGGCGACCGGCTGGCGCGCCGGCTCGGGGTTGCGGTCGGCAGCCCGATCAGCGTGATTTCGCCGCAAGGCACCGCCACCGCGTTCGGCACGATGCCGCGGATCAAGACGTACCGCGTCGTCGCGCTGTTCAATGTGGGCATGTATGAATACGACAACAGCTTCATCTACACGCCGCTCGAAGCCGCGCAGCTGTTTTTCCGCCTGCCCGATCAGGTCTCGAGCCTCGAAGTCTTCACCGCCGACCCGGACCGGGTCTATGAGCAACGTCGGCTTATCGCCGCTGCGCTCGGCGGCCATATCCGGATCGTCGACTGGCAGCAAGCTAATTCGAGCCTGTTCAACGCCGTCGAAATTGAGCGCAACGTCATGTTCTTGATCCTGACACTGATCATCCTCGTAGCCGCATTCAACATCATCTCCAGCATGATCATGATGGTGAAGGACAAAGGCCGCGACATCGCGATCCTGCGCACGATGGGCGCCTCGCGGGCGATGATCCTGCGCATTTTCATATTAAGCGGCGCCAGCATCGGCATTATCGGCACTGTTGCCGGGTTGGTCCTCGGCGTTGTCTTCACGCGCCATATCGAGGCGATCCGGCAAGCGCTTCAAAGCGTCATCGGCACCGATCTGTTTGCTGCCGAGATTTATTTCTTCACCCGGATCCCGGCCCGCATCGACACGGGCGAGGTCGCCGCGGTCGTGATCATGGCGCTCGCGCTGTCTTTCCTCGCCACGATTTACCCGTCATGGCGGGCCGCCCGGCTCGACCCGGTCGAAGCCCTGCGCTACGAGTGATTTCGGCATGGCAGCAGAGGCGGCGCTGGAATTGCGCGGCGTCCGCCGGGTCTTCAAGCAGGGCGGGGCCGAGCTGCGGGTCCTGAACGGGATCGATCTCGCCTTGCGGCCGGGTGAGGTGGTAGCGCTGGTCGGGCCCTCGGGCGCCGGCAAATCGACATTGCTGCATGTCGCCGGGCTGCTCGAGCGCCCTGACGGCGGCGCGGTGCTGATCGCCGGCGAGGATTGCGGCAGCCTGTCCGACGAGCGCCGCACGCTGCTGCGGCGCGCGAAGGTCGGCTTCGTTTACCAGTTTCACCATTTGCTGCCGGAATTCTCGGCGCTGGAAAACGTCATGCTGCCGCAGATGATCGCCGGGGTCGCCCGCGCGCGGGCACGCGAGAAAGCGGCGGCTCTCCTCGACGGCGTCGGCCTAGGCCCACGCACCAACCACCGCCCGGCGCAGCTCTCCGGCGGCGAGCAGCAGCGCGTCGCGATCGTCCGCGCGCTCGCGAACGACCCTGAGATCCTGCTGGGCGACGAGCCGACCGGCAATCTCGATCACGCAACCGGCGAAAGTGTGCTCGCCACGCTCCTCGATCTCGTCCGCAACAATGGGCTCGCGGCGTTGATCGCGACGCACAACCTCGACCTCGCACGCCGCCTCGACCGCATCGTCGGGCTCGAGGAAGGGCGCCTGCGGCCGCTCGACTGAATTCCGTGGTCCTCCTGTTTTTGCAGGAATCTGCAGGCGTTAACCTTTCTTTCCCGGAGAAGCGTCATTCGCACGGCTTCCGCACCTCGCCCGGGAAGGAACTGTAGCCGTGAGCAGGAAAGATGCCGCTACGGTCGAAGCGATAGACGATATGGATCGGCCCGACACTTGCAACCGGCTCGGTCATCTGCGCGCTGCAGCCGAAGTCCAATGTCAGCTCAAGCCTGTCGTCGCCGCGCCACTTGAAACCGACGAGATAATCGTCGCTTTCCACCTTAAGCAGTTCGGTTGCGAACCAATGATGCGCCCGTTTGAGCTTGATGGCCGTTGTGGCCCGAAACTTGCCACCGCTTTCCCGCTCTGTCTCCGCTATCACCCCGTCCCCGCGGGCATTTACCGCCGAGGCATCGTCCAAGGATCGATCGCTCATCCGGTCGATGTAGAATCCGAGCGCTTCCCATAACAAAACCGCCAGAGCGGCAAGCACCCAGGTCCCGTACATCGCGAACTTCAACACGCGCACCGCAACTCGGCCAAACGCGCGCATCAGCCGCATGGCTCGCGCGGAATATCGCGACGCCGGAACGATTCATAGCCGGGATTGGGGGTATCGCCGGGATCGCCGAAGCGGTAGCGAACACGGATAGGCCCTACCACCTCGACGGGTGGCGAGTGATTTCCGCCGCAGCCCAAATCGAGTTGCAGGATGAGATCATCGTCGTCCTGCCACCTCAACCCGACCAGGACCTCGTAGCTGTTGGCCTCCAACAACGGCGTCGAAAACAAATGACCTGCTCGCTTCAGCCATATTACTGTCTTCCAAGGATGCGTCTCGCCACCTTCGAAATTCGTCTCGGCAAATACTTGATCACCGCGAGCGTTCTTAGCTAAGGCATCCTCGATGTTGCGTAAGTAGAGACCTCTCGAGATTAGAAATACGAAGGTTGCCACGTACAGTATGTAAAGGCTCGCTGCAGTTAGCGCGACGCACGCCAGCCATTTCGCTATTGTTATGGCGCGTTTCGGCGATATGGGAACCACAGCGTGGCGCCTGAGCCATTATTTGCAACGGCCGGCGGTAGCGTCATTCGAGCCCGCTCTGGTCCAATCCTCTTGTTTTTGGCTCCCGTAATTGGACGAGTTAAAGAACGCGTACGTCCTTGCAATATTCAGCGTCTGCTGAAGAGAGTATCCAGCCCCGGCCATGTAAACGCCAACCGCGTAGTTGCTAACGTTCGCATAGGCCGGCTGGATTTCCTGCCGTGCAAGGTCCCGTTGGAAATCGTAAGTCCCACCGTGATGGAGGGCGGTAGCCCCGATGGATTTGCTCGGAATATGGAAGTGATGCGATGGATTGCCCGGCGGCGTAAACCTCACGAAAATCAGCGTGAGGGGGCGCGATCAGCACCGTCGGCGGGTCGCCCGCCGCGATCGGCACGCCATCCGGCGGTGTGACGACCTTAGCGTCCTTAGGTGGTTCCTTAACCGATTTATAATCGGCTAAGACGATCTCGGCTGCAGCTGGCCCGGTTTCGCCATCCTCCGACGTCCATTGACCGCCCTCTGGATTGCCTTTTGGGACGCGCGCTTGGTTGGGGTTGTAACCGGCCTCGAGAAACCCGAGCGGCGCGCTATCGATGCCGCAGGCCTTCAGTAGATCCTGTGGCGTAAGTCCGCCGGCGAGCACCCGGTCTGCAAGGAAGAGACGGAATGATGCCTCCTTCGAATCGGGGAGCGTCGGCAGGCCGGCGTAGGCGAGTTGGATTAGTGCGAGGCTGGTCTGGCCGCGGCTCCAATAATCGGACGCGCGCCGGATGTCACCGAGGACAGACGGACTGACCGCGGCGCCGTAGGCTATGGCAAGCAGCGCGACGATGCGCTCCTCGACACCGTCGATACTGAGTTCGGCCCTCCCAAGCCGATCGACGCTTGCCTTTGCGAGGACAGTTCCGGCGCCGAGAACCAAGCCTTCCTCGCTGAAGGCCATCGCCTCGTCGATCGGGCGCGAACCAGCCCATTCGGCCCAGTCCTTGCGCGCGGCTTCCAACGAGGCCATGGTTGTTCCTGATCAAATGAGCGCGACGCTCATACACGTCAAACGCACAATTGTCAAGAACGAAGAGAGAACGCGGTCAGGCGGCGCGGCGGCTCCGGACGCGGGTGTTGGCGCCGCGGTCTTCGTCGAAGAGTTCGGCCAAGCGCTCGAGCATGACGCCGCCCAGTTGCTCCGCATCGACGATCGTCACGGCGCGGCGGTAGTAGCGCGTCACGTCATGGCCGATGCCGATCGCCGTCAGCTCGATTTCGCCCAGGCGCTCGATGTCGTGGATGACCTCGCGCAGGTGCTTTTCGAGGTAATTGCCGGGGTTGACCGATAGCGTCGAGTCGTCGACCGGTGCGCCGTCTGAGATCACCATCAGGATGCGGCGCTGCTCGGAGCGGGCGCGCAGCCGCTCATGCGCCCAGATCAGCGCCTCACCGTCGATGTTTTCTTTCAGAATGCCCTCGCGCAGCATCAATCCGAGGCTGCGCCGGGCGCGCCGCCACGGCGCGTCGGCGGCCTTGTAGACGATGTGCCTGAGATCGTTTAGGCGCCCCGGGTTGGGTGGTTTGCCGGCGGCGATCCAGCGCTCGCGCGACTGCCCGCCCTTCCACGCGCGCGTCGTGAAGCCGAGGATCTCGACTTTGACGCCGCAGCGTTCCAAGGTGCGGGCGAGAATGTCGGCGCTCATCGCCGCCACCGTGATCGGGCGGCCGCGCATCGAGCCGGAATTGTCGATGAGCAACGTCACGACGGTATCGCGGAAATCGGTTTCGCGCTCGCGTTTGTAGGCGAGCGGCAGGATCGGGTTGGCGACGACGCGCGCGAGGCGCGCCGCATCGAGCAGGCCCTCGTCGAGGTCGAACTCCCAAGCGCGGGTCTGCTTCGCGAGCAAGCGGCGCTGCAACCGATTGGCCAGCCGCGAGATGACGCTCTGCAGATGGGCGAGCTGCTGGTCGAGCAGATGGCGCAGCCGCGCCAGCTCGTCGGCGTCGCACAGCTGTTCAGCATCGATGACCTCGTCCGCGGCGACGCTGAAGGCGCGATAAACCGCCGTGTCGTCATTGCGGCCCCGCGGCAGCTGCCCGGGGCGGCCCGGCCGGCCGGGATCATCGTCGCTGGAGCCCGGCACCATCTCGCCGTCGCCGGCCTCGGCATCCTGCGCGTCCTCAGCGGTGCCATCGGCGGGCGAGCCTTCCGTCGATTCCTGTGCGCCGGCGGTGGACCCTTCGCCCTCACTCTGGTTCTCGCCGTCCGACTCTTCGCCGCCCTGCTGCTCTTCGCTCTCCTCCGACTCCTCGGTTTCGCCAAAATCGATGTCGAGATCGTGGAGCAATTTGCGCGTCGCCTGCGCATAGGCGTCCTGATCGCGGATTGCCCGGTCGAGCTCGGCCAAATCCTTGGCGATGCGCGCTTCGATCCACGAGCGCCACATGTCAACGACGCGCCGCGCTGCGGGCGGAGGGCGCTCTCTTGTCAACGCCTCGCGCGTCAGCAGGCGAACCGCCTCGGCCATCGTGCTCTCGGTGCGTTCGGTGATGCGCTCGTAGCCCTGCCGGCGATATTGCTCATTCAGCATCGCTTCGAGATTGGAGGCGACCCCGGCCATGCGGCGGGCGCCCAGCGCCTCGACCCGCGCCTGTTCCACCGCATCGAAGACGGCGCGGGCGAGCGCTCCGCTCGGCACGCGGCGGCTGTGCACCGCGTCATCATGATAGCGCAGCCGCAATGCCACACTGTCGGCCGCGCCGCGCAACTGCGCGGCTTCATCTGCCGGGAGATCGCGCGGCGGGTTCGGCAGCCGCACGCGCGCACCGCTGGCGCTCGCCGGTTCGGGGCCGAAACCGACGGTTACATCGTCGCGCTCGGCGATCGCGCGCAGCGTCGCTGCCGTGGCGCGCTTGAAATTCTCAATTGGGGACTGGTCCTGGGCCACGAGCTGCCCCCTCACCCAGACCCTCTCCCCGCCAGCGGGGCGAGGGAGGATGCCCGGAGGTTCCCCCTCCCCGCTGGCGGGGAGAGGGCTGGGGTGAGGGGCAATAGGCGACGAGCTTTGGACATTGACTCACATCAGTGTCGCGTTGACGCCGGTTTCCGGGAGTTCGGTGCCGAAGCAGCGCTGGTAGTATTCGGCAACAGTCGCGCGCTCCATCTCGTCGCATTTGTTGAGAAAGGTGAGCCGAAAGCCGAACGCGAGATCACCGAAAATGCTTGCGTTCTCAGCCCAAGTCATGACCGTACGCGGCGACATTACAGTCGAGATGTCGCCGTTGATGAACCCGGCGCGGGTCAGGTCGGCCAATGCGACCATCGCGCTGATCGTGCGCCGGCCTTCCTCGTTGTCGTAGCTCGGCACCTTTGCGAGGACGATCTCGACCTCGGCGTCGTGCGGCAGGTAATTCAGCGTCGCGACGACATTCCAGCGGTCCATCTGGCCCTGGTTGATCTGCTGCGTACCGTGATAGAGGCCGGTCGTGTCGCCGAGACCGACGGTGTTTGCGGTCGAGAACAGCCGGAAACACGGATGCGGTCGGATCACCCTGTTCTGGTCGAGCAGGGTCAGTTTGCCTTCAACCTCCAACACTCGCTGAATCACGAACATGACATCCGGCCGCCCGGCATCGTATTCGTCAAAGCACAGGGCTACCGGGTGCTGTAAGGCCCAGGGCAGGAGACCTTCGCGGAACTCGGTCACTTGTTTGTTGTCGCGTAATACGATCGCGTCTTTGCCGACGAGATCGATCCGGCTGATGTGGCTGTCGAGATTGACGCGAATACAGGGCCAATTGAGCCGCGAGGCGACCTGCTCGACGTGGGTCGACTTGCCGGTGCCGTGATAGCCACAGATCATGACACGACGATTGAAGGCGAAGCCGGCGAGGATCGCCAACGTTGTGTCGCGGTCGAAGCGATAGGCTTCATCGAGGTCGGGCACATGCTCGCTCGCCTGGCTGAACGCGGGAACCTGCAAATCGCTGTTGATCCCGAACGTCTGGCGCACCGAGATCGTGATGTCGGGCTTATCCAGAGGAAAGGCAGTGGCAGGAGCCGTGGGCTGAGCGGTTGGCATTCTTCTCTAATGTCCTCTTCGTGGAACAAGTGGATCGGGAGCGCCGCAGCGCGCCCGTATCATCCAAAATAGGCGGCTTTTAAGGTCGCATAGGCCTGATTGATGATCTTGAGCTTCTCCTCGGCCGCCTTGTCCCCGCCATGCGCGTCGGGGTGGTGCAGCTTGACCAGCGCCTTGTAGCGCGCCTTCAGGCGCACCGGAGTGAACGGCGGCTCGATCTCAAAAACCGCGAGCGCCTGCTCCCGCGCGGAAAGAACACGGCGAGCAATCTCATTCGCACTGCCGCTATTCCGCCGGCTGCCGGTCTGCCCGTTCTGCGAACTGTGCGCGAAGACGCCGAAATAATCGCGAATTCGGTCGGCGTAAGCGGGGCCGTGGCGATCGCCGAGCTTCCAGCTCGGGCGTTGCCAGACGGTGTCGTGGCGAATCTCGGCTTCGATCTCGGCTTCGTTCATCCCGGCATAGTAGTTCCAGGCGGCGTTGTAGGCGCGGATGTGTTCGAGACAAAACCAAAAATACTCATGCAGCTGCAACCGGGACTTGGGGGCACGAAAATCCCCGCCGGCGAGGCAACCGGGGTGATCGCAGGGCCGCACAAACGCGTCGGCCATCTCCTCAAATCCGGGATTGAACGAAAGACGCCGCATTTGGTTTCAGTATGGGCGGAGCATGGCAGGCTGACAAGGAGCCGGGGCGTGGTTTCACCGAGTATGGGCTGCCCGCAGGGCAGGGTTGCGATGAGCGCAAAGGCGCTGCTGCTAATGCGGCCGCCGCGCGTCGACAAACCCGCCGAATTGGCCCCTGGGATCAGCCCAAGCGAGAATGGCGGCCCGCGTCTCACGCGGTAGCCGGTCGAAAGCGGCGCGCCGCCGGTTCTCTTTGAGCGGCGCGAATAGGTCGAGCAATGGCATTGGTTCTGGCTCGCGCGCGATCGCAATGCTGCCGTCGATCAACCGCACCAATTTGGTGCCGCCGATCACGGCGACCTCGACGACGGCGTCGCGCCAATACCGATAACGACCTCCCGTTAAGACGACGAAGGGGCCGATGATCGCGGTCCGCGGCCCGCCGGAGTTGAGCCAAGCGATCGTGCAGCGCGCTAGGCGCTCGTCACGCGCACACCGGGTCAAAATCGCAACCTCGGTCCCCTCGTGTTGGTCGCGCGAGTCGGCCGACGGATCGAAGCGGCCGACCTCGACACCGCGGCGACAATATGCCGAAACGGCGAGAAACCGGCCGACGCTCGGCAATTGAAGAATGCGCCAGCCACGGTCGTGAAACACCGTCTCTGGCGGACGTTGCCGGGCAGCTGGGCCCGCGTGGGATTGCTCGGCGCGACGGGACGGGAACGGAACGATTTCGCCCATCAGACCTCCTGGATGGTAATCCCGGCTCGCAAAACGTATGCGGGTCCAGGATTGATCCAATTTGAGCCTTATGCAACCCGCCCTTGTGCTTAACAAACCCCCTATTGTGCTTAAAAAGAGACCGCCTGCCTGCGGTTTCAGCGCAGGCAGGCGGCGCACTGCAGTATTTGGATCAGATGGCTTTAGAAGTCCATTCCACCCATTCCGCCGCCGGGCGGCATTGCCGGCGGGGTCTTTGGCTCGGGCTTCTCAGCCACCATCGCCTCGGTAGTGATCAAGAGACCCGCGACGGAGGCGGCATCCTGGAGCGCGTGCCGCACGACCTTGGTCGGATCGATGATGCCCGACCGGATCATGTCGGTGAACTCGCCCTTCTGCGCGTCATAGCCATAGTTCAGGTCGGTGCTGTCGAGCAATTTGCCGATGACGATCGAGCCGTCAGTGCCCGAATTCTCGGCGATTTGCCGGGCCGGGTACAACAGCGCCTTCTTGACGATGTCGATGCCGACCTTTTGATCATTGTTGGCGGGCTTCAGGCTCTCGAGCGCACGAGCCGCGTAAAGCAGCGCCGCGCCGCCGCCGGCGACGACACCCTCCTCGACCGCGGCGCGGGTTGCGTGCATCGCGTCGTCGACGCGGTCCTTCTTCTCTTTCACCTCGACTTCGGTGGCGCCGCCGACCCGGATCACCGCGACGCCGCCGGCGAGCTTCGCCAGCCGCTCCTGCAGTTTCTCGCGGTCGTAGTCGGAGGTCGTCTCCTCGATCTGCTGGCGGATCTGTGTGCAGCGGCCCTGGATGTCGTCCTTCTTGCCGCCGCCGTCGATGATCGTCGTGTTCTCCTTCTCGACGCGCACCCGCTTGGCCTGGCCCAGCATTTCAAGCGTGACGTTCTCGAGCTTGATGCCAAGATCCTCGCTGATCACCTGGCCGGCGGTCAGGATCGCGATGTCTTCGAGCATCGCCTTGCGGCGATCACCGAAGCCTGGCGCCTTGACGGCCGCCACTTTGAGGCCGCCGCGCAGCTTGTTGACGACCAGGGTCGCCAGGGCCTCGCCTTCGACATCCTCGGCGACGATCAAGAGCGGCCGGCCGCTCTGCACCACTGCCTCGAGCATCGGCAGCATCGCCTGCAGGCCCGAGAGCTTCTTCTCGTGAATCAGGATGTACGGGTTCTCGAGCTCGGCAATCATCTTCTCCGCATTGGTGACGAAATACGGGGAGAGATAGCCGCGGTCGAACTGCATGCCTTCAACGACGTCCAGCTCGGTCTCCAGGCTCTTTGCCTCCTCGACCGTGATCACGCCTTCATTGCCGACCTTCTGCATGGCCTGCGCAATCATCTCGCCGACTTCGCGCTCGCCATTGGCCGAGATCGTGCCGACCTGCGCGATCTCCTCATTGGTCGAGATCTTCTTCGAGCGCTTCTTGATCTCCTCGACGACGGCGTCGACGGCGAGATCAACGCCCCGCTTCAGATCCATCGGGTTCATCCCCGCCGCGACCGCCTTGGCGCCTTCGCGCACGATTGCCTGCGCCAGCAGGGTCGCGGTCGTGGTGCCATCGCCGGCCTGATCGCTGGTCTTCGAAGCGACCTCGCGCACCATCTGCGCACCCATATTCTCGAACTTGTCGGCGAGCTCGATCTCTTTGGCCACGGTGACGCCGTCCTTGGTGATCCGCGGCGCGCCGAACGACTTGTCGAGAACGACGTTACGGCCCTTGGGGCCCAACGTCACCTTGACCGCGTTAGCGAGAATATCGATGCCGCGCAGCATGCGCTCGCGCGCGTCACCGTGAAATTTGACTTCTTTGGCAGCCATTTTTTACTCCTCAGGCAACCTTCTTCGCGGCGGCATCGCGTTCGAGCACGCCCATGATGTCGGACTCTTTCATAATGATCAGCTCTTCCCCTTCGAGCTTCACTTCGGTGCCCGACCACTTGCCGAACAGCACGCGATCGCCGGCTTTGACATCCATCGGCTGGATCTTGCCATCCTCGCCCCGCGCGCCCGGACCGGCGGCGACCACCTCGCCCTCCATCGGCTTTTCCTTCGCCGTGTCGGGGATGATGATGCCGCCCGTCGTCTTCTCTTCCGACTCGACGCGCCGGATCAGCACGCGGTCGTGCAACGGACGGAATTTCATGAATACCTCCTTATACCCGCTCGCAAATCTGCAGTTAGCACTCTCTCTGTGAGAGTGCTGCTGACATAATTTGATATACCGAGGCTGTCAAGCCGAAGCAGCGCTGGTTCCGAACCCGCGTCGGGGCGGGAAAAGAGGTCAACGTCGATGCTGTTTGTGTTTATGATACGGATCAGCCGCCACTGACGGACCGCCAGAATGTCGAAGACGATGGATTGGGAAATACCGCGCGAGATCCAACCAAAGCCGGCGGATTGCGCCTTTGACCTTGATTCTGCATTGAGTTCAGTACTCGGCCTGCGGGCGACGATACCGGAAGACGCTTTCACCGCCGGCACGCTCGGTGCCGAGCGCGCCGGCAGCGGCGTTTTGATACGCAAGGACGGCTTGGTCCTGACCATTGGCTATTTGATCACCGAAGCCGAGACGATCTGGCTCACCTCGGAGGGGGGCGGCGCTGTGCCCGGCCATGTGATTGGTTACGACCAGGAGACCGGGTTTGGCCTTGTCCAGGCACTGGGGCGGTTGAGTGTGCCGCCGCTGCAGCTTGGCATCGGGCTGCGCGTTGGGGCAGGCGACCGGACAATCATGGCCGCTGAGGGCGGGCGGCGCCACGCAATCGTTGCGCGGGTGGTGGCCCGGCAGGAATTTGCCGGGTATTGGGAATATGTCCTCGACCGCGCGATCTTCACTGCCCCCGCCCATCCGTTTTGGGGCGGGGCGGCGCTGATCAGCGCCGAGGGTCGGTTGATCGGCATCGGCTCGCTGCATGTTCAACACGCCAGTGGCCGTGAGCTGCGTCGCGATGTCAACATGGTGGTGCCAATCGAATTGTTGCCGCCGATCCTGGACGACATGCTCACCTATGGCCGCCCGAACCGTCCCGCCCGCCCGTGGCTGGGTCTCTACGCTGCAGAGGTCGAAGATGCCGTTGTCGTCGCCGGCCTCACCGAACGCGGACCCGCGAGCAAAGCGGGGCTGCGCCCGGGCGATCGTATCCTCGCGGTGCGCGACGATCCGGTCGCCAGCTTGGCGGGCTTTTGGCGAAAGGTCTGGGCAGGTGGCCCAGCGGGAAGCGAGGTCGTGCTGCAGGTGGTGCGGGACAACGAGACCCTTACGGTTCGCATTCTCTCGGCCGACCGAACCCGATTTCTGAAGGCGCCGAAGCTTCACTGATTCGTCGCCTCCGCGGGCATCACTGCCGGCGTGTTGCGCGCGGATTTATGCCTGAGCGTGGTCACCGAGAGCGCCGGACTGCCATCCGTTTGACAATCAACCGGCTGTTCGCTGATAGAGGCGCGTCCGCAATCCGGATTTCTCGAGGAAAAGGCTTTGCCTCCCATCGGCTATAAGCCGGCGCCCGTGGGCCTGCAGTCCAATCATCTGAAACGGCTCGAAGCCGAATCGATCGGGATCATGCGCGAGGTTGCGGCGGAGTTCCGTAACCCGGTCATGCTGTATTCGATCGGCAAGGATTCGAGCGTCATGCTGCATCTGGCGCGCAAGGCGTTCTTTCCCGGCAAGCCGTCGTTTCCGCTGTTGCACATCGACACCGGCTGGAAGTTCCGCGAGATGATCACGTTTCGCGACGTAACCGCGCGCCGCCTTGGCCTCGAGCTCATCGTGCACGTCAACGAGGAAGGCAGGGCGCGCGGTATCAACCCGATCACCTCGGGCTCGGCACTGCACACACAAGTCATGAAGACCGAGGCTTTGAAGCAGGCGCTCGACCGCCACCGCTTTGACGCCGCGTTTGGCGGGGCGCGGCGCGACGAGGACATGAGCCGCGCCAAGGAGCGCATCTTCTCGCTGCGCAGCGCCGAGCACGGCTGGAACCCGAAGAACCAGCGGCCGGAGCTGTGGCGGCTCTACAACACGCGGCTGGGGCCAGGCGAATCGATGCGGGTTTTCCCGCTATCGAATTGGACTGAACTCGACGTCTGGGAATACATCGCGGCCGAGGAAATTCCCATCGTGCCGCTCTATTTCGCAAAACCTCGCCCGGTCGTCCGGCGCGACGGCGCGCTGATCATGGTCGATGACGACCGTCTGCCGCTTCAACCCGGCGAGCGGCCCGAGACGCGGCTCGTACGCTTCCGCACGCTCGGCTGTTACCCGCTGACCGGAGCGATCGCGTCGGCGTCGGCAACGCCGTGCGAGATCATCGAGGAACTGCGTTTCTCGCGCCGGTCGGAGCGGCAGGGACGCCTGATTGACAACGACGAGGAGGCTGCGATGGAGCGCAAGAAGCGCGAGGGCTATTTCTGATGGCCAATGATGCGGGGCTCCTCGTCGCGGGCCGGGAGAAGGACCTGCTGCGCTTTTTGACCTGCGGCTCGGTCGACGACGGCAAATCGACATTGATCGGCCGGCTGCTCTACGAATGCTCGCTCGTCCTCGACGACCAGTTGGCGGCGCTGGAATATGCCTCGCGGCGCTTCGGCACGACGGGCGGCGACCTCGACTTCGCACTGCTGCTCGATGGGCTCGAGGACGAGCGTCAGCAGCGCATCACGATCGATGTCGCGTACCGGTTTTTTGCGACGCGAGAACGCGCTTTCGCCGTCGCCGACACGCCCGGCCACGAGCAGTACACGCGCAACATGGCGACCGGCGCGTCGACCTGCGATCTCGCGGTCATCCTCGTCGATGCGCGCGAGGGCGTCCTGCCGCAGACCCGGCGCCATGCCTTTATCTGCACGCTGCTCGGCATCCGTCACTTGGTGCTCGCGGTCAACAAGATGGACCTCGTCGGCTTCGACAAGCACGCATTCGAGGAGATCGCGACGAGGTTTGCGAGCTTCGCGGCGCGGCTCGGCGATCCGTCGATCCAGGTTATCCCGCTCTCGGCGAAATCGGGCGACAATGTCGCGAAATGCTCGCCGCGGATGCCGTGGTACCACGGGCCGAGCTTGCTGGCGCATCTCCACTCGATCGATGTGCGAGCCGCCGATAGCGAGCAGCCGTTCCGTTTTCCGGTGCAATGGGTCAACCGCCCGAACGGCGAATTCCGCGGCTTCTCGGGCACCGTCGTGTCCGGTTCGATTGCGCCGGGCGACCCAGTGCTAGTGTCGGGGACGGCGAGATCCGCCCGGATTAAGCAGATCGTCACCTTTGACGGCACGCGCGATTGTGCCCGCGAGGGCGATGCGGTCACGCTAACCTTTGACAGCGATATCGACATCGCGCGTGGTGATCTTCTCGCCGATCCTCGCCAGCCACCCGAATTCGTCGATCAATTCGCTGGGCACGTGATCTGGATGAGCGGACGCCCACTCGTTCCGGGCCGTTCATACCTGCTGAAAATCGGGACGCGGACTGTGCCGGCAACGATAACTGCGCTCAAGTACCGCGTCGATGTGGATACGCTGGCCCATTTGGCCGACAGGACCCTGGGCTTGAACGAGATCGGGTTCTGCAACGTGTCGACCGCAATGCCGGTGGCTTTCGATGCCTACGCGGTCAATCGCGATACCGGCGCGTTCATCCTGATCGATCGCTATACGAATGAGACGGCCGGCGCGGGAATGATCGCTTTCGGCCTCCGTCGCGCCAGCAACATCCATTGGCAGGCGCTGACCGTCGGCCGCGAGCAGCGCGCCGCGCTGAAGGGCCAGACCCCGGCAGTTCTGTGGCTAACGGGATTGTCGGGCGCCGGCAAATCAACGATCGCCGACATCGTCGAAAAGAAGCTCTTGGCTGCGGGACGGCACACGATGCTGCTCGACGGCGACAATGTGCGGCACGGCCTCAACCGCGATCTCGGCTTCACCGATGCCGACCGGGTCGAGAACATCCGGCGCGTCGGCGAAGTTGCCAAACTGATGACCGAGGCCGGGCTGATCGTGATCTGCTCGTTCATCTCGCCGTTCCGCGCCGAACGCCGGATGGTACGGGAACTGACCGCGCCGACTGCCTTCCTCGAGATCTTTGTCGATACGCCGCTTGAGGAATGTATCCGGCGAGACCCAAAAGGGCTGTATGCGAAGGCAAAAGCCGGGCGCCTGGAACACTTCACCGGGCTCGATTCCCCGTACGAGCCGCCGCAAGCGGCGGAAATCACGGTTGCGACGGTAGGTGTCTCGCCCGAGGCGGCCGCGGAGCGCGTGCTGGACGAGTTGCGTGATCGCAAGTTCATCTGATTGGTGCGCTGGCCCCTGGGTTGTTTTCGAGTGCTTCCTGCAACACCGCGGCGAGGCTCGTCTGCCATCGCGGAGCCGAGATCCCGTATGTTGCTGCAATCTTCCCGCAATCGAGCACCGAGTTCATTGGCCGCCGCGCGGGCGTGGGATATTCGGCGGTAGTGATCGCTTCGACACGTGGTCTTGATCCCGCGGGCCACGCGCCAAAACGCGTCGCCTGCTCGATGATCTCCTCGGCAAATCCGTACCAGCTGGCGCTGCCTGTCCCGGCAAAATGAAAGGTTCCCCATTCTGCGCCGCCGAGCTCGATTGCCTGGGCGATTACGACCAGCGCGGTGGCAATATCGCCAGCCGCGGTCGGGCAGCCCTGCTGATCGTCCACAACGCGCAAGACCGGCCGCTCGGCCCCGACCCGCAGCATCGTTTTGACGAAATTCCTGCCGTGCGCCGCGTATATCCAAGCGGTGCGAAGAATGATGTGACGCGCCGTTTCGCCCCGCACCGCACGCTCGCCCGCCTCTTTGCTGCGCCCGTAGACGCCGAGTGGATTGACCGCGTCATCCTCGCAGTACGGGCCCTGCTTTCCGCCATCGAAGACGTAATCGGTCGACAAATGGATGAGCGCCGTCGTCTCGCCGCACAGGGATGCAATGTGCGCCGCGCCTGCGCAATTGACCGCCCACGCCGCCTCGGCCTCGCTCTCGGCCTTGTCGACCGCAGTGTGTGCCGCGAGATTAATGACCAGATCCGGCCGTTCCCGGGTAAACAAAGCGCCGACGGCGGCGGGCTTTGTGATGTCCGCTGCCGCTCGATCGAGGGGCAGTAATTTGCACGACGGCGGCCAGGCGGCACGGCAAACCTCGCGCCCGACTTGGCCACCGGCGCCGAATACGAGAATCTTCACGAACCCGTCCTACCCGGCGGGTTCGTGTTCGAGTTCCAATCTTTTGGCCAGAAGTTTGTCGAAATATTCAATGGTGCGGGCAAGACCGTCTTTGAGCGGGGTTGTCGGGCGCCAGCTGAGCAGCGATTGCGCCTGTGTAATATCCGGACAGCGCTGAATCGGATCATCAACCGGCAGCGGCCGCTGGCTAATTCGAGAGCGCGACCCCGTAAGGTCGATAGCCAGCTTGGCGAGTTCGGCGACGGAGGTCTCGACGGGATTACCCAGGTTCATTGGACCGGTAATATCGTCGGGCGCGCCCATCATTCGGAGGAAGCCGTCAATCAAGTCGTCGACATAGCAAAAAGCCCGGGTCTGGGTGCCATCTCCATAGATCGTGATCGGCTCATTCTTTAATGCTTGGACAATGAAGTTGGAGACGACGCGGCCGTCATTGGGGTGCATGCGCGGCCCGTAGGTATTGAAGATGCGCACAACCTTGATCTTCAGATTGTGCTGGCGGAAATAGTCGAAGAACAGCGTCTCGGCGCACCGCTTGCCTTCGTCGTAACAAGCGCGCGGCCCGATCGGGTTGACATTGCCGCGGTAGCTCTCGGGCTGCGGATGCACGCTCGGGTCGCCGTAGACCTCCGAAGTTGAGGCCTGGAAGATCTTGGCTTTGAGGCGTTTGGCAAGCCCCAGCATGTTGATCGCTCCGATGACGCTGGTCTTCGTCGTCTGCACCGGATCGAATTGGTAATGGATCGGCGAAGCGGGGCAGGCGAGGTTGTAGATCTCGTCGACCTCGACGAAGAGCGGGTGCGTTATGTCGTGGCGCATCGCCTCGAAATGCGGCAGCGGGAGCATATGTGCGATGTTGTCCTTGCGGCCGGTGAAGTAATTGTCGACGCACAACACGTCGTCGCCCCGCGCGGCAAGCCGCTCACACAGATGGGAGCCCAAAAACCCGGCGCCGCCGGTGACGAGTACGCGCTTTCTGACTGAGCTCATCGGAAATCCCGTTTGGAGATTGGTGTGACGCGGGTGCTCAGACAAGCGCCGGCACTTCAGCTCGTGTCTTGGACTGCGGCGTTTGGCGCGGGCGGCCGACGCTGACGTAGCGGAGCCCTGCAGCCGCCATCTCCTGAGGTTGATAGATATTCCGCAGATCGATAACCAGCGGATTGACGAGCAGCCGCCGGACGCGGGCGAGGTCGAGAGCGCGGAACTCGTTCCACTCGGTCAACAACACCAGGGCGTCGGCGCCCGTCATCGTCTCGTAAGCGTCGTTGCAGTAGACTAGATCGGGCAGGAGCTTTCTGGCTTCGACCATACCCTCGGGGTCGAAGGCGCGAATCGCGGCGCCTGCCGCCGCAAGACGCGGCAGGACTTCAAGGCTCGGCGCGTCGCGCATGTCGTCGGTGTTGGGCTTAAAGGTGAGCCCGAGGACCGCGACGGTCTTGTCGATGAGCGTCCCACCGCAGGCGGCGATGATCTTGTCCGCCATGCGGCGCTTGCGCGCATCGTTGACCTCCACGACAGTCTCGACGATCGATAGAGCTGCTTCGGCTTCATGCGCGGTGCGTACCAGCGCGCGGCAGTCCTTTGGAAAGCATGAGCCGCCGAAACCGGGTCCGGCATGCAGAAACTTGCGGCCGATGCGACCGTCGAGGCCGATCCCCTTTGCGACATCCTGGACATCGGCGCCGACCCTTTCGCACAGGTCGGCGATTTCGTTGATGAACGTAATCTTCGTAGCGAGAAAGGCATTGGCCGCGTATTTGATCAATTCGGCAGTTTCGATGTCGGTGAACAGCATCGGTGTTTCGATCAAATAAAGCGGCCGGTAGAGCTGGCGCATTACCGTCTGAGCCCGTTCGCTGTCAGTCCCAATCACGATTCGGTCCGGGCGCATGAAATCCTCGATCGCAGAGCCCTCCCGCAGGAACTCGGGGTTAGAGACGACATCAAAATTGTCGCTTGGGCAGACCCGGCCCAAGATCGCCGCGACCTGCCGCCCCGTCCCCACCGGCACTGTCGACTTGGTCACAACGACCGTGTAGCCGGTCAGCGCACGGCCGATTTCCGCCGCGGCGGCAAAGACATAAGAGAGATCGGCGTGTCCGTCGCCGCGCCGCGACGGAGTGCCGACCGCGATGAATACCGCGTCGGCGCCGTCGACAGCCGCTTTGAGTTCGGTTGTGAAAGACAGTCGCCCCGCCGCGACATTGGCCGCGACGAGCGCTTCCAGCCCGGGCTCGTAAATCGGCATCTCGCCGCGGCGCAGCTGCGCGATCTTTGCTTCCTCCTTGTCGACGCAAACCACGGAGACGCCAAACTCCGAAAAACACGCGCCCGAGACCAAACCCACATAACCCGTCCCGATCACAGCTATGCGCATCGGATCAATTTCCCTCTAGCAACTGGCGCGGTGCGGAACCCTTCCCTAACCCTCCCCCGCAAGAGCGGGGAGGGTTAGGGAAGGGAGCCGCGGCGCCTGGAACTTTGAGCCGGGCCGTCGGCCCGGCTGCGCGCAACAGGACCTGCCACAGCGCCGTACGATATTTTTCGTTTGTGTAGCACATCGCGTGTCGGATGCTGATCCGGAAACGACGTGATCGCTTTGCGTTAACCAATCCCGCTCGCGCGCCTTCCGATGAGCAGCGGCATTGGCATCGTGCATCGGGTTCGGTTATTATACAACCCTTGATTGTCGTACGGGTAGGTGATGGTCGCAAAGGTTCGGACGGTTGCGTTTCAGGGCGTCGAAGTCATCGAAGTCGAGACCCAGGTGACGATCGCCTCCGGGCTTCCTGCCTTTACCGTCGTAGGGCTGCCGGACAAGGCGGTCGCCGAATCGCGAGAGCGGGTGCGCGCGGCTCTTGCCTCGCTCGGGCTCGGACTCCCGCCAAGACGGATCACCGTCAACCTCGCTCCCGCCGATGTCCTCAAGGAGGGCAGCCATTTCGACCTGCCGATCGCGTTGGCGTTGCTAGCTGCAATGGAGGTGCTGCCAACGGACGAGCTCGGCGCCTACATAGCGCTGGGAGAGGTTGCGCTCGATGGATCGCTGGCGAGCGTGGCCGGAGTATTGCTCGCCGCGCTTGCTGCCGCGGGGCGAGGGGACGGGGTCATTTGCCCCAGCGCTTGCGGTGGTGAAGCGGCTTGGGCGGGCGAGGTCGAGATCGTCGCGGCGCCGAGCTTGCTGGCCATCGTCAATCATTTCAAGGGAACCCAGCTTCTGTCCCCGCCGGAGCCTTGCATCATGCCGTCACGTTCGGCGGGGCTCGATCTCGCCGATGTCAAAGGACAGGAAAGCGCCAAGCGCGCGCTCGAGATCGCCGCCGCGGGGGGACACAACCTCTTGATGGTCGGCCCGCCGGGTGCGGGCAAGTCGATGCTGGCGGCCCGCGTTCCGGGGATATTGCCGCCGCTCGAACCGGCCGAGGCGCTCGAACTCGGCATGATCCAGTCGGTGGCGGGGGGGTTGCGCAGCGGCGGATTGTCGCGCGAGCGGCCGTTTCGCGAGCCCCATCATTCCGCCTCGCTCGCCGCTCTCATCGGGGGCGGGCCGCGTGCCCGCCCCGGAGAGATCTCCCTTGCCCATCAGGGCGTGTTGTTTCTCGATGAATTGCCCGAATTTAACCGCGCCGCACTCGAGGCGCTGAGACAGCCGATCGAGACCGGCCGCGTGACGATCGCGCGTGCTCAGGGTCACGTGACCTATCCTGCCCGGTTCCAGCTGATCGCCGCAATGAACCCATGCCGCTGTGGCCACTTCGCCGAGCTTGCCTGCGGGCGGGCGCCGCGCTGCGCCGAGGAATACCAGACGCGCTTGTCGGGCCCGCTGTTGGATCGCATTGACCTCCACATCGACGTCGCCGCGGTATCGCCGGGTGACCTCGCTCTTCCGCCTGCGGCCGAAAACAGCGCGACTGTAGCGTGCCGGGTTGCGGCCGCTCGCGTCAGGCAGGCCAAGCGCTATGCAAGGGTGCCTGGTGAGCGCGGCATCCGCACTAATTCAGACGCGGATGGGGCTCTGCTCGATGAAGTGGCGGCCCCGGATGCCGCCGGCCGCACGCTGTTAATTCGGGCGGCCGAACGGTTGCGCTTGTCCGCGCGGGGCTACCACCGAGTCTTGCGTGTCGCCCGTACCCTGGCCGACCTCGAAGGCTCACCCGATATCGGACGGCGGCATGTCGCCGAAGCACTGAGCTACCGAAAGGCGTCAACATCGGTCCTGCCGGAAAGCGCCGCACTTGCTTAAGTTTCCGATACGGCAGCCATGCGGCTGACGCATGCCTCGTTTGCATTTGAACGAGGAACCGATAATTGTTACGATTCGTTACCGATGTTGATAGACCGATACGGAAATGCCATGGACGCAAGTAGATTGAGTTCGATTTCGCCACAAAGCCAATTAGTGGAGTACGAGAGTAAAACTCCGCCGGTCGCATCGCACAGCGGTTCGGAACGCGACAGTCTGCGCGATCCGGTCGCGGGCGAGATCGCTGATTTTCTCGACGGCAGAACGCACGCGGAAGGCTTGCTGCACGCTCTTTATGACCACATCCTCGCCGAGCCGATACCAGAGCGGATGCGCCGATTGTTAAAAAGGCGGCGCCCGCGGGCTGGCGCTGATCGCTGCGTTCAGGGCTGATCGGACACGAGCGGCGGCGCGCCGCCGCCGACTTCATCCCAAATCCGGATCCTGTGTGTCGGCTCACGAAGAAAGCCGAGGCTTACGACGACGCCAATCGCCGCCACTGCCATTGGATAGAACAGCCCGGCGAGCGCAATGCCTGTGGCGCCGGTGAGCAGGGTTCCGATGAACGGGACGCCGCCGCCAAACCACCCGTTGCCGATGTGGTATGGCATCGACATCGAGCTGTAGCGAATCCTGGCTGGGAATAATTCCACGAGAAACGCCGCGATCGGCCCGTACACCATCGTGACGAGGATCACGAGATAGAACACCAGGACCGTCAGCATCACCGGGTTGTTTCGGAATGTGCCCATCCAGGTGAAGACCGGCCAGTAGGTGATCACCGCGAGAGCAAAGCCGGCGGACATGATGTAGCGTCGGCCGATTTTGTCCGAAAGCCAACCGAAGAAGATAAAGCCCAGCGAGCCAAGCGTCAGCGCCACCATCATAATGGTGTATGTGGTCGGATAATTGGCTGCGCCGAGCAAGCCAGTCAGGTAGACCAGCGCGTAAAACTGGCTAGTGTACCAAACGACACCCTCGGGTGCCGTCGCGCCGAACAGCGCGAAGGTCATCAGCCCCCAATTGCGGCCGGTGCTGTATGTCTCCTTGGCCGGGTTGCTCGAGGCTTTCCCCTGCTCCCTAAGGCGGGCATAAAGCGGCGATTCGGCAAGCTTCAGCCGAATGTAGCCGGATAGTACGACGAGAATCGCTGAGAGCCAGAACGGGATACGCCAACCCCAATCGCTAAACGCCTGGGAGCTCATCGATTGACGGCAGAGTAGTACGACGAGCAAGGCCAAGACGATCCCCATCGTCGCCGTGGTCTGTATCCAGCTGGTGTAGAGGCCGCGCTTGCCGTCAGGGGCGTGCTCGGCGATGTAGGTGGCCGCGCCGCCATATTCGCCCCCGAGCGCCAAACCCTGGATCGCGCGCATCAGCACGATGACGATCGGAGCGGCAATGCCCCAGGTTGCGTAACTTGGCACGCAGCCGACGAGAAAGGTCGCCGCGCCCATCATGCCGAGGGTCAGCATGAAGGTGAATTTCCGGCCGATCAGATCGCCGATGTGACCGAACAAGAGCGCACCGAATGGCCGCAGAATGAACCCGAACCAGAACACCGCCCAAGTCGCCAGCGTTGCCAAAAAGGGGTTCCCCGCCGGAAAGAAATGTGTAGCGAACACCGCGGCGAGCACGCCGTATATGTAAAAGTCGTACCATTCGATCAGCGTGCCGACGGATGAGGCGCCGATGATGAACGGCAGGCTCAGCGGGCGCGTAGAGGTGCCCTTATCGACTGTTTCTACGGATACCGACATTGCCGTCTCCTTGGCGTGTACTCCCTATGGCATCACTACACGTAAATGATAGTAAATATCAAGCTCGCGAAGTTGCTGCTTCGACCGCGCTCTACCGTCCCTGTTTTTTTGCGCCGGCAGCGTAATGCTACGTTACTCCAATTGAAGACGGCTAGTGGCTGTGCTATCCAAGTTCACTCTTTCCGAATGACAGTCAAGAAATCCCTCGACCGGTCTGGTGACCTGGTTGGCCCGCGTATTCGCGGCCGCGGGGTGCCGAGGCGGTACTAGTGGACTGTCACAGCTGAATCGATAGTGATGCGACGGGTCGGGTCGCAGTAGCGCCATTTGATGGTTTTGGGAGCCTTGTTGTACTGGCGGATATAGCGCATCAGCTTGCGGCGCAGG
>Ga0126381_100000741_pt1 | contig 35712 bp, 35 predicted proteins | sample PanSoiMetPlot_28_FD_96465 | JGI IMG/M metagenome (GOLD analysis project Ga0126381, IMG submission 96465) | Tropical forest soil microbial communities from Panama - MetaG Plot_28 | ecosystem: Environmental > Terrestrial > Soil > Tropical forest > Bulk soil | place: Panama | collected 2016-02-17 | reverse complement strand
TGAAGCTCGCCCAGCTCTTCGCTCATGCGCAAGTTCTATGTCACAAAGCCGGGTAGTGCCCTGTCTTTAAGGAAGCGCTGTCTTCAAGGGAAGCGCTGTCTTCAAGGGAAAGCGCAAGTCTTCAGGGAAAAGGGAAGCGCCACACGGAGGGAAGGATCATGCGAGTCTTCGTCGCCGGAGCGACCGGGGCACTGGGACGGCACCTCGTTCCCGGGCTGGTCGCGGCGGGTCACGAGGTCACCGCCACCACAAGGACGCCAGGCAAGGTCGCGGAATTGCGCGCGGCGGGCGCGACGCCGGTAGTCGTCGACGGGCTGGATCGCGAGGCGGTGATCACGGCGGTGTGCGCCGCCGCGCCGGAGGTGATCGTGCACCAGATGACCGCGCTTGGCGGCCTGGGAAGCCGGGGCTTCCGCAACCCTGACAGGTTGTTCGCCGCCACCAACGAGCTGCGGACCAAGGGCACGGACAACCTGCTGGCGGCCGCGGCGCAGGCGGGCACCCGCCGGTTCATCGCGCAAAGCTACGCGGGGGCTGGGCCGGACAGGCGTCCCGGCGCGCTAAAGACCGAGGAGGATACGCCTGACTGGCGGCCCATCGCGTCGGCTAAGCAAGGGCCAGCGGCGATCAGGCACGTGGAGGCGATCGTGCCGGTTGAGGCGCCGGAGGGAATCGTGCTCCGCTACGGCGGCTTCTACGGCCCGGGTGCCTCGGACGTCATGCTAGACGCTGTGCGCAAGCGGCAGGTGCCGGTGATCGGCGGCGGGACCGGGGTCTGGTCGTTCATCGAGATAACCGACGCCGCGGCGGCGACGATCGCCGCGGTCGAGCAGGGCGCGCCTGGCCTCTACAACGTCGTGGACGACGACCCGGCGCCGGTCGCGGAGTGGCTGCCGTACCTGGCCGACGTGCTCGACGCGAAGCCGCCGCTGCGCGTGCCCGCCTGGCTCGGGCGACTGCTGGGCGGAGAGTTCGTCGTGGCGCAGATGACCACATCGCGCGGGTACGTCAACGACAAGGCAAGGAAAGAACTCGGCTGGGAGCCGAAGTACGCGAGCTGGCGGGAGGGGTTCCGTGCCTGGGTCAGCGCATGAGGCGAACGAGGTGAGTGAGGCGAAGGCGAATAGGGCGAACGAGGCGAACGAGGCGAACGAGGCGAACGAGGCGGCGTTCGAGTACCGGCCGCTGCTGTTCTCCATCGCCTACGGGATGACCGGATCGGTGGGCGACGCCGAGGACATCGTGCAGGACGCCTTCCTCGGCCTGACCCGGGCACGCCAGGCGGGAACCGAGATCGAGGACCCAAAGGCGTACCTGGCCACCGCGGCGACACGGCTGGGCATCAACTACCTGCGCTCGGCGCGGGTGCGACGGGAGACGTACGTGGGAGACTGGCTGCCCGAGCCTGTGGTCGTGCCCGCCGGCGGCGAGTCCGGGCCGGCCGAGCACGCCGAGCTGGCCGACTCGCTGTCCATGGCGTTTCTCGTGCTGCTCGAGGCCCTCACGCCGGTGGAGCGGGCAGTGTTCATGCTGCGCGAGGTGTTCGGGTACGGCTACCGGGACGTGGCCGCGATCACGGGAAAGACCGAAGTGAACTGCCGGCAGATCTTCACCCGCGCCAGGCAGCGCATCGCCGCCGGAGGGCAGCAGCTCGACGCCGCGCCGCCCCCGGCGACCTCGGCGCGGCGAGCCGAAAGCGAGGAACTCGCCCGCAGGTTTTTCGAGGCCGCCGCGGGCGGCGACATGGACGCGCTGATGGGCATGCTCGCGCCCGACGTGGTGATGCGCAGCGACGGCGGCGGCAAGGCGCAGGCGCTCGGGAAGCCGCTGACCGGGCGGCTGCACATCGCGCGCTTCCTCGTCGGCCTGTTCCGCCGTGGCCAGCTGGCGGGTGCCTCCCTCCGGCCGGCCTGGGTCAACGGCCAGCCGGGCGCGGTGTTGTACGACGCGGAAGGACTCGTGGTCAGTGTGCTGGAACTTGATGTCGCCGACGGCGTCATCCAGGCTCTTCGCGGTGTGGTCAACCCCGACAAGCTTGGTCACATCGGACCGGTATCCGATCTGGCGCGCCGTCCGGAGACCCGGTGACCCGGGTCGGCCTCACCCCTTCCTGGGCTTTCTGATCGCGGGCTTGCCCGGATCGTCCGGAAGAAGCGACCTGAAGAAGTCCTTATCCGCCTCGCTCGGCTTGGGGATCTCCACAATGGGTTCCTAACTCTTCAGACGCGATCGAGCGTGCCGGCCAGGGCGTTTCCGGGGTCTGTCCGCAGTTGATAGATCTTCCGGCCCGAATCTGTCACCACTATGGCGAAGTGGTGAACCTCGCCGCCGCGCACTGCCGCGAGCGTTCCTGTGCAGTCCGCGTTCAGCGTGTACGTGACCGGTTCGGCGGTGAACGTCAGCGGGCCTGCCGTCTGGGTCATGAGAACGACATCGGCGGTGCCGGTGCCGTCGCCGCGGAAAGTCTCGAGGACCTGGCCGGCCGACGGTCCGACATCGGTGGACGTGCCGGTCAGGTCTCCGCCGTAAGAGCCTTGCAAGGTGCGCGCTGAACACCCCCGATGCTGTGCTGCCGCCCCAGTGCTCGCCCGCACCGGCGCCGGGCGAGCCAGGAATGCGATCGCGAGAGCCACCACGGCGAGCACGCTGGCGGCCACCATCAGGAAGCGGCGCGGCCCAATCTGACGCAGTGCGTGTGTCATTTTGTTCCTTCCCTGTAGTTGAACGGCTACGGCACCATGCCTTACGCCAGTTCTACCGCCTTGGTGGCCTCGGCCGCCGCGCACCGCCGGTGTCCGATCTTGCGCGACCACAGGAGAAACTGCAGGAGAAGGAGTTAACCCCCGTGGGTAGGCGTGTGAACATGCTCTAATCGGAACATGCCGGACGATATCGAGCAGCGCCTGGCCGCTGCCGCCCAGGCCCTGCGCCAGTACGACGTGACTGGCCACCGATGTTCGGACCTGGCCGGGCGTGAGCGCGATATCGTCGCGGAGCTGCGGTCGCTCCGTTCGCAGTACGACGCGGAGGTGCGGGACGTCGAGCGGCTTGAGCACATGTCGCTCTCCAGAGTGTTCGCGTCACTGAAGGGCTCGCGCCTGGACGCGCTGGAGCGCGAGCGCGCCGAAGCGGACGCCGCGCGGTACCGGATGGCCGACGTCCAGGCGCGGCTGACCGCGGTCCAGACGGAGCACCGGGCGGCGCGTGAGCGTCTTGACCGCCTCGCCTCAGCGCCCGGCGCGTACGCCGCCATGCTGACGGAGAAGGAACGACACCTGACGGAGTCCGGCGACCCGCGCCGGGCGACGCTGCTCAGCCTGGCCAGTGAGTGGGGACTGCTCAGCGCCGAGGTGGGCGAGATGAGCGTGGCGATGCGGGACGCCGAAGCGGCCCAGCAGGTGCTGCTGCAGGTGCGGGACAAGCTGGGCAGCGCGAAGAACTGGAACACCTACGACGCGCTCTTCGGCGGCGGCATGCTCGCCGACATCGCCGAGCATAACCGGCTGGACGAGGCGGCCCAGCTGGCAGCCGAGGCGGACCGGCGCGTGGCAGCGCTGCGCACCGAGCTGGCCGATATCGAGGGTGCGGCGCCGGTGTCAGGACCGCTGGCCATCAGCGCCGCCACCAGGTTCGTCGACCTGTGGTTCGGCAACATCTTCACCGACTTGGCGGTGCGCGACCGGATCACGCAGGCCCAGGAGAACGTGGCTCGGTCGCTGCGGCTGGTGGATGAGGTCCACGAGCAGCTCACGACGCGATCCGCGCAGGCGCGGGCCAGGCTCGCCGCCATCGAGACCGAACGCCTTCAGCTGCTCACCCGCTAACCGCGTAGGGTGTGGGCCGTGAACTCCTTTCCGCAGGCCGCCATCATGGCGGACCGTCTCGATCTCAGGGAATTCGCCTTGAGCGATATCGGCCTCGTGCGGGAAGTGCTGAGCGCGCGAGCGCCGGAAGCGCTGCCCCCGGGAGCCCCGTCCCAGGAAGACGAGCTCGCCGAGTGGCTGTCGGAGGGCGTGCATGTGCTGCGCCGCGACGGCTTCGGAGTCCACTTCATGCTGCTGGACCGCGCACGCGCCAAGATCGTCGGCGCGATCGGCCTGTTTCACGCCGACTGGGAGGTCCGCTCGACCGAGATCGGCTACGGCGTGCGCGGTGACGAGCGGGGTCGGGGATACGCGACCGAGGCGCTGGTGGCGGTCAGCAGGTGGGCGCTCAGCGCGGGCGGCATGCAGCGCGCCTGGCTGACCGCGAACACCGACAACATCGCGTCTGTCCGGGTCGCGCAGAAGGCCGGGTTCCGGTACGAGGGCACGCTTCGCCGCGCGGCGATGGAGGAAGACGGCCTGCACGACCAGGATGTCTATTCGCTGCTCGACGTCGAGATCTAGACCTGTAAGCGATGACGCGCACCATCCCCGCGGCGCTGGCCGACAAGTACCTTGCGGAGGGCTGGTGGACCCGCGACACGCTGGGTGACCTGCTGGCGCGCGGGCTGGCGGCGGCGCCGGAAAGCCCGTTCCGCGTGCATTCGGCGATCCGCCCGTGGTCAGGAACGTTCCAGGCGGCGGAGCTGGTCGCCAGAAGGCTCGCGGCCGGCCTGCGCGAGCGCGGCGTGCGGCAAGGCGACGCGGTGGCGTTCCAGCTGCCGAACTGGATGGAGGCCGCCGCGGTGTTCTGGGCGGCCGCGTTCCTCGGCGCGGTCGTGGTCCCTATCGTGCACTTCTACGGCCGCAAGGAGGTTGGCTACATCCTGCGGACCGTCAGGCCGAAGGTCTTCGTCACAGCCGAAAGCTTCGGCCGCCTCCAGTACCAGCCAGACCTGTCCGCGGGCGTGCCCATCGTCGGCGTGGTAGGCCGTGACTTCGACGACCTCCTCGACGAAAACCCGATGTCCGGCCAGCTTCCCGCCGACCCCCGTCAGCCCGCGCTGATCGCGTTCACCTCGGGCACGACCCGCGACCCCAAGGGCGTCATCCACAGCCACCAGACCATCGGCTTCGAGACCCGCCAGCTGTCCGGCCGCCATCCGCAAGACCGGGGAGCGCTGCTCACCGCCGTGCCGGTCGGCCACTTCATGGGCATGCTCAGCGCGTTCCTCACCGCGGTGCTAGCCGGGGAGCCGGTCAACCTGACCGACGTCTGGGACCCGGCCACGGTGCTCGCGCTGATGAAGAGCGACGCCCTGTGCGTCGGCGGCGGCGCCGCCTACCACGTGACCAGCCTGCTCGACCACCCCGACTTCACCCCGGCGCACCTGGCCGCGATGAAGTACGCCGGCCTTGGCGGCGCCCCGATCCCGGCCGCTGTCACCGAGCGGCTCACCGCCCAGGGCATCACCGTATACAGGTCCTACGGCAGCACAGAGCATCCGTCCGTAACCGGTTCTCACTATTGCGATTCGGAACGAAGGCGGCTCTACACCGACGGCAATCCGCTGCCCGGGGTGGAGCTTCGTCTCGCCGCGGACGGTGAGATCCCGTCCCGCGGCCCGGATCTGTGCCTTGGCTACACCGACGAGGCGCTGACCGCGCGCGCCTTCGACGACGACGGCTGGTACCGCACCGGCGACATCGGGGTGCTCGACGCCGACGGCTACCTGACGATCACCGGCCGCAAGTCCGACATGATCATCCGCGGCGGCGAGAACATCAGCGCCGCGGAGGTCGAGGAGCTGCTGCTCGCCATGGACGGCGTGGCGGAGGTCGCGGTGGTCGCCGCCCCCGACCCCCGGCTCGGCGAGCACGCCGCCGCCGTCGTGCGCATGCGCCCTGGCGCGCCGGCGCCGACGCTGGCGCAGCTTCGCGCCCACCTGGAACAAGCCGGCCTGGCCAGGCAGGCAGAAGTGGTCCGAGGAGATCCACCAGGTAGCCGACTTCCCGCGCACCGCCAGCGGCAAGATCCAGAAATACCTCCTCCGCAACAAAATCGCCCCACGCGGCTAACCCAACCCCGACCCCACGCCCGCAACCCTGCCCCGGGCCGCCAACCCCAACCCGGCCCCAACCCCGGCCCCCGGCCCCGAACCCCGGCCCCCGGCCCCGAACCCCGGCCCCCGGCCCCGAACCCCGGCCCTCAACCCCAGCCCCTGGCCCACCCGGCATTGCGGCTCCTCCAGGTTGAGAATAGGATTCTCTTATCTAGCAAGGGAGGATCTCATGCCGTCGCGCACTCTGCCGTATCCGCTGTTCGACGCCGACAATCACCTGTACGAGACCGAAGAGGCGTTCCTCAAGTACCTCCCCAAGGAGTACGCGGGCGCGATCCAGTACGTGCAGATCAAGGGGCGGACGAAGATCGCGATCCGCGGTCAGATCAGCGAATACATCCCCAACCCGACCTTCGAGGTGGTGGCCCGCCCCGGGGCGATGGAAGAGTACTTCGCGAACGGCAACCCCGAGGGCAAGTCCCGCCGTGAGATCTTCGGCGAGCCGATGCGGTCCATCCCGGCCTTCCGCGAGCCAGGCCCGCGCCTTGAACTGATGGACGAGCTTGGCATCGGCCAGACGCTCATGTTCCCGACCCTGGCGAGCTTGCTCGAGGAGCGGATGCGCGACGACCCCGAGCTGATCCACGTCGTCGTCCACTCGCTCAACCAGTGGCTGGACGACGTATGGGGCTTCAACTACAAGGGCCGCATCTTCACCACCCCCGTGATCAGCCTCCCGATCGTGGACAAGGCGATCGCCGAGCTCGACTGGGCGGTGGAGCGCGGCGCGCGCGCCATCTTGGTCCGCCCGGCCCCGGTGCCCGGCTTCCGCGGCTCGCGCTCGTTCGCGCTGCCGGAGTTCGACCGGTTCTGGCAGCGGTGCACCGAGCACGGCGTGCTCGTCGCGATGCACTCCTCCGACAGCGGCTACGCCAGGTACGCCCAGGACTGGGAGGCTTCGAACACCGAGATGCTGCCGTTCGTGCCCAACGCCTTCCGGATGGTGGGCGAGTGGCGTCCGGTCACCGACGCGGTGGCCTCCTGGGTCTGCCACGGCGCGCTGTTCCGGTTCCCCGAGCTTAAGGTCGCCGTCATCGAGAACGGCTCCGCGTGGCTGACGCCGCTGCTCGACCAGCTCGCCGACGTATACAGGAAGATGCCCGAGGCGTTCCTCCGCGACCCAGTGGAGGAGATCCGCACCCGGCTGCACATCAGCCCGTTCTGGGAGGACAACCTCGGCGAACTGGCCGACATCATCGGCGTCGACCGGGTGCTGTTCGGCTCGGACTACCCGCACCCCGAGGGGCTCGCCCAGCCCGCGAGGTACATCGACGTGCTCAACGAGCGCACGAAGCTGACCGAAGACGAAAAGGCCAAGGTCATGGGCGGCAACCTCGCCCGCCTGATCGGCGCCTGATAACAGCAAGAGGCATCCCATGCCGCCGCGCCGCGCAGCGCCGCCCTCCACCCCGGCACGCACCCCCACCCCGCGTGATAACAGCAACAGGCGCTGCGTTGACACCACGTGATAACAGCAAGAGCAGGCTGACCATCCCGGAGATGGTCGCGAGCGCGGGCGACCGCTTCGGGGACGCCGAGGCGGTCGTCGACAGGTCGCTGCGGCTGTCCTTCGCCGGGCTGGCCGAACGGGTCCGCGTCGCCGCGGGCGCTTTCCGGTCCGCAGGCGTCGGTCCGGGCGACCGGGTTGTCATCTGGGCGCCGAATTCCGCCGAGTGGATCGTGGCGGCGTTCGGCCTGCTGACCGCGGGCGGCGTCCTGGTGCCGGTCAGCAGCCGGTACCAGGCCGCCGAAGCCGGCGAGATTATCGGGCGCAGTGAGGCGAAGCTAGTGCTCGTTCGGGATAAATTCCTTGGCCATGATTACCGGGCGCCGGCCGGCGTGCCGGTCATCGACCTGGCATCGGACTTTCTCTCCAGCGGATCTTCGTACGCGGCCAGAGTCGGTGGAGACGACCCGTGCGACATCTTCTTCACGTCGGGCACGACCGGACGGTCGAAGGGCGTGGTGATGCGGCACGCGCAGACGGTCAGGGCGTGGGTCGACTGGTGCTCGCTCACCGGGCTGCGCGCCGGTGACCGCTACCTGATCGTCAGCCCGTTCTCGCACGTCTTCGGCTACAAGGCGGGCTGCGTCGCGGCGACGATCGCCGGCGCGGCGATGCTGCCGGTGGCCGTGTTCGACGCGCCGTCGGTCCTCGACCTCGTGGAGCGGGAGAAGGTCACGGTGCTGCCGGGGCCGCCGACGCTGTACCACTCGCTGCTGTCCGCGGCCAGCGGCCGCGACCTGTCCTCGCTGCGGCTCGCGGTGACCGGCGGGGCAGACATCCCGGTCGAACTGGTCCGCAGGATCAGGAGCGAACTCCCCTTTGAGGCGGTGCTAACCGGATACGGCCTGACCGAGGCGGGCGGCACGGTCAGCCTGTCCAGGCTAGGCGACTCGCCGGAGGACATAGCGACGACGGCGGGCCTGCCGTGCGACGGCGCGCGGGTGGCGATCGCGCCCGACGGCGAGGTGCTCGTCCGGGGCTACCGCGTCATGAGCGGGTACCTGGACGACCCAGCCGCGACCGCGCAGGCCGTGGACACAAGCGGCTGGCTGCACACCGGGGACCTGGGCGAGCTTGACGGGAGGGGTCGGCTGCGCATCACGGGGCGCAAGAAGGACGTGTTCTTCACCGGCGGCTTCAACGTGTACCCGGCCGAGGTGGAGGGCTTCCTGCTCGAGCATCCCGCGGTCGCGCAGGCCGCGGTGGTCGGCGTGCCCGACGACCGTCTCGGCTCGGTCGGCAAGGCGTTCGTGGTGCTTTCCGTCGCGGGGGCCGATGTGAGCGAGGCGGACCTGATCGCGTGGGGCCGGTCGCGGATGGCCGGCTTCAAGGTGCCGCGGTCGGTGGAGTTCGTCGCGGTGCTGCCGGTCAACGCCGCTGGCAAGGTAGACAAGCTGCTGCTCATGCCCAAACTCCCCACCCCACTCCAAACCCCGCAAACCTCATCTCCACCACAGAGAGCGTCAACCGCATGAACATCGCGATGATCCTCGAGATGGCAGCTTCCGCCGGGGACCGCCCGGCGGTCGTGGCGGGCGACAGGTCGCTGTCCGCTGCCCGGCTGCTCGACCTGGCGCGCGCCGCCGCGGAGCGTTTCCGGCGCTACCCGGCGGTGCTCTACCTGGGGACGAACCATCTCGCCTACCCGGTCGCTCTGTTCGGGGCGGCGATCGCGGGTGTGCCGCTCGTGCCGCTGAACTACCGGCTCGGCGCCGAACAGCTGTCGGCCCTGGAGGCCCGCCACCCTGGCGCTCTCCTGCTCCGCCAGGCCGACCTGGACGGGCTCGTCGAACTCCCGGCGCAGGCCGCGGAGCCGGCGCAGGCCGTCGCGCCACCAGCCGACGACGACCCCGTCGCCGTGCTGCTGTACACGAGCGGGACGACCGCCGCGCCGAAGGCGGCGGTGCTCCGGCACCGGCACCTGCTCGCGTACGTGTGGAACACGGTGGAATTCGGCTCCGCAGCGGACGCTGACGCAGCGCTTGTCGCCGTGCCGCCCTATCACGTGGCCGGCCTGGCGAACCTGCTGACGAACCTGTACGCCGGACGCCGGCTCGTCTACATGGCCGCGTTCGACGCGGGGGAGTGGCTGTCAACGGTGCGCCGCGAGCGCGTCACCCACGCTCTGCTCGTGCCCACCATGCTGGCCCGCGTGGTCGCGGAGACGGGCGGCGCCGACGCAGGCACCCCGACGCTGCGCAGCCTGGCTTACGGCGGCGCCCGGATGCCGCGGCCCGTCCTCGAGCAGGCGCTTGGCGTCTTCCCCGACGTCGGCTTCGTCAACGCCTACGGGCTGACCGAGACGGCGTCCTCGATCGCGGTCCTGTCGCCCGAGGATCACCGCGCGGCTCTGACCTCGGCCGACCCGCTCGTGCGCGACCGGCTCGGCTCGGTCGGCCGGGCGCTGCCCGGCGTCGAGTTCCAGATCAGGACCCTCGACGGCGCGCCCGCCGGGCCGGGTGAGACCGGGCTCGTCTTCGTGCGCGGCGACCAGATCTCCGGAGAGTACGGCGGCCATAACGCGCTGGACGCCGAGGGCTGGTTCGCGACCAGGGACCGTGGTCGGCTCGACGCCGACGGCTACCTGTTCATCGAGGGACGCGCGGACGACACGATCATCCGCGGCGGCGAGAACATCGCCCCCGCCGAGATCGAGGACGTCCTGCTCGCCCACCCGGGCATCAGCGAGGCGGCGGTGATTGGCGTCCCCGACCCGGAGTGGGGCCAGCGACTAGTCGCCGTGGTCGTCGGCGACGCGGACGCGGACGAGGTCAAGCACTGGGTCAGGGAGCGGCTGCGCTCGTCAAAGACCCCGGAGACCATCGTCTTCCGCGCCGAGCTGCCGAAGACCGAGACCGGCAAGCTGCTGCGCCGCGTCCTGCAGGCCGAGCTCGAGACCGCGAGCGCCTGACGGCCCCGGGCTTAGGCTGAGGTGGTGAGCAACCTGGACCGGTCTCCCGCCGAGGTCGTCACCGAGCGCGGCGCGGACGCTCCGGCCGGACCCGTCGTGCTGCCGTACCGGGACGTGCCGCTCGGCGGCACGCGGGCGATGCCGGTGCGGCGCAGCCTGCCGCAGCGGGCGCGGTCGCTCATCGGTGCCTGGTGCTTCGTCGACCACTACGGGCCCGACGACGTGTCGCGGACCGGCGGGATGTCAGTGCCCGGCCACCCGCACACGCAACTGCAGACCGCCTCGTGGCTGTTCAGCGGCGAGGTCGAGCACCGCGACACGACCGGTGTGCACGCGTTCATCCGGCCGGGGCAGCTGAACTTGATGACCGCCGGCGCGGGGATCGCCCACTCCGAGCACTCGACGTCCGCGACGACCGTGCTGCAGGGCGTGCAGCTGTGGATCGCGCTGCCCGCCGCGCACCGGTTCGCCGAGCCTGGCTTCGCGCACTACGAACCGCCGGTCCTGCACGTCGAGGGCGCGGCTGTCCGGGTCTTCCTCGGCGCGCTTTTCGGGCAGGCCTCGCCGGTGCCCGTTTACTCGCCCCTGGTCGGCGCGGAGCTGACCCTCCTGCCGGGGCAGTCGCTTGACCTGCCGGTAGCGCCGGAATTCGAGCACGGGTTCCTCTGCGACACCGGCGGTCTCATCGTCGGGGCTGCTGGGGCCGTCGGCGGCGTCCGCGCCCAGCCGGGAGAGATCGTGTTCTGTCCCCTCGGGGTGCCGGCGATCACGTTGCGTGGCGCCGCGCCGGAACCTACGCGGATCCTGCTCATCGGCGGCGAGCCGCTACGTGAGCAGATCGTCATGTGGTGGAACTTCATCGGCCGCAGCCATGAAGAGGTGCTCGGCTTCCGTGACGCCTGGGAGCGCCAGCGCGTCGGCGTTCCGCATGGCATGCCTGGGCCTTACGGGATGTTCCCCGACGCCTGGACGGATGTGCTTCCCGCGCCGGTGCTGCCCAGCGTCCGCCTGCGCGCCCGCGGCTGATCAGCCCGGTGAGCTGCTCAGTCAGGCGGTGATGATCCCGTGAGCGCAGAAGTCCCAGATCTCGTCGGCGGTGACGGGCTGGGTGCTGTTGTCGGAGGCGGCGCCTGGTGCTGGGTGACCGCTTGACTGGGCGACGAACATGACGGTTTCCATCGTGAGCGCGGCCGCCCGCCGGGGTTCGATACCCGGGCGGAGCCGGCCGGCCTCGGCCGCCGCCGCCGTCAGGTCCGTGAGCAGGGTGAGCAGCGGGGCGTGCGCCCGGCGCACCTCGGCGGGGTGGGAGTGCAGCAACTGGGGCGCGAAGTCGGTGAACAGCGGGCGGCGCGCCGCGGGGTCGGGACGGGACAGCTCGAACAGCAGCTGGACGGCGGTCTTCAACGCGGCGGCGGGATCGGCGTGCGCGCCCGCGGCGGCGGCGATCTGCGCGGTGGCGCGACGGAGCGCGTCTTCGAACAGTGCGAGCAGCAGCTCATGCTTGCCGTCGAAGTGCTGGTAGAACGAGCGAAGCGACTGGCCGGAGCGCGCGACGACATCAGAGACGGTAAAGTCGGTGCTGCCCTTTTCCGTGATGATCGCCTGGGCGGCGTCAAGGAAGCGCTGCACCCGCTGCTCGGCGCGCTGCTTGGCGGCGCGGGTCGACCGCTCCACCGCGCGCGTCTTCCAGCCCGGCTCATCAATCGGCTCGGCCGCGAGCGCGTTCGTCTTCTGCGTCATGTGTACAACCTTACTGTACAGATACGGTAAGCGACGTACCGCAATGGCTGCGTCACTCCCGGCAGCCGCGAGATCGCCGTTTTCCATTGTTGCCATTGTTATTATGCCTGCTCCACTCCGGATCTCCGCGACCGGCCTGGGTCGGCGCGCCGGATTCGGCGTGTGACCTTCGACAAGTTGATTCTCTCATACGGAGAAGGTAGCTTTCCTCCATCGAGAGGAGGACGCTCGTCATGTCCACGCAAGCGTTGAGCCTTCGGCCTGGCGACCAGCTCGCGAGCACCGTCTGCAGTACGAGGGTGGTCGTGATCCGTGCCCCGCAGGACCATGCCCCGCTGATCGAGTGCGGCGGCAGCCCGATGGTTGCGGCTAAACCGGGCGGCCAGCCCTCCCCAGGCGGCCCCGACAGCGCCACGCTGATCGGCAAGCGCTACGTAGACGCCGCCGAGTCGGTGGAACTGCTCTGCACGTCCTCCGGCACCGGCGCCCTGACCTGCGACGGCGCCCCGATGACGGTCAAGTCCGCCAAGCCGCTCCCCGCCTCCGACTAACCGCCCCCGCCCGCGGCTCTCGCAGCGGGCCTGCCGGATGTCGCCGCGGTAGCTCCACTCGCGGCCCTCCGACCGCGGCCTTCCGACCGGGCCCTCCGGCGCGCCCGGCATCTCGCCCCCAGGTGCTGCGCGCGGCCTCCGACCACTACTTCCTCTGGTCACATGTGCCCCTCGCGGCTACTCAATGCTCCCGATATGCGAACCTCATGACCTTGCGCGGCCCTGCCGGATGTCGCGCCGATTATCGTGAAGGATCGGGCAGCCCCCAGCCGGCCGGATCCTTCACAATAACTGGGCGGCCCAGGCCGCAGCCCCAGGCGCAACACCAGTACCGGCGTGTCATTGAGGAGCGAGCCCACAGCCCCGGCCGCCATTCCATCCGGTAACGCAGACCCCTTGCGTGCCGACGCGTGCGGTCCGGCGACCTTGAGGCGGGCCTGCCAGTCGTCGCGCCGATTATGCGACGGATCGTGGCTGTTGAGGGTGCCACGATCCGTCGCAATAACTTCTGCTGCCGGCGCAGGCCCGGGCCGACGTCGGGAGGTCAGCGCCGTGCCATGCCCGCGACGTGCCGATGCCGCGGCATAAAGGCCGCACGCGGCGTAACGCCGCGACGCAGCGGCAACGCCGCACGCGGCGGGAGACCCGCCAAGCCGGGCAGTTCCGAAAATTTCGTTGGTGTTTCCCCTTGTCACGGCCATGAAACCTATCTAATGTACGTTCAGTAGGTTGGTTTGAAGGGAGTGCCGTGGCCGAACAGCGGCGATACGCCACGCTCCTCGCCAAGGGTGAGGACCGGCGCCAGCGCATCCTCGCTGTGGCGCAGCGCTTGGTGGCGCGCAACGGTGGCCGTGGCACCACGCTTGGGCAGATTGCCCAGGAGGCCGGTGTCACCCCGGCGGGCCTGCTGCACCACTTCGAGTCCAAAGAGCAACTGCTCCACGCGGTGCTTGACGCGCGCGACGCCGACGACCTCGCCGCGGTGGACCTGGAAGCGGACATCGTCGAGCAGCTCAGAAGGGTCACCGAGAGGTTCCAGCGGGCACCCGATCTGATCGGCATGTTCACAGTTCTCCTGACCGAGAACCTCGATCCAGAAGCTCCGCTGCACGCGCGCTTCCTCAGTAGGTACCGCGATTCGGTGATGATCGTCGCCGAGGGCATCCGCCGCGGCCAGCGTGAGGGCATTTACCGCACAGACCTGGATCCGGCCGTCAAGGCCGTGGAGATCATCGCCTTTCTTTCCGGAATGGAGACTTCGTGGCTGCTCGATCCTTCGATTCCGCTAACCGAGGTGTTCCGCGAGTACACGAGCTGTCTCGCCAGGGAGCTCGCGTGCAGGCCCCCGTCAGGCACTTCCTCAGACCACGCCTGACAGCGCTCGCGCCGAGCACGGCCGAGGTTGTGCGGCGCGCGGGCGGGTGGCTCTTCGATCAGGTGATGGCGGGCTGGGACGTCACCGTCGTAACCGCCGATCATGACGATCAGCGGGCGCTGCAGATCCTCGGCGTCCGCGGACGCGACCTTGAGACAGTGCTGGCGGCGCCGGTCGCGGGGCCGTGCCTGCAGGCGGTCGCGCTTCCCGCCGATCTTTACGACGCTGACGAGCGCGTGCGCCGGATGGTGCGGTCCGCCACGGAAAGCGGCCGGGCCGAGGTCAGGCTCTGGGGCGAGGCGTGGCCCGCGGACTTCGACTGCGGTGCGGACAGCGTCTCGCACCAGCTGAGCCTGGCCGCCCGCGCCTTCAAGACGCAGGCCCTGGCGGCGGCGGATGTTCACGCGGAGGCGGCGGACACCGAGGTGTTCAGGCGCGGCGAGATCAGGCGCGTCGGCCTGGTCTCCGCACGCTGAGCGCGGGCCGCTGACCGGGAGCCGGCGCGATGTTGCGCTACTCGCCGAAGCGCTGGCCGCTCCTGCGGCTGCTGCGCGGCCTAGGGCCGCCGCCGCCACCACCGCGGCGGTACTTCAGCAATAGCTGGTGTTACGGTGGCCAATACCGCCCCAGCGCGGGCCGCCCCGGCGCAAGCAGTGCACGCATCGCAGGCAGCGCCGGCAGCGCACGCGGCGGACGCGGCCGGGGCGCCTAACGGAAACCGGCGGGCAGCGTTCCGCGATTAGCGCGGGGGGCGATGGGTGAGCGAAGCGGACGGAGCCGCCGCGGCCTGGTCGCTGCGGCGGACAAGCCGCTGGCAGGACTGGCCCGCGCGCCAGCTGGCCGCGCGCAAGCGAGCCCTGCGCACGACGGTCAGCGTCGTCATTCCGGCCCGCGACGAGGAGCGCACCGTGGGCGGGGTCGTCTCCGCCATCGCGCGGCTCGGCAGGCAGACCGGACTGGTCGACGAGCTTGTCGTGATGGACTCGGACTCCACCGACGGCACGTCGCAAGTAGCGGCCAAAGCCGGCGCCACCGTGCACAGGACACGGGAGGTAGCGGCCCACCTGGGGTCGTTTCCCGGCAAGGGCGAGGCGCTGTGGAAGTCGCTGCTTGTCACCAGCGGCGACATCGTCGTCTTCGTGGACGCCGACCTCACCCACTGGGGGCCGCATTTCGTCACCGGCCTGCTCGGGCCCCTGCTTGACGACCAGCTTGACGACCAGCTCGACGACCAGCGGGTGCTGCTCGTCAAGGGTTTCTACGAACGGCTCTACAAGGAAAGCGACGGATCCGTCACCGCGGACGGCGGGCGGGTGACCGAACTCGTCGCCAGGCCGCTGCTCAGCCTCTGGTGGCCCGAACTGACCGGTGTTGTCCAGCCGCTCGCGGGTGAATGGGCGGCCCGCCGCGACCTGATGGAGTCCCTGTCCATCCCCGTCGGGTACGGCATCGAGCTCGCGGTGCTCCTTGATACCGCCACGCGGCACGGCTTGGACGCGATCGCCCAGGTGGACCTGGGCAGGCGCGGGCACAAGCACCAGGCGAGCCACGACCTTGCGGTGATGGCGGCGGAACTGCTCCTGGTGGCCGACCGCCGCAGGCCGGACACCGCGCACAAGGGCGACCGCGCGGGCCATTCGGACACGTACGCGCAAAAGCACGTTCAACTGCGGCAATTCATGCGGTCCGACGGCGAAATGCGGCAGCGTTCACGGCCTGTTCCAGTGGCCGAGCGACCCCCGGCCAAAGAAGTGCTTCCGGCTAAGGGGCAGGGCTAAGGGGCAGAGCTAACGAGGCAGCCTCGGGAAGATCATATATTAAATCGGAAATCTCATTCTCCCGACTGGCTAGTAACAGTTGCAATAAGTGGTAATCTCCCGATAATTTGCACCATGTCCGGGAAACACCATGTCCGGGAAACCCATGTCCGGGAACCCATGTCCAGGGAACACGGCCCGGAGACGGAACGGGGCAAGCACGCCGACACGGGCCAAAGACAGGAACGCCATGAGCCCAGGGAGATTTGAGCCGGAGCCGTTCAATCAGCCGTTCCGCCTGGTGCCCCAGCCGGACGGCTACGCCGACTACTTCGCCCCAGCCCCCGCCCCCTTCCCGCCCCCGGAGTGGGCGTCGGCGCAGGCCACGGAGCAGGCACCAGCGTGGGCTCCGGAGCAGGCGACAGCGCAGGCAACAGCGCAGGCCACGGAGCAGGCGATAGCGCGAAACCAGGCCCAGGCCCGCGCGCACGGTCAGCACCGCTACGTCAGAGCCGGGCGGGCCGGCCAGCCCGCCGCCCGCCAGCGGTCGATCAGGTCCACGCTCACGATCTTGCTCGTCATCCCGCTGCTGTCGCTGATAGCGCTGTGGGCGTACGCCGCGACGAGCACCGTCGGCGGTGCCATCGCCAAACGCAACACCGACACGCTCAACCGCCTGCTCGGCGCTCCCATGCAGGCGCTGAACCAGCAGCTCGACACCGAGCGCGCGCTGACTTTCGCCTGGCAGAGCTCGCGCGGCCGGATGCCGCGAGCCGGGCTTGACGCCCAGCGCGGGCTCACGGACAAGGCCATCGCCGCGTTCCGGACAGGCGCCGCGGCCTCAACCGGCCTGACCAGCCCGGCCGAAAAGCCGGTGACCGCCGCGCTGCTCGCCAAGCTGAACCACCTCAGCCAGGTCAGGGCCCAGGTGGACGGCGGCAAGATCGCTCCGCTCGCCGCGTTCGGCGCCTACAACGCGACGGTGGATGCCGTCTACCCCTTCGCGAGCGCCCTGGCCAATCCCGACGAGTCGATCCAGCTCTACCAGCAAAGCCAGGCGGTGATCGAGGAGGGCGAAGCCGCCGGCGCCATCGGCGAGGAGGCCGCGCTGGTCGGCGGCGCGCTGGCCGGCGGCGGAATCATGTCCGCGCCCGAACACCGCGTGTTCATGCAGACCGTCGACAACCAGCGACTTTTCGAGCGGCTAGGCGCCTCGCCGCTGGACTGGCAGCAGAGCCCCGACCCGTACGCGCGGCTGTTCGGCTCGCCCGCGTACGCGAGCTTCCAGGCGCTCGAGAACAAGATCATCGCGAGCCCGCCAGGACGGCTGCCTGTTAACCCGGCGGCCTGGCAGGGCGCGCTCAACTCGGTCATCGCCGAGCTCATCCCCGCCGAGACCGCCGCCAGGCTCGGCATCACCGCCGGCGACACGCACGCGGGCAATATCATCCTGCTCCGCCTGGTGCTCGTCGGTGGCGCCGGACTGCTCGCGGTCGTCATCTCGTCGCTGCTGCTGCTCCGCTTCGGCAACCGCATCGGCAGGGAGCTGACAGGGCTGCGCGGCGCGGCGCGCGAACTGGCCAACGAGCGGCTGCCCAGCGTGGTCAGCCGGCTGCGGGCCGGGGAGGACGTGGACGCAGACGCCGAAGCGCCGCCGCTCAAACTGCGCACGAAGACGAAAGAGGTGACCGAGACCGCTGAGGCGTTCTCCGCGGTGCAGCGGACGGCCGTGGAGGCGGCCGTCGAGCAGGCGCGGTTGCGCACCGCGGTGAGCCTGGTGTTCCGCAGCCTTTCCAGGCGCAACCAGTCGCTGCTGCAGCGCCAGCTGAAGATGCTCGACGAGATGGAGCGCGGCACCGATGACCCGGAGGCGCTCGAGCAGCTGTTCCGGCTGGATCACCTGACTACCCGGATGCGCCGCCAGGCCGAAGGCCTGATCATCTTGTCCGGCGCCGCGCCCGGCCGCGGCTGGCGGCAGCCGGTTCCCGTGGTCGAGGTGCTCAGGGGCGCGATCGGCGAGATCGAGGACTACGCCCGGGTCGACCTGATCACCGACTCGCCGGACTTCCTTCAGGGCGCGGGCGTGGCGGACGTGACGCACCTGCTCGCTGAGCTGGTGGAGAACGCGGTGCAGTACTCCCCGCCGTCCAGCCGCGTCCAGGTCAGGAGCGGCCGGGTGGCCAACGGCTACGTGATCGAGATCGAGGACCGCGGCCTCGGCATCCCCTCGGACACGATGGCCGTGCTCAACGACCGGCTCTCCCGGCCGCCGGAGTTCGACCTCGCCGACACCGACCAGCTCGGCCTGTTCGTGGTCAGCAGGCTCGCCGCCCGGCACCAGGTCAAGGTCACGCTGCGCACCTCCGGCTACGGCGGCACGCTCGCGATCGTGCTGCTGCCGCACGCCCTGGTCGTGTCGGAAGAAGAGACAGTCTTCCTCGCCGCGCACGCACCCGGCCGCGCACTGGATCCGGCCGGCGCCGGTCGCGCCCGCGTTTATCCGGAACGGGGCCCCGCTTTCCCCGAACCGCAGCCGGCTGTCGCCGTGGGGCGAGGCCAGGTTGGCGGGGGCCTGCCACGGCGCACGCCGTTGACCAACATGGCGCCACAGCTACGCGAAGGCCGTTCCGGACAATCCAAGACGCCGAAACCGGCGGCGGCGCGCTCGCCTGAGCAGGCGCGGGCACTTCTTTCCTCCATTCGGCGGGGCTGGCAGCAGGGCAGGGACGAGCAGGGCAGAGACGTGCAGGGCGAGGAGGAGCAATGAGCGCGGGAGCGGGCACGGGGGAGCTGGACTGGCTGATTGACGGCCTCATCGCCAGCGTCAGCGGGATCCGGCAGGCGATTATCTTGTCCCCGGACGGCCTGACGCTCGGCAAGGCCGCGCAGATGACCTCCGACGACGCCGACCACCTGTCCGCCCTCGCGGCCGGCGCGCACAGCCTGGCCCGCGGCGCCGGGCAGAAGTTCGGCCTGGGCGAGGTCAGCCAGACGATCATCGAGATGGACGCCGCGCTGCTGTTCATCACCCCGGCCGGGCGCGGCACCTGCCTGGCGCTGCTCGCCGACGCCGGCGCCGACGCCGGCCAGATCGCCTACGAGATGGCCCGGCTGGTCAAGCGCGTCGGCCAGCACATGATCGCCGACCCGCGGTTCCCAGTGCGCGACCCGGCCGCATGGTGAGCCGGGACCGCCAGGACGAGCCATGGACGCCCACGACGACGGATGGACCGACTGGGACGCCGGTCCGGTCGCCCGTCCCTACACGGTTACCGGCGGGCGCACCCGCCCGCGCGGGCAGACGCACTTCGACCTCGTCGACATCATCGCCCGCACTCCCAAATCGGCCGACACGACGTTCTCAAGCCCCGAACGCAGCCGCATCCTCGAGCTGTGCCGGGTGCCCACCGCGGTCGCCGAACTCGCCGCCGCGGTCGGCCTGCCGCTCGGCGTGGTCCGCGTCGTGCTCGGCGACCTGCTGCACGAGAACCTCATCGAGGTCACGGCGACGGCGCCGCGCGGCCGGGTCACCGACGTGGGCCTGCTGCGCAAGGTGCTCGAAGGCCTGCAGTCCTTGTAACCCGCCCGCCCTCCCCAAAGGGTGGATCTCGTCTACCAGCCCCCAGCGCAGCGCGGTCGTGGCGGGCAGGCGGTCGCCCGTGAGCATCAGCCAGGCGGCGCGCTGCCGCCCGATCCGGCGCGGCACGCTCACCGACCCGCCGGCGCCGGGGACTAGGCCCATGCCGACCTCGGGCAGCGCGAAGAACGCGTCCGGCGTGGCGATCACCCGGTCCGCGTACGCCGAGATCTCCGTGCCGGCCCCGACGCAGGCGCCGTGACAGTAGACGGTGACCCGCGCCGCGATCCGGTCGATGACCCCCCACGGGGCGCGCGACAACCGGACCAGGTACGCGGCGACGAGGTCTTTCGCCGTGCCGAACTCATCGAGATCCCCGCCGCTGCAGAAGGCCGGGCCCGCGCCCCGAAGCTCGACCGACTCGACCGTGTCGTCGGCGCTAGCGACTTCCAGCGCGTCGAGCAGGCCCTCGCGCATCGCGGCGCTGAACGCGTTGCGCCGGGCGGGGTCGTTCAGCGTGATCGAGAGCCTGCCGCCGTCGCGGCTGACGACCACGGGCTCGGCCGGCGGCTCCCTGCGCCGCGGCTCGCCGCGTTCGGCGAGCCAGCGCGCGAACTCCGGCCCGCCGAGCAGCATCGAGTACGCGGCGGCCTCCGCGGCCAAGCCCGCCGCAGCCCAGCCCGCCGCGGCGCCCGGGTTCTTCAGCAGGTGCGCGCAGGCGAGCGCCGCGCGCGGCGAACGCGACACGGCGGCCCGCAGTCGCTCGAGCGCCCCGTCCATGTCCGGCGTCCCGGGGATGTCGGCGAGCGGGACGATGGCGCGCCGCGAGCCCGCGGGCAGCGCCCGCGCCCGCGCGCCTGCGCCCGCCAGCGTGAGCGTAAGGGACTTGAGCAGCGGCAGCATCGCCTCCGACGGCGGGCCCGCGAGCACCCCCACGGTGACGGGCAGCGCCCGTCCGATCCTGGCGGCGGCCTCCCGGGTCAACTCGGCGGGGGCGTCGCGCCACCGGTCGAGGTCAACCTCGACCACCGGGTTGGCGGGGGTGCCATCCGGCGCGATGTCCAGCTCGAGCCGCGCGTCTAGCGCCCGCGGTCCGGCTGCCATGTCACCCACGTCGAGCCAGCGTAGCCGGGATAACCTAGCGGGATGACCGAGCAGAACGCGACACCGCGCGAGCCGGGGCCATTGGGTGAGCCAGGGGCACTGCGCGAGCCGGGACCATTGCGCCTGCGTAACGTCGAGTTCGAGCCCGGCCGCACGCTCGTGATGGCCATCGTCAACCGGACGCCCGACTCGTTCTTCCGGCCTGGGATCACGTGGGACGAGAAGGCCGCACTCGAGCGCGTGCGCGAAGTGGTCGCGGAGGGCGCGGACATCCTCGACGTCGGCGGCGTCCCCGCCAAGCCTGGCGGCGAGGTCAGCGTCGCCGAGGAGATCAGGCGCGTCGTGACGTTCATCGAGACGGTCCGCGCGCGATACCCCGATCTCATCATCAGCGTCGACACCTGGCGCCACGAGGTGGGCAGGGCCGCGTGCGAGGCCGGCGCCGACCTGCTCAACGACACGTGGGGCGGCTGGGATCCGCGGCTGGCCGAGGTGGCGGCGGAGTTCGGCGCCGCGATCGTGTGCTCGCACGCCGGCGGGCTGCCGCCGCGCACCAGGCCGTTCCGCGTCTCGTACACCGACGTGATGGCGGACGTGCTGGCCACCACGCTGGCGCTGGCCGGCCGGGCGGTGCGGGCCGGTGTCGACCCGGCGCGGATCGTCATCGACGCGGCGCACGACTTCGGCAAGAACACCTGGCATTCGCTCGAGCTCACCAGGCGGCTCGGCGAGATGACCGCGACCGGCTGGCCGGTGCTGCTGTCGGCGTCCCGCAAGGACTTCGTGGGCGAGGCGCTCGGCGCCGGCATCGAGGACCGGCTGCCTGGCACGCTCGCGGTCACCGCGGTCGGCGCCTGGCTGGGCGCGCGGATCTTCCGCGCGCACGACGTGACACAGACAAGGCAGGCGCTTGACATGGTGGCGGCGATCAAAGGTGACCTGGCTCCGGCCCGGACCGTGCGCGGGCTGGCGTGACCGGGGCCGCGGGCGAACAGCGGCGCGGCCGCAGGATCGCCATGACCAAGCCCGAACTCGACGAGTTCCTGGCCGGTGAGCGCACCTGCCGGGTCGCCACCGCCAGCCCGCAGGGCCCGCACGTGACCCCGCTATGGTACGTCTGGGACGGCACCGCGCTGTGGCTCACCTCGGTGGTGACCAGCCAGCGGTGGACCGACCTGGCGCGCGACCCGCGCGTGGCGGTGCTCGTGGACGCCGGAGAGGGCTACGACGAGCTGCGCGGCGCCGAACTGCGCGGCGCCGTCGAGGTCGTCGGCGAGGTGCCGCGCACCGGCGCCCCGGACGAGCGGCTAGCCGAAGCCGAGCTGCTGTTCGCGCGCAAGTACGCCGGCGGTGACGTGATGCACCACGATGGCAGGCACGCCTGGCTCCGCCTGGTCCCCGGCAAGATCACGAGCTGGGACTTCAGGAAACTCGCTGCCCTGAGATAGTGCGAGCCAGGAGATAGTGCGAGCACTGAAATAGTCTTACCATAATAAGAGAACCTGATTCTCTTGTTGGAGAGGCACCCACGTGGCGCACCCGCCGACCATCCGCGACCTGCTTGACCTCGAGTACGTCGAGGAGAACCTGTACCGGTCCTGCGCGGTTTTCGACGAGCCGTACCGGCTGTTCGGCGGGCAGGTCGCCGCGCAGGCGCTGCTCGCCGCGGGCCGCACGGTGCCGGACGGGCGCGTGCCGCACTCGCTGCACGGCTACTTCCTGCGGCAGGGCAGCACGTTCAGGCCGACGCTGTTCCAAGTGGACAGGGACCGCGACGGGCAGTCGTTCTCGGCGCGCCGGGTGGTGGCCATCCAGGAGGGCGAGGTCATCTTCAACATGTCCGCGTCGTTCGCCGCCCCGCGGCCCGGCGCCGACAAGGACGCGGAGGACGCGCCTGACATTCCGCCGCTTGACGCGCTGCCCAGCAGGATCCACCCCCGGGTTCGGTCGTTCGAGTTCCGCGCGCCCGATTCGGGGCAGCGGCTGCCGAGCCGATTCTGGATCCGGTGCACTGACGGCCTGCGCGATGACCCGCTCGTGCACGCGGCTGTGCTCGCCTACACCTCCGACATCTCGACCGGCCTGATCCCGCTCGAGGGTGACGGGTCGCTGGCCGGGCCGAGCCTGGACCACGCGGTCTGGTTCCACCGGCCCGCGCGGATGGACGACTGGACGTGGCAGGAACTGACGCCGCATACGGTGGCCGGCGGACGCGGCTGGTACACCGGCGCCGTCTACACCTCCGCCGGGGTCCGCGTCGCGAGCATCGCGCAGGAGACGCTGTTCCGGACGAGCCAGCCGGCTGGCCGGGGCGGCGTGGGCGGGACGGTTAGCGGCACGGTTGGCGGCACGGTTGGCGGCACGGTTGGCGGCACGGTTGGCGGCACGGTTGGCGGCACGGTTGGCGGCATGGTTGGCGGCATGGTTGGCGGCACTGGAGCGGAAAGGGGCACGGCATGACACCGCGCACACTGGCGGGCAAGACGATCCTGATGTCGGGCGGCAGTCGCGGCATCGGCCTGTCGATCGCGCTGCGCGCGGCGGCGGACGGCGCGAACGTCGTGCTGCTCGCCAAGACCGCCGATCCGCACCCGAAGCTCGAGGGCACCGTCTACACGGCGGCCGCGCAGATCGAGGCCGCCGGCGGGCGCGCGGTGCCGGTGCCCGGCGACGTGCGCTCCGACGCGGACGTCGAGCGGGCCGTCAGGGCGGCGGCCGACACGTTCGGCGGCATCGACATCGTCGTCAACAACGCGTCCGCGATCGACCTGTCGCCCACGTCGGCGATGTCGATGAAGCGCTACGACCTGATGCAGGACATCAACACACGGGGCACGTTCGCGCTGACCCGCGCGGCCTTGCCGTACCTGGCGGCCGGGGACAACCCGCACGTCCTGACGATGTCGCCGCCGCTGAACCTCGAGCCACGCTGGTTCGGGCATTCCCTGGCGTACTCGCTGTCGAAGTACGGCATGAGCATGTGCACGCTCGGCTTCGCCGCCGAGTTCGCCGCGGCGGGGATCGCCGCCAACTCGCTGTGGCCGCGCACCACGATCGGCACCGCCGCGGTGCGTAACCTGCTCGGCGGCGACGCCGCCGTGCACAGGGCACGCACCCCGCAGATCATGGCAGACGCCGCGCACGCGATCCTGTGCCGGGACAGTCGCAGCTGCACAGGTAACTTCTACCTGGACGATGACGTGCTGGCCGAAGAAGGCGTCACCGACTTCTCCCTGTACCGCCTCGGCGACGAGGAAGACCTGGACCTGGACTTCTTCCTCCCCGACGCGCCTCTGCCAGGCCGTCCGGCCTGACCGCTAGGCGGGCCCGCACGCCGCTGGCGGGCGCCGGGCGGCGAGATCGCGCAGGCGCTGCTGATGCTCGGCGGCGATGTCGGCGGTGGCCACCACGCACGACGCTTCCCAGTCTGGTACCGGGTTCAAGCCGAACAGTTCCCCGTTCAGCCTGATGGGCGCGCCGCAGGCCATGGCCAGGCTCACGGCGTCGCTTGGCCGCGCGTCGACCTCGCGCGGCCCGCCGCGTCCCTGCACGACGACGTAGGCGTAGAACACCGACTCGAGCAGCCGCGTGATTCGCACCTCGGTAATTGACGAGCCCGCGGCCTCGACGAGCCCGGCCGCCAGCTTGTAGGTGAACGGCCGCGGCGTCTCGACCGACTCCAGCATCAGCGCGAGACCTGTCGCCTCGGCCGGGCCTATCCAGATCGGCAGCCTGCGATCAGCGCCGCGCTCGGCCAGGACCATGACGTACTTGTGCTGCAGTGGATCCTCCTCACCCTGCGACCTGCGGATCTCGCGGACCTCAACGTCGACCCACTCCACTGCCTGCTGCGTATTCACCGTGCTTACCTCCGGGATAGCCCTGAACTGAATGAGTTTGGGGGCCAGCGCCGCCCGCGCCTGATGCAGCCGCGCCTTCACCGCCCCGACAGAGATGCCAAGTTCGTCCGCCACCTCACGGTGACTCAGCCCCTGCAGGTAGAACAGCCGAACCGCGTCCTGCTGGCCGTCGGCCAGCGCGGTGATCGCGTCGTGCACCCGCGCCGCGGTGTCGGCCAGTTCCGCCGCCTCGGCCGGATCGCCCCGATCGGCGGGCCCGGGAACCAGGTCCGCGAGCAGCCCGGGCACCTCTAGCCGCGACTGCCGCCGCCACTTCCTGGCCACGTTCAGCGCGATTCCGCAGAACCACGCGCCGAACTTGTCCGGAGAACGCAGCCGCCCGAGGTCGGTCATCGCGGCAATCGCGGCCTCCTGCACCGCGTCGCGCGCCAGTTCGGGCGAGCCGAGAACTCGCGCCGCCAGCATGACCGCGGTGTCCCAGTGCCTGCGCAGGAGTTCCGCCATTGGCTCCCGCGCCCCGCGCCGCGCCGCGTGCACGAGGTCGGCGTCCGGTGCCGTGCGCGGTCGAAGCTGTTCCACGCCTAAATAGTGCCTCGGCGCCGCCCCCGGGTTAGCTCCGCTATTAGGCTCTCCTGACCAGGTGGCCGCCGTGGTAGAGGCCGCGTTTACGCAGGGGCGGCTGACCAAGGCGAAGTTTGACGAGCGCGTCGCCCTGGTGTTCGCGGCGCGGACCTACGCCGACCTGGACGCCTCACTGTCGACATCCCAGCCGTGGTGTATCCGGTCCGGTCGCGGCCGGATGGCAAGAAGCTGATGCAACGGGGCGTCGCTGCCGGCGCGTGCGCGGGTTTCGTGATTCCCGTCGTGGCGGTCGCGGCCACCGGAGGACCTCCCGGTCTGGCAGTGATCCTGGGAACCGTGGTCAGCGTCTTGATAACCGTCTTCCTGGCCGGGTTCCTGACGTTGCTCTCCGCGACCCCTGCCAGGCGCTGATCTGGTCTCAGGTCGTCCTCTCCTTCGGCATCCCCTTCGCCCTTGTCCCGCTGCTGTTCATCAGCCGTGATCGCGCCGTCATGAAGGACATGACCAACCGGCGCGCGACAAGCGCGACGATGCTGCTCATCACCGTCGTCATCAGCGGGATGAACCTCTACCTGCTGTGCGGTGCCCTTACCCGCCTGGTGTTAGACATCGCGGGCGAACACGACCTCGCCGCCCACCAGCGTGGCGGCGACCAGGTCGGAGTCGAGCGCTCGCGCCGCCGCTAGCGGCGGGCAGCGGAGCAGGACCAGGTCGGCCGGCTGGCCCGGCGCCACCAGCCTGGGGGTGGCGGGCGCCGTCGGCTCGCCGAGGAACAGGCCGATCGCCTGGGCACCGGTCACCGCCTCGCCAGGTCCGATGTTCGCGGGACGTCGGGTGGCCGCGCGCATCACATGCCACGGGTCCGCCCCGCCGAACGGCGCGTCGGTCCCCGCCGCGACCGCGACCCCGGCCTCGAGCAAGGTCCGCAGCCGCCACAGGTCGGGCAGGTCGCCGGGCGCGACGTCCGTCGCGTACTGCTCACCCCGCTCGGCGACGAAATGCGGCTGGGTCACGACTGTGAGCCCGCGCAGATCGCGCACGCATTCCGCCGGGATCACCGCGCCGTGCTCGATCCGGTCGCCCGCCAGCCGCCCGGCCGCCTCAAGCGCCGCCAGCGTGAGCACGAACTGGACCCGGGTCACGCAGTGCACCGCCACCGGCCGCCCGGCTGCGTGCGCCCGGCTGATCTGGCCGCCGAACTCGTCGAGCCGCGGCAGCGTGTCGTCGTCAAGCAGGACCTTCACCGGCCCGACGGTGAGCCGTCCGCGCGGCGCGGCGGACAGGTGTGCTGGCGCCATGTGGTGCACGCGCTGCGCGATCGTACCGTCCGCGACGGCCGCGGCCAGTGCGGCGAGATCGTCGTCGGCCGCGCCAGGCGTGGCGTCTGTGAACCCCGTGACGCCGAAGGACGCGGCCTGCAGGCTGACCGCCGCCAGGTCTGGTGGCACGCCGGGCACCCGGCCGGCTAGCCAGCCGTCCATCCGCCACAGTCGCCCGGTCGGGCGCCCCGCGGCGTCACGCTCGACACCGGGCTGGTCGCACGCGTCGAGCCCGAGCAGCGCCACGGCCGCGGAGTTCACCACCCACTGCACGCCGGTGCGATGCTGGACGCGGACCGGCCGGCCCGCCAGCATCTGGTCGAGCGCCCAGCGGTCCAGCGGGCCCGCGACCGACTCGTGGTATCCCACGCAGCGCAGCCACGCGCCTGGCGGCGCCGCCGCGTCCGCCGCGCGCAGCCGGCTCGCCAGGCCGTCGGCGGTCCGCACGTGCGGCGGTCCGGCCTCGACGCTTGCCCGGGCGGCGGCGAGCGCCCGCAGGTGAACGTGATGGTCGTGCAGCCCGGGCAGCAGCGTTCCGCCCGCGGCGTCGATTTCGTCTTCGCCGCGGACGGCCCGCAGGCCGGGCGCGCGTTCGGCGACGCGGTCCCCGGTGATCCGCACATCGGTAACGGGCACGTCGGCGAGTTCGCGGCCGGACGCACCGCCGATCCTCGGACCCAGTTCCCGGCAGCTTTCGGCGTCGGCGACCGGCCATACGCGGACGTTGCGGATCAGCATGCGGCCAGCCAGGAGAGCACCGCCTCGGTGTCCGCGCCGAGTTCGGCCGCGTGACCGGCCGGCGCGGGGGAGCGCGGCGGCAGCACCGCCTGCCGCCGGCCAAGCCGCGGGCAGCCGACCGCGCCATCCTTTCCGGGCTCGTGCGGCCCGTGGTCCAGGCCGGGCGCGGCCGCGAAGGCGGCCGCGACGGCGCGCATGGACAGGTCGATGAGCTGCCCGCCTCCGTCGCGCAGCGAGCGCGCGACCGCGAGCGCGCCGCATACGCCGGTCAGCGGGTCGGCGATCGCGTCCGTGCAGAACACCGGCTCACCGGCGACCAGGCCGACAAGCCCGCCCGCCACCGCGGCATCGTCGCCGAACGCGACCCGGTCCGGTTCGGCGCGGCCGTATCCGGTGATGCTGAGCCACACCTGGCCTGCCCGGTGCGGGAGCATGTCCGGAGCGAGGCCGAGGTTGGCCAGCGCGCGGGGCCTGGACGCCTCGATCACCACGTCCGCGGCGCCGAGCAGCGCGGCGAGCGCGGCACGCCCGGATTGGCTGCCGAAGTCGGCGAGCACGCTGCGGTGGCCGGCGTGCAGCCAGTCGAAGAAGGCGCTGTTCCCGGCCCGCGCCCCGTCCGGGCGGTCCGCCGTCTCCACCTTGATGACCTGCGCTCCCGCCAGCCCGAGCAGCCGCGCGCACAGCGGCCCAGCCCACATCGACGACAGGTCCGCGACCACCGCGCCGTCGAGTCGCGCCGCGGCAGACGGGTCGGCGATCCGGCCGACCAGCCACGGCGGCCACGGCGCGGTCGCGGCGGTAGGGGAATCCGCTGGCAGCGCGGCGGCCGGCACCCCGAGCAGCTGCGCGGCGTCCGCCAGCGCGTGTGCGGGCACGGCAAGCGCCGCCGATTCGAGGGCGGACCACGCCGCCGCGTAGCTCCCGGGGCCGACACGGCCGTCCAGGCCGAGGCTGCCGAGGATCGCGGGCACGGCGGCGATGTCGTCGTCGCGGCTCAGCGTGACCGCGCACCAGCCGTCCGCCGCGCGCAGCAGGCGCGCCGAGCCCCCGGCGGAGATCCGGCCCCGCCGGCTAAGGCCCGCGAGGGCGGCGCGGGTGGTGAGCAATTCGGCCGGGTCGGCCTGCACCCGCCCGCCCGTGGCCTGCGCGAGCTGGTCCGTGACCCGGCCGAGCAGCGCGAAGACCGGCGCCGGCGAGATGGCGGGCGCCTCGTCCGCAAGGCCGGTGAGCGCCATCGCCCCGGACGCCGCCCAGTCGAGCACCGGGCACCGTTCAGCCATGGTCAATTATCGGCAGCACCGTTATCACCGGCAGCGCCGTGCTCGAATCCCGCGCACTGGATCACCGGCAGCCGCGGATAGCGGGGCAGCCTGTCATCCCATTCGGCGCGGGTGCATCGCAGGTAAGCGGTGCCTCGCCGGGTCTCGGTCATCTTCGCGTGCAGGCAGGTCGCGCACAGCCCGGGTTCGCCGCCGAGCTTGTGCCAGGCGGCGTCGGATGACCGCGCTCCCATCGGCGGACCTCCGTCCTCCGGCGCCGGCCAGTCCCGCGGCGAGGATCGCCATCCCGGCCCAGGACACGGCGGGTAGGCGCTCGCCGAGAAGTACCACGCCGAGCACGGTCGCGACCACCGACTCGGCCAGTGTCAGCGTAGTGGCCAGCTGCGCGGAGACGCCCCGCAGGCCCCTGCCGAACAGCCGGTAGGCGAGGAATGTGGTGAAGAGCGCCAGGTGTACGGCGACGCCGGCGCCGCGCACGGTGCCAAGCCACCGCGTCCCGCCGGCCGCCAGCACGGGCAGCACGAGCAGGGCGCCGCCGCCGAACATCGAGCCCACCACATGGCGCGCGGAATGCCCTTCGGCGACCAGCCGTCCGCCGATCAGCGAGTAGACGGCGTAGCTGAGCCCGGCCAGCGCGGCCAGGACGATGCCCATGGCGGACACGGACGCGCCGTCGGTCAGGCCGGTGCTCGTGTGGCCGGCGCCCGCGTGGCCGGCGCCCGCGTGGCCGGCGATCAGCGGGCCGGCAACAAGAAGCGCGCAGCCCGCGACCGCGGCCATCGTCGCGGCGGCCCAGCGTGGCGCCGGGCGCCCCTGCCCGGTGAGCCACGCGAGCAGGCCGGCGAACGCCGGGGCGCTGCCGAGCGCGATCACCGTCGCCACGGCGACACCACACCTGGCCACGGCCGGGTAGAAGGTAAGCGGGTAGCCCGCGACCGCGACGGCGCCGAGCGCCAGCAGCCACCGCTGCGGGACGCTGAACGCGGCCGGCGACGAGCCCCGGCGCCGGGTGAGGAACAGCAGCAGGCCGCCGATGGCCAGGCCCGTCGAGCCGATGGCGCCCGGCCGCGCGCCGACCGGGGCGAGGGTGCTAGCGGTGCCTGTGGTGCCCCACAGCACGGCCGCGGTCAGCACAGAGAGCGCGCCTGAGCGCGCGGAAACGAAAGAAGAGCGAGACATTGTCGTGAACTTCCGTCTGCGGAGCCGTCACGGACCGATCCGGGACGGGCGCACAACGAAAGCCGGCCAACGCCGGGGGATTAGACCGTGAGTCCTAAGCCTGTGCGCCCGATCAGGCGCACGGTGGCGGCAGCACGAGGTGCCGGTGCGAGTTCACAGGCAGATCGTATCCCGCGACGTACCTTGCACAGCAAACGCATTCTCATACTGGGGCAAACCGGGCGTCGAAATGGTCATCTGCTGTGTAAGGCGAACGGGTGGGGCTGGTATGGCGGCAGTGATCATGGCCGGATGCGCCGACGCGACAGCGCCTGGGGGCGTGGGCGGCAGAGGCCCCGATAGACGGGGCTAACGGCGTCCACAGCCCCCAGGAAACGGGGGCTACTGGTAGGAGATCATGACCGGGGTGGGGGTTTCGGACATCGTCGCGCTGGGGCTGATCATCGGGTGGTCTTTGGTGTAGAAGTTCTTCCAGCCGAACCACACGTGCGGCGGGGCCGCCGACGTGACCGCGTCCCAGGTGTCCTGCTTGGAGCCGGGGGAGCCCTGGCCGTCCATGTGGATGAGGATCGCCAGGTCGTCGTGGCTGGTGTCGATCTGCCGCTCGTCCTCCAGCGTTGACAGCCTGAACTGGTGCAGCACCAGCACCTTTTGCGGCAGGTGGCGGCGCGCGGTCAGCGCGGCCAGCCAGCTGATCACGCTGTTGACCTCGTCGACGCTGACGCTGCCGATCTGTTTCAGCGGCAGCTGGCCCGGCTGCAGCTTCCACTCGCCGTCCAGGGCCAGCCCAACGTCCGGCTTCTCAAGCAGCGACTGGTAGAGCTTGGCCTGGGCGAGCAGGTTGGCGCGGCCGGGCTGGAGGTCGAGGATGACGTACATCCCGTCGGCGTTCGCCTGGCGTACCCACGGCAAGATGTCCGAGATAGGCGTCACGTAGGAGTAGTTCCCGTCGAAGCCCGGATGGGCCTGCGCGACAGTGGCGATGATCTCGAACGTGGGGATGACGGGCACCTTGCTGAGCGGCCGGTAGTCCGCGGCCACCTGGCGGGCACGCGCGATGCTGTCGGGCAGGTCCTGATGGCCGAGGACGCCGAGACCGTACGTGCCGGGGCTGCCGTAGAGGGCGACAAGGCGGTGCCCGGGGAAGAGCACCTGCCCGCCACCGGGCAGCTGGATCCCGGTTTCCGCGACGGTCAGCCGGGCCGCCAGCGTGCTGGCCGTCCCGAACCCGCGCCCGACGGCCACTACCGTGCGCGGGCGTGACTTCACCAGGGCCCGGATGGCAGGCGGATAGGCTCGTGGATCCCAGCCGTCCATCGCGATCACGACCGCGCCGGCCACTCGCGCGGTGGTGGTCACCGCGGCGGCGGCCTGATCCATGGTTCCGTGGTGGACGAGGACCGTGACGCCTGGCCGGGGCATCGGCGCCGCGGTCGCGGGGAGCCCGGCGGCGGTGCTGACGACATGCACCCCGGGAAGTCGCGCCGCGAGCAGCGCGGGCGACAGCCCGACCGCGAGGACGTCACGCGGGCGCAGGCTCTTGAGTTCCGTCAGCAGCGGCGCGCTCGGATGGGCGGTGCCGAGCAGCAGCGGGGCGCAGGCGGTCGTGGCCGCCTTTTCCGCCGTCCGCAGCGCGGCCCCGCTGGCCGCGGACACGACTACGACGGGGGCCGAGGTGAACAGCCGGGCCGCGAAGGCCGCGGTGAGCGCGTCCTGAGTGGCGTCGGCCAGCACGGACACCCCGACGGCCGGCATGTGCGTCCAGGCCGCGGGCGGGCCATAGGTGTGCCGGCTCAGCGACGCCTGGCCCGGGCCCGCCGCCCCCGAGTGTGAGTGGAGCATCGAGCACGATGTCAGGGTCGTCGCGGCGGCGCAAAGCAGCACCGCAAGTGCCTTGGCGCGGCCCCGCGAGCCATGGCGGACGCGGCCGGACCGCCGACGGGTAAAAGAGCCAAGGCTCGCCACATTCAGGGCCTTCCGCTGCGGAGCTGACCCTGGCGCCCGCAGCCAGGACCGTAACTCTTCGTAGCAGACCTTAGCTCGTAACTCAGCCGAGATCTGGCAAATACCTGCGCGACATGGGCTCGGATTGATAACAGATCGCCACCAGTCGATATAAGCGCAGTAACAGACGGTGACGCCGGTAGCGCGTCAGTTCGCAGTCACGGGGCGGGCCGGTGTAGTTTTCCGCCAGCTCGGCGGCCCCCGCCGGGCTGGTCGCCACCCAGCGAAGCTGGGAAAGCTGCAACTGCTCGTCGAACGGGTCGCCGGTGGTGTGCAGCATGGTGGTCATCCACCAGGAGAAGTGGGTGCTCCGCCAGACACGCCGCAGCGCCGTGTCCGAATAGGCGTCGGCCAGCCTCGGGTCGTTCTTGCGCAGCAGGGCGGTCAGCGCGGGTGCCAGCGCGGCGACGTCGGCGGCCGCCAGGTTCAGCCCCTTGGCGCCCGTCGGCGGCACGGTGTGCGCGGCGTCTCCGGCCAGGAAGAGCCGCCCGTGCCGCATCGGCGCCGTCACGTAGCTGCGGAACGGGAGCACGGTCTTGTCCGTGATCCGGCCGGGGATCAGCTTCCACCCGTCCTGGCCATGGCCAAGGCGCGTGGCGAGCGCCTCCCAGATCCGGTCGTCCGGCCACTCGTCCACATCAGTCCCCAGCGGGACCTGCAGGTACAGGCGGCTCACGGACCGCGAGCGCATGGAGTGCAGGGCGAAGCCGTCGGGGTGCCAGGCGTAGATGAGGTGGTCGGTCGACGGCGCGGCGTCGGCGAGGATGCCAAGCCAGCAGTACGGGTATGCGCGCTCCCAGACTTGCCCCCCCGTGGCGGACAACCTTGCGCTGGACAACCTTGCGCTGGACAACACTGCCCGGCTCGGGCCGAACGCGCCGTCGCATCCGGCGATGACGTCGGCGTCGAGGCGCACCTGCTCGCCGTCGGCATCGAAGGTGACATACGGGTGCTCGGTGTCGAGGTCGTGCAGCGCGGTGCCGGTCACGCCATAGCGGAACCGCTGACCGGCGGCCTGCCTGGCGCGGCCCAGGTCCTTGGTGAGTTCGGTCTGCCCGTACATCCACACCGTCCGCCCGGCCAGGCCGAGCAGGTCGAGGTGGTGGCGTTCACCGGGCCACTGCAGGTAGATGCCGCAATGCTCTTCGCCTTCGCGGCGCAGCCTGTCGGCCAGTCCGGCCGACTCAAGCAGCGCGACGGTCGAGCTTTCCAGGATCCCGGCGCGGATGCGCGACTCCACGTGCTCGCGAGACCGGGTCTCGACGATGACCGACTCGATGCCCTCGTTGGCGAGGAGGTGAGACAGCAGCAGTCCGGCGGGGCCAGCACCGATGATGGCGACCTCAGTGCGCATGCCGCGTAGTCAACGACAGCGGTGGCGCGCTATGCAAGCGATTGCTTTCACTGAGCGGAAGGGTTTCCGGCGATGCTGCGGCCGATGCCCTGCGCGGTCACTTGCAGCGCCTGGAGCTCGCGCGGACGGTCGCCGGACAGCCGCGGAACGACGATGCCGAGCCCGCCTACGACCGTGCCGTCGGCGGCCCGGATGGGCACCGCGACGGAGCAGGCGCCCAGGCTCATCTCCTCCATCGTCAGCGCGAACCCGTCGCGGCGGATGGCGTCGAGTTGCTCGCGCATGCGGCCCGGCTGGGTGATCGTGTACGCGGTGATACGAGTGAGGTTCGCGAGCACCCGCTCCTGGACCTCGTCAGGCGCGTGGGCGAGCAGCACCTTGCCGACGCCCGTGGCGTGTAGCGGCAGCCGGGATCCCATCTGGCTGACGACGGGCACCGAGGCGTGCCCGGAGACCCGGTCCAGATACAGCGCCTTGTCGTCGTCGCGGATCGCCAGGTGCACGGTGGCGAGCGTCGCGCCGTACAGGTCCTGCAGGAACGGCGAGGCGAGCTGGCGTAGCCCCGACTGGACCGGGGCCAGCAGGCCGAGGTCCCACATCCGCCGCCCGATGACGTATTCGCCCGACGGAAGGCGCACGAGCGCGCCCCCCGCGGCCAACTCGGCGACCAGCCGGTGGGCCGTGGCCAGCGGCAGGCCCGCGCGTTTTGCCAGCTGGCTGAGCGTCAGACTGCGGTGCGTGCCGTCGAACGCGCCGAGCAGGGCGAGGACCCGCGATGTCACCGAGACGCCGGGGCTGGCGCTGTTGCCTGCCACCCAACACCCTCCCGTCCGCTACTGGCTCATCTGACCAGTATGTATGTTGAGTCCCAGAACGGCAGTGAGCCGTGTGGAGGTGCGACATGCCGGTCGAGCGGATGCTGCCCGACTCCGACGCCGAGGCGCTCGTCGCCCTGGCCAGGGAGATCGCGGACGGTGAGCTCAAGCCGATCGCGAGCGAGTATGAGGCGGCCGGCCGGTTCCCGCGCGAGCAGTTCAGGCTGCTCGGCCGCAGCGGGCTGCTCGGCCTGCCGTACCCGGAGAAGTGGGGCGGCGGCGCGGTCAGCTACGAGGTGTACCTGCAGGTCCTCGAGGAGCTCGCGGCGGCCTGGATGACGGTCGGGGTAGGCCTGTCGGTGCACACGATGTCCTGCTACCCGCTGGCTCAGTGCGGCACCGACGGCCAGCGCGACGAGTGGCTGCCCGACATGCTCGGCGGCGAACTGCTCGGCGCGTACGCGCTGTCCGAGCCGCACGCCGGTTCTGACGCGGCGGCGCTATCGGCCCGCGCCACGCGCGACGCGGACGTCTACGTGGTGAGCGGCACGAAGGCGTGGATCACCCACGCCGGGGTGGCCGACTTCTACACCATCATGGTCCGCACCAGCGACGCGGGCAGCCGCGGCGTGAGCTGCCTGCTCGCCGACGCCGGCACACCCGGCCTTACCGTTGCCCCGCTCGAGCACAAGATGGGCCTGACCGGGTCCCCGACGGCGCAGCTGATACTCGACGGCGCCCGGATCGGCGCCGATCGCCGCGTGGGCGCCGAGGGCGACGGGCTGAAGATGGCGCTCGACGCGCTGAATTCCGGCCGCCTCGGCATCGCCGCCTGTGCCGTCGGCCTCGCGCAGGCCGCCCTCGACGAGGCGGTGGCCTACGCGGTGCAGCGGACGCAGTTCGGCCGGCCGATCATCGAGTTCCAGGGACTGGAGTTCCTGCTCGCCGACATGGCCGCGGGTGTGGAGTCGGCGCGCGCGACGTACCTGGACGCCGCGCGGCGGCGGGATCGCGGGATGCCGTTCCGCCGCCAGGCGTCGATCGCCAAGCTCGTCGCGACGGACATGGCGATGCGGGTGACCACCGACGCCGTCCAGGTGCTCGGCGGCGCCGGGTACACGCGCGACTTCCCCGTTGAGCGTTACATGCGGGAGGCTAAGGTGCCGCAGATCTTCGAGGGCACCAACCAGATCCAGCGGATGGTCATCGCCCGCGAACTGCGCAAGGGCTAAGGAGAGACATGGAAATTGTCCGGAGCATCGCCGATCTAGAGGCGGCGGTTGGCCGGGAAACCGGCCCGACCGACTGGTTCACGGTGGACCAGTCGCGCATCAACGGCTTCGCCGACGCCACCGAGGACCACCAGTGGATCCACGTGGACGTCGAGCGGGCGGCGGCGGGGCCGTTCGGCGGGACGGTGGCGCACGGTTTCCTGACGCTGTCGCTCGTCCCCCACCTGGCCGGCCAGTTGCGGCGGGTCGAAGGCGCCAAGATGGGGATCAACTACGGCCTGAACCGCGTGCGGTTCCCCGCGCCGGTCCCCGGCGGCGCGCGCGTCCGCGCCCGCGGCACGCTGATCAGCTGCGACCGGATCGATGACGACGCGGTACAGCTCGTCAACAGGGTCACGATCGAGGTGGAGGGCAACGACAAGCCCGCGTGCGTGGCCGACACGGTGAGCCGGATTTACTTCTAGGGCCCTTGATCTCCGCCGAATATCTTGTCCACGGTCGGATACAAGCTTGCCGCTTCGAAGATCGCGAAACTGTTCAGGGATATCTCGCCGGAGAGCAGTTGCGGGAACGCGCCTGACACCTCCACGTGGGCGAACGCGAGCCCGTTGGTGAAGCCCCAGTCCAGTGGCAGCTGTCCGTAGCTGTTCACCTTGAGGGTTCCGGCTACGGCGTCGTCCGGGTCGGTTCCGTCGAGCGTGTAGGTCTGCTGGCTCGCGCTGTCCAGTGGCCAGGTCGAGTGGGCGCCGCCGCTCGTCAGCCCGTCGAGGCGAGGGACCACTCCCGCGTCCCGGCCGAGGTTGGCCATGACGAAAAGCCCTCGGCCGTAGTCAGTCCAGCC
>Ga0126381_100000739_pt1 | contig 35788 bp, 28 predicted proteins | sample PanSoiMetPlot_28_FD_96465 | JGI IMG/M metagenome (GOLD analysis project Ga0126381, IMG submission 96465) | Tropical forest soil microbial communities from Panama - MetaG Plot_28 | ecosystem: Environmental > Terrestrial > Soil > Tropical forest > Bulk soil | place: Panama | collected 2016-02-17 | reverse complement strand
TTGACCACGACCAGGTTCGTCGAGACGTGCTTCGTCTCCTGCTGTATCTGTGCTACTATAACTCTCGGATGAGCGCACTAATTCTTACAGGCGGTTTTGCCAGGAAAGCTTGCAGTCAGGGGCGTTCTAGGCACACGGTGCGCTGTATGCGAAAGTTGCAAACGCCTTGTTTGCAACGATTTACGGTAAATTGTTGATTTCTCAAGTGGGGACGTAGTTCAGTTGGTTAGAACGCTGCCCTGTCGTTGGTTAGAATCCTACACTGTCACGGCCAATTCCCTCCCCCGTTCCAAAACATCACCCGCACAACGCATATATACATAATCTCCCGTGATATACTCGCTGCAGATGGAGAGCGACCGTGGCTTCTGCCCGCGACGTCATCGTTAAGAACCCGAAGATCATGCATGGCGCACCCGTGTTCCGCGGGACACGGGTACCGCTGCAAGCGCTGTTTGATTACCTCGAAGCTGGGGACAGTCTGGACGACTTTTTGGAAGGATTTCCCGGGGTCAGCCGGGAAATGGCCATTGCCGCGCTCGAACAAGCCAAAGACCTGCTCTGCGACGCTTCGGTCACTCGCCCCTAGGCACTCCTCACTGCTTTCATGCGGATCCTCCTTGACGAGTGCGTCGACCACAGACTGCGAAATCACTTGACTGGCCATGAGTGCCAAGGTGCTCGCTACGCTGGTTTTAGTGGACTCGAGAACGATGACCTTCTGAATGCCGCAGAGGCCGCCAAATTCGATGTATTGCTCACTGTCGATCGCGGCTTTGAATACCAGCAAAATGTAGCCGGACGGCAAATCGCCATCCTAATTCTGTCCGGAAGGTCCATTCGTCGCGAAGACCTGCTGCTGCTCGTCCCGAACGTCCTCGTTGCGCTGCAATCCATCCAGCCCGGTCAGGTCGTGCGACTCGGGCCTTCATCCTGAACAGAAAACGCGCAGAGCCCGGCACTTACACAGAAGTGGAAATCCTCAGCCGCGCGCCAGCAATTTTTCCTTATTGATTGGGTATCCCGCTGTCTGCAAGGGAGTTTGAACAGGCAAGCCAGGCGAACAGTACGCCGTAATGCAAATCTTGCAAAGCCTTATTTTGCAGAGCCTTACACCAAGTCGTTAATTTTTCGTTCAGTTGGTTGGAATCCCGCGCTGTCACGGCCCCTTTTAATCTTATCCTCAACATTATTATATGTTTACAGGCCTGAGCGTGTCCTCGTGCTGATTCTCTGGGTCTCCAAGCCCGAGCCCTGCCATAAGATTTCTAGCAGCCTTCATACCTCCAACTCGCCGAGAATTCGGAACTTCTCGAAAACCAGTATTTTTCAGAACACGGCATAGTCGCATCCACGGCATTGCACTAGCGGGGGGATGACTTGCTTGTGCTGATCTGGCCTGAGTTGACCGCCGCGCTACATCTCTGAAGGGCGACCCATTCCTTCACTGCATAGCCGCGCTCCGATTTCCTCGCGAGATTCCTAAGCCTTCCCAGCGCGAGGACCACAAGCCGACCGGTCAGCTTAGTGCCCTTTATTGCCCCGAAGCGTTCTGGGTAAGCTCTCACGAGGAAAGGGCTAGCTCAGAGAGCCTGTGGGGCGCGAGTCCAACGGAGCGACGGTCTGCTGTATGCTGTCTGCTGTACCGCGATTCCAGCGATTCCAAGACCGGTTGTCTCTCATTGCCCCAAAGAGTTCTCTGTGAGAGGCTCAGATGAAGACCTGTAGCGGTTTCCTAGACCGTTGTACGGAGAACCAGCGGTCAGCACGAAGCGTGGGTTGGAATCGCCGACCTGCTGCCGGAAGCAGGAGAGATCGGGTTCCGAATCCTACATCTGAAGCCTCGCATCCTTCTGATGCGAATTCGCTGTCACGGTTCGTCGAGGACTAGTCGGACCTTCTTTTGCTGTGACTCACATGACGCAAACGCACATCTGTGTTAGTATGACGTTGACATGAGCGCACTGATTTTTACAGGAGATTTACAGGAGGTTTTGCCAGGAAAGCTTGCAGTCAGGGGGCAACCGAGGCGACCAGTGCGCTGTATGCGAACGTTGCAAACGCCTTGTTTGCAACGATTTACGCTAAGTTGTTGATTTCTCAAGTGGGGACGTAGTTCAGTTGGTTAGAACGCTGCCCTATCATTGGTTAGAACCTCACACTGTCACGGCCCATCCTGGTATACGTGTGCAGGCCTGCCCTCTTTAGTGCATCCTATGCACCGCTAAGGCTCAGTTGAAACTATACCACCAGTCGTTGTATATTTATCGGCGGGAACAAAATGGCAGAACTTTTTACACTCGACGAAGCCGCCGCCATTGCGGAGATTGAGCCCGACACCGTACGGACCGCGCTAGAAAAGAGATCCGTAACCCCTTCGCGCAAGATCAAAACGGGCAAAGCCGTGCGTTACCGTTTCTCCGAGGGCGATGTACTCTTTCTTCTTGTCCTCGCAGAATTCCCCTTCCCCCTTTCCAAGGAAGACAAAGACTCTCTAGCTCAAGTACTCGCCCATGCAAGCAAAACGGCGAGGCATTGGGTTTCTGACGGGCCGGATGTCGTGTTTCGCTCTGGGGACATGAAGATATTTGTGGAGTGCAAGCATTTGCGCAAAACCGTCGAGAGAAACGTGGCCGCCTATCGTTGGGGCAAGGAGCGAATCAGTTCGTCTCCGGACGTTCTCGGCGGGGAACCTGTCTTCCGGGGCACGCGAATCCCTTTGCAACACGTCGCGGCACTCTTCCGTAAGCACGTCCCGGACGAAGAGATCGCCGAGGACTTCCCTGCTCTCGATGAGAGGGACTTGGCCTATGCGCGCCTCGCGGCACGACTTGGACAGCCACCAGGACGGCCGAAAAAACACTTGCGAATGGAAAGGGAGCCCGGTGGCCGCCGTTGATTCGCATATTGCTGGACGAACATGTTTCGCCGTCTCTGGTCGGCAAACTCGGCGATAAGGGTGTCCTTGCCGTGGCCGCAGCACATGTCGGCTTGTCTGGTGAACCGGACGCGACAATCTGGAACTATGCTTTCGAACATGACTATGTGGTCGTCACAGGCAACGCGCGCGATTTTATCCGGCTTCTCGACGTCGAGGTACACCCGGGCCTAATTGTCCTCCGCGAGGGCGGCCTGACCCGCGACGAACAATGGGACCGCATGCGACCCGTAATCGAGCACGTCTTGGAATCTTGCGATGACAATTTCTTGGTCAGCAAACTGGTCGAAATCTCGGATGTGGACGAGTGGGAAATTCGTGAGAAAGCGGATACCTGCAGCACGTCGATCATGGGGCGCTGGTCGCGGCGGCTCACGCGGCCGAGGCGCTCGTCGTGCTCAAGTTTCGTCCGGGCCAGTTCGTGTTTCGCGGCGAGTCGCTCGCAGCAGTAGTCCCAGCCGATAAGATCGGCGTAATGGCGATGCACATTGATCGTGGAGTTGACATCGGCCGTCACCGCACCCTTACCCAAGATAGCGAGTTCGGCATCGCGCAGGTGGTCGAGATCGCAATCCGCGCGCTATCGCCTGCTGTCAACGATACGTTTACCGGCGTCGCGGCTGTTGACTGGCTTGCTGATGCCCTGCTCACTCTCGCTGAGCGCCCTCCGCTTGAAGGAAATTGGTATGACACTGGCGGTCATCTCCGAGTGTGGATGCCACCGGTGCGCCTTGAGCGTCTTGCCAAACTCGCCTTCGATCAAATCCGTCAAGCATTGGCGACGACGGCAGCTGTTCTCATCCGCCAGCTCGACGCCATCCGTCGGCTCGCGCCGCGACTTCCGAATGCTTGTCGTCAAACGCTGTCCGAGGAAGCGGACGCTATTCTCGAGACTGGCAGTGCGTTGGTAGCGCTTGATCGCCAAGACCTCGAAGCCGCTCATCGCCGGGCGCGCGCCACCCTCGATGAGCTGTGCCGCGTCGAAGCGACCCGCGTAGGGTCGCCCTCCGGACACTAGAGCTGGTGTAAATAACTACAACCAAATGATCGTTACTCGCCCGGACCTCCTCAAACGTGGGACAGTTCGTCCCCGGGGAGGAGGAAGCGTTCTCAGGGAACAATTTCAGTCGGTTGAACGAGTATTCTTGACTAGAAGTCATTTTTGGCGTGCGTTCAGCTCGTCGAGCTTGCGCTTTAACTGTTCGAGCTTCTGCCCAGCTTCGCCGAGTTTGCCTTCGGCGGTTAGCCGCTGGTAGTCGGCCAGGTCTTTGGCCGCTCCCGCAATGAGCGCGTTCAAATCCGAAGCCGGCTTGTTGGCACCAGCAGATGGCGATGCAAGTCGTTCGGCTTCCGCTGCTGGAGCTGCGCCAGCGAGCGACGAGGCCTCTCCTCCAAAGAGAGCTCTCATCGCCGAGTCGAAAGTGGGTCCGTACGCGAGCCGGTCTTGCACCGCAAGCACGACCAGGCGTAACTCTGGCATAGGGCTGTGTTCCGCCTGCAGGTAAATCGGCTCCGCATACAACAAAGCACGCCCACATGGGATGACCAGCAGGTTGCCGCGTCGGACGTGGGAACCCTGCTGATTCCACAACGTCAATTGTCCCGATAGCTGGGCGTTCTGATCGATGCGCGCTTCGACCTGCAGAGGGCCGTCAACCAGCTTGGTTTTCGGGAAATCGTAGACGATCGACGTACCGTAGTGCGCCCCGTCGCTGCGTCCAGCGATCCAGCCAATCAGGTTGTTCCGATTGGCCGGCGTGAACGGCAGAATCTCGACAAACTCGGCGTTGGTTTCGCCTGGCAGCTTCATCAGCACAAAATTCGGTTCCATCGTTAAGGTTGCCTGTTGACCAGACTCGTCCATGCCGACTTCCGAAGCGACGGCCCACAGGTCCTCACGGTTATAGAACACTTGTGGATCCGTCATGTGATAGAGGGCGTAAGCGGCCGCCTGGAGCTTCAGCAAGAGTTCGGGATAGCGCACGTGTTTGCGCAGTGTCGGCGGCATGGCCGCTGCGTCCCGGAACAAGCCCGGAAAAATCTGCCGATACGCCGTGATGATTGGGTCTTGTGGGTCAAACACGTAGAAAGTCGTGGTGCCGTCGTAGGCGTCGATGACCACTTTAACCGTGTTCCTCACATAATTAATCCTGGAATCAGCCAAGCTGTAATGCGTTGAATAGGGGTAGCTGTCCGAGGTGGTGAACGCGTCAATAATCCACGAAAGTCGGCCGTCGTCGCCGATGACGATGTAGGGATCGGAATCGTAAGTCAGGAATGGCGCTAGCGTGGCCACGCGTTCACGCACGTTGCGCCTCATCAGCAACCGGCTCTGCCTTTTGACATCGTCGCTAAACGGAAGCTTGGTGACGTCCCCCCGGTCCAACGCAATGAGGAGGCGGCGAAGGAAACCTCCAACTTGAATTCCCCCGGTTCCCTCATAGGACGTCAGACTATTCGTCTCGCCCTGTGGGAAGTTGAATTCTTGTTGCCGCGTCTTTACGTACACATCGGCGTTGGTCTGTTCGCCAAAATAGATCTCCGGGCGCGCTACACCGATGCTCGGCACGGTGCTTTGAATGGGCATGTTGCTAAGGATCAGTGTCGGCAACCCCTCAGGCGTGAACCCATTCACCGGGTTCATGGTGACTCCATAACCGTGCGTGTAGATAAGCTTTTCGTTGATCCAATTGCGGCTGCTCTCCGGAAGCTTGTCCACGTTCAGCTCGCGTGCGGCCAGCATGACCTCCCGCATGGTGCCGTTGATCTCATAGCGATCGATGTCGATGTCCGGAAAGTCGTAGTACGTGCGAATTTCCTGAATCTGGCGCAGCGTGTCCTGGAGTGCCCGCCAGTCCCACAGCCGGATATTTTGCAGTGTAGCTTGATTGTTCGCCGCGTCCACCGCCTCGACGCTAGTCTCCGCGGGAAATTCGCGCTGCAAGAGATGCTTCAATCCATAGGCTTGCTGTGTGAAGTCAATGTTGTCAGCAATATAGGGCCGCTCGCGAACCAACTCGTTGGGCTTCACCACAAAGCTGCTTACGTACCAGCCCAGAATCTGAACGGCGAGATAACAGACCACCGCCGGAGCCACTGCTCCGAGCAGCCAGCGCATGCGCGGCACCGACAACACATTGATGCAGGCAATCGCGGCGCCCAGAACGAGCGCCGCACAGACTACGAGCATACCCGTAATCGTCACATGCGCATCGGTATAGGTCACACCGGCGAAAATTGTGTGATTGTCGAGCAATAGCTCGAAGCGGCTAATATACGCACGCATCGCGAGCGTCAGCAGGAAGAATGCAAACGCAAGCGAAAATCCGCGCCACGGCAATGACATGTATCTTCCCCGCGCCCCCGCGAGCATCCGGGTGCTGCCGCTGACAAAAACAAAGAAAACAGCAACTAGACAGGAAATCACAGCCAGCGTCAGCAGCCAGCCCGCGACGAACTGCCATGCGGGAAGTGTAAACATGTAGAAGTTGATCGGCTTGTCGAAGATTGGATCCAGCAGGCTGTTGGTCGCGCGCGGCGCATACCAATACAGCGCAAACGTCGGCCACTCCGTCATGCTGCTGGTACCGGTTATCAGTGCGAAAGCGAGCGAAGCGAAGAGCCCGACGAGGCCCAGGATGCGCTCGACTGGTAGTCTAAACGGTTGTCCCCCGATGAATATTGTGTTACCGCTCGGCAGGTCGCGCGCGTAGGCCCGCCGCAACGCTAGAAACCAGCCGTACAGAATGAGAAATGTGGCCGCAGAGAACGCCAAAAATACTGTCCACTGAAGAGTCAGTGTTTTCCAGAACACGTCTTCGTAACCGAGCGATCCGAACCAGAGGGCCCCGACATAATAGGACAATGCGGTCCTGCTGCCAAAAATGACAGCGAGAAGGACAGCGAACGTAAAGAAAAACAGGCGTCGGCGTCGCCCCGGTGGCCGCTGCCAGTCGACGATCTCAGGCATGACTGGATTTCCTTTCACCTACGCTTCCGAGGGAGTTCCAATAAACTTAATTGTACGCTGTCTCTTATTCGGGTGTGGTCTCCCAAGATGCATTTGGAAGGTCGGCGGTCAATTCGTTCCACCGTCAGTCTAAGAACTTTGAGAAAACGGACGATAAACTGAAAAATTTGGCTTTCACCGAACGTGCCGGGGGTTTTCCAAACCGCTGCCGAGAACGCTTTCGCTTCAGTTGAACAACAGTTGCCTTAATCGGCGGCGAACTACCTGTACGTCGCTCCGGGGTGCGCTTCGCTTCTTTCGCTATGTGTGCTACGATAATCCCGCAATGAGCGCACTGAAATTTGTAGGCGGTTTGGTGGCGGTTGCGCCGGTAATGGCCGCAATTCTTGACAAGGATTGCAGTTCGGTGCGCTGTAGGCGAATCTTGCAAAGCCTTATTTTGCAAGGTGTTACGCTAAGTTGTTGATTCCACGGTTGGGGGCGTAGTTCAGTTGGTTAGAACGCTGCCCTGTCGTTGGTTAGAATCCCACACTGTCACGGGCCGTCTGTGTCCTATCCTCAACATTAATTATATGTTTCCAGGCCTGAGCGTATCCTCGGACCGCACAGGAAGCCGCATACGACTTTTGACGGCTGTTGAACAACGCACCGTGCCGGGTTTTGCAGCTCGATCGCCTTTTTAAGCAGTTTCTTGAAAAGAGTATTCTCACCGCGCATAAAACTCGCGTCACGTTCAAGGTGCCGAGAATGTCTGCGCTCGATGCGCGAATGAAATATGGAAATATTGGCCGTTTTGACCACTCCTGCATGACGTTTATTCGGACTTCTTTATGTTACGCGGATCAAGTTTGGGATCGACATACTCGGTCGAAGATGGACCATACCCCGTAATCTGGACAACAGCGGCTTCGTCACCGGTTTCTGCGAAATGTGGTCTGCTGGGCGGTTCGGTGTAGAAGCTGCCCGGGGGAAGCGCTTTCAGTTTTGTCTCATCAAACCCTTGCCCGTAGCCAATGTGCCAGGTTCCGGAGATTACGGTGGCTACCCGGTCATCGCGATGGGAGTGCGCCGCGATCTTCGTATGCGCAGGCACGCGAAGCATAATTGTGTACACCCCTGCCTGATTCGGATCACCCTTGAGTACCACAGTCTCAATTCCTGCAACCCCGGAACTGCCCGTGCCAGGATTCCCGCCTTGTGGAAACTCGTACTCGGCGGGAGTAAGACGCTTTTCCCCAAGGTCGACTGCGGAGACCGCTATGGTCGGCGCGGCAGCTTGCGGAGAGTCAAGGAAGTTGCGAATAAGCGTTACAGTATATGCAGGGCGCTCTTCCATCAGCCAATGCCCGGAGCCAGCGACTACCGCCTCTTGAACATTGGTCGCCACGTGGCGCATGATCACCGCTTGTACCGGACCAAACGACTTCTCTCCGCCGACAGCCAGTACGGGCATCGTCAGCTTCACTTGCTCGAAGATCTTGTTGTCCTTTGCGTCTTGAGAAAATGCGGTGAACTGGGCGAACCCAGCCCGCATCCCGCCTGGCTGGGCGTACGTGGCCGCAAAGAAGTTTCTCGTGGCCTCGTCAGGCTTGGAAGGATCGGCGGTAAAGTCATTCCAGATGCGGTCAAAATAGATGCGTTCCCGGCCGGCCACAAGCCGTTCGGCGTCAGGCCCATGAAAGTTGAAGTGCCAAACTCCAGGGTTCAGGAGAATCTCAGACCATGGCTCGATCCCCGGAATCGGCGCGTCCATCACCACCAACCGCTGAACCTTGTCAGGGTAGATTGCAGCGTAAGCGTAAGCCACCATGTTGCCGATGTCATGTGCGACCACGAAAGCTCTGTCATATCCAAGCGCGGTCACGACGGCGCGAATGTCCTTCGCCTGCGTCTTCTTGTCGTATCCACCTTCAGGCTTCGATGATTTCCCAATTCCACGAAGGTCCGGCACAACGACGGTGTGATCCTTCATGAGATCTGCGGCCAGGGGAGCCCACGAGTCGCTATTCTCAGCATATCCGTGAATGAGCACAACCACGGGACCCTTCCCGCCCCAGCGCACGAAGATGTCCGCTCCTTCTGGGCTGTGAATGGTCTTTGCCTGAAAACTGGAAGGCAGAGACGGCTGCGCCTTGCTGGACGTCGCGCCGACGGCAAGAAGGATAACGGCAAGAAAACATCGAATCATGATTCCTCCGCAGGTAAGCTTCCAGTCTCACGCGAATTCGCATCGCGCCGTGCACGAACATAATAGATTATTTCACTCAGCCGGGCGATTTTCAGAACCGGAAGCACTGCCCTACCCTTCGGATTAGGAAAGGTTTGCTCGTTATCCGCTCCGCGAGTGATCCCCGGATAGGGATTCAAATTCCGTCGTAGCGGGAATACCCGCGCTTTGCCCAATAGTCCGTTGGTTCGTCCTTTGTATAGCTGATGCGCGTAATCGCCTTGACGTTCTTCAGACCTAATTTCACAGGTACGACCAGACGCAGCGGAGCTCCGTGCTCCAATGTGAGAGGCTTTCCGTTCAGGTGAGTCGCGAGCAGGGTCTGCGGATGACGAGCCGTCGCCAGATCTAGCGACACGAAGTAGGGTTCGGGATTTCCCCAGCGACCGAGATTTACCGACGATTCTAATCGGGCCCATTTCGCCTGGGACATTGGCGGGTAAGCACGCAGCAAATCATCAAACCTAGGTCCGGCCCACCAGGCAATAGCGCTCCAACCTTCGACGCACACCAGCCGCGTGATTTGTTCATGCACCTGGAAGGATGCAAGCAGGTTTCGGATCTTCAGAGAAACGCTTAAGCCGGAAGCGAGCCCGCCGAGAGTCAAACTCCATTCGGGAATATAGCTGGGGTCGGGTGTGGCTCCGTTTTGTTCCTGAGCGGGGTAATCTGCGATTTGGTGAAGGTTGGCACCAGGCGGTTTTTTGAATACATCGCCTCTGCAACATCGTCGTCGACGCCGCCGCAAAACATGAACGGATTTTGAAGGAGGCTTCCCGCCTGTTCCGTGAACGGGGATTTGAGAACGTAACCGTCGGAGAGGTGATGAACACCGCCGGCCTGACCCATGGCGCGTTCTATGCCCATTTCGGTTCGAAGGAACATCTGCAGGCGGCTGCCATTGCCTACGGCCAAAAAGTTTCGTTAGGGCGCGTGCAGCGCAGCATCAGCAGAAAGAGCAAAGAATCGTATGATGACCGGTACCTGAGTCGGCGGCATCGCGATAATCCAGGCGACGGCTGCACCATGGCCGCGCTGGCACAGGAAGTGGCTCGCTCGACCCCAGAACTGAAAGTCGCGTTCGAACAGGGACTTGAGGCGATCCTCTCCGCTCAGGGTGGAGACCGGAAGGAAGCTATCTTTCACACAGCCGCGCTGATCGGTGGCGTAGTGCTGGCTCGCGCCGTGCAGAATCCCCGGCTCTCCGCCGAAATCCTTAAGAGCGTTCGACAAAAGCTCAGCCTTTAACATTTCGTGCTTCATGGTATGAAGGGTCCGGGACTTGCATGAGGTCACTCGCCGCGACTAGGGGCAACCCAGACCGTCGAAGCATGCGTCATTAAATCCGCATTAGGCAGTTCGGTCTTTAACTTCACGCTCACAAATTTCCCTTTGGAACCGCCGCTCGCTGCGAATGTCAGCAGATATTGGTTATTCAGATGGAGGCTGATCTCGTCAAAGTACGGCTTTAGCGTTACCGGTTCCTCGTAAAACAGATAATAGGATTCTCCCCCGGTGTCTTCCGCCAATTTGCCCATATTGTCTTGCGCGTAGCTGAGCAGAAGATGGGAGCCGCCAAAGCGATGGCCGGAACTGGGGTAATACACGCACCAGATATTAGTGTTCTGTCGTTGTGCCCTCTCAATGACGCCGTCCAAGTCCGGATTGAAAATCTGTGCTTCGCGTCCCCGGAAAAAGTCTATTCCCGAACTGATTAACACAATCGAACGCCGAGGGCCGGTTTGCGGCCAGCGCTTCAACAAGTCCATGACGCCTAGGTACGGACTCGAGCCGATGGCTCCCGTGCCCACGGGCAGACGAATCGCTTTTGCCGCCAATTCATGTTTTTCAGTAAAGTCTTGCGCGAGCTCGGTGACATTATCCCGAATATACCCGACGGCAATGTGCGTGGCGGGCGGCTGGCTCATGATGAAGTTTTTGACCTCACCCATCGCGGTGCCAAAATCCGTACTAATCGCGTCATCGATGAGAACGACTAAAAACAATTCGTCGCCTTTTTCCCAAGCGGCGATTTGTTTGCGCTCTTTACCTTGAAAAAGCTGCACGTCGTCCTTGGAAACAGGCGGTGGTGCGGTGTCCTTCTTTCCGGAGGCGGTTACGGTAAAGGTTGAGTTGCCCGCCATCGGAGAATCGGTCTTTGCGCGGCCAAAGCCAAGAATCAGCAGGAAAGTTCCGAGGAGCAGTCCCAATCTTGTCAGTGGTTTTCCATATCGCATGAAAAGTCTCCTATTCGATCATCAGTTTGTTGTAGAAGCGCGGTTCAGCTAGAGCTGCCAGCCTCCACCAAGCGACCTGTAAAGTTGCACGAGGCTTTGGTATTCGTTGCCGCGTGCCTGTGCCAGGGTGAGTTCCGCGGCAAAGAGTGCTCGCTGGCCATCCAAAACTTCCAGATAGGTTGTGGTGCCTCCCGAATATCGCAAATTGGATAACCGCACGGATTCTTGCAGATCCGCAACTGTGTCCTGTTGGCGAACGCGAACCTCATGCAATTTTTGATATCCGATGAGCGCGTCGGAGACGTCGCCAAACGCCCGCTGAATCGTTTGCCGGTAGGCAAGCAAAGCCTGTTGGTACTGCGATTGAGCTGACTTGAGATTTCCTTTGAGGGCTCCGCCGGTAAAGATAGGCTGGCTGACATTGGCTCCGTAGGACCAAATGCCAACTTGTGAACTCATGAGGCTCGAAAAGATGCTGCTGCGCCCGAAAGCGCCGCCCCCGGACCCTGTTAGCGAGATCTGCGGAAAGAATTGGGCCTTGGCAACACCGATTTCAGCGTTTGTGGCGACGAGAATCTGCTCCGCTTCGCGAATGTCAGGCCGGCGCTCCAGCAGCGCAGACGGCAAACCAGGCGGAACGTCAGGCGGAAGCGCCTGTTCAACGAGCGGACGGCCGCGCGACACAGATTGCGGATAGTTGCCGAGGAGAATGCTTATTGCGTTCTCCTCCCGCGCGATCTGCCGCTCGAGATCGGGAATCTGCGCGTTTGCGGTATCCAGAGTTTGCTGAGCTTGCAACACGTCAAGTTTCGTGGCCACGCCGTGCTGGACGCGCAGCGTGGTCAGCTTCACAGAATCTTCCTGTGTCTTGACGGTTTCACGCGTGATCTGCAGTTGCAGATCCAGTTCGAGAAGGGCGAAGTAGTCGCTCGCCACATCGCTCACTAACGTCAATATAACCGTCTGGTGCGCATCCTCGGTCGCAAGCAGCTCCGCGCGGGCCGCCTCCGTTGCGCGACGTAGCTTGCCAAAAAAGTCGAGTTGAAACGCGGCATCCGCCGTCAAGTTGAGAAAATTGAATTTAGACTGAACCTGGCCTTCTCTACCTCCGGCAAAGTTGCCGTTCGTCTGAACTTGCGGGAACAGGCTGGAACGCGTAACGGCTACCTGCGCACGCGCTTGATTTATTCGCTCGGTCGCAATTTGCAAATCATAGTTTTGCTTCAGCGCCGTGCGGATGAGTTCCTGCAATTGCGGATCCTGGAATACCTGCCACCAGGGAACGTCAGCGTAAGAGGCTGCCTGGGTAGAGAGTTGCGATTTCTCGCTGAGATCGCGGAAGGTTGTTGGAGTCTGAACCGCGGGCCGGTGATAGTTGGGACCGACCATGCACCCGCTGCTCAAAGTGATCATCAGCGCTGTAGTGAGGAACGCTTGCGGCCCCCCGATTGTGCGGGATGGCTCGTTATCAGCTTTCATGATGCGGCGGCAGGCCATTTCAGTCTCCTTCGGCCGGCGTAGGCGTGGCCGGCAGCGCCACGGCGACTTGGCCTTCCCTGGCTCCAGACCACTTCTCAACCATGAAGAAGATGGCAGGAACGAAAAAGATACCGATGAGGCTGGCAGCCAACATTCCGCCGATCACGGTGGTCCCCATGATTTGGCGGGCCACCGCTCCGGCACCGCTTGCGGTCCAGAGTGGCACGCAACCGAGAATGAAGGCGAAGGACGTCATCAAAATAGGCCGGAGCCGGAGTCGCGCTCCTTCGAGTGCAGCATCTACCAGGGGCTTTCCGTGCTCGAACTGGTCTTTTGCAAACTCGACGATCAAGATGGCGTTCTTCGCTGCCAGACCGATCAACATGACCAAACCGATTTGCGAGTACACGTCGTTTTCAATCTGCACTAGATACGGCGGGAGGAAATATCCGAGCAGCACGCGCCGCAACCATAGGATGCCAAAAGCTCCAAAGACAGCGACGGGCGTGCTCAATAAAACGCTGAGCGGCAGCGACCAGCTCTCATACAAGGCGGCCAGAATCAGGAAGACGAACAACAGGGAGAGTCCGAAGATTACCGAAGGGGGCACGCCCTGGCGAGCCTTCTGTTCTTGAAAGGATATGCCGGAATAGTCGAAACCCATTTCCGGCGGCATGGTCTGCTTGAAGACTTCTTCGAGCGCTGTCGTAGCTTGGTCGGCGCTGAAGCCGGGCGCGGCGCTGCCGTTGATCTGCGCGGAGCGGTATTCGTTGAAGCGCAGCGTAAATTCCGGACCGACACGCGGCTTCACGGTAGTCAGCGTAGAGAGAGGAACGTTCTCTCCCTTGTTGTTGCGCACATAAAACTGTCCAACGTTTTCGGCTTTGGCGCGGTCCTCGCCTTCGGCCTCGATATAGACCTGCCACTGGCGCCCGAAGCGATTGAAGTAGTTGATGAAATAGCCGCCCATGAAAGCCTGAATCGTCTTGTACACATCGCTCAGCGCCACGCCTTGCTTCAGAACTTTGTCGCGGTCTACTTCAACGAATTCCTGGGGCACGTTTGGCAGGAATGTCGTACTCAGGCTGGCGATTTCCGGCCGCTTTCGGGCCGCATCAAGAAAGGTAGCCAAATTCTTTGCGAGAAATTGGATGTCGCCGCCCGAACGGTCTTCCAGGATGAACGTGAACCCGCCAGCAGTTCCGACGCCCGGGATTGCCGGCGGGGAGAACCCAAAGCAGATTCCCGCGGGCAACCTGCTCAATTGGCGGTTCAGATTGGCCTTCAGTGTCTGAAATTGTTGGGCGCGTGTCGTCCGGTCGTTCCAGGGCTTTAAGGTCACAAAAAAGGTCGAGTTGTAGCTGGTGCGAACGAAACTGAGCAAGCTGAAGCCGACAAAGGTGGTCACGTGCTGCACGCCCGGCGTGTTCATCAAGATTTTGTCCACTTCGTCCGTCACCGCCGTGGTACGTTGCAGCGAAGCGCCGTTGGGAAGCTGGAGATTGACGTACATGTAGCCTTGATCTTCGTCAGGCAGGAAGCTCGTTGGGATACGCTGAGCGAAAAGCCCTCCTGCAACGCTCACAGCCACCAGCAACACTGCGACTATTACCGTCTTGCGAAGTAAGAAGCCGCTCCAGCGAACGTATGCCCCGTTTGCTCGGTCGAAGACGCGATTGAAGCCATCGAAAAATCTGCGGACGAGTCCGTGGCTTTCCTTCTTTGGGCGAAGCAACAAAGCCGCAAGAGCAGGACTGAGGGTCAGCGCGTTGAACGCGGAAAGCAAAACAGAGATAGCGATGGTGACTGCGAATTGCTGGTACAGCTTGCCGGTAATGCCGGGAATGAAAGCTGTCGGTACGAATACAGCGGAGAGAACCAATGCAATTCCGACAACCGGACCTGAAAGCTCTTCCATCGCTTTCAGCGCAGCGTTCTTCGGCGTCATGCCTTCTTCGATGTGGCGCTCGACGCCTTCGACAACGACGATAGCGTCATCCACCACAAGTCCTATGGCAAGCACGAGCCCAAAGAGAGAAAGCGTATTAATAGAAAACCCGAACAGAGGGAAGAGCACGAACGTGCCGACAAGAGAGACGGGAACGGCTAAGAGCGGTATCAGCGTGGCGCGTAAGCCCTGGAGGAAGATGTAGACAACCAGGATGACGAGTGCGAGAGCGATCAAGAGAGTTACAACGATTTCCTTCAAGCCTTCCGTGACTGCCCTGGTCGTATCAAGTGATATGACATAATCCATATCTTCCGGAAAGCGCTCCTTCAGCTTGTTCATCAGCTTCTTGACGCCCGCGGCGGCCTCGACCGCATTTGAGCCTGGCAGTTGGTAGGCGGCAATCACGGCGCTTGGCTTGCCGTTGTAACGGCCTTTAACGCTATAGTCCTGGGAGCCGAGTTCGATGCGCGCCACATCACGGACCCGCACGGTTCCGCCATCGGGCGTCTCGCGCACAACGATCTGTCCAAACTGCTCCGGGGACGTAAGGCGTCCCTGTGCCAGCACCGAGTACGTAAATTCCTGTCCCTTCGGTGCGGGCTCGCTGCCCACCTTGCCTGCCGGGTTCACCGTGTTTTGTGCCTGAATGGCGCTCACGATTTCAGGAACAGTGATACCCAGCTTTGCCAACTGGTCCGGTTTTACCCACATGCGCATAGCATATTGACCGGAGCCGAATACTTGAGTGTTGCCGATGCCTGGCGAACGCAGTATGGGATCAGTGAGATTGATGTATGCGTAGTTCGCTAAAAAATTCGCGTCGTAGGTTCCATGGGGCGAGTAAACAGCAATCAGTACGAGCGGAGCAGTAACGGATTTTCGGACCGTGACTCCGTAGTTGGTCACGTCGATCGGAAGCTGAGATGCCGCCTGTGTCTCTCGGCTTTGCGCCAGGATGTAGTCGGTGTTCGGGTCCGTCTTCGCGTCGAAGTTCACAATCAGGCTAGTGGTGGAGTTGGCTGTGGCGTTCAAGGAATACATGTAGTTCAAGTTATCCACGCCGCTCATCTGCTGTTCGATGGGTGTTGCAACTGATTGTTCGAGTGCTTGGGCATCGGCCCCGACATAGGTGGCAAGGACCTGAATCTCTGGTGGAGCAATGTTTGGGAACTGCGCGACAGGCAAGCCCAGGATGGTGAGGCATCCAACCAGCACCAATACAATCGAAATGACCATCGCGACGATCGGACGGTTGATAAAGAACTTTGACATTGCGCTACCTTCCTATCGTGTCCGCTACGAAGGGCTTAGCGACCACCTGCATGCCTGGGCGCACTTTTTGGACCCCTTCGGCGACGACGGCATCTCCGAGATTCAGCCCTTGAGTGATAATCCAGTCCGAACCAGCCCGGTCGCCGACCGTCACAGTGTGAATGCTGATTTTGCTGTCGGCACCTACGACTGCGACTTGGTAGCTGCCCTGTAGTTCTGTTACTGCTCGCTGCGGAACCAGCAACGCGTCGCTTTGCGTGCGGATGACGGCGCGCACTCTGGCGTAACCGCCGGGCCGTAGAATGTTTCCGGGATTCGGAAACAGACCGGCAATGCGAATCGCACCTGTGCTTTCATTCACCTGTCGATCGGCAAAGTAGAACTTGCCTTCGTGCGGATACGTCGTGCCGTCGGCCAGAATCAGTTCGAGGTGCAGACTCTTATCAGCTTCCAGGCGGCTCGTCTCTGTGGGAAACCGTTTGCGCCATGCGAGGTACTGAGGCTCGCTCACGGTGAAATAAACTTTGATAGGGTCAACAGTGGAGACGGAAGTGACCGTTCCGGCACTTGGATTCACCAGCGCGCCCACTTGAAGTTGAGCTTGGCCGGCAATGCCGTCGATCGGCGCAACAAGTTGCGTGAACCCAAGATTAATCTTCGCGCTTTCCACAGCCGCTTCAGATGTCCGGATTTGTGCCTCGGCCGTTTGCACGGTAGCTGTGGCCGCCAAGTTGTTCTGAACAGAGTTGTCCAGGTCCTGCTGACTCGCGGCTTGCTCTTTGGCCAGGGGTGTGTAGCGTTCGACGTCCAGTTGCGTCCTGCGCTGCACGGCTTCGGCGTTGGCCAGCATGGCCTTGGCCTGCGCCAATTGGCCCTCTGTCTGGTCAAGTGCCGCCTGAAAGGGCCTCGGATCAATTTCGAAAAGCAGTTGCCCTTTTTTGACGAAAGCACCTTCCTGGTAGCCCTGGCGTAGTAGATACCCCGTAACCTGCGCTCGAACGTCCGCGTTGACGAGCCCGTCGAGCGTGCCTATCCACTCCCCGTAGATTGGGACACTCCGCGGCACAACCTGTACGACCTCGACAACCGGCGGGGCGCCCGCCGCCGCCCCTGATACTCCCCTAGGTCGTATTGCGCCAATGATTAGCCCAATAACAGCTAGGGCAACTGCTCCCCCGATCCAGAAGCGATATTTCCAAAAGAAGTTCATGTCAAACCCTCCGCAGCGCCGCCCGACCTTAAAATGACGGGTTGGATGCCGCAGTATGGTCAATGGATACGAATTTTCCTGTTGATCACAGCAGATGCTTGGGTGCGATGCAATTGGACGAAGGTATCGGCGGTACCTTCGTATTAGCCGGAACTGGTGGAAAGGTACGCGCATCGTTCCGTTTTTAACGTGATTGCCGGGGGGCAGGAGATTCGCTGGGGCGTTTGCTCTGTCGCAGATCGCTACGAAAATTTAAGGACCGGTCGCTCTCTGTGGCGCATCTCTTCGATATTGGCCGGCACCCAGACAAACCCGGCATTGGAGCCGACATTCCCAGTACTGGACCGCAACAAATGGCTACTCCACACACCCCTCCAAGCATTGATGAGTATCTGCGCGGGCGCCTGATGCCGGTGGAAAGTGCAATTCCGCATGTCCAAGACATCGAGATGTACGGGAGTTCTGTTCCCGCCGGAACAGTTGGCGGCGACCTCTTCGAGTACATCAATTTTCAGCAGCGGTACGATATCGATGCGCGTGTTCAGCGTGCTTTGCAGCGGTCGAAGGAATATCTCGAGCCGCTCCCAGCCGGTGCGGCCCCGCGCAATTCCGTAGATGACCAAGTGCAATGGTTAAGATCGAGGCCGAACTACGAGACGGAAATGGAAACCGCGTACAGAGAGGCACGCAGCTCGGAGCAGGTCCGGGTAGCGGAAGACTTGCGCGAGTTGTGTAGCACGGCAGGAGTACTGCTCGTCGACGCCCAAGGACACGGGATCATTTCAGCGAAAATCGCATCGACCGTGCACGACACGTTTCATGCATTGATGCTTTCCGAACTCGATCACCGGGGCAAGACCACGCCGGAGCTATTTGAAAGACTCAACCTGCGACTGGCCCTTTCCGCCACAGCTCGCAATGCGCTTGGAAGAAGCGAGAAGGAGAGCGCCCAGGAGATTGCAACTATGCTTTATGGGGAAGTACACCCTCATGGTTATTTCAGGTTCGTGAATTTCGGACATCCACCGCCGCTGGTGTTCTCCGCCGAATACCGCAAATTCATGGAAATTGATAAAAGCCGGATGGTCCAGTTCCTGGCCCTGGGCTTGCAAATCCCCGAGGATCATCCGGATCGCAGTAGGTATCTTTCATTGCAATTCCGTCATAGGGCGAGCTCTTCCGATGTGGCTGAGCTCACGCTCCTGAGCCCGGGCGACATTTTCTTCCTTTATACGGACGGGGTTTACGACGGCACGGATAGAGAAGAGCGTCACCGGCTGGAACAGGTGATGCGCGAGCACTATCGCGAGCCGGCAAAAGAAATCTGCAGGGCCTTACTAGATCGCGCTGTAAAGAAAGACGACGACCTGCGCCAGATAGGCGAACAGGACCGCATTGACGACAAGACTGTATTCATCATCAAGCGCAACTGAATCTCGAACGACCGTTCGGAATTAGAGTTGAACGATAATAAAAATGTTGGCTCGATTTCCACTAGTGGACTTCTTGAGGACGCCCTGGGAGAGCTGATTTCGGAAGTCGGCTCGAGCTTCTGCCGCTCCTACTCGAAGAGCCAGAGCTTCACAATTGCCCGCAGCAGCAAGCCCACACCGCCAAAAGCAGATGTAAATCCAACAAGCAGTTGAGAGCCGGAAAGATTGAGTTCGTTAGGGCGCTGGGAGCGAATCGCGTCGGCCGCGGGAACTTTTACTTTAAGGTGCAATTGAGCGGTTTCAAAAACCGTGCACGTAGGTAGAGGTTGGTCATTCGGTTCTGAAATCCCTTCAACGTGAACCATCACTAGCCTCCATGACAGCCTTTGACGCAACCACGCTGTTTTCCTTCGTCAATTGGATGGCTAGGAAAAGTAAAGGATTTAGATTTTCGTTAGCACGCGTCCAATTTCGTTTCGGGTTGATGATTTGAGATTGCTATGTTTTGTCGCAACGAATAAATCGAACTCAATCGCAAAGTGTGTTCTCTCCGCTCATCAATACGAAGGTATCGGCCATACCTTCGTGCAATTGTCTTGTCCCTGCGCGAGTGGCTAAATCACGAATGCTTACAGCGCGCAGAGCTTCGAGCGAGGACTCAAATGTCTAAAAGAAACACAGTGGTGATCACGGGGACACCCAATGGAGTTGGTGCGGAAACAGAGGAACGCCGCCTCGTAGCTCAAGCCAAATCTGGGTCATCGGGCGCTTTCGGACAATTGTACGAGCGCCATCGGCAAAAGGTTTATAACATAACTTACGGCGTCCTGCGCCAAAGCCAGGACGCTGAAGACGCGGTTCAGCGTTGCTTTCAACGCGCCTTCACAAATCTTGCGAGATTCCGCGAAGACTCAACGTTTTCGACCTGGGTGACCCGGATAGCTATCAACGAAGCGCTGATGCTGCTCCGCCAACGGCGAACAACCGTACCCCTGACAGAAGTCGGCCATGAAGACGGGGAAACGCCTTGCCTCGTCGAGTTCGTGGATAAAGCGCCGTCACCGGAACAAACCGTTGCAGAAAACGAGGTTCGTGATGTCCTGACACAAGCGGTCTCACGGCTGCGGAAGAACCAGCGAACCGTGATCTTGCTCCGTGAATTCCGTGGTCTCACGTGCAAAGAGACCGCTCGACATCTTGGTTTGACCGTAGCCGCGGTGAAGGCGCGGATCTTCCACGCCAGACGCTGCCTGCGTCAGAACCTCGAACGCAAACTCATGCCGGTAAGGCAGCACTGCGCGCTCGCAACGCAAAGCAAGAACTAAGAGGTAGATATAGGCACCTCAAGGCTGCGAAGTCCCCACCGCTCCCGACATCGTTCATGTGTTAATCATGAGCTGATCTATTGCTCGTAATTCTCGACGATCTTTGCTGGCCGGACCTTCGCTTTGTCCGGATTCTCCCCAAACTCCCTCAAAGCTCGGCGCTGCCTCAACAGATCCCAGCATTGGTCTAGCTCGACCTTCAATTCCGCCAATCGCACCCGATCTTTCTCCGCAAGTTCGCCCTGACCGTAGAGGTGCTCCTCTTCTTTCACCAATTTGTCGATATGATTCAGCACCGACCCATCGCCACTCTCTTTTGCCAAGTTGTGCTCCTTCCTCAGTTGTCGCGGAATTCCTGCCACCGTTTGATGCACAGCAAAGGCAAAGGTTCCGGCGCTCTTCTTCGGTTGCACTTCACAACAAAGACGGTCTTGTCGTCAATACGACTTCCTCGTTTATCTGTCGAAGGCTCGCCCTGTCTTAGGGCGTATTGTAGCCACGCGATTCGCAGTTCGTTATCCGAAGCTGAATACGCTGGTCACGCGCGTGCGAATGTCGGCCTCGTCGCAACTCATACCAAGGTATTGGCGATACCTTCGTGCAATTGTTTCACCTCCGCAGCTCTGGTCTGATTGCTTCGATCGTCAGCGATGCAATCGGATATATGCAACAAAAAGTCTTTCAGGAGGGAAACCGATAATGACTCTGAAAAAAGCTCTGTGCAATGTCACTCTCGGTCTTGTTGTGCTCGCTGCTAACAGCAACGGCCAGACAGTTCCGGCCGGCCATGCCTCAACTTCTGCCACCAACACGTTTGCTGCGGAGAGGCCCGGAATGGCCGCAGACGAATCAATCCGCTCTTTTAGCATCCAGGTCTCAGAAGAGGCGCTCACCGACCTCCGTAGGCGCCTCTTGGCGACGCGGTGGCCTGATAAAGAAACCGTCGCCGACCAATCCCAGGGTGCGCAGCTGGCCAAGCTGCAGGAGTTGGTTCGCTATTGGGGCAACGACTATGACTGGCACAAGGTCGAGGCAAAGCTGAATGCGTTGCCGCAATTCACGACGAACATCGATGGAGTGGACATTCACTTCATCCACGTTCGTTCTCGACACAAGAATGCGCTTCCGGTGATCATCACCCACGGTTGGCCGGGATCCATAATCGAGCAACTCAAGGTCATCGGTCCGCTCACAGATCCAACTGAGCACGGGGGAAGCCCCGAGGACGCTTTCGATGTCGTTATCCCGTCCTTACCGGGGTACGGCTTCTCCGGCAAACCAACCGGCACTGGTTGGGACGCTGGCCACATCGCGCGAGCGTGGGCAGAGCTGATGGGTCGCCTCGGGTACACGCGTTACGTAGCGCAGGGTGGCGACTGGGGGTCACCCGTCTCTAGCGAGATGGCGCGACAGGCTCCGGCAGGATTGCTCGGCATCCACATAAATTTGCCGGCGACCCTACCATCCGAAGTGGGCGCAGCGCTCGCTGGCAGCGGACCTGCGCCGACGGGACTCTCCGAGAAGGAGCGCGCAGTGTTCGACGCTCTCAGCGCCTACCGCAAGGCGAACAGTTCCGCCTATTTCACGATGCTCACCGCCCGGCCGCAGACGGTCGGCTACGGCGCGACTGACTCACCGGTCGGCCTCGCGGCGTGGATTCTCGTGCACCCGGGCTTCGCGCAGTGGACGTACGGCGCCGATCCCGCAAAGTCGCCGACGAAGGACGACGTGCTGGACAACGTGACGCTGTACTGGCTGACGAACACAGCAACCTCGGCAGGGCGGCTGTATTGGGAAAACGGCGGACGAAGCCCTATTGCCTCGGCGGCGTGGAAGACCAACGAGATCTCGCTGCCGGTGGCGATCACCGTATTTCCGGAGGATGTCTATCGGGCCCCGGAGACATGGGCCCGGCGCGCCTATCGCAATCTGATCTACTTCCATGAGGTCGACAAGGGTGGACACTTCGCAGCATGGGAACAGCCCGAACTCTTTGCGGCCGAACTCCGCGCCGCGTTCAGATCGCTGCGCTAGTTAGAGCGGCGAGGCACGCGTCAACTGATACCAAAGTATCAGCGATACCTTCGTCCGATTGTTTCGCCTACGTCCTTCTGGTTTCATCGCGTCACGCGGCCACTTGGATCGGTCGGCTCAAAGGAGAACACCATGACCCGAACCAACTCCACACAACAACGCAGCGAGCAGCCAGCTGACGCCGGTGTGTCTGAGGAGGCCACTCATACATCAACAACGCCCGGTTTAACTCGCCGTCGCTTTTGCAGTGTTGCTGTGGCAACCGCTGCCGCCGGCCCGCTCGGTGTACTCGGTTTTTCACGGAGGATCAACAACATGACTGAAAGTATGACTGCAGTTGCAAAACAAACAGGCAGTGATAAGACCGCTATTCGTCCATTTCGCGTGAATTTTCCGGAAGCGGAACTTGCCGATTTGCGGAGGCGCATCAAGACAACAAGGTGGCCGGAAAGAGAATCGGTTACGGACGCGTCACAAGGCGTGCAGTTGGCGACAACGCAAGCCCTTGCGCGCCATTGGGCCACCGAACACGACTGGCGTAAGTGCGAGGCGAAGCTCAACGCTTTGCCGAATTTCCTGACTGAGATCGATGGCCTGGACATCCATTTCATCCACGTCCGGTCGAAGCATGAGAACGCATTGCCCATGATCGTCACCCACGGCTGGCCGGGTTCAATCATCGAGCAGCTGAAGATCATCGAGCCACTCACTGACCCGACAGCGCATGGCAGTACCGCGTCCGATGCCTTCCATTTGGTGATCCCATCGCTTCCGGGCTACGGCTTCTCAGGGAAGCCCACGGCACCTGGTTGGAACCCTGTTAGCATCGCCCGCGCGTGGGCGACGCTGATGCAACGCCTTGGCTACAAACAGTACGTGGCGCAGGGTGGCGACTGGGGGAATGCTGTCTCGGAAGTGATGGCTCTGCAGGAGCCGCCGGGATTGCTTGGCATTCACACGAACATGGCTGCAACGGTTCCGGCCAACATCTCAAGAGCGCTTGCCTTTCACGAACCCGAGCCCGCCGGTCTCACGGACGAAGAACACAACGCTTGGGCCCAATTGGTCGACTTTTACGGTAAGGGGCTAGGTTACGCTCTTGAAATGGCGCACCGTCCGCAAACACTCTATGGCATCGTCGATTCGCCGGTCGGATTGGCTGCGTGGATGATCGATCATGACATCCGAAGCTACAAGATGATTGCCCGCGGTTTCGCCGGGGAGCGCGAAGGCCTCTCCAAGGACGACGTGCTCGACAATGTCACACTCTATTGGCTGACGAACACGGCGATCTCCTCCGCACAGCTTTACTGGGACACAACGAACAACTTGCCGCCAGGAGGCTTCTTCGACGTGCGGGGTGTCAAGATCCCGGTCGCCGTGAGCGCCTTCCCTGACGAAATCTATGCCGCCCCGCGGAGTTGGGCAGAAAAGGCTTATCCCAAACTTATTCACTACAACCGGCTCCCCAAAGGCGGTCACTTTGCAGCCTGGGAGCAGCCGAAACTCTTTTCAGAAGAGCTTCGCGCGGCCTTCAAATCACTGCGCTAGGCCGAGCGGAGAGGCGGCGCGGATGACGTGCGCGCCACCTTTCCATGGCGCACCCGGCAACACCTGAGAATTCAAAGAAGACGCTTATCGCAACGACGAAAGTAGGTATAGCACCGATGAAGGCGGCACAAATTTCCAAACCTGGGGCCGATTTCGAGATTGTGGATCGTCAGATTCCCAACCCAGGCCCAGGAGCGGTGCGAATAAAAGTGCAGGCTTGCGGCATCTGCCACAGCGACGTACTCACGAAAGAAGGCGCTTTGCCCGGTATTCAATATCCCCGTGTTCCCGGTCATGAAGTCGCCGGCATCATCGATGAGGTAGGAGCCAGCGTCACGGCCTGGAAGAAGGGGCAGCGCGTCGGCGTCGGCTGGCACGGTGGTCATGACAATACGTGCCCTTCGTGCCGCCGTGGAGATTTTCGCAACTGCCGGAATGTCGAAATTCCTGGCATCAGCTATGACGGCGGATATCAGCAATACATGGTAGCGCCGGTTGAGGCGCTGGCGGCGATACCGGACAGTTTGAGCGCTGTCGAAGCGGCTCCGCTGCTCTGCGCCGGCATTACTACCTTCAATGCTCTACGCCATAGTGGTGCGATGCCCGGCGACCTGGTTGCGGTGCAAGGCATCGGCGGTCTGGGCCACCTGGGAATTCAATTTGCCAACAAGTTTGGCTACAGAGTCGCGGCAATCGGGCGCGGGTCCGAAAACGCCGCGCTCGCAAAGAAACTTGGGGCGAGCGTGTACATCGACAGCAAATCGATGAATGCCGCAGCGGAATTGCAGAAACTGGGCGGGGCGCAGGTCATTCTGGCAACCGCCCCAAGCTCAAAAGCGATGTCCGAGTTGATCGACGGCCTTGGCCCGAACGGCAAGCTCATGGTTGTGGGAGCAGCACCTGAGGCCATTGAGGTTAGGCCCATGCAACTCATTTTTGGAGTTCATAGCATTCAAGGCTGGGCCGCGGGAACACCGGCCGATTCCGAGGACACCCTCCGCTTCGCCGAACTGAGCGGTGTGCGCCCCATGATTGAAAGCTACCCCCTCGAAAAAGCGGGCGAGGCTTACGCGCGCATGATGAGCGGCAACGCGCAGTTCCGCGTCGTTCTGACGATGTGAAATCGGCTTTACAAGCACGCAAAGGAGAACGCTCAATGACGACTATCACTACCAAAGACGGAACAACAATCTTCTACAAGGACTGGGGAAAAGGGCAACCCATCGTGTTCAGCCACGGCTGGCCTCTCAGTTCCGACGACTGGGATGCGCAAATGCTGTTCTTTTTAAAGCACGGTTATCGCGTCATCGCCCTGGACCGGCGGGGGCATGGACGCTCGGATCAGACCTGGGAAGGCAACGATATGGACCACTGCGCCGACGATCTGGCGGAACTGACAGAGAAGCTGGATCTAAGAGACGCAATTCACGTTGGGCACTCGACCGGCGGCGGAGAAGTGGCACGCTACATTGGCCGGCATGGAACGAAACGGGTGGCCAAAGCTGTTTTGATTGGAGCCGTGCCTCCGGTCATGCTGAAGAGCGATAAGAACCCCGATGGGGTACCGATCTCCGTGTTTGACGACATTCGGGCGGCATACACGCAAAATCGCTCGCAATTCTATATGGATCTTACACTGCCCTTTTACGGATACAACCGGCCCGGCGCCAAGATCTCGGAAGCCATCCGGCAACACTGGTGGCTCCAAGGCATGATGGGCGGCACCAAATCCCACTACGATTACATCAAAGCCTTCTCCGAAACGGATTTCACGGAAGACTTGAAGAAGATGGACATTCCCACGCTGGTAATGCACGGCGATGACGACCAGATTGTGCCGATCTCTAACGCGGCGCTCAAGTCTGCCAAGATCCTCAAGCGTGCAACACTCAAGGTTTACCCGGGACTTCCGCACGGCATGTGCACCACGAATCCGGAACAGATTAACGCGGATTTGCTGACCTTTTTCAAAGGCACTGCTAGTGCAGCTGCGGCTTTTCTGTAGTCAATGTCAGATCGCATTGGATTGACCTTGCTGACCATTTCGGGAACCACATTTCCTGACTATGAGCTTTCCGACCCTACTTCTTTTGGGGTCGTCGCACGATGGAGGATCTCCGCCAGGACCTGCGTGTCGTTACAAAGAAGTGCCGCCCGGACTGGGACATTACAACCCCGGAACTCAGAGCTGCATGGCAGCAGGGCCGCAAGGCCGCAAGGAACTCTTCTATCCCTACCGCAAGACGTACGCTCAGACGATTGGTAAACAGAATTAGACGCGGCTAGAAACGCTATTTAGTGCGCCTACGGATAGGAAAGTATGTCTGATACTTTTGTCCAATTGCTTCCCTCATACGCCTGTGGCTCAATCGCGAGTGTCTTTGCAATTCGAGCTTGAACACAGAGGAATATATGTCCCTGAAGAAAACAGCCGCCGCAATTACGGGGAGCGCGGTCATCACTTTGGGATGTAACACGAATATGCTCAAAACGTCTTCCATCGTGAATACGGCGAACCCTCAAGGGAATCTTATCGGCTCATACGATCCAGACCAACGCCCTCTCTTAAAATCGAGCGGTGCCGAATCTCGACTTGCCCTTGCAGACGAAGGCCCCATGCCCGATTTGGGTGGAGCTGTCGGCTGGCTCAACTCCGCTCCCTTGAATCGCAAGTCGCTCCGGGGAAAAGTTGTTCTAGTTGATTTCTGGACTTACACCTGTATCAACTCGCTTCGACCGCTCCCCTATGTAAAAACCTGGGCGGCAAAATACAAAGATGCAGGCCTGATCGTTATCGGCGCACATACGCCGGAATTCTCGTTTGAGAAACATCGCGATAACGTCGAAAATGCCGTTCAGAGATTGAGGGTAACTTACCCGGTTGCCATCGACAGCAATTACGAGATTTGGCGTGCTTTCAACAACCAATACTGGCCAGCTCAATACCTCATCGACGGAAGAGGAAGAATTCGCTACCACCACTTTGGCGAGGGCGATTACGGTGAACTCGAGCATGCTATCCAGGCACTTCTAAGAGAGAACGGACCCACTGACCTCGACGCAAACCTCGTCAGCGTTTCCGGCGAGGGGGTCGAGACAGCGCCTGATTTCAGCAATCAACGGTCTCCGGAAACCTATCTTGGCTATCGTCAAACGGAGCATTTCTCTTCGCCTGAACGACTAACTCACGATTCGCAAAGAACATACAGCTCACCAGCGCGCCTTTCTCTGAATCAATGGGCACTAAGCGGATCGTGGAAAGTTGGGGAGGAAAGCGCGGTGCCTCAGGAAGCGGGCGGGAAGATTATCTTTCGCTTCCACAGCCGTGATCTGAATCTCGTGCTGGCTCCGACCAAGGACGGCAAGCCCGTTCGCTTTAGAGTGAAATTGGACGGCTCTACTCCCGGCGGCAATTGTGGCTCCGATGCCACCCCTGATGGCACTGGCGAGGTTCACGAGCCGCGTCTCTATCAACTCATCCGGCAAAAAGGCCCAATCGAAGACCGCACCTTTGAGATCGAATTCCTAGATCCTGGTGTTCAAGCGCTGGATTTTACGTTCGGTTAGAATCAGTCATTCGTAGGACTACACACAATCAACTTAATTGGGGCCGGTAAAGGACCCCGGCTAGACGAGGTTGGCGAAATTCACCTGGTCTCCCTACGGCTTGCCCCGGGGAATCCCTTTCCCGCCGCCGCCAAACCCGTTTGGGTCTCGTGCTGAATTGTGTGTTAGTTCTTTGTCGCAGAAGCAAGGTGGAGCTTCTCGGCCATTTTGACCAGGTCGGCAAGCGAGTTGGCCTTCATTTTCTGCATCACCTGGCCACGGTGAGCTTTCACCGTGATCTCGCTGATACCGAGTTCCCCACCAACCTGTTTGTTGAGCAGCCCAGAGACCACCAGTGCCATAACTTCCCGCTCGCGCGGGGTGAGCGAGGTGTAACGATCCCGGAGAACGCGCATCTCCGCCTCGTGTGCAAGACTAACCCGGCTGCGTTCGAGCGCTTCCCGGACGGAGCTCACTAAGGCGTCCTCACGGAATGGCTTCATGAACAACTCGACAGCCCCTGCCTTCATCGCTTTTACAGCTGTGGCTACATCGATGCGGCTCGCGATGAAAATGATGGACGTGTCTGGGCGATCCATTGCGACGCGCTTCTGCAGGTCCAGACCGTTGAATCCTGCATGAGAGACGTCAAGCACCAGGCAGTTCGCAACCGAAGCCTGTGGGTGCGCAAGGAATTCCTGTGCTGACGCGAACGTCTCGGGCCGCCAGCCTTCTTGACTGATCAGCAATTCCAGTGTTTCTCGGACGGAAGCGTCCTCATCGAGAACGTAGACAATTGGTTTGGCTTCCGCCAATAACGATGCCGCGAACCCACTGCGGAGGACGTGCGTCTGATTCGTGCCATATCTGTGTGAAATCACAGCTGTACTCATATGCTGCTCCTTCGTTTCCCTTCACTCGACTACCGCGCGAGCCACAGCGCAAATCGAATCGCCTCAAACAGGGGCCACTGATAGTGCACTCGCAGAATGCGATACCAGCCCAGCGCGGATGGTCGGTCCACCTCCCTACTTTGAGACCCTTCGTTTCGGTGAACCAATCGAGCTTCGCTGCTCGGCCCCAAAAATGACTGAACTTCGTTAATGGTTTCCATAGCTACCTCCCCAAAAAGCTTGCTTCCGCTTCGCGAAACTTGATGTCTGGAGCAAAGTTGAATCAGCTTCCTCCGAGAACGCGACGATATTGCAGTGAAAGTGAGCCGCGTCACAACCCCACTTAGAGCCGCGCTGCGTCTATATCGAGGTGTTTCCTACCTCTATAGGGGTGAGGAATCGTCCAACTTTTGGGGGGCAGGAGCTAACTCTTTCGGTCTCGAATATCAATGCGTTTCCAGCCAAAAAGGCGGGCATCGGCGGACCAGGCTCCCGGCCCGAGCAAGGCCAGAGCAACTCCGAGCGTGCCCAGGAGGAATTGGAACCAGGGATCTCCAACATGTCCGTAAGCGGCCCGCATCTGAATAAAAGCCACCAGCGCGCCAGCGACGGGCGTCCATAAACCAGCGACAAGAAGGGCCGTAACAGCGATCACGATCACAGCGAAGGTAAGTGAGCGAATCGGAGTCCCCGACAGCCGGACAAAACCCTGATCAGCTAAAGCGAAGGCGGCGACCAAGCGCATAAACAGAAGCGCCGCGCCGGGCCAACCACGGGCGAATGTTGAGAATAGTCTTCGCAAGAAATAGGGCCGTTAGCTAGTGCTCTCTCAGCAACCAATTAGTACGCTCTAGGGTAGGAACGTCTCTATCGCGGCAGGAACCCCAAAGAGGGTCGTTTTTGTCACTCTTTAGAGCGACTACAATTCGATGATTCCGCGCTTGATGCCAATCATCGCGGCGTGGGTCCGGTCATTCGCTCCCAATTTAGAAAGGATGTTCTTGACCCTGCTCTTGACGGTCTCTTCTGTAATCGAAAGTTGCGAAGCGATCTGCTTGTTGGCATTCCCTGCAGCAATCAGGCGCAAGACACTGATCTCAGCCGGTGAAAGCGCATCGTCGGTCGCGTGACTGGCAATTTCGTGGGAGGCTTCCGGCGAAAGCGCCTTCTTACCCGCATGGACTGCGCGAATCGTCTCTAAGAGCTCCTTGTGCAGAAGACTCTTCAGCAAGTATCCCTGGGCGCCGGCTTTCAGGGCTCGCAACACTTGTACATCGCCCGTATAGGTCGTCAAAACTACGATTCGTGCTTCGGGGAACTCGTTGCGGATCGCAATGAGGGCATCGATGCCATTCATGTCGGGCATCTGCAAATCCATCAGCGTCACGTCTGGGCGGTGGTTCCGGAATTGTTGGATGGCTTCGCGCCCGTTCGACGCCTGACCAACCAGTGTCATATCCGCCTGACCCTCGATCAGCCCGGCCACACCTTCGCGAAAAACCGGATGGTCATCGACGGCTAGAATGCGAATTTTCGCGCGATCACTCATGACTTCAGGGCTGAGCCCTTCCGAGAGAACCATGAGCGTTGTTGGCCGGCTGTGGCGTAAGCAACTCGGGCTGGAATCGTCAGTTCCACTTCGGTACCCGATTGCGCGCTACTCCAGACTTCCAGATTCCCGCCGATGATTTTGGCGCGTTCACGCATGCCGTGCAAGCCCCAGTGCCCGGTGCGGCCGTCGTCCTCAATGACGTCCCGTGCGATGCCTTTTCCGTCGTCGCGGATTCGTAGACGCAGTTGGCCCGGGTCATAGTGAATCTCCGCTTCGATGCTCTTCGCCTGCGCGTGGCGGAAAGCGTTGCGCAGCGCCTCCGCGGCAATCCGATAGACTTCGTCTCGCAGAAGCGGGTGCAGGTCCCGTGGCTCACCCTCCACATCCACACGAAAGACAGGAAGGGGCTGACTCGCACCATTCCCGGCAAGTTCTTTTGCAAGCCCACCAATGGCTACGGCGAGTTCGTTTGCGACGGTTGTTGACGCGCGCAAGCCTTGCACTGCGTTGCGCCCTTCCGTGATCGCCTGTGCCGCCAAGTCAATAGCACTGTCGAGTTTCTGTTTGGCTTCCTGCGGACGAATGGGGAAAAGATTGGAAGCCGTCTGAAAGCGCAGCAAGAGCCCCTGAAAACTCTGTAGCAGAGTGTCGTGCAATTCTCGTGCAATCCGCAGACGCTCGCTCACACGCGCTTCAAAGCCGATGCTAAACTGCCGCTCGATTTGATGAAGACGGTATTGGTAGAGCGCCCAGAGCAATGCTAAAAAAGCGGAAACGCATAGAACGAGAAACCAGGTCGTCTGGTAATACGCCGGGGCGATGGAGAAATCCAGGAACGCGCCCTCCTCGTTCCATACCCCGCTGTTGTTGCAGGCCATCACACGGAAGCGGTAGTTTCGCGGGCGCAGGTTCGAATACTCCACTTTGCGGTCGTTCATCACCTCACGCCACTCACTGTCCTGCCCCTCAAGCTTGTAGCGGAAACGAACTTTCTCCGGCACCGCGAGGCTCAGCGCTGTGTAATTAACCGTTAGATCGCGCACCAACGGAGGCAGGCGCAGGCCGTGAGTTGCATCGTAGGTCTTGCCGTCTGCGGTGATTTGCTCGATGTGTACCGGCGGCGGTTGCCTGTTAAACGCAAGGTGGCGCGGATCAATGACACTAACTCCGCCGAAAGTTTTGAACCATATTTTTCCATCTGGGGACTTCGCTACCTTCGGGCTGAAGCCTCCAAGTGCAGGCGCAAGACGAACTCCATCCGATTCGTCATAAACCGTGGTTTGCAAGACGTGCGTCGGATCAACTACCCATGCGTCCAACTCTGACCGCGCAACTCGGATCAGACCGCAGGGCATGTAAAGCCAAAGGGAATGATCATCATCTTCAACCGACCAGTGCACTTCATCGCACGGCAGTCCTTTTTTGCTTGTGAGCGTCGCAACGTGCCCATCCCTGACACGGCTTAACCCGCCCTCGGTCGCCGCCCACAGGGTGCCTCGTGTTCCGAACCGAAGTTGCCAGACGACACCCTTTCCCAGTCCATCTTTGGTGGTATATGAAGCGCGCACTTGGCCATCGATCCAGTACGCGATCCCGCCACGGGCAAATCCCAACCACAAACCTCCTTGCGATGGATCAGCTGCCATGGTTATCGCGAAGTCCTCCCGCCCCAGCTGTGACCATGGAACCTGCTCAACGACGCCCGCTCGCGGCACGCGGATCAAACCTTTTTGACTGCTGCTGAACCACACAGTTCCCTTAGGATCCTCTACGATGGCATACACTTCTTTGCCCGGAACGTCATTCACCGGAACAAACCGGTTCCCGTCCCAGCGAACTATGCCTTTTGGCGTACTAGCCCAAATTTGGCCTACATGATCTTGAAGAAGCGATTCCGGCTCTTCTGGCAGTCCGCTGTCACCTACTAGTTCCGCTTTGGTGATCCCGGAACCTGCCGTTCTCGAGACAGAACTCAACTTGTTCGGGAGCGACGCGGTGTAGGTCGTTAATCTGCCGTCTCTCCAGCGGCTTACACCGCCGGGGGAAGCACTCCACACACTTCCATCGTTTGCCGCTACCAAAGAGTACGTAGCATTGAAGCCCGAAAGGGTGGGCACTGCGAAATCGCGGAAGCGGTCAAGTCCTTCGTTGGTGCCAACCCAAATGTCGCCCTCACGGTCTTCAAAGATGGCCCAAATAGAATTGCCAGATAGACCATCCGCTTGCTCAAACCGGTCAACCCTACCGCCGTGAACGTGCACAATGCCGCCCTGGAACGTTCCAGCCCACAGACTGCCATCGCTGCTACGGAAGAGGCGGACCGTAGGTTCAGCGTTGATACCGGGCAGCGCATACTTTTCCGTCTTTCCGTCCACAAGCCGATGGAGTCCTTGCAGCCCAGCCAACACCAGAGCGCCATTCTCATCTTCTGTAATCCGGGTAACGCTGGAATTGCCATACCGCTGCGGTGGGCCTGGTTTCCATCGCCACAATCCACCAGTGTTGCTTCCTACCCATAGATTGCCCTTTCGGTCCTCATATGCTGAGTCGAGCTCGTACCGAAATGACTCGTTGTAGCACTGGACTTGGCTGTGCCGAATTGCACAAAGCCTCGGCTGGGGATCAGAGGATCCCCCTACTTCGCCAACCGCCCACACTGTTCCCTCCCGATCCGCGAGGAGCGAGTAAATGGCGGCACCTGTCAGTTCCGGGTATTGGATGAGCGTACCTCCACTCCAGCTTGCGAGGCCAGCTCGCGTCCCAATCCAAAGCGTGCCATCGTGCGAAACCAACAGGGAATAAATATAATCGTTCGCGAGCTTCTGCCCATCGGGCGGCCGCCAAGGGATTGCCCGTACACCATCGAAGCGGTACAAGCCGAACTCCGTACCTAGCCACAGGTAACCGTCGGGCGTCTGAGCAATCGAGCCGATCACGCCTTTGGTGAAACCGTCACGAATCTTCCACAATGTGTGCGCGTACTGGCTGACGTCCAGGGCCGGGTCCAATGCGAGCGCGCAAGAGGAGGACGCCAGCTGCATGCTGGCTAGGATAAAACCAATGGCCGCAGCGTGGCCTAGTCGCCGGATGCTCCCCATAGGGCAGACATCTTACTCCTATCATGTCTCCCCCAAGTCTAGGGCCGAAGCCTTGTCGGCTCCAACCCCCTAAAGAGTTGTAAGCAACCCCCAAATTGGGTTGACAAATCTCCGAGGCAGCCGCCACTATCATCACTTCTCCGCCTTAATAGCCCTAATAAGAGGTCCGATCATGCACCGAGTCGCCGCCCTCGCGTCGGTCTTTGTTTTCCTTGTTTCGCTTCCGCCTGCACTTTGGGCCCAATCCACCAACGCCACCCTCACGGGCCGCATCACCGATCCTTCTAAGGCCGCAATAGTCGACGCCAAAGTCGCCGTCATCGGCACGGAAACAAATATGCGCTATGAGACAAGTAGCAATCCCTCAGGCGAATACTACTTGTCAAATCTGCGGCCCGGCCTCTATCGCATCGAAGTAGAAAAGTCCGGCTTCAAGAAGCTCATCAAACCAGGTGTGATCCTTCACGTCCAGGACGCCCTCAGCACTGACTTCGAGATGGCCGTAGGTGAAGTGACAGACAGCATCACTGCGAAAGCGGGCACGCCTCTGCTGAGCACTGACTCGGCGACGGTCAGCACTGTGGTCAACCGCGCATTCGTCGAGGACATGCCGCTCAATGGCAGGAGTTTCCAAACGTTGATCCTGCTCACACCCGGTGCGGTGGTGACTGCTACCGCCTACGACGACCAAGGTCAATTCAGCGTAAATGGTCAACGCGCGGACGCAAATTACTTCACTGTGGATGGCGTCAGCGCCAATTTCGGTGTCACTGGCTACTCTCCACTCGTGCAAGTCGGTGGGGGAGCGTTGCCCGCGTTTAGCGCCTCAGGAGGCACCAACAGTCTTGTATCGGTCGATGCGATGCAAGAGTTCCGTATCCAAACGTCCTCGTTTGCCCCTGAGTTCGGCCGCACGCCCGGCGGACAGATCTCCATTGCGACTCGATCGGGAACCAATCAGCTTCACGGCACGCTCTTCGAGTATTTCCGCAACGACGTGCTGGACGCCAACGACTGGTTTTCAAATCGCGATCATCTGCCGAAACCCGCCGAGCGTCAAAATGATTTTGGCGGAGTATTTGGGGGCCCGGTCCTCAAAGACAAGACCTTCTTCTTTTTCTCCTATGAAGGCCTGCGGCTGCGTCAGCCAGCCACTCAAGAAACCGTTGTTCCCGACGCTGCATCGCGACTGCAAGCTCCCGCCCCCATGCAACCATTCTTGAACGCTTATCCGGTCGCGAACGGATCCGCAGCTGGTCCAGGTTTAGCCCAATTCAACGCTAGCTATTCCAATTCTTCGTCATTGGACGCCTACAGCATCCGCCTGGACCACGTGCTTACCTCGAAAGTCGCTCTTTTTGGTCGGTATAACTATTCTCCCTCGAATAGCGGCGTGCGGAATCCCTTCGGAGTTCTGAGCAGTACGGAATCGCTTGATTCGTCCGTGCAGACCTTCACTGTCGGTTCCACTCAACAGATCCAGCCGGAAATCAGCAACGAGGTGCGAGCCAACTACAGCAATCAAAGAGTTGGAACTCGGTTCTTACTCGATAGTTTCGGCGGCGCTGTGCCGCTGCCCGATTCCCTCATATTTCCCCCGGGGTTGTCGGCCCAAAATAGTGCTTTCCAATTTCTTATCCTGGGTGCTGGAGAATTTGCTCAAGGCGTGTTTGGTATCGATGAGCAACGGCAAGTGAATCTAATCGACAACCTCTCCGTAACCAAAGCCGCGCATCAGATGAAGTTTGGCGTGGACTATCGCTGGCTCTCGCCCTTTACCAGCCCCCTCACCTACGGTCAATTCGCGGAATTCACGGGAGTGACTACGAGCCCCGGCGGCGCTCTTTCAGGCATGGCGGCGTTTGCCGATGATCTCTCATTTCAAAGTGACGCTCTGCTGGCGCGAAACTTTTCCTTCTACGGCCAGGACACTTGGAAGATTACGTCGCGATTCACGGTGACGTACGGATTACGGTGGGACATTAATCCGCCGCTGAAAGGCAAGAACCTAGCGAACCAGCCGTTTACGGTAACGGGGCTGAACGATCCGGCGACAATTGCCTTAGCGCCGCGCGGCACTCCTCTCTACCAAACCACGTACGGCAATGTGGCGCCACGCGTGGGAGTTGCTTATCAGTTCCGTCGAGCGCCGAATTGGGGTTCTGTGCTCCGGGGAGGTTTTGGGACTTTCTACGATCTTGGGTATGGCTCCACCGGAGGTTCCTCCAGTTACTTTCCTTACGAGGCCCAAAAGACCTTTTCCCCGACACCTTTTCCGCTTACTGCTCAGCAGGCCGCTCCACCAATTCTCACCACCAACTTGCCGGCTAACGATATTGTTGTCGCCGATCCCAACCTAAAGCTGCCGCGAACGTATCAGTGGAATTTCGCGCTTGAGCAGTCTTTGGGAACCACGCAAACTCTGTCCTTGACATATATCGGGGCCCTTGGACGAGAGTTGCTCAGGGCAACGAATCTATTTAATCCTAATGCAAATTTTGCGTTCGTTTCGGTGACCGGCAATACGGCGAGATCGTATTACAATGCCGCGCAATTTAAGTTCCAGCGACGCTTGTCGCAAGGGCTGCAGGCCTTGGCCTCGTACACCTTCTCGCACTCGATTGATAATGCCTCGACCGACGCGATTGCGAATTACCTCAACACGCCGGGCGGAGGCTCATACCAGAGCGCTGACCGAGGGAACTCGGACTTTGACATCCAGCATTCCTTTACCGCTGGCGTGACTTGCGATTTGCCGATTCCAGGCTCGCAAAGGCTTATAAATGCCGCATTTGGCGGCTGGTCAGTAGACAGTTTCATTCTGGCTCGTTCGGCTCCGCCTGTTGATATAGTGGGAGGGTATTCTTTTGGTGCAGGCACAGCCATCAGGTATCGGCCCAACGTGAACGCAGGTGTGCCGCTCGAGCTCTTTGGCTCGCAGTATCCTGGCGGGAAGATTTATAACAGCGCAGCTTTTGCTGTGCCGCCTCAGGGACAGCAGGGCAATTTCGGTCGCAATGTCCTCCGCGGTTTTGGCGCGACGCAGTTGGACGTCGCCTTCCAGCGCCAATT
>Ga0126381_100000737_pt1 | contig 35871 bp, 27 predicted proteins | sample PanSoiMetPlot_28_FD_96465 | JGI IMG/M metagenome (GOLD analysis project Ga0126381, IMG submission 96465) | Tropical forest soil microbial communities from Panama - MetaG Plot_28 | ecosystem: Environmental > Terrestrial > Soil > Tropical forest > Bulk soil | place: Panama | collected 2016-02-17 | reverse complement strand
TTTGAGTAAGGACGGGGAAGTCGCAACTTCACACACGTTCTCCGCGTAGTCGCGCAAACGGCCACGTGTCAAAGGTATGCGTTGAAATTAAAGGGGTTATTTTGGCTCCTCAGGTAGGATTCGAACCTACAACCCTTCGGTTAACAGCCGAACGACTTTGGACGAAGTCTGATGCTAAGCGATGAGCACACATCACTACTAATCCCCGCACGGTGAGCATTGATCCCCGAACAGTCAGCCATTGCCCTGTCTCTTGGGAGCGAGCCTGCAGTGAGGACGAGAAGATCGAGATTGAAAGTAGTCAGGATTAGCAGGAAAGGGCGTTAGGGCGCGCAGCTCGAACTGAGAACAGTGTTGGCGCGAGCGTTAAAGACGCTGGCGTGAGAGGGCGGAGAGCATCCTTCTGGCCGTGGCGGCGGCTCTATGCACCCCCGCGGTCGCGGCCCAGGTTTCAGTCGCCGCGCCTAAATGCTCCGATTCCGGAGCTTGAGCCCGTTCCCGCTTGCCGATGACGTTTTGGCGAAGCCAGTGGCTTATGACGATCTGTTTCCTTTCGGACTCGGGAGCGTCGAGACTCTGGCGACCGGCTCCCGCCGGAAGAGATTCGCGCGCTGCTCGGAGACGTGAAATTTCCCGGTCAGGGGTCCATTTTCATTGACACCAAGGGGCAGATGTTGCTGCCCCATATAGCCATGCCCATCCTGCTGTCTGCGCCGGATTTCGCCGACTACGTAATGCCGCCTCACGAAAGGACAAACCATTACTTCGAGGTCGCCGAAGCTGTGTTGGGCAACGCCAAAACCTCCACACCGTTCGACTACTCAGGCCCTCTCACGGAATCTGTGCTGCTCGGTCCGCTCGCTACGCGGTTCCCGAACACTACCCTCGAATGGAATGGCGCAAAGGCGAAATTCCAAAACTCGGAGGAGGCGAATGGCTTCATTCGGCGAAGATATCGGGCAGGCTGGTCGGTTCACGGAATGGCCTGAACCCATTTCAACCAACTCACCCAGTTGGTCCCTCCACCAGTGCGAATTTCAGCGGGGTCTCTTTGCTCAGCCGCTTGCGCCAAGTGTAGAACGAATCGCCAGCGGAAAGCTGAAATCGTGACAAATCGTGACACCTAATGCGCAAACGATGCGAAACGCGCAATCAGCGAAATCGCAGAATCAGCAAGTTGCGTGTTCTCAGTGCCAGCGAAAAGTTCAATTCCCCCCGCCTCCACCATTTTGAAAATGTCCTACTGGGCCGACTGGTCCCCGGCCTTCACCCAATCCTCGGACAATCGAACATGCTTGATTGACTTGCCGGCGTCCGTAAAATAGCTGTACGTCAGATGGATCGCGCTATCCGACGCCTGGATCACGGACGGATAATGATACTCATTCTTGCTTTCGCGCTCCGGAGAGCCATCCAGATGGCGGCGCCACTTCCAGGTCGCTCCTTCATCATCTGAAATCGCGGCCACCAGCGACCAGCGCCCGTTATCCAGATCGTTGTAGACCATCAGCCAATCACCGTTTTTCAGAGCGATTGCTTCCAGGCTCGACCCCGGGTTCGGAATCTCGGTATCTTTGGCCCCTGTCCAGGTCTCGCCGTCATCTTTGGAATAACTGACCTGCGCGCGCTTGGGCGCCGGACCGTTGTCGCGCAGATAAGCCACCAGGCTCCCGTCCTTTTTCCTGACCACAGACGGTTGAATTCCCCCGTACCCCACAATCGGCTCGCTTGCTGACCAGGTATAACCGCCGTCATCGCTGATTCCCATAATCCCGAAAGAGTACCCATCGGAATACATCGGCAGCAGAATTCTGCCGGAAGGCAGTTCACGAGCGTGCGTCCGGGTAAACCATCCCATCCGGGAGAAGTAGAGATCATCAGCCTTTTCGATCAGCTTTCTCGCAGTCTCCGCGCGCTTCCCCTCGCCTGCCGCATCCGCGCCCAGCACCTCGCGCGTTTTCACGCCGATATTCTTCGGCATCAGAATGATGTTGTCCTGGTGCTCCCACTTCGGCGGACCCGACTCCTGTTGGTAATCGGTCGAAATACGGTACTTCATTAGCGCTGTTTCCCATTGATGAGCGATGATCACGGGCCAAAACAGAAACAGGCGCTGCTTCGAATCGATGAACAGAGTCGGATTCGTGTCAGGAAATCCCGGCGTGTCGGCGATAACAAACGGCGCGCCCCATTTGCCCGTCCGCTTACTGCGCCGGGCAGCCTCGATAACCACATCGTCCGCGGTTCGCTCGCCCGAACCGTGAAACCAGCACACAAGCAGGTCCCTGTTTGGCAACTCGACAATCGAAGACGAGTGGTTATGCCACTTCTCCGGGGGGAAGATCAACTCGCTCTCGTAGAAAGGCTGCGCGACAGCGATCGCCGGGAACAGAAACGAAATGAGAAAGCGCATACCTCGATCAGTTATATCGTGGACAAGCAATGGCCCGATTCAACCTGGAAATGGGTGACCGATCAAAGGGATTGGTTCGGGTGCCGTCAGCGGTCGAAGTAGAACTGGCGTTCGACGGAACGCCGCCGGGCAAGCCTACGGGTCGATATTTTGCGAGGATGGAGAGTGCAAGAACTCCTCCGATTCGCACTCAGTTCCCACGGCGCCGCGGGCTCCAGCTTCTTCGGGCGCTCTCTCGGAGTTTTCTGCGGCCGCGGGTTTTTCTCTCTCGCGACCCAGCCAATAGTCAAGCGAGAGAGCAAGCGCCGCAACTAAAGCGACGCCGACAAAAGGCAGGCAGAAGAATACAAACTCATTGAGGTCATATTTCAACGGAATTCCCGCATCCTTGATAGTTCTGCTTTCTCGCCGTTCTTTGTCAAGTGGAAACGGCGAATAGCGCCGGGAAGGATGAGCTTCGACTGCGGCGATCTTTGACGCGGGAGTTCGACCTGGCGCAGGGCTGGATACTCTCGCTCTCAGCCCGGAAAAATTCAGTACTAGAACTCGTTGACCGGCCGAATCACTTCCGCTAGTATCATCCACAGCCCACTCGACCAAAGAAACCTTTTGGAAGAAAAGATCGGAGGGATATGAAGAAAATCGTTTTGCTTTCCTGTCTGCTGGCTGCCTGCTCAATGTGTCTGTTTGCCCGAGCAGTTCCTCCCGCGCCCGAGATCGATGCCGGTTCGATTACGACGGCTTCGCTATTGCTTAGCGCGGGACTTCTGATGCTTCGCGGTCGTCGTCGCCCGCATTAACTGTTTCGCTTATTCGTTTTGTCTTACGCCTGTTTGACTGCGTCTTACTGACAGCTAAGGCGCAGTTTTCAGGCTCACGTACCGGATTTAGGGCGACTTTCCGATCGCGCAGTGGGCATGCGTCACACATGAAGGGGAGCATTTGTGCTCCGAATCCGCGAGTCTTTACTGCCGTTATGGCGACGCCGTCAGATCCCGGCGTACCACGCATACCCGCCCTCCGGCGATGCGGAGCCTAAGCCCTTTCCGAACGACTTCAGGCTATCCGTCACCGTCAGGCGCGTGATGTATTTGACGCTCTTATAACCAAGCTGGCGCGGCGCCCGCAGCCGAAGCGGGCCGCCGAAAGGCACGGGTAGGTTCGCGCCATTCATCCCGTAAGCGATCAGCGTTTGCGGATGGAGCGCATCGGCCATATCGATGCTCTCCCACCACTCGGGTTGAATGGAACGATAGACCACATACCGCGCCTGAGGCGATGCTCCCACAGCGTTGAGCGCCTGCGCCAACGGCGTCCCGATCCACTCCGCGATATAAGACCAGCCTTCCTCGCACGCCAGGTGAGTGATCTGACTGCGCTGGGGAAAAGCCTTCAGGTCGGCGACCGAAAAGGTTGTGAGGCGCGCAACAAGGCCATCGACGGTGAGGCGCCAATTCACAAAGCCATCCTTCTGGTGGCGTTTGAAATCGTCACCGAGTGGAGGACCTACTTCGTTTGCGAAAGGCGGCCTCGAAATCTGGGCCGGCGAAAACTCCCGAGCCGCTGAATGCCGGGCCAATAATCGATGGACTCCATAGGTCAGGGTTTCGCCGGGACCATACAATCCCCCGGAGTCGGGCGGGACGAGTCCGTAGCGCTGAGCAAGCTTTGCAGCTACGGCGAGCCCCGCCGCGCCTCCGGCAATACCGCCGCCGGCGATCAGCGCGCGCCTCGAGATGCCACTCACGGCTGCCGCCCCCGTCTCGCTGTCGTTCGTCCGGTGATCATTGCGCGCATCCGGCTGCCGAATCCCGAGAGAATCACCATCGCAACGTGAACCAATAGAAACGACGTGAGCAGGATCGAAACAAAGAAATGAATGGTGCGCGCTGATTGCTGTCCGCCGAGGGTCGTAACCAGAGCCGGAAACGCCCCGGCTATGGCGGGCGACATCGCAAGTCCCGTCCAGACCACGAGTGGAAAGACCACAAACACGTAACCGCGTAGGTCAGCCGCTGCAGGACGTTGTACGATCCGGCCTCGTCATCAGCCGGACGAGTGAACCGAATATGCCGCGCAATCACCTTTGAGACAGCCATCCACGAAAGATCGCGCGGGGCGGGCAAGACGTTGCGCCGAAAGTGTCCGCTGACGATTCCATACGCCAGATAGAGCGACCCGGTCAGCACGAGTAGCCACGCCGCCTCGAAATGTAGATATCGGCTCCATCCGTTCTGATCGGGCAGAACATAACCGTAGCCCGTGGGAACTGTCGCTCTCGAAGAAGGTATGGGAATGCGGAAAAGCGGCTGCGTGTTCACGTTGCCGGTCTCGCCCCAATAAAATCTGGGATGTGAGATGAGGATTTCAATTCCCGTAACCAGCAGCGCCAGAAAGGCGATCACGGTCAGGCAATGCGTTAGCCGCACGATTCCGGAATGTCGCGGTGCGGCGACCCTGATGTACGTAGCCGGCGCTGAAGTTGAAGTCCAGACGGAATCGGCCATTTGGCCGAGTGTAGCAGGAATGGACGGGTAGCGTACCCTGAGGAGTTATATGATCTCCAGACGGTCGTTCTTGAGGGTCGCCACTGGCGCGGCGATTTCTCCGTTCGCTCGAGGACAGCGCGGGCAGGCTCCGCCGCTGACGGGTCCGCTGCCACCTTCGATCGCGGCTCTGCAGGCCATGACCGATCTGGTCCGTCCGTTCACAGACGCGGAACGCGAGGCGCGGGTCGAAAGGGCCCGCCAACTCATGGCGGCGGAGAAGATCGATGCCGTTGTTCTCACCGGAGGCACGTCCCCGCAGTATTTCGCAAACGTGACCTTCGGCGGAGGCGAGCGGTTATGGGCGATGGTGATTCCTGCGAAGGCCAGTCCGTTTTTCGTTTGCCCTGCATTTGAAGAAGATCGCGCGCGCGAAATCCTCGCGGGTACGCCCTTTGGAAAAGATCCCGACGTCCGCGTTTTCCAGGAAGATGAAAATCCCTATGCGCGTCTGATTCAGGGGCTCAAGGACCGCGGTATCAATCGCGGCCGGATCGGCATCGAGGAGACCACTAAATTCGTTTTCGCGGACGGAATCGCGCAGGCGGGCAAACCCGCCTTTCAGACGGTGAGCGCCACGCCGATCACCGCCGGCTGCCGCATGATTAAGGATGCGCACGAGATTGAGTGCCTCCGAGTCGCGGGGCAGGCGACCATTCGAGTCTACGAAGCGGTATATAAGGCGCTCGCCGAGGGCATGACGCAGCGCGACGTGAGTGCTCTGATTCAGGCAGGCTACGGGCGCGTGGGATTCCCCGGCGAAGCCAGTCTGAACATCGGCGAATACACTGCTTCCCCGCATGGCTCGCGAACTCCGCAGACGATCCGTGAGGGCACGATTCTCATGCTCGACGACGGATGCCGCGTGCAGGGATACACTTCGGACATAACGCGCACGTTTGTGCTCGGCAAGCCTACCGACAAGATGCTCAAGGTTTTCGAAATTGTGCAGCGGGCCCAGAAAGCCGCGCTGGACGCTGCGAAACCAGGAGTTCCGAATGAGTCAGTGGATGCTGCTGCGCGCAAGGTGATTGTGGACGCGGGCTACGGACCGGGCTTCAAGTACTTCACGCACCGGGTCGGCCATGGGCTCGGGACTGAAATGCACGAGTGGCCGTATCTCGTAAAGAACAACATGTACGGATGGCCCGTGAATCCCACGCTACGCGCGGGGATGGTGTTCAGCGATGAGCCAGGAATTTATATTCGTGGGGAATTCGGAGTCCGTCTCGAAGACGACCTTCACGTTACGGACGCTGGCGCCGAACTGCTCACACCCGCCAGCCCTTCACTCGAGCATCCGTTCGGGTAGATGCGCCCTTAAACGCGACTGCGCCGTACCAGACAGGCTGGTACGGCGCAGTGATCAATTAATGAAGTCAGGACGGGATCGTGGCTTTACCGCGAGCGCCTGCCGCGAAGCATCAGGACACCGGCGCCCAACAACATGACAGCCGTCGTAGCCGAGTTGGCGTCAATTTCAGGCGCGGGAGCTACCCCGGCAAATAAGGCCGTTGAGCAGGCAGCCAGCAAAAGGGACAGCGCGATAACTTTCTTCATAATTTTCTCCGAATTCTCTCTTTATTTACAGATTCTTTTACTTCGTTCGCTGACGCCCGTGGTGTGACTTTGGCGGCAGCCGAGCTTTGCCTGATAGTAGCCGAAGCGTTCAACACAGTCAAACTGCGTTACTACTAAACACGCGCGACACGTTCGGTTAGTCCCGGTACGCCCAGGACCAGCCTACCAATAGAACCACTCGCCGCCCCCGAGGACGGCCCACGCCAGCATTGAGTTAGTCACTGCATGGGCCAGCACGGCGTCCCCGATCCGCCCCCTCCACAACATCAAGGCCCCGTATGCCGCGCCGGCAATCGATCCCGCGATCCAGCGATCTCCGTGGAGAGCGCCAAACGCGACCGACGAAACCACGAGCGAGACCCACGCATAACGCGAGCGAACAACAGACTCGAAATCGCGGGACATCAGCCGACGCAACAGAAATCCGCGAAACGCGAGTTCCTCCGCGATCGGCACCGTAACTACCGCGCCAGCAACCCGGCATAAGATCCACGCAAATCTCACTACCGGCGGCAGAGCGGCAAGCGCGCCCGGCAACGCGCTTCGCGCGTGCACCGGGGACTCCATCGCGAGCCAAAGAACGAATATCAACATGCCGACAACGAGTGACGCCCATCCCGGCCGCCACTTCAGTGAGCGGTAATGTCGGCGGCAGGCCCAAATCGCAGCCGCGCCCGCCACAAATCTCAACGGATAAAGCCATTCGAAAGTGCCCGAGGCCGCGCGCGAGATCATGCCGGCGGCTGTAATCGCGAATAAGGGCAGAAGGTACGGGACATTGGGATTCAGGCCGCTTTCCCTGTTCGCCTCGCGGGCGCTGCCCGTGAACCACGGAATTCTAGACGAAATCAGCGCCATGCCGAACGCCACCAGATTGAAAGCGATCCAGCCCGATTGGGAGTGAAAGCCGGTCATCGCCACCACCGGCGAAGCGAAGTGCCCAATCAATACGATCGCGGCGATGCGGATCGAATTCAGGCAAAACATCACGATCATGGCAGTCGGTATCAGGAGGAACGCTCTCGGAAAGCGATAACGGTCTCTCGAAAACCAAAGCCACAGCGACACGAATACGCAAGTAAGGGCCAGACCTTCCCAACCCGAACAGGCGCCCTCGATGGTGACCATAAACCGTTCGCTGCCGACGATGTGCTTAACCGGATCGGCGACAAACGACGGCAGAATTCCACGCAGAAGCTGCGTGACAATCCAAAAGGTCACGTTGATGGCGAAATCCCACTGGGCGCCGTCCCATTGACGCCAGAGGAGCGGAGTCACTGCGCAAATCAAGCCTGCGGCTGCGGCCGCGGGCAGCCAGAGCCGGCTGGTACCGTCGCCGATCTGCCGCCAGGTAGACACCGGCAGCAGAGTTAGACCGGCAGACATCAGGGCGGTTATCACCACTGCGAACCAGACCCAGGCGAGCATCCAGTGAACGTTGGCGGACTGGGTCAACGCCATCTCTTTCGAGATCAGGAACAACCCGACCAAACCCGTCACGTGGAGAGCGCAGAAACTCCACGAGACTGGAGGAAGAAGCGCCCCTTCGCTCTTGACCCGGCGCAGATTCGCCGTGATGTGACGGAAGGTGAGCGACAGGAAAATCATGCAGAAAGCCACAAGCCATCTGGCCAGAAGGCTCCGCTCGGGGCCGACGTTCACAAAGCTTCTCAGCCCTTCCGCGGCCGTTACGCCTAACACTATGAAGATCCGCAGCTTTAGCTGCTGATTTTCGGAGACCGGGCGGATGGCGGTGTCTGCCTGAGCGGGCTGCATGAGGGAGGGGCGATTCCCGGATGGTACCAGGGAAGGGACTCGTTAGTCGATGCTCGAAGTTCCAGTATTGGTTCCAATCCGCCCGCTTAAGGACTCGCGGTGTCTTTTCATTCCTGAAGGGCTTGGCAGGGCATAAAATGCGGAGCGAGCATCCATGAGCGTCAATCTCTCCCGCCGCGATCTGTTCAGAAATACAACGGCCGCTGCGCTCGCCGTCAGCGCGCAGGCGCAGTCCGCATCTCAACACCGCAACATCATCTTCATTCTTTCGGACGACCACCGTTATGATGCAATGGGCTTCCTGCATCCGCAGCCCTGGCTGCGCACGCCGAACCTCGATTCGCTTGCGCACGACGGCGTCCATCTCCGGAACGCGTTTGTCGGAACTGCCCTTTGCTCGCCCAGCCGCGCCAGCATCCTGACCGGAGTTTACGCGCATCGCCATCGCATCGTCGATAACAACACGCCGATCCCCGCCGGCACGCGCTTCTTCCCGCAGCTCATGCAGCCCGCTGGATACAAAACCGGGTTCTTCGGCAAATGGCACATGGGCAATGCGGGCGACGATCCTCAGCCTGGCTTCGACAAGTGGGTGAGCTTTCGTGGTCAGGGGACATATCTACCCAGCACCAATGGTCTCAACGTCGATGGAAAGCATGTCCCACAGAAGGGTTACATCACCGACGAATTGACAGACTACGCGCTCTCCTGGCTCGAGACGATTCCCAAAGAACAGCCTTACTTCCTTTATCTCTCGCACAAAGCTGTGCATGCCGATTTCGTTCCCGCCGAGCGTCACAAAGGCATGTACGCGAAAGAGCGGTTTATCCCTCCCAAGACGATGGCGAAACCCTCGCCGCAGGATCACCGCCCGATGTGGGTGCAGAATCAGCGCAACAGTTGGCACGGCGTCGATTTCCCGTACCACTCCAATCTCGACATCGGCAAGTATTACAAGCGCTACGCCGAAACGCTGATGGGCATTGATGACAGCGTCGGTCGTGTACTGGATGCTCTGAGAAAGCGCGGCCAGCTTGATTCCACTCTTGTGATTTACATGGGGGATAACGGCTTTCAGTTCGGCGAACACGGCCTCATCGACAAGCGAACCGCTTATGAAGAATCAATGCGCGTGCCTATGCTCGCGCGCTGCCCGGATCTGTTCGCCGGTGGCCGTACCGTCTCGAAGGTCGTGGCGGGCCTTGACATTATGCCGACATGCCTCGACATTGCCGGTGTCTCGATTCCGCCCGGGCTCGACGGGCGCAGCATGATTCCGCTGTTGCAGGGCAAAGAGGATCCACAGTGGCGTAGTGAGTTTCTCTATGAGTACTATTGGGAGCGCAATTTCCCGCAAACGCCGACCATGCACGCGCTGCGCACCGATCGCTACAAATACATCCACTATTACGGCCTCTGGGATCTCGACGAACTGTACGATCTGCAGGAAGATCCGCAGGAAACCACCAACCTGATCCTGAATCCGGAACGCAAGCAAACCATCCAGCAACTCAATAAACGGCTCTTCGACATCATGGAGTCGAGCGGCGCCATGCAGATTCCGCTTTATCGCGATGTTGGTCCGCAGAATAATCTTCGCGACCCGACAAAGGACCGCGCCGCCGACTTCCCCGACGAACTGAAAGCAAAACCGAAAACGCCGTAGACTTGGCTGTTGCAGCAGGCACTCGGGCCGTACTCTGATATCAGCGGCTCCAATGCCCTCGCCCGAACAAATCCCGCCTGATCCTCTTGCGGCCTTTCATCCGCCCGTCCGCGAGTGGTTTGAAGCCGTCTTCGCGGCTCCCACCCTCCCCCAGGTCGCGGGATGGCCCGCCATCTCGCGCGGAGATTCGACCCTGATCTTCGCCCCCACCGGCGCGGGCAAGACCCTCACCGCCTTTCTCTGGTGCATCGACCGCCTGATGTTTACCGCCCCGCCGCCCACTGCTCGACGATGCCGCGTCCTCTACATCTCGCCCATTAAAGCCCTCGCGGTCGATGTCGAACGCAATCTGCGCGCCCCGCTCGCCGGCGTCGCGCAAATGGCCCGCAAGAGCGGCTCACCATATCACGAGCCCGAAATCTGGATCCGCACCGGCGACACGCCATCCGCCGAGCGGGCGCGCTTCGTTCGCCGCCCGGCAGACATCCTGATCACCACGCCCGAATCCATCTACTTGATGCTCACCTCGAACGCGCGCGAAACGCTGCGCTCAATCGAAACCGTGATCGTCGATGAGATCCACGCCGTGGTTCCCTACAAACGCGGCTCGCACCTCGCTCTCTCGCTCGAGCGGCTCGAACATCTTTGCGGACGCAGGCTGCAGCGCATCGGTCTCTCGGCCACGCAGCGGCCTCTCGAAGAAGTGGCGCGTTTTCTCGGAGGCGTCGCTGCCGGGCCCCGCTACGCCAAAACGCCGGAAGAAACCGCGCCGGAAGACTTCATCGATACGGGTTTCGCATCTACGGCTGTTCGGTATCGCCCGGTCACGATCGTCGATGCCGGGGCCGCGCGCCGTCTGAACCTGCGTGTTGAAATCCCGCTCGAGGACATGCGCAGCCTCGACGAAATCGAATACATGCCCAGCGGCCCGGCGGCTCAGGGCCCAACACGTCCTTCCATCTGGAGCGCCATCCATCCCAGACTTCTCGAACTTGTGAAGTCACACCGCTCCACGCTGATCTTCGTCAACAGCCGCCGCTTGGCCGAACGTATCTCAGCGGCAGTCAACGAACTCGCGGGCGATACGCTCGTGCGCGCGCATCACGGAAGCGTCGCCGCTGCGCAGCGCAAAGACATCGAAGAGCGGCTCAAACTGGGTACTCTGCGCGGTATCGTCGCCACCTCGTCTCTGGAACTTGGCATCGACATGGGCGCAATCGATCTCGTTGTTCAGATCGAAGCGCCGCCCTCGGTGTCGAGCGGCCTGCAGCGTGTTGGCCGCGCGAATCACTACGTGGGCGGCGTCAGTTCCGCCGTGATGTTTCCGAAATTTCGCGGAGACCTGGTAGCCTGCGCCGCCATCGCTCGCGCCATGCAAGAGGGCAAGGTAGAGCGGGTCACCTATCCGCGAAATCCTCTCGACATCCTGGCCCAGCAGATCGTCGCGATGGCCGCGATGGATATGTGGGACGTGGGTGAAATGTTCGCCGCTGTATCGCGCGCCGCCCCGTACGCCGAACTCACGCGCTCCGCTTTCGAAGGCGTCCTCGATATGCTTTCCGGGCGCTATCCTTCCGACGAATTCGCCGACCTCCGTCCTCGCATCACCTGGGACCGCGTCTCCGGCACCATCACCGCGCGCGAAGGCGCCAAGAGCGTCGCGATCATCAACGGAGGGTCGATTCCGGACCGTGGCCTCTACGGCGTATTTCTCGCCGGATCCACTCGCGCCTCTCGCGTCGGAGAACTCGACGAGGAGATGGTCTTCGAAAGCCACCTGGGCGAAACCATGATTCTCGGGGCCAGCACGTGGCGTATCGAGGAAATCACGCACGACCGTGTTCTCGTTTCGCCCGCGCCCGGCGAACCCGGGAAAATGCCGTTCTGGCATGGCGACGCCGCGGGCAGGCCGTCCGAGTTCGGCAAGGCCATAGGCGAGATGACGCGGGAATTGCTGGCCATGCCGCGTCCCGCCGCCCACGCCCGGCTGATTGAAGAGCACAATCTCGATGCGCGCGCCGCGGGCAATCTCCTCAACTATCTGGACGATCAGATGGCCGCCGCCGGGCGCGTTCCCAATGACCAGGACATCCTGATCGAGCATTACCGCGATGAACTTGGTGACTGGCGCGTTTGCGTGCTCACGCCCTTCGGCAGCCGTGTGCATGCGCCCTGGTGCATCGCGGTGGGCGCGCGCCTTCGGGCAGAGCGGGGTCTCGATCCCGAAACAATGTGGTCCGACGACGGCTTTGTCGTGCGTCTTCCTGAGAGCGATCAACCCCTCGATTCCCAAGCGCTGTTGCCGTCATCGAGCGAACTCAAAGACCTCGTGCTGCGGCAGTTGGGAAGTACCTCGCTATTCGCGGCGAAATTCCGCGAAGCCGCCGGGCGCGCTCTGCTGCTTCCGAAGCGACGGCCGGGAATGCGCGCGCCGCTTTGGCAGCAAAGGAAGCGCTCGGCCGACCTCATGGCCGTCGCGTCGCGCTACCCTTCGTTCCCAATCATTCTCGAAACCTATCGCGAATGCGTCCGCGAGACACTGGACCTCGCCTCCGCCGCCGACGTTCTGAAAAAGATCGAGCGCGGCGGCATTCGGGTCACCACGATCACTTCAACCAAACCGTCTCCCTTCGCGTCCGCTCTGCTGTTCTCGTACATCGCCAATTACATCTACGACGGCGATGCCCCTCTGGCTGAGCGCCGCGCGCAGGCGCTTTCCATCGATCAGTCGCAGCTCGAAGAGATTCTCGGAAGCGCTGACTTTCGCGAACTTCTCGATAAGGCCGCGCTCGATGAGGTGGAAGCGCAGTTGCAATCGCTCGATCCCGAGTATCAGGCGAAACATGTGGATGGTCTTCACGATCTTCTGCTGCGCCTTGGCGATCTGACCGAGGACGAGATCTCTGCGCGGTCCGCCATGTTCGACAGAGGGTCGGCTCTTCAGGAACTCCTGCGCTCTCGGCGCGCCCTGCGCATCCGCATCGCCGGAGAAACCCGCTCCATCCCGGCGGAATACGCTGCCCGTTATCGCGACGCGCTTGGGATTCCGTTGCCGCCAGGGCTTGCGGAAAGCCTCCTCGCGGACGCCGTTGATCCGTTCGCAGGACTCCTGCGTCGCTACGCCCGCACGCACGGGCCATTCACTACTCAGGAAGTAGCAAGCCGCTACGGCATCGCCGCCGCTGAGGCCGAATCCGGACTTGCTGCGCTTCACGCCGAGGGCAGGCTGCTTGAGGGAGAATTCCGCCCCGGAGGTATCCACCGCGAGTGGTGCGATCCGGATGTGCTCCAGCAGGTCCGCCGCAAAACGCTGGCCCGTCTGCGCAAGGAGGTGGTTCCCGCTGAGCGCCACGTGTTCGGGCGGCTGCTCACGAGATGGCAGGGTGTTACCGCGCCCCGCAAAGGCGTTGATGCTTTACTTGATGCGATCGAAGTTCTCCAGGGCGCCAGCCTCATCGCCTCCGATCTCGAACGCGAAATCCTTCCTGCGCGCATCGCTGGTTACCAGCCTGCTGACCTGGACGCGCTTCTTGCATCTGGCGACGTGCTCTGGATGGGCCGCGAACCGCTGGCCAATCGTGACGGCCGTATCTCTTTGTATCTCTCGGAATCCGCCGGTCGTCTGATCGCGCCCGACTTCTTCGATTCGCCGCGCGAAATCTCCGAGCGCGCTCGCCAAGTCCTGGAATTCCTAAGTACGCACGGCGCGTCGTTTCAATCTGAGATTCACCAGGCGGTCGGCGCGGGCTTCCCCAACGAGACTACCGACGCGCTTTGGGAACTCGTATGGACCGGTCTGATCACGAACGACACCTACTATCCCGTACGCGCGCTGATCTCATCGAAAGAGCCTCAGCGCGAACGGCCAGCGGCATCGTATTTCTCACCCGGCTCTCCTGGTTTTCTCGAACGTCAGCGTCTCCGCCGTTCAGGCGCGCAGGCAGGTCACGGGCGCTGGTCGCTGGTCCGTCGCCGCACGGGCGAGCCGCCGACGGCAGCGGAGTGGAGCGCAGCTCTCGCCCGCCAGTTGCTCGCGCGCAACGCGATCGTGATGCGCGAAATGGCCGCGGCGGAAGACGTGCGCGGCGGATACGCGGCCGTGTATCCGGCGCTGAAAACCATGGAAGAGAGCGGCTTTGTCAGACGAGGGATGTTTGTTCAGAGTATGGGAGCTTCGCAGTTCGCGGCGCCTTCCGCGGTCGATCTCCTCCGCAGCCTGCGCCGCCCCGCCGAGCGCGCGGAAGCCATAAGCCTCGCCGCCTCCGATCCCGCAAATCCGTACGGATCTCTCTTTCCCTGGCTCGAAGGCGACTCCGACCATTCGATGGCGCGCGCCGCCGGAGCGAGCGTAATCCTCGTCAACGGCAGGTTGGCCGCGTTCTTCCGGCGACGCAATCCCGCGATTCGCGTCTTCCTGCCAGACGACGAGCCCGACCGCGGGCACGTTGCCCGAGCGCTTGCGGAAGAATTCGCTCGCGTGGCGATCCGCCGTCAGGGACGCAGGACCGGTCTGCTGATCGAAACCATCGACGGCATCCCCGCGCGCGAACACCTTCTTGCTCGCTTCCTGGAAGAAAGCGGATTCGCATTGACCGCCGCGGGATTTCACATGAGACGGGTCGCGCCTCCGCAGGAATCCGTTCTCGTCGAGGACGACGATTGAAATGCCGGAAGGCGATACCATCTTCCGCGCCGCGAGGACGCTGAACCGCGCCCTGGGAGGCAAAATCGTAACCAAATTCGAAACCGCGCTTGCGCATCTCGCGCGCACGGACGACGATTCGCCCATCGCAGGACGCTCCGTCGGGAACGTTGACGCGGTCGGCAAGTGGATGCGGATTTACTTCTCCGGGGATCTAATCCTGCTCACCCACATGCTCATGAGCGGTAGCTGGCACATTTACCGCGCAGGAGAGCAGTGGCAGCGGGGCCGTTCCCATATGCGCGCCGCGATCCACACCGCCGACTTCGTGGCGGTCGCTTTCGATGTCCCGATCGCCGAGTTCCACACCGCCGCGAGCCTTGCGCGCCATCGCGCGGTGCCACAGCTCGGCCCGAATGTTCTCGACGCGCGGTTCGACGAAGCCGAAGCCGCCGCGCGTATCCGAAGCCGACCTGATCTCGAAATCGCCGTCGCAATCATGCGCCAGCGGCTGGTTGCCGGAGTGGGGAACATTTTCAAATCGGAGGTCTGCTTCGCCGCCAGCGTCAATCCGTTTCGCAAGGTCGGCGCCCTAACCGACGAAGAACTTCACTCTCTGATGGCACACGCACGTCGGCTGATGTCCGCGAACATCACTGAAACATCCGGCCCTGGGATTGTGACGTACACCGGACTGAACCGTGCAGGAGCAACTGACAACTGCTGGGTCTATGGGCGTCGCGGCGCACCGTGCCGCCGCTGCGGAACGCCGATCGAATCCCGCAAGCAGGGCGAAGAAGCCCGAACCACCTTCTGGTGCCCCCGCTGCCAGCCTCTTTAAACGGCCTTATTGTCCGTCGTTCGGCAGAAATTCCCACTTCTCCCCAAAGAATCCAGCCGCTGCAATCTTGCCTGGCCACCGGACATCGGGCCGAGTCGTCAAATCCACCACCGCATAATCCGGCAGATAAGCCACCTGCAGCGAATTGTTAGGCATGGCATATTCTCGGAACGTAATTCCGCTGTTGATCACCACATACTTCTTCGGATTCAGCGGATTCGGATAGATCATCACCGGCGCGTTCGAAGCAGCCGGATACGTTCGCGTTCCCAACGTGACTGACTGCGCCGTCCACCGAACCGGCAATTTGTCGGCAATTCGGCCCAGCACCTTATTGCTTTGGGGATCGCCCCAAAGGATCAGATTGTTCGACGCGATATCTCCATCGGTCACAGCCGAATCGTCCTTCACCGGCGCATCTCCCCGCATTTGTGTCCGCCAAAGCCGGATGGCATGCTCCTCCTCCGACTTCGCCCACTTCCCCACGACCTCATTCATCGGCGAACCAGTCGGACTCACCATCAGAAAGCTCCCCATGAACGCGTCGTCAATCGGTCCCTGAAGATCATGCCGCTTGCGCAGCGCAGCGGAATCGTCATCGGCCACGGCCCATTTCGATCCTGTCTTCCGGAACCGCGCGACCCACGATCCGTCGGTCATCGCGCCCGGAACAGTCAGGCTCTGCCCGTCGAGAACCACCACCGCCTTCATTGCCGGGTTCAGCAACTCCGCCCCAGACCCCATCTCGAAACTCACGGCCGAAACGTTTGATGTTGTCGCCTTAATTGAATGATCGCCTTCCACGGTGGCATCCACACGCGCGCGTTCCCAGTGCTTTTCGAGGCCATCAACCACCACCCAGCGCATCCGGTTGTACTTCAGAGTCCACGTCGTAAACCGAACCTCGCGCGGATAAGCCACCCGCCCTTTGGCGGCGAGCGCATCCATCATCTTGTTGATCTCTACGATGGCATCGGGCGTGTACGCATGCCCGATATTCACCCCGGTCACGCGGGCCAGCGTCATCCCTTCCTTTTCGAGATTGGACGCCATCACATCCGCCGCCTGCTTCTGCCCGTCCTTATCGCCGTTGTACGCGACCACCGGCACGTTGTAGAAATTGAGCGCGTAGTCGGTTGCGTTCGTGAGGTGCAGCAGCTTCTCTTCGAACCAGGTCAGATTTGTGCCGCGCCTTGTGTAACCGAAGAAATCTTTGGTCTCGGCGAATCCGGCGCCGGGCGCAACCGCGGCGAAATCCGTACCGTAATGCGCGCCGATATGCCACGCTGAAGCCCCACCCATGCTGAACCCACGGATCAGAATCCGGCTCTCATCCACGTTGAAATGCTTCTTCACGTCATCGAGGGCCTCGAAGAAATCCACCTCGCCTGCGAATGTGCTCGCGTTGCAATAACGCCCGTACAAGTGCAGCACAATCGTGTCCCGAGGCGTGAACTGCCCCGGATTATGAATCCGGTCCCACAGAAACGAAATCTCGCTCAGTGTCTCGCCGCGCCCGTGAAACCAGGCATCCACGCGCCATTTGTGCGGACGATCCGGAGCATAAGACTCCGGCACAACCAGCCCATACGGCTGAACGCTCCCATCGATCTTCGACACATACCCGCGCACCACAAGTCCCGTCGCGCGCGTCCACGGCGCCTCGCCGCGCTCGAGTTCCGTCATCCGTTCCGCGCCCATTCGAAGCAGCTCTTTCCCGCGGAAGATATCTTCTGCCGTGAAAAACTCGTTCCCGTCGAGCGCGTACTTCACCGCCTTATAGAAGATCTCGACGTCAACGATATACGCGTTGGCTTTATTGGCCTCGATTCGGGCGGCCAAACGCGTCAGCCCGGCCCGAATCTGCTTCTGATCTGCATCCGGAACTGGCACACCCGGCGGCGGGATCAAGTGAATTTGCTCTTGGGCGAACGCGGCGCAAGCGAAGAAGAACAGAAAGGCTTTCATGGCGGGAACCCGCCATCATATACCCCGGTCAGTTCGGTTTCACCACAGCCATTCGGAACCTATACGCCCATCATTTCCGTGGTTCTGACGGGTGCGGGCTGGCGGATTCTCATCCCGGCGTGCGCGCCTCGGCGAGAGCGCGACAGCAGCCTGAGTTCTCCATCCTTCGCTGCCCGCCTACACCCGATCTCGTCAATCAAAGGGAATGGCTCGGCCACACAGTAAACATCGAGGCGCCCATATCGCAACGCGACATCAGCCGCGCAACCGAGCTCACCCAATACAATCGGTCTGAGCCCGGTTGCCACGACATGAAGCTCTCCCTGTTACTCGCTATTGCCGCGCTTGCGCGCGCCGCGGACTTCGACACTGCTGTCAAGCCGGTTTTAACCAACAATTGCGTTATCTGCCACAACGATAAGTCGGCGCCAGGCGGGCTTAACGCGAGCGCATTCCTCGACCCCGCCACGCTCGAAACCCGGCGAGACGGCTGGGAGCGAATTCTTTCCAGAGTGCGTTCCGGCCAGATGCCTCCGAAGAACGCGCCGAAACTCGCGCCTGCGCAGGTGGATACGTTTATTGCCTTTATTCAGGCGGAATTAGATCGAACCGATTCCAAATCGGACAAGAAATAAACCAGCGCTACGTTTCCAGCGTCTTCATCAAGCGAGTGCGTACGCCTTCGGCGCTCGAGGCGTCGGGACAGACAACCAGCACAGTGTCATCCCCGGCGATCGTGCCGATAACGTCCGGCCACTCCTCGTGATCGAGCGCCACCGCCACGGAACTCGCGTGCCCCGGGGCGGTCTTAAGGACAAGCTGATTCTGCGCCTGCCGTACGTCGCGCAGGAAGTCAGAAGCGAGCGATTGGAACTGAGAACCGAGGCTTTCCCGCTGCAGCTCTCGGTAGCCGTCCCCCGTCTTCACCAGCCCGAGGTCGCGAATGTCGCGCGACAGCGTGACCTGAGTCGCTTCCACGCCCGTCTCTTTCAAGGCGCGGGCCAGCTCATCCTGCGTGTATAGGTTTCGCGTGCGAATCAGACGAACGATCTGGCTCTGTCGGAAGCTCTTGGTCATACCAGGCGACTAAGCCGGGCCCGAGCTTGATCAAGCGCGGCGGCGACCGCGCGCGGGCCCGTACCCCCCGCGATTTCGCGCGTCTTCATCCCCTCGCGCGGGTTGAGTAGCAACGCCACATCCGCTGTGAACTCCGGCGCGAACTGTGTCAGCGATTCCGCGGTCCAGTCGGACGGTTTTTTCCCCGTGCGCACGCTCTCGAGAACCAGCCGTCCCACAATCTGATGCGCATTATGGAAAGCCGTGCCGTTGCGCGCGAGCGCCTCGGCGAGATCCGTCGCCACCACCCAGCTTTCGTCGGCCGCGTTCATCGGAATGGCCGGCCGCAGCTTGGCCGACTCGGCCACCACGCGGGCCATTTCAAGGCATCCGTTGATCTGATCTGCGGCATCGAACAGCGGCTCCTTGTCCTCCTGCATGTCGCGGTTGTACGTCAGCGGCAGGCCCTTCATAGTGAACAGCAGCGAATTCAGCGCGCCCAGCACTCGGCCGCACTTGCCCCGGATCAACTCGAGCGAATCCGGATTCTTTTTCTGCGGCATGAGGCTCGATCCGCTGGTGACGCCGTCGCCGAGTTCCATCCAGTTGAACTCTTCCGACGAGTAAAGGATCCAGTCTTCCGCCAGGCGGCTCAGATGAATCGCCGTAACCGACGCCGCGTACAGATAATCCAGCGCAAAGTCGCGATCCGCCGAAACGTCCATGCTGTTACGCGTGATCCCTTCGAAGCCGAGATCCCGCGCAATCGCCTCGCGGTCGTGCGGAAAACCCGACCCGGCCAGCGCGCCTGATCCCAGGGGCATCGCATTCGCGCGCCGCCGCGCTTCTCCGAAACGCTCGTGGTCGCGCGCGAACATCTCGAAATACGCCAGCAAATAATGCGGCCAAAGCACAGGCTGCGCCCGCCGCAGATGGGTGTAGCCGGGAATCACCGCGTCCGGGTACTCTCCTGCCAGATCGAGCAGCGCCGACATCAGCGACTTCAGAAGATCCCGCGCCCGGTCGCACTCCTCGCGCAGCCACAACCGGGTATCCAGCGATACTTGTTCGTTCCGGCTGCGCCCCGTGTGAATCTTGCCCGAGAGCGCCCCGACCTTTTCACCCAGCTTTCGGATGACGAACGTATGGACGTCCTCGTCCGTGGCGCCCTCGAAATACGCAGCGGACCTCGCCTCCTCGCGGATGGCTTCGAATGCGGCGACGATCTCGCCGCATTCCTGTTCGGTCAGAACTCCCGCCCGCGCAAGAGAACGCGCGAACGCCTGCGATCCCCGCACGTCCGCATCGAGCAAACGCCGGTCGAACGCCAGCGAGTTCGAGAAGCGCTCGAAGACTTCGGACGGGCCGGTTTCAAACCGGCCTCCCCAAAGTTTCATCTACTTGCCCTTGGCCGCGAGCGCCCGCACCTGAATCGGAAGCCCGATCAGATTGATGAATCCGCGCGCGTCCTTCTGGTCGTAATCGGCGCCCATCGTGAAGCTCGCGATTTTAAGCGAATACAGCGAATAGGGCGATTTCCGGCTCACGGGATCCAGATTGCCCTTATAAAGGCGCATCGTAATTTCGCCCGTGGTCGTTGCGCTCACCGATTCGAAGAACGCGTCGAGCGCTTCCCGCAGCGGCGTGAACCACAGACCGTTGTAAACCAGCTCCGCGTAATCGAGAGCCAGCTTCTGTTTGTAGTGCAGCGTGCTCTTGTCGAGGGTCAGCGATTCCAGTTCGCGAATCGCGGCCATTAGGATGGTCCCGCCGGGCGTCTCGTAGCAGCCGCGCGATTTCATCCCGACGAAGCGGTTCTCGACCAGATCGATACGCCCCACGCCGTGTTTCGCTGCGATGGTGTTTAGTTGCTCCAGCAATTCCACGCTGCTGAGCTTCGAGTTGCCGTTAACGGAAACGGGAATGCCCTTCTCAAACCCGATGGTCACGTCTTCCGGCTGGTCCGGCGCTTCCTTCGGGCTCTTGGTCAGCATCCAGATATGCTCGGGCGCCGCGTTGGCCGGATCTTCCAGTTCGCCGCCTTCATGCGAGATGTGCCAGATGTTCCGGTCGCGGCTGTAGATCTTCGTGGTCGATTGCGCGATCGGCACGTTGTGCTTCGCGGCGTACTCGATCGCGTCTTCGCGCGAAACGATATCCCACTCGCGCCACGGCGCAATCACGGGCAGTTCCGGCGCCAACGCTTTGTAAGTTAGCTCGAAACGAACCTGATCGTTACCTTTTCCGGTGCACCCGTGTGAAAGGGCGTCGCAGCCCGTCTTGAGCGCCGCTTCCACCTGCCGCTTCGCGAGCAGCGGCCGCGCGATCGACGTGCCGAGCAAATACTTGTGCTCGTAAACGCCGCCCGAGCGCACCAGCTTCCAAAGATAATCGCGAACGAACTCCTCGCGCATATCGGCCACTTCGACTTCCGAAGCGCCTGTCTTGCGCGCCTTTTCTTCAAGCCCGGTTAGTTCATCCCCGCCCTGGCCGATGTCGCCGCACACGGCGACGACTTCACAGCCGTAGTTTTCCTTGAGCCACGGAATGATGATCGATGTATCGAGCCCACCGGAGTAGGCAAGCGCTACTTTTTTTGCATTCATGAATCGTTCCGATCTTCGTTCAGGCGAGCAGCATCAGCAACAGCGCCTTCTGGGCGTGCAACCGGTTCTCGGCCTGATCGAACACCACGGACCGCGGAGACTCAATCACGCTGCCCGTCACCTCTTCGCCTCGCTTCGCCGGAAGACAGTGCATAAACACCGCATCCGGCTCGGCGAGCCCGAAAAGTTCATCGTCAATCTGATAATCAGCGAACGCAGTGCGGCGCTCGGCGGCCTCGTCCTCCTCGCCCATGCTGGCCCATACGTCGGTGTAAACCGCGTGGGCGCCCCGCACCGCCTGCGAGGGGTCCTGAGTGAGAGAGATCCTGGAACCGGACTGATCCGCAATCGCTTGCGCCTGCGCGGTCACCGACTCTTCGACCCCATATTTCGCGGGAGAGGCGATTGCGAAATTCATGCCGAGCCGCGCCGCGCAGAGCATCAGCGAGTTCGCGACATTGTTCCCGTCACCCACGAAGGCGAGTTTCATGCCGCGCACGGAACCGAATCGCTCGCGCAGCGTCTGCATGTCGGCCAGCGCCTGGCACGGATGCCACAGATCGCTCAGCGCGTTGATTACCGGAACGCGTGAATAACGCGCGAGGTCATCAACCGTCTTCTGAAGGAACGTTCGCGCCACAATTCCGTTCACCCAGCGATCCAGATTACGCGCCACGTCTTTCAGCGGCTCGCGCGCTCCGATGGGACCGTCATTGAGGATGGCGAAACCGCCGAGTTGCTGAATCGCGAGTTCGAACGTCAACCGCGTTCGCAGCGACGGCTTTTCGAACAGCAGGGCGACAGACCTGCCCGAGAGATGCGCGCGAAAATCGGCAGGTGATGCTTTCACTTCCGACGCGAGATCGAGGAGCGTCAGAAATTCTTCCTGGGTAAGATCGAGATCTCGCGTGAAATCGCCATGCGCGATCCTCGAAAGCGCGGGCAAGGGTGTCATTGAATTTTTATTCAGGTAAATGAATATTTAACCATTCCGGGCCGTCGATGGTCAAGTCGTCGCATCGCCGCGACTTACAATAGCGACGAAATGGATCAGGTGATCGCGGAATATCAGAAATGGAAACAGCAGGGCCAATCCCTGCGTGGGCAGGCGAAGCAGGCGATGGAGGAGCGTTTTCGCGACCTGCTTACCGAAGCCGCGCGTCTGGCGGCCGAATACCATCAGGATTTCGGCGCTGTTCTGAAGCCGCCACCGCAGATCACGGCGTTTCGCTACAAGGCGGCGAATATCAAAGCCAAACGTCCGGCCGCGGCGGCGAAGAGCGCTTCCCCGAAGGCGGAGGCCCCGAAGCCGGAAAACCCCAAACTCGCGCCGCTTGAAAAGCGCCTGGCGCTGACAAAGCAGAAACTCGAAGTCGCCAAAACTGCAGGCAAGCCGACCCGTAACCTTGAAGACAAGATTTACGAAATCGAGGACGCCATCCGCCTCGCGCAGAGCGCGTGAATCAGCGGTACACGCGGCGCTCGGCCCGCCCTGTCCACGTATCGTAATAGTCCTTATCCATCTGTGCCGCCATCGCGTCGCCGATGCACGATCCCGTTTGGGTTGGACAGTCGAAAAGCCGGGACGGCGGAACTTCCTGAGAAGCGCTCGAAACCTCAAATAACGACGCCTCAGGTTCACCCTGAGTCAAAGACGTCAGGCCCTGTTCGCTCACGCCGTTCTCATGCTCAAAACGCTGTTGCAATATCGAGCAACCGAAGTCGAGCGAATACCACATGGTGAGGCGCTCTCTCCCCCATGTCTGGGCGAAACGCACAGCCGGATGGCCGTATGCTCGCTCATGAGCAGGCAATATGCCCTGACTCACATCCTGCGGAGTCATGCAGTCGACGGCGGGATCTCTCACAAGCATCCCGCCGACCTGCTTCTGCAGGTAGGTGCTCTTCCTCGCCGCGAGGTCGTTGATCCGAACGCTGTCGCCGTTAGCGAAATAGATCCTTCGATCCTGGACCTCCGGAGTGGTATGGCCCCAGACGCGGGAACCGTCGGAGCGCCGCGCTTCCAGATAGTAGTTGGTAACGCGGAGCGCGCCGTTCGGATCGAACACCCTCTCGGCGCGAACGATCGTATACGCCGTACTGGAGGCCGCGCAAACACTGGTCGGCCGGAATACCTTGTAAACGATGCCCGCCACGCCGATGATCAGCAATGCGGCGAATGACCAGAAGAGAACTTTCCTCAAATGGAGCTCCTTCTGAATTCAGGCTAATCCGAAAAACGGATGCCGCTATCTGGTCGCCCGGTCCGCGTTTACCGCTGCCCCGATTACCGCAATCTCTGTGCTCATAGGAGTGACCTCAAAAACGCTCCCCTGCAGCGGCGTCATCGAAACCATCTCGTGCAGATACTGGCTCAGCATCCCGACCTTCACAAACCTCGCGTTCGGCCCCGTAATGAAAAACTTGCCCGGCCCTTCGAGATGAATACTCGTAGCCGACGCGGCCGCGAGCGCACGATGCCACAACCGCTCGAACTCCAGGCATCGCGCGTCGCCCGCCGCCGCATTGGCGAAAATTTCATCGGGCTCCAGATCGAGAAACCTCAGTCGCATTGCGCGGTGCCCCATGATTCCCTCGAGGTGTCCCCATCCGCCGCATCCGCAGAACGTCTCTTTGGGGTCCAGCGTGACAATCGTATGTCCGCCCTCCCACGGTCCTTCGCCGTGCGGATAGCGCCCAAAGCCAATCCCGTGCCCTAGGGTCCACACGCGGATCAGCTTCTCAAGTTGCCCCCGCGTTGCGGCGACGCCCGCAGCCATCGCATCGGCGTCATTGAATATCGCTACCGGCGCGTTGATTCCCCGGTTCGCCAGCGCCGACGTCAGCGATTCCCCCAGCCGCGCGCCCTTCGCCTGTTTGAGATTCGGTGATTCTTCGATCACGCCGTTCCGAATGATGCCCGGAAATCCCACGCCCACCGCTGCGGGATTCGCCTCGTGCTCCGCGCAATGGTCGGAAATCGTCTGGGCGATGTTCTCGGCGATCTCGTCCATCGGCATGCTGTGGATCTCGTCGCCCCGTTCACGAACCGCGCCCGCCGGAGGATAAATCCGCAGCTTACCTGTTACGGCATTATTCTCAACGAGCCCTACCGCGATCTCGCCCGTCGCTGCCACCCCGATTATCTGGCCGTTCATTTTTGTCCTGACCTTATCAAAAGCGCGTGAGCTTATTGAGCCCATTGAATGCCGCCGCCTTGTAGCACTCGGCGAGCGTCGGATAATTGAACACCGTATCGACGAAATACTCGACGGTTCCCCCGAGAATCAGCACCGCTTGGCCAATGTGCAGCAGTTCGCTGGCGCCCTCGCCGATGATATGCACGCCCAACAGCAAACGCGTCTCGCGATGGAAGATCAGCTTCAGCCGCCCCGTTGTATCGCCCCGAATCTGCCCGCGCGCGATCTCGCGGTAATAAGCCACGCCGACCTCATACGGCACATCCTCATCGGTGAGCTGCTCCTCCGTCTTTCCGATGAAAGATATTTCGGGGATCGTGTAAATCCCGTACGGATAATTATTCGGATTCGAGTGCAGCGGAATCCCGCACGCATGTCCCGCCGCGATCCGCCCCTGTTCCATGGAAACCGATGCCAGGCTCGGGAAACCGATCACATCTCCTACAGCGAATATGTTTTGCTGTTTCGTGCGGAAGTCCGAATCCACTGGAATCCGGCCCCGGGAGTCCGCCTCGACCCCCGCCGCCGGCAGATTCAGTTCATCCACGTTGCCCTGCCGTCCCACGGCGTAGAGCAGCGCGTCGCCGGAGATCTTCTTGCGGCTCATCAGATTCGCGGCCACGGCGCCATCCGATTCCTCCACGCTCTCCACTTCCTCGTTCAGCCGCAGCGTCACGCGCCGGTCGCGCAGGTGATAGGACAGCGCTTCGACCATCTCGGCATCCGCGAATTCCAGCAGCCGCGGTCGCTTCTCAACCAGAATTACGCGCACGCCCAGCGCCGCGAACATGCACGTGTACTCCACGCCGATTACGCCGCCGCCCACCACGATGAGGTTTCGCGGAATCTCGGGCATCGAAAGAATCTGATCGCTGTTGATGATGTTCTTTCCGTTGATCGGAACGCGCGGCGAAACCGCGGGCTTGGTGCCGGTCGCGATAATCACGGACTCCGCCTCGATCTCGATCTTGCCTCGCGAATTCGATACCTGCACGCACGTCGGGCTTAGAAAACTCGCCTCGCCCATCATCAATTCGATGTTGTTACGGGAGAGTTGCGCCTGCGTGACATCCACTTCCGTCTTGATGACGTGCTGCACCCGGAAGGAAAGATCGCCCATCGTGATCTTTTCTTTAACCCGGTAGTTAATGCCGTAAATCGATTGGTATTGGTATCCCGAAAGGTGCAGAACGGCTTCCCGCATCGTTTTGCTGGGAATGGTCCCCGTGTTGATGCATGCGCCGCCGATCACCTCCCGCTTTTCAATCACAACAACGTGTTTTCCAACCTTGGAAGCCTGAATGGCTGCTCGCTGGCCAGCCGGGCCTGAGCCGATGACGATCAGGTCGTAGCGTTGCATGGGCGAATGTTATTCCTTTATACCGCCCGGTACATCAAAAATGATTTTCAATCTCATCCGGATTGCGCTTCATACGTATATTTCGGTGATGCTGCTCGCATCAATCTGGATGGCGGCTGCTCTGGTATGGGCTCAGAGCGTTTCCACCTTTGGGACCACCGTGGTGATCCCCTTCGGCCTCGAAGGCCACCTGTATCTGCTGAAACCCGGCACTGCGCAACTTCCGAACTTCGACGCGCTCGAACCTGTCGGAAGCATTTACACGAGTTCCCTGAACATCCGGCCGCGCGCGTTCTCCGAAGGCTTTCCCGGAGTGACCGGCCGCTTCGAATCGTTCGCGCTCGATTACCGAGGACGGCCATGTTTCGCTGAAAGGCGGTATCCACCGCATTCGCGTAAACTACTTCCAGGGCCCGCGCGATCTCCTCGCTTTGGTATTGCGCGTCAAAGGACCCCACGACCGGACTTGGCGCGTCTTCAGCGCATCCGAATTCAAGCCGCCGCCGAATCCGGAAGACTGGCGGTATGGCGGACTGGAAGAGTTGGTCGATCGAGGTCAACTCGAGACCAGGAAATAACGCGGTAGCCTATTTCGGTGAAGCGCATCCTTGTCATTGGAGCCACTGGCACGATTGGCAGCGAAGTGGCGTCTCAATTGACGGCGACCGGAGCGCAGGTCCGCGCTCTGGTTCGGAATCCCGGTGTAGCTCACGTACCGCCCGGCATCGAAATTTTCCAGGGCGATCTAACCATCCCCCAAACCCTCGATCCCTGTCTTTCCGGCATCGACGCGGTGTTTCTCGTCTGGATCGCGCCGCGCCCATCCTTCGCGCCCGCGTGGGACCGCATCGCGAAGCGTGCTCGCAGAATCGTCTTCCTCTCGGCGCCAATCAAGACGCCGCACCCGTTTTTCCAGCAGCCGAACCCTGTGCGTGATACCGCCGTTGAAATCGAGTGCGCAATCGAATCTTCCGGACTCGAATGGACGTTCCTTCGCCCGGGCATGTTCGCGGCCAACGCCAGAGTGTGGTGGGCGTCCGCGATCCGCGCCGGAAAACATGTGCGATGGCCCTATCTCGACGTTCCCACCGCGCCTATCCACCAGTACGACGTGGCGCGCATCGCGGTGAAGGCTCTCTGCGAAGACGGCCATCATAAGGCCGAATACGTCCTGACAGGCCCGGGATCGCTCACCCAACGCGAACAGATCGAGACGATCGCACGAGTGATTGGCCGCCCGGTAGGAATCGAGGAAATCGCCCGCGACGACGCGCGCCGGGAATTGGGCGAACTACTGAATCCGGTCGCGGCTGGCTTTCTGATTAACGCATGGTCAGCGGCCGAAGGCCTGCCGGCGCACCTGACCTCAACGGTCCGTGATCTCACCGGCAAACCCGCGCGTACCTTCTCCGAATGGGTCGCCAATCACGTATCGGATTTCATTCCGCCCCGGAGTTGAAGAGCAACGCACTACGCTATAAGCTTTCGCGCCTGAAGCGTTCATAGTCACTGGGCATGCAGGGGCCTGTCAGTGACGGCGCGCCGTCGTTGCAGCCGAACCCGGCGGGCGCTCCGATGCTTTCTAATGCAGCCCCACCATCCCCTTCACAGATTCGAGCAGTTTCGCCGAATCGTATCCGACCCCGTTCCGGAACACGATCCGCGTATTCTCGATATCCGCGATCCGGGTCGCCGGATCTCCCTCGATCACCGCTAGGTCCGCCTGTTTCCCCGCGGCGATCGATCCGATATTTGAGTCCATTCCCAGGAACCTCGCTCCGTTCAGCGTCGCGATACGAATGGCCTCTGCTGCGCTGAAACCCGCGTCCACCAGAAGTTCGATATTTCGTTGATCTGCGAACCCCGCGAGCGCGCTGCCGTTGCCGGTCGGGTCCGCGCCAGCCATCAGGAGCCCGCCCGACTTGACGAAAGCGCGTTCGAATTCCTGTTCCTTCTTTATTCGGATCGCGCTGAACGCTTTGGTGGTTTCCGGCATTCGCTCCCGGGCGGCTTTATAGTCCGCCAGCGTCTGAGGTGAAAGCGCGTCGGCAAAGCGAGTCTGAATCGGCGGCGCAACTTCGAAGACTGCGAGCGTAGAGGTTACCGCTACATTGTGGCGCACCAGTTCCCGAATCGTCTCCTGAACGCCCGCGCCTTGAATATCCAGGTTTTCGAGCGACGGCGCGGTAACAGTAGGGCATTCATCCGGCTTCTTTCCCGGAATGAATTCGGTATCAACGATGAGCCCATGCTCCAGGTTGTCAATCCCGAGATTTGCCGCCTCGAGGAATCCCACGGAGCAGAGATGCCCCGTTACTTTCAACCCATTCGCGTGAGCCGTCTCGATCGCCGCCCCCAGCTCTGCGCGAGTGATGTGCATGTAAGCTTTGAACGACGTAGCGCCCATCCCTGCCCAATAGGTCACGAACGCTTTCGCGTCCCCCGGATTACGCAGCTCCAGCATTTGCGGCGTGAATGATCCGGGTCCTTCCAGATATCCCGCCGTGATCAACATGTTCGGGCCGGTATATTTGCCCTCGTCGATCCACTTCTTCACCATCAGGTCGGTCTGCACTTCCAGGCCGCCGCCCGTGCGCGCCGTCGTGACGCCGCTCGCCAGGTAGAGCCTCGGAAAGCTGAAAGCGTGTTCGGTGTAAATCGGAACGCCGCGACCCGACGGATAGAACAGATGCTCGTGCATCCCGACCAGCCCGGGGATCACCGTATGGTTCGGCAGGTCGAGCGTCTCCGCCTCAGTAGGAACGCGCACGGCGTCGGCATTCCCCACGGCCTCGATTCGGCCATTGCGTATGAGGATCGTCTGATTCGCGCGCGCCGCGGCGCCGGTTCCGTCGATCACTCTGACATGCGTCAGCGCAATGACTTTGGCGTTGGTGCGCACGAACGATTGCTGGGCGAGGAGGCATGGCGCCGCCAGAGCCAACTCGAATGTCAATTTCGTAGTAGGCATCAATTTTCCGAGGGCCTCTGGATGCCGTCGATGTGGAACACCTCGATCGGAGCCTTCCCGGCTTCGAGTTTCAAGCCCATTCCCTCGAATATTCCGAATAGCGTGGGAAGATCGGTGATCGCCGAGCCGTCCTCCGCCTTAGCGCCCACTGCAGGCTCGGGCCCGGGCGTCATCGGTAACCAGGGTCTTGTCTCAATCCGGTAGAGGCCATGCAGCCCGGTCTTGTCGAGCACCGGGCGCTCCGCCCAGTTCTCCACATACTTCGCGAGATCGCCCATGTCCACCGCCTGCGCATGGAGTCCGCGTCCCTGGCCGCCAGTGAACGCGTGACACGGGGCCGTGTCGCAATCTTTCTCGTCTATGGCCGATTTCTCCAGTTTCGGTCCACCCTTTGCCACGGTCACGAAGAACACCGGCAGCTCCTTCATAGAACTGCTCATTACGAGATGGAATCGGTCCTTAAGAAGTTGTTGCAGCATCTGCCGCATCTGAGCGGTTGGAATGCGGACGCCGCCCGGCGTGGTCGCCTCGATGTCGAACCGTTCCGAGCGAATCCAGTCGGGGCCTCCCGATAGCCGCGTGCTCTGAAAAGGAAGATTCCAGGCGGCCGCAATCATAAGTTGTAGCGGATAGTTAGTGGCGAGGAATCGTCCAGGCAGGAATTGTATCCGCGCGCCGCGCATGTCGTCCGAATGATTCTGTTTCACCGAAATCACTTCGAAGGACGCCGGCGCAGCCAGTAGCGCCAGGGGCGCAAACCAGAGGAGGATTCGCTTCATCGTGACCTACGATTACATACCATAATCGCGCTAATATCTTGGAATGCTTCGCAGGCTCTTGCTCGCCGCCATCCTGTTGTCTCTCGCCGCCCCCGGCTGGTCTCAGATCCGCCTTCTCCGGCACCCTTCCTATAACAAGGGACGCATCGCGTTCAGCTATCTCGGCGACATTTGGGTAGCGAACGAAGATGGTTCAGCGGCGCAGCGCCTCACTGACAATAAAGCGCGCGACATCTACCCGCGCTTCTCACCCGACGGTAAGTGGATCGCTTTCTCATCCAACCGGGACGGAAACTATGACGTCTACGTCGTTGCCGCGGACGGAGGGCGGCCGCGCCAACTCACCTTCCACACTGCGAATGACAACGTCGTTGGGTGGACGCCTGACAGCAAGCGCATTCTGTTTAGTTCGGCGCGCGGGCAGGGGGCATTCCCGACGGTCGCGACGCTTTACACGATCTCGGCCGAAGGTGGGATGGAAGAGCCTGTATCCACCGATTGGGGCGCGAATGGCAGTTATTCGCCGGATGGCTCGAAGCTTGCGTTCACTCGCCATCCTTCGGTGTGGTCGCGCCAGCATTATCGCGGCGAGTACGCGGCGGACCTCTGGATCATGGACGTTGCCGCCCGGAAGTTCACGAAACTCGGCGATCCCGATTACAAGGGCAACTATCTGTGGCCCATGTACGCGCGGAATGGCGAAATCTATTTTGTCGCCGACCGCGTTGCAAATGAGAAGGGCATTCATTTCGCCAGCGCCGATGTGATGAAGAGCGCAAACAATATCTGGAAGATCTCGGAACGCGGCGGCGCGCCTGTACAGGTCACGCATCACACCAGCGGCAATCTCTATTTCCCGTCGATCTCAGCCGACGGCGGCGCCATTGTTTACGAAGAGAATTTCGGTCTCTGGAAGCTGGATACCTCTTCGGGTAAGAGCAGTGAGATCAAGGTCAACATCCGGTCGGACGAAAAAGAGAACGCTGTCGAACTGCGCACTGTGCGCAACGAGGCCGACAGCTTCCATCTTTCGCCCTCCAACAAGCGCGCGGCAGTCGCTGTTCACGGCGAGATCTTCACCATCGCGACGGAAAAGGGCGAATCGCAGCGTGTCACGGAAACGTTCTGGCGCGAGCAGGATCCACGTTGGTCGCCGAATGGAAAGTGGATCGCGTTCATCTCCGACCGCACCGGTCGCGAGGAGGTCTGGATCTCCGACGAACTCGGCAAGACTCCGAAAAAGCTCAGTGATGCGGATTGCGATAAGACCGCCATCGTTTGGGCTCCCGACTCGCAGTCGCTCTTGTGGGCGGGTTCCGATCACAAACTGCGCCGGACGCTGATCGACGGCGGCAAGACCGATATCGTGGCGTCGAGCGATGTTGGCAACATCACGACGCCGCAGTTCTCGCCCGACGGGAAATGGATCTCGTATTCTAAGCCGGATAGCCTGACCCGCCCGCATGTCTACATCAATCAACTCGAGACCGGCGCGGAAAGGATGATCGGCGCCGATGAGTTCCTTCAGTCCACCGGCGCTAAGTGGACGCCCGATGGGAAGAAACTGCTTCTCCTCGGCGGAGCGGGCATGCCGTCGATGGCTTCGTTGAATCGCCCCGCGAATCAGCTTTACAGCGTCGCGCTGAATCGCATCGATAAAGGTCCGGATGAGGGCGTCGATACCGAAGCGGAAGCGGAAGCCGCTCTCGAAGCCGCGGGCGGCGGACGCGGCGCGGGTGGTCGTGGAGCCGCGCCAAAGGTCGAAGTCCATGTCGAGTGGGATGGAATCGATCGGCGCATTAAGCGACTGACGAACCTCGCCGGCTCGGTAACCACCGTTTCGCCATCACCCGATAGCCGCACCTATGCGTTCTGGGCGGCAGGCGGCGCGACGGGCGGAACACCGGAACAAGGCGCTGCTGGTCCCGGTCTTTATATCGTTGGCGATGACGGTTCGCGTCTGACGCGCCTCTCCACAACGATTGCGGGCGCAGATGGAACGGCCGCGCCTCCGGGACGTGGAGGCGGTGGCGGATTCGGCGGCGGCAACGAGCCGCAGTGGTCGCGCGACAGCCGATCTCTTTACTATCTGCAGGGACGCGGCATCTATTCAATCGCCGTTCCGGCAGCGCCAGCCGCCGACGCCGTGGCTTCAACCGCAACAGGTGGCGGACGCGGAGGACGGGGCGGCGCGGCGATGGCGGTCGCAACTGGCGCAGCTCCAGCGGCCCCGCCCCGGCGCATCAACTTCACGGTGCACATGGAAGTCGACACTGCGGCTCAGCGGCAGCAGGTCTTCGAAGAAGCCTGGCGCGTGATGAAGAACCGCTTCTATGACGCCAAAATGCACGGCGTCAACTGGACGATGGCGAAGGACAAATATGAGTCCCTTCTGCCGCATGTCGCCGACACCGAAGAACTCCACGACGTAATCATGGAGATGATCGGCGAGATCAACGCGTCACACACCGGGATCTCCGGAGGCGAGCCCACCGATCCGGCTCATGAAGCCGCCCAGACGCGCTATCCCGGCTTCGACCTCTCGCCTGATCCGTCCGGCTATTACAAGGTTTCCTGGATCTACCGGAAGGGTCCCGCCGACCACGACTACGTGAGAGTCTCAACCGGCGACTTCATCCTCGCGGTCAACGGGAAGGAGTTAAAAACCAGCGACAACTACTGGCGTCTGTTCAACATCCTGCCCGGCAGCCGATTCGACCTGATCGTGAACTCGACGCCGAAGTTCGACGGCGCGTGGAATGTCTCAATCGAGCCCCTTACTCAAACCGCTCAGGGCGATCTCGATTACGAGCGTTGGGTCGATGCGCGCAGAGCCACCGTGCAGAGCCTTTCGAAGGGCCAGATCGGCTACCTGCACATCCGCGCCATGGATGCCCCGTCACTCGCACGCTTCGAACGCGACCTGGTCGCGAACCTCGACAAGAAGGCCCTCATCATCGACGAACGCTTCAACGGCGGAGGCGGCATCGATCAGGAGTTGCTCGCGATTCTCAATCAGCGGAAGAAATACGAGTCGTATCAGGGCCGCGATTCTGTCGTAATCAGTCGGCCGTCAGCCGCGTTCTTCGGGCCGATGGCTGTTCTGCAAAACGAACGCTCGGCCAGTGACGCCGAGATGTTCCCCGAAGGCTTCCGCGAACTCGGGCTCGGGAAGGTAATCGGTGTGACGACAATGGGCGCGGTCATCGGCACCGGTTCTTACACGCTGCTTGATGGTTCGGCGCTTCGCACGCCCAGTTTCGGCGTTTTCGGCGCGAAGGGCCAGGATCTCGAAAGCTACGGTGTGCCGCCGGACGTCTGGGTTGACAACGGGCCGGCGGACTTCCTCGCCGGGCACGATCGACAGGTGGAGAAGGCGGTCGAAGTCCTCAGCGCCGAAATCAAATAGCGGCGGCGGCTTCGGCCATACGCCAGTCACGCGTGATCAGGTCGAGGCCGCCGTAGAACCGGTCGCGTTCGACCTGAAACGCAAGATCCACCGTGGGCGCGCCGGCGAGTTCCGCGGCTCGCTCCGCCATGCCCCATGCTTTGAGCAGCATGTTGCGGCCGCCCTGACGAATCGCGATCCGCAGATGCCGCTCATTCCACACCTGCGGCGGACCCGCAAGCTTCGCGCTACGCAGCGCGAACAGAGGCGCTCGATTGTCCATGCCGAACGGCGCGATCGCTTCGAGGGCGTTCCACAGGTCTTCATTGACGTCGGGAAGATCGAGCAGCGCATCCACTTCAACCGTGGGCCGCAGATCATCCGGCGTCAGCCGCGCCGCGGCATACCCGCGCAATTGTTCGCGTAGTTCTTCAAGCCGTTCAGCGGGCAGCGAAAGACCGGCCGCGTGCGCGTGCCCGCCGAATCGCGTGAACAGATCTTTCATGGATTCCAGCGCTTCGAGCAGATGGAAATTTTCGATGCTGCGGCCCGAACCCTGCGCGACTCCGTCTTCGACGCCCAGCACGATCGCCGGACGGTGGTAGCGCTGCAGCACGCGGCTCGCGACGATTCCCACCACGCCGCGATGCCAGCCCTCGCCCCAGAAAACCAGCGCCGCGTCATGATCGGTTACTGGTGTTTCGAGACAGCGTTCGAGGATTTCATCGACGATGGCGCGCTCGGCTGACTGGCGCTCCTGATTCAAGGCGAAAAGCTCGGTCGCAATGGCGCGCGCCTCCTCGGCATCGGGCGTAAGAAATAACCGCACGGCTTGACCCGCGCTGTCCATGCGGCCCGAGGCGTTGATGGCGGGCGCAATGCGAAACCCGATTTCGGTGGCGTTGGGAATCTTTCCCTTGAAACCCGATGCTTCCAGGAGAGCCCGCAGGCCCGGATTTCGCACATCGCACAGCCCGTTCAATCCGTGCTTCACGATCACACGGTTCTCGCCGGTGAGCGGCACGATATCGGCAACGGTCGCGATGGCGACGAGCTTCAGAAACGATTCGAGCGAACGTCCCAGGCGAGTCCCATCCCAGCCGGCGCGGGACAGCAGGGCATGGCAGAGTTTGAAAGCGACTCCGGCGCCGCAGAGGTTCTTGTTCGGGTAATCGCAATCGGCGCGATTTGGATTGATCACCGCAAGCGCGGGTGGAAGTTCGGTCTCGGGCAGGTGATGGTCAGTCACGATCACATCCACACCGAGTTCGTTGGCGCGCCGGATCGCGGCTTCCGCGCGGATCCCATTGTCTACACTCACGATCAGCCGCACCCCGCGCTTCGCTGCTTCCTCCACGGCGCCGGGCTGCATCCCGTAGCCATCCTGCAAGCGATGAGGGATGTACCAGTTCGGGTCCCCGCCCGTCATTTCGATGGCCTTCTTCAGGATGACGGTGGATGTGACGCCGTCTACGTCGTAATCGCCGTGAATCTCGATCGATTCGCGATTCGCTATTGCGGCGCGGATTCGCTCCACCGCGCGATCCATGTCGCGCAATAGAAACGGATCATGCAGGTCTTCGAGCCGGGGACTCAGAAAATGCGCTGCAACGTCGGCATCGCGATAACCGCGATTCCAGATCACGCGCGCTGCAGCCGGGTGAATGCGCAGATCACGCGCAAGCGCCGCGGCGTCGGCGTCGTGAGCGTTGTCGGGAAAGATCCAGCGGCTAATTATTGGAATAGAAGCCGCCGATGCCATCAGGTCCACTGCTATCGGCGCTGTCTACGTCCGGCAGCAGCGCGGTCAGCTCGTCGTAGGCGTCGAGAAACTCTTCGTACCAGTCAGGGCGCGCTTCGTAAACGTAAAAATGCGAATTGTAGTCGAAGGCAAGCTCGAGCACGCAGATCGTGCCGAGATGTTTCCGCGCGCGGCGAATGCGATTCTCGAATTCGCCCTTTTCATCACGTTCAAGCTCGGCTTCCTCGAGAGCTTCGTTCGCCTCGTCCAGTTCCTCCTGATCGAATTCCCTCGAGGCGAACAGGATCAGCTTCTGGCCCGCTTTTTGGGCAGTGTCGAGGAACATCCGGTAGTCCGGGAAGCGTTCCGTATCCCACGAGACTACCGGTAAAGCTTCGAGCCCACCGGGATAACTGCGGAAGATCGCGAACTCCGAGACCGCGAGATAGTCAACAATTTCACTCTTCAGGGTTTCTAAATTGAGGTCCACGCGCCCCGCTTCGGCAACCAGAATAGCACCGGCGTAGTAGCTGTGATAGGCTCCGTCCATGAGGCCTTGGCTCGCCCTTTTCGCTGTTCTGGGAGTAGCGGCGGGGGCTGAAGAAATCGCTCCGCTCGGAACTTACAAGCCCGTCGAGAGGAATTACTGGGCGTTCCAGCCGAGGAAAGCCGTTGTGCCTCCAACGTTTACGGCTCCGGCGGACAAAGCATGGGCCAAAACGCCGGTTGACGCCTTCATTCTCGCAGGACTGAAGAAAGCCTGGCTGAAGCCTGCGCCTCAGGCGGATAAGACGACGCTGATTCGGCGCGCTACATATGATCTGACCGGATTGCCTCCCACTCCTCAGGAGATTGACGCGTTTATCGCCGACAAATCCCCGAAAGCCTGGGAGCATCTCGTGGACCGGCTTTTGGCTTCGCAGCGATACGGCGAACAGTGGGGACGCCACTGGCTGGATGTAGTTCGCTTCGCGGAATCCGACGGATATGAATACGATACCCACCGCCCGGATGCCTACCGTTTCCGCGACTATGTCGTGAAGAGCTTCAATGACGACAAACCTTATAACCAGTTCGTGAAGGAACAACTTGCGGGCGACGAGATGAATCCGGATGACGAAACCGATCTCGTCGCAAGCGGCTTCAACCGGTTGGGACCGCTGCGCAAGAACGCGGGCAATCAGAACGTGGCGAGTTCGCGGAACGAAGTGCTCACCGAGATGACGAATATCGTGGGGGCGGCGTTCCTCGGCGTGACTGTGGGATGCGCCCGTTGCCACGATCATAAGTTCGACCCGTTCCGTCAGTCCGATTACTACCGGATGGAGGGTTTCTTC
>Ga0126381_100000736_pt1 | contig 35905 bp, 24 predicted proteins | sample PanSoiMetPlot_28_FD_96465 | JGI IMG/M metagenome (GOLD analysis project Ga0126381, IMG submission 96465) | Tropical forest soil microbial communities from Panama - MetaG Plot_28 | ecosystem: Environmental > Terrestrial > Soil > Tropical forest > Bulk soil | place: Panama | collected 2016-02-17 | reverse complement strand
CCAAATGACCGCGACGCTTTCGCTGAAGGCTCGACCGAAAACCAGGGGGACGAACACCGGGCTCAACGCGGCCATCAACACACCCGAAGCAAGGGCGATGAGCACCACCTGCCGTGTAATCAGGCAGGTGAACTCGGTTCGATTCTCCATGGTTCGTGCGGTTCGCGGCACCAGCGCCACCGCTGCGGCGTTTGGGATCTGCCACAGCGCTTCGGAAACCACTACTCCGACAGCGTACAGTCCCACCTGCGCGGGATTCAGAAACGCGTTGACGATGAAAACATCCAGGCGATAGTTGAAGAAGGTGGCCAGATTTCCGAGCTGGCCGCGCACACCAAGGCTCAATGCGGATAACAGTTCTCTGTGGGCTGCCGAAATATGGAAAAGGCCCCGTAGAACCGGTCTCAGGACGGTGGCTGCAGCAACTGCGCCCACGATTAATCCCACCAGGTTTCCGAGCACCGCCATCTCCGAGTTGCGCCGTACAAAAAGGAGGAGCCCAGCGATCGCCGCTAACCCGACGAATTGCTCTATCAGCGAAACGACCGCCCGCGCGCGGAACCGCTCTTGGCCTGCCAACAAGGCGCACAGATGGCCAAAACCGATCATTGCCGGAATGGTGATCAAAACCAGGAAGAACAGGATTGGCGTGATTCCCTTGAAAAAAAACTCTTTCCATCGCCAATAGGCGAACATCCAAAGACCCATTGCACCGCTGCATCCTAAGATTGCGGCCGCAAAGGCCGCCGAAAGCCAATCCGAAGTCCTTTTCTGGGCGTCGGCCGCCCAAACCGTGATCGGAATCTCGCCGCCGAGTCCTCCGACCAGCACGCCGAGTGTGACCGCCATCAAAGCAACGCTAATTTGGCCGCGCCCTTCTGGGCCAAGGAGGCGGTCATAGCAAACCTCGACTAACAACGCCAATCCGGCGCAGGCAATCTGGCCCGTCAAAACGGTGGCCAGATTTTCCAAAAACCGGGGTCGCGCGCGAACGGTCTCGTTATTGAGGTTAAGTCCCTGGAACGCAAGAGGGTTGGCAGGCGAATCCAGAGAGTTATTGCTGGTGAGCTCACGCATGAGATGCCGCCGCAGCGATTTGCCAGTGAGTGTTCCTAAGAATTGTTACGACAATACGAACAGAACTTCACAATTCGCAGAGTGGCAATGGTTTCCGGTGCGGTGCCCATGCCATTTCTTGTGGAATTTTAAGTTTTCATGCCGCTTTCATCCGCGAATAACAACTTCCCGGTACTTATGCGTACGCATAGTGGCTGCGGGCAAACTTCCGGCAGCAAAGGTCAAAGTCCCGGCTTAAATCCTTCGTTTTAGGAGTCGAAAGTCCCGCTGTGCGTGTGTCGAGGCTGGGGGCCAGTTGTCGCTGGAGGTCGAGCACGGTTCTAGCGGCAGAGATCGGAAGAAAGCTTTAAAGGCGTTGGGTTACCGCATCCGTTGCTGGGAGTCAGAGGGCGAAGCTTTATGCAAAGTGATTCTGTGAATGCCGGGCGGGAAAAGCAATTCGGATCTGTTTTGTGGTTTGCGGCTTATACCAAGCATCAACACGAAAAGCGTGCCGCGGATCTCCTCGCAAAAAAGGGAATGGAGACTTTCCTACCCACCTACCGGGATGTTCGTCGGTGGAATGACCGGATGAAGACCCTCATTCTCCCGCTATTTCCTTGTTACCTGTTTGTACGCACCGTTGTTGATCAAAAGCTCGATATTTTGAAGACTCCGGGGATTTTTCACATCGTCGAAAGCGATGGAAAGGCTTGTGTGGTCCCGGACGAGGAAATCGCTGCGCTGCGAAGGCTCGTGCTGAACGAATCGATCCGGCCTCACGCTTTCCTGAACTCCGGAGACCACGTGCGCATCGTCAGTGGAGCCCTTGCCGGAATCGAAGGAATTCTCGTCCGCCTCAAGAACCACCACCGCGTCGTGGTTTCGATCGAATTGCTACGAAAGTCTCTCGCGGTGGAAATGGATCTCGGGGCGTTGGAACCGCTTCCCGCACGGCATTCGGCGTTCTCTTCTCTTTCAATGGGCGAATGCCGGCGTATTGCCTGAGTAGGAAGCTCAATGCCGGGCTGCAGCTGCCCGGCTAAGAACATGCAAGCCGATGGAAACTTACAATCAAACGGAAGCTCTTAGACAGCGGCATCCTCGTGATTCGTGGACGGTGGTGTCTCCGTCGCCCGACACGGACCGCTTCTTCACCTGGGAGCAGGCGTTGCGCGTGCTGCGAAAGAATCGAAACTTCGCCCTGGCGGTCGTCGGCGTGCTCAGCCTTGCTACTATCGTCGGCGCGTTTTTGATGAAGGATGACTATCAGCCTGTGGCCCGACTGGAAGTAGAGCCGGTATCCAGTGGCATTCGGACTCTGCACGAGATTGACGACTTCGATTCCACGGCCAACCCCGACTACCTGGAGACGCAATCGCAAATTTTGCAGAGTGACGCGCTGGCGGTCAGTGTCATCCGTACCTTGAAACTGGTGGATAATTCCGAGTTCGTAAGCGAGAAGGATCGGGCCAGGTGGCAAGATTCGAGAGAGGGTGCTGCAGCGGTTCCAAGTTCCAATAACGAACGGTTCCTGCAGGATCAACTCGTTCTCGCCAATCGCACGCCTCTGGAATCGGTCGCCTTGCAGGCCTTTCACAAGCGGCTTTCCATCAATCCGATTCGCAACAGCCGCCTGATCGAAGTGAGCTTTACGGCGCAAGACGCGGAAGTGGCCCGTCGGGTCACCAACGCCCTCGTCGCTCACTACATCGATCAAAGCTATCGCACGCGCTATGCCACAACCATGGAAGTTTCCGAATGGCTCTCGAAACAGCTCAACGATCTACGCGAGAAGGTAAGAGAGTCCAACCAGGGAGTCACCGACTACCAGAAAAAATATGGCCTCGTCGAGACCGACGATCACGACGTGCCCCTCGCGCAGTTGATGAGCGAGGTCAACCGCCAATTGAGCGACGCCCAGGCGAACCGGATTGAACTGGAGGCCTACGTCCGCATGATTGACGCGGGCCAGACGGATGCGCTGCCGGCCTTTCGGGATGATCAGGTTTATCAGGATCTGATGAGAAGCAATGTCGAGGTCCGCGCAAAGCTTGCTGAAGCCCGGGCCGTCTACGGCGACAACAACTCCAACGTTCGAAAGCTCGAAAGCGAGTCAAGTGAAATATCCGAGCAACTGGACAAACAAAGGAAGGCCCTCGTTTCCAGGCTGCGGGCTTCCTATTCTGCCAGTATGTCGCGAGAGGTCCTGATGCAGGAGTCGCGCGAAAAAGTGAAAAAAGAGATGGGTGATGCGGGCTCGCACATGGTCGCCTACCGTCTCCTAAAAAACGAGGCCATCGCCAATGCGCAGCTCTACAATACGTTGCAAGGCCGCCTCAACGAAGCGGGGATCTATGCCGGTTTGAAGTCTGGCAACATTCGCGTCGTGGATTTGGCGGCCAAATTACCGAAGCCCAGTGGACCGAATCGTCAGGCGATCGTTGGAAGTGGCATCGCACTCAGCCTGATGATTGGCTTGCTCCTGGCTTTTGTGAGGGAAAGTCTCGATAATAAGGTGCGAACTCCGGACGACATTCGCAGTTACACCGGATTGGCGTCGCTCGCCATGGTTCCATCGTTTGGTCGCGAAACCGGCAAAGCACTCCGGCACGGGCTCGACGCTGGGCTACTTTCCAAGGGGAAGAGCAGTTTCGACAACCGCCCAAGGGTCTATTTGGGAGACGCGGCCGGTCCCGGTGCGGAAGCCATTCGAGACTTGCGAACCGCCCTGATGTTCTCCCGCGCCGGTGGGCCTCCGCGCACCATTCTTGTAACCTCTCCTTCCTCCGGCGAAGGCAAGACCACCGTTTCCATGAACCTCGCCGCCACCCTTTCGCTGAGGAGCAAGACCTGTCTTCTGGAATGCGACCTCCGCTCCCCGCAGATTTCCCAAGCGTTTGGGCTGCTCGGAAATCTGGGCCTGAGCCATGTTCTGATTGGCGCCATCCCCAAGGAGAAGGCCCTGGTGAGGATTCCCGAATTGCCGGGACTCTCGGTGATGGCCGCTGGTGCGGGTGTGCCAAATCCCGGTGACCTAATTGCGTCCGATCAGATGCGGCAAGTCTGCAACACATTGAGGAATGAGTTTGACTATTTGGTTATCGATGCCCCACCCGTAATTCCGTTTTCCGATGCGCGCTTTATTGCTTCCGAAGTGGAGTCCGTCATTCTTGTGGCGCGCTACGAATTCACCACACACCGGGCCATCGAACGCGCCGCGCAACTTCTTCAGGAAGTGCAGGCTCCCCTTGTCGGCTTTGTGCTGAATGACATTGACCTGGATTCGCCCGACTATCACTATTTCAACTACGGCTACAGCAACTCCGTGAAGGGATATCTGCGCTATACCAGCAAGGCAAACACCGAGATCACGATTTCCGAGATACCTCCTGAACCTTCCAAGCATAGGAGCGCGGGCGCCTAAGCCGCGTAAAGGACACTCTCGTGGAATCAAAATTCATGCAAACCTCTACCAGACAATTTCTGCGCAACTTCCTTCTAGCCGCTTCCCTCGTGGTAGTTTGTGGCGCAATGGCGCACCCTCAAGATCCTGTCCCGGCAAAAGCGCCAGAAAACTCCCAGCCGGGTGCTAGACCTGGTGATGACTACGCGGTCGGACCGGGCGACGTGCTCTCGGTAAACGTGATCGATGCGCCGGAATTTGGCGGAAAATTCCGGGTAAGCGACACGGGAATGATCAACATTCCCGGTGTGCCGGGCCCGGTTCACGCGGAAGGGCAAACCTCTATCGAACTGTCTCGCAGCATCCAGCAGGCGCTGGTGGATGCAAAACAACTCCGGAATCCGAAAGTCACTGTGTTTGTCGAGGAATACCGCGGGCGTACCATCACCGTCCTCGGCGCAGTCTCAAAGCCGTCGGTGTACCCACTGCAAAAGCACATGCGCGTGATCGAAGCTCTCTCCATGGCTGGAGGGGTGCTGCCCGGAGCTGGAGATACGGTAACTCTCGTCCGAGGGCCGGCAAGCGCCGAAGCGACCGGCACGCCGGAAGGTTCTGTGCAGATTATTCCTGCTGGGCGCTTGCTCAAGGGCGAGGATCTCACCGCAAACGTGGAGGTCCGCAATGGCGACGTTTTAAACGTTTCTGCGGCGCAAGTGGTCTACGTGGTCGGCGCGGTAGTAAAACCCGGCGGCTACGTAATGGCGGATCCTTCCACGGGCGTTTCTGTTGTTCAGGCCATCGCGCTGGCCCAGGGGTTCACGCCGATTGCCTCAACCAAACATGCCATCATCGTTCGTCAATCCACGAGCGATAACGCTCGAAAGCAAATCCCTGTGGATCTCGGCCAGATGCAGCGAGGAAAGCTTACCGACGTGGTGCTTGCGCCTAACGACATTTTGTTCGTTCCACAAAGCGGTACGAAAATCACACTTCAGTACCTGAGTGAAGCGGCGATGGCCGCGGTGACAGGCATCGCGTACTACGGCCTCGGTTACCGGGTGGCGACCCATCCTTAAGCGTCGCAACCAAGTTGTGTCACGCAACTGCCACAAAAAATGAATCGTTTTGCAGTTAGCCGTTCACTTGAGAGTCGCAATACCCCGGTAATGTCGGAAACATTTGGCAAGTCAAACAAAAGGCATGTCTTGTTGGGAGGGTGTGACCGTGCAGCTTGAGCCGCGCTTCCTTGGTGTCGTCGGTTGTGGCTATTGGGGAAAGAATCTGGTTCGCAATTTCCATGAACTCGGTGTGCTCGGAGCCATTTGCGACACCGAGAGCAATCGACTCGAAGCGTTTCGCGCCACTTATGGCGTTCAAGCCACTACCGACTTCGAGGAGATGTTGGCTATGCCCGGCATAAGGGCAGTGGCAATCGCTGCGCCCGCCATACAACACTATACGCTGGCGAAACGGGCCATTCTCGCCGGCAAAGACGTTTTTGTCGAAAAGCCGCTGGCTCTGCGAGTCGACGAAGGCGAAGAACTCGTAGACTTGGCCAAGAATCACTACCGCATCCTAATGGTCGGCCATCTCCTACACTACCACCCGGCGGTTGCGGAACTTCGAAGACTCATACGCGTGGGTGAACTCGGCAAAGTCGAATATATCAGCTCATCCCGGCTTAATCTTGGGAAGCTCAGGACGGAGGAAGACATACTTTGGAGTTTTGCTCCTCACGACATTTCGGCGATCCTGCATCTGCTCAACGAAACGCCATCGCGGGTCGCGGCCCAGGGCGCCAGCTATCTCAATCACGCGATTTCCGACGTGACTCTTTCAGTTCTGAGTTTTTCTAGCGGAGTGAAGGCCCACATCTTTGTCAGCTGGTTACATCCCTTCAAAGAGCAAAAGCTGATTGTCGTAGGTGACCGCACGATGGCGGTCTTCGATGACATGGAAACGGAAAGAAAGCTGGTGCTTTATCCACATCGAATAGACTGGGTGGATCGCCTGCCGGTTGCGCGGCGCGCGGAGGGAGAGGTGGTTCCCCTGCCTAAGGAAGAGCCGCTTCGCAATGAGTGCCAACACTTCGTCGAATGCGTCCAAGAGAGAAAGCCGCCCAAGACCGACGGTGAAAACGGTCTCAACGTTCTCAGAATCCTCCAGGCTTGCGGCCAATCCATACGGGAAAACGGGCAGCCCCAGTCCGTGACCCGCAGAGAGCCCAATTATTTTGTTCATCCGTCCGCCGTCGTTGACGAACCCTGCCAGATAGGCGAGGGAACAAAGATTTGGCATTTTTCCCATGTAATGCCGAACTCGCAAATCGGCCGCAAATGCAATCTTGGGCAAAACGTTCACGTGGCCTCCGGCGTGCGGATTGGCGATAACGTTAAGATTCAGAACAACGTGTCTCTCTATGCTGGCGTTGAGGTGGAAGATGACGTTTTTTGCGGCCCATCCATGGTCTTCACAAACGTGACTACACCCAGAAGCCACGTCAACCGGAAGTCAGAATACAGGCGCACGATGGTGAAACAGGGTGCGACTTTGGGCGCTAATTGTACGATTGTCTGCGGGACCACAATCGGGCGCTACGCCTTTATTGGAGCGGGTGCGGTAGTGACCAAAGACGTCACCGACCACGCCTTGATGCTTGGAGTTCCAGCGCGGCAAGCGGGTTGGGTTTGCAAGTGTGGCCTCACCTTGAACATTTCTGTTGCATCGCCTCTGGCGTTGTGCGCTTCCTGTGGAGATGCGTATTCGCTGGATGGTGCGAGTCTGACCCAGGTCCAGGCTCCCGTCGCCCTACCCAAGCCGCTTCATGCCTTCTCAGCAGCTGGCCAGGATTGAAGTTTCGTCTATGTCACCAGATAGAGTCCCAGTGTCTGGACCTCCGCGTGAGCGCCCTTATCATGTGGTCATTCACGGGTTGCCACATTTTTGCCAGAAACTGGCGGCGTTGCTTTCCAACGACCAGTGGAACATCCGGTTCCACGCGCACGAAGGACTTCTGGATCTGTTGGCGCTCGTTCGCGATCTGCGACGATGCGATCTGGTCTACACATGGGGCGGCCGCATCGATCTGGGACAATTTCTCTGGGGTGCGCGGTTGCTTGGACCAAGCAAGCTTGTGATGCTGTGGTCCGGCAGCGACGCTCTCTGGGCCAAGAAGGATGCGGCCGCGGGAAAACTGCATCCTTGGATTGCGGCAAAGACACACTGGGCCGTGTCTCCCTGGATTGCTGAGGAAGTTCGATCGGTTGGGCTAGACTGCGAGCATGTGCAGGTGTCGTTCGTACCCTTGGTGAAGGATATTCTTCCCATGCCCACCAAGTTTTCCGTGTTGTCCTATGTTCCGAGCGGCGACAAAGCCGATCTCTATGGCTGGGATCAGATCGTAGAGGTAGCGAAAGCGCTTCCTTCTGTAAATTTCAAAGTGGTTGGTTTGCGGGAACCCGGAAGGCTCTTCGCGCCTCAAAACGTCAAGATCGAAGGGTGGACGGATAATCTCGCGATCCATATCCGTGAGGCTTCGGTTATCTTTCGCCCGGTGCAGCACGACGGTCTTTCGTTCATGGTACTCGAGTCGATGGCACAAGGCCGCTATGTATTGTACAGCTACCCATTGCCTGGTACCACGCAAGCCAGAGATGCCGGAGAAGCAATCCAGGAATTGCAACGATTGGGCAAGCTGAGTGAAGCACAGAGCCTCGGATGCAACACCGATGGGGTGCGAATCGTCGAACAAGAATACAGTGAGCCACGCGTGCGCCAGAATCTGCTTGCGCGTTGGGAACAGATTCTTTTGGGCTCCCCTGCGGCGGACGGCGGCAGAATCGTACGCGAGCAGGAGAACAAGGCGGTACAGCCCATTTCATCCTGAGCGGCCTCTTCGAAATGTTCACCTATTCTGAGCCCCCGGTGCGACGCGTTCTCGTCCATGGTTTGCCGTATGTCGGCCGTATGTTTGCTGAACTCATGGACGGAGATGGCTGGGAATTCCGCTACTACCCGGATCAGGGGCTTCACAACCTTGCTTCCATGGCGCGCGATTTGCGCGAGTGCGACCTGGTTTATCAGATTGGTGGACGCGTAACGCTGGGGAGATTTCTTCACGCCGCGAAACTCATGAAGAAACAGAAATTGATCATGCACTGGGCCGGCAGCGACGTCTTTGGGCAACGCGAGATCCTTGAACGCCGCAAAGCGAATCCGTGGCTGATGCGCAACGTCCACCATTGGGCTGTTTCCCAGTGGCTCGCGCAAGAGGTGGGCCAACTTGGGCTTGCCTGCGAATGGGTGCCGCTGCCGCCCGGCAATGTCCCGGACGAGCCGTTGCCTCTGCCGAACGAATTTTCGGTTCTTGTCTACATGCCGGATACGCGAAGAAGCGACCTGTACGGGCTGGACCGCATTCTGCAAGTTGCCCGTCAGCTTCCGCACATCCGGTTTGAGCTGGTTGGGCTGCTCTACGGCAAAATAGAAGATGTGCCCCCGAACTTGCAGATTCATGGCCGGATTGCCGACCTTGCGCACTTCTACAAAAGAGCTTCTGTAGTTTGGCGGCCGACGCGTCACGACGGTCTTTCCTTCATGGTGTTAGAAGGGCTGGGCTACGGGAGACACGTTTTGTGGAGCTATGCGTTTCCAGGTTGCCTCCAAGTAACCGATGCAACTGCCGCGCGAGACTCCATAGCGCGCCTTTATGCCAAGCACAAAGACGGCCGCTTGGATATTAACCGGGAGGGCGTCCAGGTAATTGCGGAGCGCGGTTTCCTTCCGAAACAGGTAAAGCAGAAAACGTTGGCCCGCCTGGAGCGGGTTCTCAATCAATGAAATCGGGCCGATGGTTTCGGGCGGCACTTTTTGCTGGTTGCTCCCTGCTGGTTCTTGCGGAACTGAACTGCTCGGGGAATCCCGCGGCATTGTTGCAAAGCCAGGTCCAGCGGCCGCTCGGCGACCACTATCTGATGCTCATCAACACCGCGGTCGCTTCTCTCATGACCCCCGAAAAATTCGCTCAGTTTGAGAAGTCTCCGTATGACGGCATAGCAGTGGCCTTTTTGCATGCATACGATGTCGCCCCCGTGCCTTCAGTGGCAGAGATGGATGCACGAATCAAAGAATGGAAAAAGGTGACGAAGAAGCATGTCTGGCCGTGGGTCTATTTCAATCGCATGCTTGCCGTGGATCCAGCCGATAAAAATCCCTATAGCCGCGATCCCTACTTCCGGAAATTCTCCGGAGCGGATTTGGAAGGAAAATCGGGTGCTCGGAAAGATTTTTTGCAGAACTGGCAGAACGCATTGACGACAGCAAAGGACACGCAAGCACCGGGGATCGTCTTTGATCCCGAATTTTACAATTATCAGAGCGCGTACGACCTGACGCTGCTGGCGCAACAAACGAATGCCAAGCCGGAACAAACCATCGTCATGCTCCAGCAGCTCGGCGCACGCATGGCTGACATCGCTGCGGAACAATATCCTGGCGCGGTCCTCTGGTTCATGTTCACGGGGCTCGGACATCCTGAATACAAGGTCGTAGGGGGCCATCCCTACTACCCGTCACCTGCTTACCTCGTTTTCGGTGTCCTTGAAGAGATCCAGGAACGCCACCTGCCGCTTACGTTGATCAGTGGCGGCGAAGGGAGTCTCGGCTATTGCCACGAGACACTCGAACAGTTCCAGGACTCCATGCGAAGACGCCAAGCGAAATTTGCTCCGCACCTCCAGAAATACAAGGGGATTCTGGAACTCGGCGGAACTCTGACGCTCTGGAGCGACCGCTCGCAAAAGCAGGGTTGGGTGAAGGATGGCGCTTGCGGAACCTCCACCGCCGCCACGGTGGAAGATCTGCAGCCATATCTCGAACTTCTGCTGAAGTCGTTCCGTTGCAACTGGATTTATGGCTCGGGTGATGGAGGTTATCAGGCATTTGCGCCGATGGTCGCCACACGCTTTGACAATGTAATTAGCAGAGCGAAAACTAAGGCTTACGCTTCGCCGTCACACTGAGCCGTTCGCGGGCAACATTCGTTAATCCACTTGTCATGAGTACGATCCTGGTTCAGCCAGTATCCCAAACGGGGGTTGAGGATTCGTCGCGTTCCGCTACCCTGTACGCACTTCAGCAATTATCACAGCGAGCGGGGGTGCCGCAGTCAGAATTCATCCGGTGGCGCATGGCCTTTGACCATCCGGACTATTTGTATGTGTATGTGGAAACTGGTTCAGAGCGGTACGTACGCTTTCCCCGGATTCCGCGGGACTTTCACCGAAGCTCGCGGCTCGCAAACCCTCAGACGGTCACTGCCTCCTGGATGGATCCCTCCAGCAATCGTTTTTCCGGTGTGGCAGACTTCAAAATCCCTTTCTCTCTGGCCGGTGCGCGAGACTTCGGTCCGTTATTCAGGCCGGAAAGCGCGGATTCCATCGTATGCCGCGCAGATTTATTGACTTCCGCCGTCCTGACGCTTTCCCGATATGAAGAGACGCTCGCTGTTCCACGGGATGAACACGGAAGATTTGCCGCCACATCCAGCATCGCCTGGCGCGACGGCTTTCTTGACCGGCCGATCGTGGATGAGTGGGGACTCGCGTTTGCCGAAGCCATCCGGTTTCTTCTTCCGGCCTGGCGGCCCAAAGAACCCGTCTTCCGCGTGAAAATTGGCCACGACGTAGATGAGTTGGGTCGCCCGTTCAAGCCGCATGCTACGTTGGCCCACATGGTACGGCGGCATTCGCCAGCAGCCGCACTCCGGGACTTGAAAGCGCTTTTCGCCGGCAGCCAAACCACCTATCAGTTGCTCTTGCATGAAGTAGTTGCGCTGACACAAGCGCGTGGACTCGATTCTGCTGTCTACTGGAAATGCTGCGGCTCGGGGCCCCACGACACTGGTTACAATCCGCGTCACCGGCAAATCCAGAATATCATTTCCGCCTTCCGCGATTCCGGAGTCGAGCTGGGCATCCATCCCAGCTATCAGTCCTTCGACTCACACACCGCCTTTCAAAACGAGGTCTCTGCTCTCAAAGAAATCCTCCAACAAGATTCCGTCGGCGGCCGCCAGGACTTCTTGCGTTGGAAACCGGAAACCTGGAAGGCTTGGGAAGCGGAGGGTATCGCCTACGACGCCTCAGTGGGATTTGCGGATCACATCGGCTTTCGCGCCGGCACTTGCCATCCCTACCGGCCTTGGCTGCTCGCCCAGCACAGGGAAGCCAACCTCCTGGAAATCCCGCTTATCGCAATGGATTCCACGCTCCTCGGCTACATGCAACTGGGCAAAGACGACGCTTTGAAGAAGACACGTCAATGCATCGCCCGCTGCCGCGCCGTCGGCGGCGTATTCACCCTCGTTTGGCACAACACGAGAATCCTAAATCCAGAGCACAAGGCGCTCTACCAGACATTGCTCGACGACCTCAGCGGGAGTCCTTCTTATGACTGGCGTTCGGCGTACCATGAAATCCACTGACAATTCGTGCAGAATTCCTATCCGGCGCTGGGTTAGCGTTGTGGGTGCGCGGCCACAATTTGTGAAGTTGGCTCCCGTGTGCCGCGCAATTGAGTCGCATAACCACACCGTGGGCTCGCCGCTGATCGAACACTTCATCATCAACACGGGGCAGCACTACGATCGGGAAGTCGCGGAACTGCTGTTTGTTCAGATGGGCATCCCCGAACCTCGCTACAACCTTGCCGTTGGCTCCGGATCGCACGGAACTCAACTCGCGCGCATGCTCGCCCGGATGGAACCTGTGCTTACCGCGAATCACATTGATTGGCTGATTGTTTACGGCGACACGAACTCCACCATTGCCGGCGCTTTGCTCGCCTCTCGCATGCACCTCCCTGTGGCCCACGTAGAAGCTGGCTGCCGCAGTTGGGACATGAAGATGCCCGAGGAGCAGAATCGCATAGCCTCCGATCATTTGAGCCAACTGCTGCTCGCTCCTTCGGAAACCGCTTTGCAGAATCTGCGCCGCGAAGGAATTGCAGTGGAGGATGATCCACGGAAACGGTGTGCCACTGTCGTCGGCGATGTGATGTACGACGCTTTGTTGCAGAGCCTTCAGGACGCAGAGAAAATAGCAGATGCCGTGCTGGCGGAATACGGGCTCGAAAGCGGTGGATACTACCTGCTCACGATTCATCGTGCGGAAAATACCGGAAACTCCCAAAAACTCAGCGAGATTTTGCAGGCCACTGCATCCCTCGATCTTCCTATTTTATTCCCTGTGCACCCGCGCACCCGCAGTGTCATGTCCGCCGCGGGCATTGCCGTTAAGGGGAAATTGATAGCTGTGCCACCGCTCGGATATCTGGAAATGCTTGCGGTGGAAAAGCATGCGCGCAAGATTCTCACGGATTCCGGCGGTGTTCAGAAAGAGGCGTTCTATCTTGGTGTGCCGTGCGTCACTCTGAGGGAACAGACTGAGTGGATGGAGACTGTTGCCCTGGGGGCAAACCGTATCGCGGGCACTTCTCGTGAATCCATTCGAGCCGCGGTTCTGCATCAGGATGCCAACGGGTGGAATAAGGCAACTCCTTATGGCGACGGCCGCGCCGCACAGCGAATCGTCTCCGAACTTCTGGCGAGGAGCGTTTGAAGTGACCGCCGCTCCGCAAAACGGCAACGGCAATCCGGTCCGTGTAGTACATATGACTTCTGTGCACTCTGCGTTAGACGGGCGCATTTTCCGGAAAGAGTGCCGCTCGCTGCAGCGGGCGGGATATGAAGTTACGATTGTCGGCCCCCATCGCGAGGACACAGTTGCAGACCATGTCCGCATCCGTTCCGTGAAGCAAGACCAGCGAAGGCTCGCTCGGATGACCCGCACCGTTTGGCGTGTCTACAACGAGGCCCGCAAGCAAAATGCGGACGTCTACCATTTCCATGATCCCGAACTGATTCCCATTGGATTGCTGCTGCGCGCCAAGGGCAAGCGCGTCATCTATGACATTCACGAAGACATGCCTAAGGACATCATGTCCAAGCATTACCTCCCGATGTGGAGCCGCCGAATGGTCGCATGGATGGCGGAACGAATCGAAAACACCACTTGCGGCCAATTCTCGGCGCTGGTGGCTGTGACGCCATCAATTGCTAACCGCTTCCTTCCTATGAATGAAAACACGGTCATCGTGCAAAACTATCCGTTTCTGGAAGAGTTGCTGGCGGAAAGCCGTGCGCAATTTCCTTGGGAGTCCCGCAGACATTCGATCGCCTATGTGGGGGGAATTACGGCCCAGCGGGCTATTCGCGAAATGGTTCACTCCATGGCGCTTCTCCCCGAATCGCTTCCCGCCACCCTCGAACTGGCCGGAAACGAGATACCCGAGGATGCTCGCCCGCAAGAACTTTACCGTCACACCGGGTGGAAACGCGTCAGGCATCACGGCATCTTGGATCAATTCGCTACCTTCAGATTGCTTCACAACATGCGTGGCGGATTGGTTCTTTTCCACCCGGAACCAAATCACTGCGAAGCTATGCCACAGAAGATTTTCGAATATATGGGCGCGGGGCTTCCCATCATCGGGTCGGACTTCCCGCTCTGGCGTCGCCTGTTGGGAGACACAGGTTGCGGTATTCTGGTTGATCCCAAAGATCCCGCGGCGATCGCTCGCGCCATCGAATACATCTTGACGCACCCAAAAGAGGCCGAACAAATGGGACGCCGAGGGCATGCGCTGGTGCTGGAACAATACAACTGGAGTTCGCAGGCTGAAAAGTTGCTCAACCTGTACTCGGGCCTCACTAAATGTGCGGTATAGCCGGAATCGTTTCGCTGGACGGTTTCCTCCCACAACAGCTGGTTGCCATGACGCAGCTTGTTCACTACCGCGGACCAAGCGGTTTTGGATTCGCTTTCACGGAACAGGGGCCGACGGCTGCCCTCGAAATCATTCACAACGTGGATAGGAGGCCGGTCCAGGAAAGACCCATAATCGGTCTCGGCAGCAGGCGGCTGGCGATTCTCGATATCTCCCAGCTTGGCAACCAGCCGATGCAAATTGCGGACGGCGATCTCTCTATGACGTTCAATGGAGAGATCTACAATTTCAAGGAAATTCGCTCTGAACTCGAAACGCTTGGCCACCGGTTCAAGACCCGAACCGACACGGAAGTTATCCTGCACGCCTTTCAACAGTGGGGCGAAGACTGCGTTCAACATTTCAACGGCATGTGGAGCTTCGCCATCTGGGACCGGCCGAGGCAGCAACTGTTCTGTTCCCGCGACCGCTTCGGGGTTAAGCCCTTCTACTATGCCATTCATCACGGGCGCTTCTACTTCGCGTCGGAAATCAAACAGATTCTCCTGGCCTCGGAAATGGAACGCGTCGCCAACTCCGAAGCTGTCTATAACTTCCTCGAATTCGGTTTGCTCGATTATTCCGAACAGACATTTTTTACGGGCGTTTTCCAGCTTCCGGGTGCTCACTCTCTCATTCTGAAGTTGAGCAACCCGCTCGTTCCTGAAATCTGGAGATACTGGGAGCTGGAGTCGCGAGCAGAGACGGATTCGGGAGAGGCCGCCCTTGTCGAGCAATTTCGAAGCGTCTTTGAGGACTCCGTGAAGTTGCGTCTCCGCAGCGATGTGCCCGTAGGTTTTAGTTTGAGCGGCGGAGTCGACTCTTCCGCCATCGTCTGCCAGGCAAGCAAGGTCGCGCCCGAATCGGAGTTTCAGACATTTTCCGCGTGCTTTGACGAACAGGAGCTCGACGAACGCCAGTACATCTCGGCGGTTGTCTCTGCTCTGGCGGCCAAAAGCCATTGCACGTTCCCTGGGGCAAGTTCTTTCTGGACAACCATTGAGCGAATTCTCTTTCACCAGGATGAACCGCTCGGCAGCACCGGTGTCTTTGCACAATGGAATGTCATGGAAGGAGCGCGAGAGAACTGTGTCCCGGTGATTCTGGGCGGCCAGGGATGCGACGAATCGTTCTGCGGATATCTCAAATACAGATATTTCTACCTTTGGCACATGGCGCGACGCGGTGACCCGCGATTCGTGCGAGAGTCGCTGCTCGGCCTGCGCAACAGTCCCCGCGCATTCTGGGCTTTTGCGGACGTCAGCCGTTATTTTCCGTCCAATTTTAGAAAACCATTTTCCGTCGTTGAAAAGCTTTGTCCGGAAGAGTTCCGCAAAGCTCCACGAAACTCTTCCTGGGTTCTCGGTGCCGGTGAGAGCCTCGGTGATCGCCAGAAAGCGGATTTGACACAGACCAGCTTGCCCATGCTTTTGCACGCAGAGGATCGCAACTCGATGGCCCACTCCGTCGAGTCTCGGCTGCCTTTCATGGACTATCGTCTCGTGCAACTTGGCGTCTCTTGTCCCCCATCTCTTAAAATTCGCGACGGGTGGAGCAAATGGATTGTCCGGAGCGCTCTGAAAGGTGTTCTCCCGGAAAAGATCCGCCTTCGCAAGAGCAAGCTCGGATACAACACCCCGGAGTCGCATTGGGTCCGCTATGGGCTGCAAAATGGCCGCAGCGATTTCTGGCAAGACTCGAAATTGCGCATGGAACGCTTCCTGTCTGCGAAGGTGCTTCACGAAGAAAGCCGCAAGTTTGTGAATCGCGAGCGCGGAGCAGTGGCCGCCAATTGGCTGTTCCGCGCCATGGAACTTGAATTGTGGGCAAGAGTCCACGCGGTTTCTTGATGCCGTGGATGCCTCCGCCGAAACTAAAATGACTACGCTGGATATCTCGCGATTTGCAGGCGCACAAGGCATGAACTCCATACAGGGTGAATCTTGCCTGTGGGTGCAGAAGCGCAGATTTTTCTTCGAGAGTGTCCCTGGTCACCGGCGTATCCGTTTGGCGCCCGGCGAGGCGAAGTGGCTCTTTCGGCAGGGTGCCCTGGCCATTCGCTATACATGCGATGAGAACGAAGGGGAGCCCAGTTTCGAGTATGTCTGCAGCGATGAAAACTTCAGCTTGGCAACACTGGCACCTGACGCGCGCCGAAGAGTGCGCCGTGGGCTGGAAGCCTGCGAGATAAAGCCCGTTGGTTTCGATGTTCTGGCATCGGAAGGCTGTGCGATTAATCGCAGTGTGTATAGCCGCCAGGGGCGTGTGGCCGAGTCCGTTCTAACGGATCAACGTGGCTGGACGCATTACATGACCGTGTGCTCGGAGCTTTCCGGATTGGATGCTCATGGCGCTTTTGTGGACGGGCGCTTGATCGGTTTTTCCATCACCGCCTATGTGGACAACTATTGCTATCTGTTCCACACCCATGCCTACAGCGACTACATGAAATTAGGTCCAATCTACGCGCTCACCTTTACCGTGATGCAAAAAGCTCTTGCGAGGCCAGGCATCCGGAATGTTTCTCAGGGGCTTCAGTCTTTTCTCGATTTACCCGAAGTTGAGCGCTTCAAACTTGCGATGGGCTTCCAAAAGAGGCCTCTTGGAAGGCGCGTCGAAATCAGCTCGTTGGCGCGGCCCATCTTCTCGCGGCCAGGTGCGTGGATCGTTGGCAAACTGCTGAAGAAATTGCGTCCCGGACTCTGGCAGGATTTTTCTGCCTTTGCGCATGCGCGGCAAGTGCGTCGCACCGCTTGAGCTATGTGGAATTGTCTGCCGGTTATCGTGCAGACCGGGAGCAGGGGGACAAAGTGGAAGATAGACTTACGGCCGTAGGTCAGATGCGCAGGTCTATTGTTGGATCCTGCTGCAAGATCTGCTTTGCAAAAAATCGCAGCCGCGTCCTGGTCGCCAACTCGGAAAGAGCCTTGCTCCGGTGCCGGTCTTGCGGTACCGCTTATCTGAATCCCCAGCCGGACTCTCTGCAAATCACAAGCCACCTCACGGATCATTATATTAAGGATGAGGTCCAGACGGAGCATCACTTCGGTAAGAGCAGGGAAGCCGTTCTTTCACGGGTAGCTGACAGCATTCAGCGCCGAAAGACTGCCGGTCGCATCCTCGATATAGGGTGCGCGGGCGGATATTTTCTCAGCCGTTATTTCGAACTCCCTTCGTGGGAACTCTATGGTGTCGAGCCGTCCAAATACGCGGCCGCAAAGGCCGAGCAGCGCAACATCAAAGTTTTTCAGGGGCAACTCTCCTCGGTTACTCTGCCTGGATCGTTCTTTGACGTGATCACCATTTTCGACACCTTCTCCTACTTCCGCGATCCGCAGCATGATCTCAAGGCCCTGCGCACTGCTGTAAAATCTGACGGCTTACTCGTGATTGAGCAGCCTCTTGCTGCCACTACCGTCTGGCGCCACGCAACAAGGATGGGCCGTCTGCTCGGCGGTTACCCAATGTCGCTTCTTGATGGCGGCCAAAATTTTTTGTACGGTCCTCGTGCCATGCGCCTTCTCCTGAAGGAAACAGGATTTCGCGAAGTTGCCATGGCCAACCTGCCCGGAAACAAGCAGCGCGACGTGCTGCGGGATCTCTTCTTCGGAGCCTACTACGCAGGTTCCAGTATTTGCTGGATCGCTTCGGGTAATTCCTGGCTCTGCGGTCCAAACTTCGTTGTGATGGCCATCGCAGCGTAGATTCCTGTGAGGAACCCGGTGTCACGGAGTGGGGCGTAATGAGGGAAGCATGGCCCTTCTGGAGGACTGTTCCGCGGTTCGACCGCGAATACAGCATCGAGGACTTGGGTTCGGCATTTCTTACCCTATGGCGGACACCGCAGGACGAAACCGATTGGGTCGAAGAGCTTTATTCGGCCAGCTTCCGGCAATTCGCGCGCAGCGGCACCGAATGCCTTTACACCGTCCTCAAGCTTCTGAAGCTTCCGGAAAAATCGCGAGTAGGCGTACCCCTGTATTGTTGTTCCGCAGTGTTTGAAGCTATTGTCGCTGCAGGACACATCCCAATTTTCTTGGATATTGACCCGGAGTCTTATAGCTTGGATCGAGAATTTCTCCGGAAAAAGCGAAACACTCTGGACGCGCTTGTCCTGGTCCACGTTTTCGGTTATCCGAACGATTTTTCGGTCGTTCACGACGCTTTAGAAGGGACCAATATGTCTGTCATCGAGGATTGTGCACATGCGCTTTTCAGCGAGTATCGCAGCCGCCCGCTTGGGAGTTGTACGGATGCCTCCTTCCTGACGTTTGGGATGCACAAGCCAGCGGCAGTCGGAGGTGGTGCGCTTTTGCTGGTCAACAATCCGGATCTCGCCAGCAAAGCAAAACATGCGCTTCCCAAATTTGATGCGGAGGCACGAGTGAGCGAGTTCCGCCACTCCTTCCTTTGTCTCGCCCGTAGCTTGTCGTATCACCGCGCAGCTTATGGAGCCTTGCTGGCTTCGCCCATCGGAAATGGTCGGGACACCGGGAAACTGACTCCTCGCATCGGCCGAACCAATATGCTCGCCCGGTCTTTTTCTCCCGCGCACATCCGCGCAGTCGACAAAGTGCTGGTCGCTCGCAAGGTTCAGGAGTTCCGCGCAAAACTTGGTGTTCTTTCCCGCAACACGCACAGGCTCTGCGAAGCTTTGACCGGCTCCGCAGTTTCTGTTCCCGCCGAGCCGGAATATGGCAAATGGAACCATTTCCTTTTGCCGGTGCGTTTTTCTTCTCCTGAGCAACGCGAATCCGCCCGGCGTTTCCTCATTCAAAGGCGAGTGGATACCGCGCCTCTTTATCAGAATTGTGCGCGCAATGCGGCGCGCTTTGGCTACGCGGGCGATTGCCCGCAAGCGGAACGCGTCGCACGCACCATCGTGACGGTGCCGAATCACGCCTGGTTGACGGACCATGAACTCGACTACATCGCGGAATCTCTGCGGCTGAGCGCCGCGCCGGCGTGAGCAAGGCCACACAGGGCCACCCTACTCCACGATGAAACTTCTCCTTCTGACTCAGTACTTTCCTCCTGAAATCGGTGCCGCACCAACGCGTCTCCAGAATATCGTTAGAGAACTTGTGCGGGTTGGCAATGAAGTTGAAGTCGTAACTGGCCTGCCCAACTACCCGCTGGGGCGTTTTTTTGATGGGTACGAAAAGACGCTGTACCGCAAGGAAGTGAAGGATGGCGTCACCATTCATCGCATCTGGATGTTCCCGGCACTCGGCGGTGGTCCGCGGCGCATCCTGAACTACGTGACGTTTGCTGTTTTCTCTGTTTGGGGCTTGTTCCGCTCGCGAAAACCAGATTTTCTTTTCGTCGAGTCTCCGCCGCTGATCCTTGCGGTTCCGGGTATTTTGTTTTCTTGGATCTGGGGCGTACCTTCGATCCTGAATATTGCTGATTTATGGCCTGATGCTGCGGTCGACATGGGCTTTATGAAGAAAGACGGTTTTTTCGCGAAGCTGACGTACGCTTTGGAGCGTTGGAGCTATCGCCGCGCCTCATACTTGAACGCGGTTACCGATGGAATCCGGCAAACCCTTCTCGAAACCAAAAGAGTGCCTCGGTGCAAAGTACTTTTCTTGCCCAATGGCGTGGATGCTGCACTTTTTCAATCGCAACGCGTGGATGCCGGACTCAAGGAGCGCCTTGGGCTCCAGGGGAAGAGAATCATCCTGTGGGCAGGAACGCTTGGCGGAGCACACGGCCTCGAATACGTTCTTGACGCGGCCGACCGCTTGCGGAATCATCCCGATATTCATTTTTTGTTCGTGGGTGACGGCACAGTGAAACCCTCGCTGGAGGAGCAGAGCCTCAGACTGCGCCTTACCAACGTCACTTTTCACCCTCCGGTTCCTTTCGAGCAGGTGCCGAATTTCTTCTCCATTGCCCAAGCTGGACTTGCCTCGCTGCTTCCGTTACCACTGCATGAAGGTGCGCGGCCATCTAAAGTATTCCCGGTCTTGGCGTCGGGAAAGCCGCTCATCTTTGTGGGCCGGGGCGAAGCGGCGCAACTTGTACGTGATGCGAAGGCGGGAGTCGTCGTCCCGCCAGGCGATCCAGACGCTTTGGCCAGCGCTGTCCTCAACCTGCTCGCGGACCCTCGCCTCCTCGAAGAACTTGGCGGCAACGGGCGCACTTATGTGGAAAAGCATTTTCAATGGTCGCAACTCATTGCCACCTGGCTGGAGCGTTTGCACCGGGGCAATTCCAATCCAGAGACCTATCGTTCGGTTTCCTAGTTTCATAGATTCGTTCATTCCAATCATCGGGTAAATTATGTCGGCGACGAAAGTGGTTCCAGCTCCTTCGCAGGAAATTCCCTTCCTCCCTTATAACCGTTCGCTCATCGGTCAGGAAGAGATTGACGCTGTCGTGCAGGTTTTGCGGGGCGGTTGGCTGACCACCGGCGCACGCACGCGTGAATTCGAAACGGCTTTCGCCCGGTATATTGGCGCAGCCAATACCGTCGCCCTCAATTCGTGTACCGCAGCCCTGCATCTCGCTTTAGCTGCCATTGGCATTCGCGAAGGTCACGAGGTCATTCTCCCCACCATGACCTTCGCTGCTTGCGGCGAAGTGATTTTCTGTCTGGGCGCGCGTCCGGTATTGGTGGATTGCCTACCCGACTCGTTCCAATTGGATCCGGCGCAGGTCGAACAAAAGATCACCAGCCGGACGCGTGTGATTCTTCCAGTTCATTTCGCAGGCGCACCGTGCGATCTGGATCCCATCTGCGACCTGGCGAAGCGCCATAACCTGAAGGTCGTCGAGGACGCCGCCCACGCGTTGCCCACTCGCTACAAGGGGAGGATGGTGGGCACTCTCGGGGACATCACCTGCTTTTCCTTTTACGCGACGAAAACTCTGACCACAGGTGAAGGTGGCATGGTCGCCACCGGAAATCTCGATTACGCGGAAAAAATCCGCAGGCTTAGCCTTCACGGCATCAGCAAAGACGCCTGGAAGCGTTATTCCGCTGAGGGTTCCTGGCGTTACGACATTCTCGACGTCGGATACAAGTACAACATGACCGACCTGCAGGCCGCCCTGGGTCTCGCCCAGCTTGGCAAGTGCGACTCCATGCTGGCCCGCAGAGCCTACATCGCCAATTGTTACGACCAGCTGCTGCAGTCACTCGATGGATTCACCACTCTCCCGGTCCCGGCGGATATAGAGCATGCCTGGCACCTGTACATTGTGCAGGTAAGCCATGAGGCCCTAACCATCAACCGCGACCGCGTGATCGAAGAGCTGAAGAATCGCGGGATCGGTACGTCAGTCCACTTCATTCCCCTGCACCTGCATCCCCTCTATCAAACGGTACTTGGATACCGGGACGGAGATTTCCCGAACGCCGAGGAACGTTTTTCCCGGGCGATCTCGCTTCCCATCTATGCGGCCATGTCGGAGGCGGACATTTCGCGGGTGATGGACGCTCTTGCCGACATCGAGGGGAAATTCCACAGGTAGATTCGGGTGTAACGGCGCGGAAGCCTCAAATCCGTCGCTTAGCAAACCGAAACAGAGAATTTAACAAGCTTTAAGATTCCTGCGAGCCGGCACGCTTATAGTTCCCCTAGTTTCATCCCCAATTCGCGTTTCTGGAGAGGAAGAGCCTGTGGTGAGTTTTTTCCATCCCCGTGGAAATGGAAATCACCGGTTTAGCTCTGGTGTCCCTATGACAGGTGCCGCAAAGAAGGTAAGCTTTTGGGAAATTGCCCCGAGGATGCTGGCAGATTTCATCGTAATCCATTCCGCGGTGTGGATGGCGTTCGCCATCTCGGCAGTCTACACCATCGGGAACCACGGCATGAGCGCTTCCGAGGACGTGCTCGCGCAATTCCGCCACTACTATCTCAGCCGGTTCTTGCTTCTCTCACCCGTGTTTCCCGTGGTCTTCTACCTGAATGGCCTGTACACCTACGTGAGGGCTTACCCCGACCGGCCAAAGTTCAAACGATTCGTCATCGTCGTGCTGCTCGCATTCACAGTTTTTGTCAACGCCGATTTTTTCTTACTTCCGACCCATTCCATTGGCCGCGCCTCAGCCTTGCTGTTTGCCCCCTTGGCGGTCCTTGGATTGGTCGGGATTCGCGTGGCCAAGGAATGGCTGGTCAGCGAAGAGCGCGCCCATCAGAAGTTGCGCCTAAGGCCTCCTGAACAAAAGCCAATTCTGGTCATCGGAGGTGCCGGCTACATCGGTTGCTGGCTGGTACGGCGATTGCTCGAAGAGGGAAAGCTGGTTCGGGTGCTGGACAATGCCGTCTACGGCCTCGAACCAATTAACGACCTCCTGAATCATCCGCGACTCGAATATCAGAACGGAGATTGCCGCAACATTCAGGATGTCGTAAAAGCCATGCGCGGTGTGTCCAGCGTCGTCCATCTCGCCGCTATCGTCGGCGATCCGGCCTGCGAGATTGATCGCAATACGACCATCGAAATCAACTATAGCGCCACGCGCATGCTCGTTGAAATCGCCAAGGGCTACGGCGTTGAACGCTTCCTCTTCGCTTCCAGTTGCAGCGTCTACGGTGAGACTGATGAATTGATGACGGAAAACTCAGAGGTGAAACCCATTTCGCTCTATGGCCAGACTAAAGAAGCCTCGGAAAAAGCCTTACTGGGCGCTGCGACCGATAGCTTTCACCCTGTACTCATGCGCTTTGCTACCGTATTCGGTCTCTCGAACCGACCTCGCTTCGACTTGGTGGTTAACCTGCTCTCCGCGCGGGCGCATCAGGATGGCGCCATTACCATTTTCAATGGCGAACAGTGGCGGCCGTTTATCCACGTGAAGGATCTGGCCGAAGCCATTATTCACATTCTCAATGCCCCTCTCGGTGCGGTCAGCGGGCAAGTCTTCAATATTGGCGATAACCGCCTGAACCACACCCTTGCCGAAGTCGCGCAGGTCATCCTTCGCGTCTTTCCGCAAGCCCGCGCCGAATTTGTCCAAAATACCGATCGCCGCAACTATCGTGTGAGTTTCGATAAGGCCGAAAAAGTCCTCGGCTTTCGCTGCAAGTACGATCTGGAAAGCGGTGTGCGCGAAATCAAAACCGCTTTTGAATCCAATCAGATCGCAAACTACAAAAACATCCGCTTCAGCAATCTCGTTTATCTGCGCGAGACGGGCACACCGGGAACCAAGTCTGAGCTCGATCGTGAAGTCATGGCCGCGTTTGCTGGTGAACAGCTTCGCCAGGCTCTGGACGAATCGGCAGGCCCCCAGCTCTCCAAAGCTGCGGCCTCTCGCTGAGGTAACTGCAAGCACTTATTTGTGACCAACTTCCGCTGATGCCGAGCATCCCCAAGGAATATCCCAGAATTGTTTTTGTCGGAGCCCACAAGGAAGCCGTACCTCCACTGCTGTATTTGCTCTCCCATTTTGAAAATATTGTGGGTTTGTTTACGCTGGATGCCGCCAGCCTCTCGCAGATGTCGGGAGGCGCGGATCTTGAAACTGTCGTAGCTCCTGCCAAAGTTCCCGTAATGCGCCGGCGGAATGCCAATGATCCAGAGGCGGTGAACTGGATTCGGGCGCTGCACCCCGACATTCTGCTGGTTGTCGGCTGGACTCAACTCATCAAGACGCAGCTACTCTCCGTTCCCAGCATTGCAGCGCTCGGTTTTCACGCTTCGCTGCTCCCCAAATATCGCGGCCGCGCTCCCGTAAATTGGGCAATCCTCAACGGAGAAACCGAAACCGGGAATACCTTGATGGTTTTGGAGCCCGGAGCGGACCAAGGCGACATCGTCTGCCAGCGCGAAATTCCCATCGCGTATGACGACGATTGCCGCACCGTCTATGAAAAAGTGTCGCAAACGGAGTGCGAAATGCTGGGCGAAGTTCTACCCCTGATCCGGCAAGGACGCCTGCCCCGCGTCAAACAAGACTCGACAACGGCAACTGTCATGCCCAAGCGTAGGCCGGAGGACGGCCTCATAGATTGGGGCTGGACTTCCAAGCGGCTCTACGATTGGGTTCGAGCTCTCACCCATCCCTATCCCGGCGCTTTCACTTTTCTCGCCGAAGAAAAAATTATGATCTGGAAGGCCGCGGCCGTAGAGTCGTCTTCAAACGACTTGCCAGGAACAATCACCCTTGACGCGGATGGATGGCCCATGGTCGCCACCGGGGACGGATATTTGCGGCTCCTCCATGTGGAACGTGAAGGCAACGGTCCTGTCAGTGGCTTGAAAGCTGCCCGATCGTTTCTGAATTCTGCTCCGCGCTTCCGGTCTGCGCCCACTCTGCGGGGTGCGGCATGAGGGTTCTCGTCGTGGCCGCCCATCCCGACGACGAGATCCTCGGTGTGGGAGGTACGGTCGCTGCCCACGTGGACAGAGGAGACCAGGTGCAACTCGCGATCATCTGTGGCCGGGGTTCCCTACGCTACGCAAAAGATGACAGTTCTCAAATTCACGCCGAGGCACACAAAGCCGCGGCAACTCTCGGAGTCACCGACCTCATCCTGGGAAGTTTGCCTGATCAGCGCTTAGACACTTTGCCGATCTCGCAGGTAGCCTCGGAAATCGAATCACTAGTCTGCTCCTGGAAGCCGCAGACCATCTACTCGCATTTCTTTGGGGACATCAACCGTGACCACCGCGTGCTCGCGGAGGCCATCATGGTTGCCGCCCGGCCCTATGCCGCTCCCTTTGTGCAGGAAATCTTGATGTATGAAACCCCTTCCTCCACCGAATGGGGCATCCCGCAACTTTCGCCATCCTTCCAGCCGACCGTCTTTGTGGACATAACGCAAACTCTCGAAAAAAAAATACAGGCGTTCGCTTGCTACTCCGCCGAGATTTGTCCCGAACCCCATCCACGCAGCCTTACCGCCCTTCGCGACAGGGCCCGCTATTGGGGCAGCCTCGTAAATCGCCCTGCCGCCGAACCCTTTGTGTCAGTAAGGTCGCTGCGATGATCCGGCGTCTGGTGGACGTAGCAGTCTCCTCCCTTGTCCTGATCCTTCTGTTTCCCGTTTTTGTAGTGGTGGCGGTTGCGATCCGCCTCGATTCGCAAGGGAATCCGCTCTATCGCGGTTGGAGAGCCGGAAAAGATGGTCGCCTTTTCCGCATGCTGAAATTCCGTTCCATGGTTCTCAATGCCGACCGCAGCGGATCGGCGGTCACCGGCAAGGCGGATCCGCGAATCACCAGAGTCGGACACTTCATCCGCAAGACAAAGCTCGACGAATTTCCCCAGTTTTGGAATGTCCTGATCGGCGATATGACTTTGATTGGCCCTCGGCCAGAAGCTCCCTCCATCGTAAAACTCTACACCCCCGAGCAGCGCCGGGTCCTCAGTGTCAAGCCGGGTCTTACCGGCCCCAGCCAGATTTCCTGCACCGAAGACGAATCCATGGCCGTGCTCAGTTCCGAGGCCGCGGAGCGCTACTACATCCAACATGTTCTGGAGCGCAGGCTGGCCATCGACGCCGCATACATTCGGAATCGTAGCTTGAGCAGTGACTTGGCCTTGATCAGCCAAACGATAGAACTGATGCTGCGGGCACTCCTCGGCAACGGGCCTCGAGCCCATCCTTCCCGCTAGAATACAAACTTCACGCCAAGTTGCATCGTCCGCGGACGGTGTGCGTCGATTGGGTGCAGGAAAGAACTGGTCTGCAGGCAGTTTGCATCTCCGGCGCTATACGAAGTGTCCGTGGGATTTACCGCCGCTGCGCCATAGCAGTTGATCACGTTGTTCCCGGGGTTCCCCGTTCGCGACGGATTGTAGATGCGGAACTGCGTGTGGTTGAAGACGTTGAATGCCTCAATGCGGAACTGAAAGCTGTACCGTTCGTTGAGCGCCCAGTTCTTTGTCAGAGTCATATCGAAGTTCACCCGGCTCGGGTTGTTCAGGTAATTTCTTCCGGCGTTGCCGTAGGTAAGCCCCGTGGGCGCCACAAACTGCGAAGGATTCCCCAGCAGGGGACCGAAGGCCGCTGTCGCCCGGGGCACAAAGACATGGTTCTTGTTCGTGTTGACGTCCGGATAGGAGCCATAGAGCGCTCCCGAAGCAACACCCGCATTGTCGCTGGAAGCAACGTCAGGCGAGCCGCCGTTCAACACGCTAAATGGCGTGCCGGTCTGGTAGAGTGTGATGCCGGAGAGTTCCCAGTTGTCGAAGAGCGCCTTTCCAACAGCTCCTTCCGACCAGTAGTTCCCGTGCTTGTCGGCCACCTCATTTGTTGGATCGTCATCGAGCAGATGGAAGAAATGCTTGATGGGCGCCGAAGGCAGCTGATAGATGTAACTTACGTTTAAGATGTGCCGCTGGTCGAAGTCCGAACTAGCACGGTTGGACTGCAGATCGTATGCGTTAACAATCAGAGACGAAAAACGGTCCGAGGAATCGTCAATCGAGTGGCTGTAGGTGTAGAAAACGCCGAAGGCCAGCGGCCCCAGCACTCGCCGCAACGAGAATTGCAGTGAGTTGTAAGTTGAATTGGCAACGTTCTGGAGCGAGAAGATCTGGCCGACTCCGTTTGCGATCGCATAAGGCGGACTGCGGAGAGAATTCGGATCCGGCGGAATCACCAGCGGCGTTCCCAGGCCGTTGCATGCCGCCTGCAGGTTCACGTAGCCCGGTTGCCCCGGCATAACGTTGACCCCATTAATTGGAAAGAAGCCAGCCCCTTGGAAACTGCAAATGTCTCCAGTCAGCGGCTGCCCGGGTTGGAACGGATTCTGTGATGCGTTGACGGGTATCAGTTGGTTGACTTGCAGATCAGCCACCAGGTGCGTCCCTTTGCTGCCCACGTACGCAAATGTCCCCAGCATGTTCCAGGGCAAGTTTCTCTGGATGCTGAAGCTCCACTGCTGAACGTAGGGCCACGTCACTTTTGTCGGAATCGAAGTGAGGTTCAGCGGATAAGCACCCTGGAACTGGTTGCATAGCGCGGTGTTGCCGCCGATGCAGGCATACAAATTGGGGAAGTTCTGGGTCATATCGAGGACGCCGGCGGGCGGATTGGCCACGCTGCCTTCGAGCGATCCGGTATTGGCCTCATTGCCGGTCCCGTGCTCAAAGAAGATTCCGTAACCGGCGCGAATCGAGGTCTTGCCGTCTTTGAACGGGTCCCACGCCACGCCAATTCGCGGGGCAGGGTTAAAGAGCTTTCCCTTCATGCAGCTGCTGGGAACCCGGGTCCCGTCCTTATACTTGTCCACGCCGCAGCGCACGATGCCATTGGTTAGGTAAGGACTGAGATCGTTAACATCAAATGGCAACGGCTGCCCGTTAAGCACCAGGTTGGAATGCATGGGATCGACCGAAAGTTGCGACGCCAGCGTTGTATCGAACTGCGAGGGCACCCAGTTGTACGCATTCTTGTACTTTTCTTCGTACTGTCCAAACAGGCTGAATCGGATACCCAGGTTTAGAGTGAGATAAGGCTTTACTTTCCAGTTGTCCTGCACGTAGGGCTCAACGATGTTGTAGTTGTTGTGATAGGTGTACTGAGTGCTGTCCTGCTGAAACGCTTTTACACGGCCCCCGAGAAAATCCGCGAAGGCGTTCCCCGTCGTGTTGTAGTAGTTGGTGTTGCTGAAATACAGGATTCCTTGCAAGTCTCCGGTGTTGGCTCCTACCGGCGGGTTGATTTCGTTTCGCTGCGCGATGATGGCAAGGACGCCGAACTGCACGTTATGGTTTCGCACCGTAAACGACGCGTCGTCTCTGGGGCTGTAAGTCGGGTTCGAGTGCTTCCAGGGCATATAGGAAGGATCGACTGCCAGTCCTGTTCCGCCATAAGCTGCATTCGTACCCCCGAGGACAATTCCTGGGTTCTTGTTTCCAAACCCGTTGTTGAAAATATACCCGATTGGGCAAGTGCCGGGGCAAGGCTGGTTGTCGAGTGCCGGGTCGCGAGTCAACTCGTTCAGTCCGGGACCGGGTATATTTTTCAGCGTGATGTGATCGTGCGCGTACGCCATCGCCAGGTCATTCACAAAGCTGTTGGTAATCGTGCTGGTCAGATGCGCCACGGTGCTGAGACCGGGACCCACAAACTGGTTCTGAATCGAAGGAACACTGTTTTGGATGAAACCCCATTGCGGCGTTGGAACCACCGTGCTCCAGTCGTCGTGAATAAATCGCACATAGATCTTTTCTCGCGCGCTGAAGCTGTGGTCAATCCGGAACAGATCCTCGTGCCAGGTCGTGAGCGGCGAAATACTTGCGTTATAGCACGCCTTGGGTGTCGCTGTGGAGTTGCAACCCGACGTACTGTCGGGAGCCGAGATCATCCCCGTATTTAGCAGTGTTTGGGAGATGAGGTTGATCGGCACAAGGTTCGACGGATAGGGCTGGTAAATTCCCGCGCCCTCGACGCTTGTCCCTGCCGGAAAGGGAGCGGGGCAGTCCGGGAATAGCGGAAGGTGCGTGAGGGCGGCACCCTGCGGAGTGCGCACAAAGCTGGCTGTTCCTACCTGCGGGCAGACATCGCTGAAATCACCGTAGACGCCTGGCACAAACGGGTTTAGGCACGCATCCTGAACAACGGCCGCGTTATGGCAGTCACGTTCACCGGCGGACGGAACTGCCTGATTAAACTGAACCGGCTCCCGCTCGTGCCGCCATTCCTCGGAGACGAAAAAAAAGCTCTTATCCTTGTTGGTGTTGTAGTGGTTGGGAATATAGATCGGCCCTCCGAGCGTGAAACCTTCATCGTATTTCTGATACAGAGGGGCACGCTTCGTTTGATCGAAGAAGTTCCGCGCGTTCAAGTGATTGTTACGAAGGAAGAAATACGCGTCTCCGTGAAACTCTGGACGACCGCTCTTGGTCTCAATCAGAATCGTTCCCGAGGCGCTGCGGCCGTACATGGCGCCGTAGTTCGAAGTCAGAACTTGCATCTCCCTTACGGAATCGACGCTTGGGAACACAATCAGCGTGCTGGCATTGCCGTTAATACTTGCATTCAGCACATCCCCGCCGTCCACGTCATAGGTGTTGTACTCGACTCGGCCACCGTTAATGCTGTATTTGACGCTCCCCTTGACCCCAACCAAAGCCTCATCTTGCCCCGTCTGGTTACTGACACCGGGAGTGAGGTTAATCAACGAGATGATGTTCCTGCCATTCAGACCGTAGGTGGTTAGTTCCGTCGAGGTCAGCATCCCGGAAAGCTGCGCGCTTTCTGTCTCCACCTGTGTAGCGTTTTCGCCTTCAACGTTGACCTTCGTGGCGACGTTCGCCGGCACCAGTTGGATGTCAGCCCGTGCAGACTCACCCGCCTTTACGTCAATGTTCCTCGATTTGAAGGGTTCAAACCCTTGCAGGGTCACCGAAACCGTGTAAATTCCCGGAGCCAGCCCCGCAAATGAGAACTCGCCTTTTTCATCCGTGGTCGTTTCCTGGGTAGTTCCAGAACCATTCGTAAGCTCTACGGCAATCGCGGGAATCACCGCCCCGGAGGAATCCAGTAACAAGCCATTGATCATGCCCGTATCTGTTGACGCGCGCGTTTGCAAAGCTGCAGCGACCACCGGGAAAGAGGACAGAAGTAACACTAGTGGGACAAACAGCCTTAGAAATCTCACGCGCAGCACCTCGAGGGGAAGTCGGCGGACATCGTCCAGCACTTCTGTTACTTCCCGATGAGTAGGCCATTGAAATCCCGCCAATAATCGCCCTGCGATTCGCCATTTTTTTAACAAGGGCTGTGGATGTCGTCCGCGCGTGCGGGATTTTGAAGAGTCCCCCGGTTTTTCATCAGAGATTCATCCTGGTTTCCAGGGTTCGTTATTTTGCATTCACAGATTGCGATGATACTCACCCACAGTTTCGGAGTTTCCAGCCCGGTCCATGTTGAAGCTCCGGCCCGGTTCCAGGCCTTTTCGCGAATTCAGGCTGCGCTTTGCTTGTAAACACGGACAAAACAGTTTACCCAGGCGAGCAGACTGAACGTTAGCCTGCACTTTCGGAAGTGCTCGAGACTTTGCGGTGCGAAGTTCCATGAGCGGCTCGCGCCAGAACTCTGATATCAACTACGGCAAAGCATCCGGTGTGCCCGGGTGCGATACAGAGATCCTTTTTTCCTTTTTCCCGGTTTCGCCATGAGGCGGTGTAGTCGCCGGACGCCCGAGGTTCACCAGTCCAGCCGAAGTTCGCAGTGAGTTCGATTCAAATCTGAGGAGAGATTAAAGAGATGAATAAGAAAGCTTTGTTCGCAGCTGCGCTATGTCTCGCCATCGCGCTGCTTTTGTCCGCCTCCGCTAGTTATGCCCAGGTGCCGCAGTTCGTGGCCGCGGGTTCTTCGGCAGTGTTCACCGAGACCGCAATCGCGGCGGCTACCGGCGACCCGATTACGCAATCAGCTCCGCGCTGCAGCACAGCCGCAGCTCCGCATCTTTGGACGAGCACCACTGGTGGAAAGAACGTCGCCGCCGGCATTGATCCTCGCCCTGGCATCCCTGCGGAGCCCGGCAACATCTGGATCGTCTGGGATCAGTCTCCGAACCCCACGACGGTTTGTGTTTTCCTCTCGGTGGACTCCATTGTCGGCCTGCGACTCTTGCATGCCGCCGCGGTTGGTCCGACATTTTCGACGATCAGCTTGAACAATAACCTCGGGGTACTCAACAACTGCAACGTTGCCCTTGCCGGAGACAACGCCATTCCCTATTTCACGGACACTGAAGCTCTTCCCATTCCCATTTGCCAGGCCGTCCAAGGGGCGACCATAACTTCCGCATTTTCCGATATACGCGCGGAAGACGGTGAGTTTGCCAACTTCCGCGCCACGACCCTCGGCTGGGCCTTTGGCCAGGCAGTGCACAGCGCCTTCAATACCGCCTCCGCGCAAATCCAGGACTTCTTTATCAACGGCCACGACCCGAATACGAACGTCGCAGTTCGTGCCACGGAATCCCTCAGCATCGGCGCTCAAGCGGTCCTGCACACCGTAAACACCGGCACAGGAACGGTGAACGCCGGAGATTTCGGAAACCTTTTCCCCAACGGGGGCAACGTCCTGTCCCGCACAATTGACCTAATCTACGCGCCAGCGGGGAACGGCGAAACACTGAACCACACCGTCGACGTTAGCGGCTCCAGGAGTATTGCTGGTCAGCCACTCAACGTCACTTACCGCGAACCTGTTTCGGGGACCTATAACACCTTTGAGTTCCAGATGCCTCATGAAAAGGGCTCTGACGGCAGCCAGGAAGCCACATTCACCTCCGCCGCGAGTGGGTGCTTCGTTCCATCCGGCAGCCAGGCGTTCCCGGTGAATACTGTCAGCAACTGTCACGATCCTTCCGTCCAGATCAGCAACAGTGCTGTTCGCGCCCGCGCGATCGGAACCGGTCAAGTGGTTCGCGTTTTGTCTAACAGCCACAACGCCATGGGCTATTGGTTCTGGTCCTTCTCCAACGGGCGTGACAACGGTGGTACTGTCCCGACCCACAATCTCCGTTATCTCACCGTGGATGGCATTGATCCTATTGGCGCCGCCTCTCCTTACAACGGACAACTGCCGCAGTGCTCTGGGACCATCAACACCGCCAGTTTGTCTTGCCCGGCGCTGACTTTTCCTGGCATCGTTTCCGGCAACTACCGAAACTGGAACATCGTTCGCCTCCTCGTCGTTAAGTCGTCGGTGGATGCGGCGCGCAATACCTTCGCCAAGCAGTTTGTCCTAGAAATTCAGGACATTAACCATAACACCATCAATGACCTCGTGCCGGTGTCATTCTGCAGCGTGCCGAACCTGGTCAACCACACTTGCACGACCCTTGCGGATGGATTGACCGTGTTCCGTTCCCACTACGCGCTCCCGTCGCAGGGCGCCGATCCGGTAACCGGCCCTTGGCTGAGTGGCGCCCCGACTATTCCGGTCAACGGAACCCCAGCTACGGCTCTAACCGAATCGGGCGGCGACATGGCTGGCGCAATCTTCAACGACCAGTCGGATGTTGACTTCTTCGCTGATAGCGGCAGCACGGCTATCGTCACCGGCTATATCCAGTAGCATTTGGTCGCTTCGGCCGACCAACGAGAGGCAGGCGCTTGTTGTTCAAGCGTCTGCCTTACACTGTTTACCTGTGGTTCATGCCAGTGTGGTCTTGTAAAGAAGTGGCGTTTTCGCTACAAACTCTTCGTGGTCGCAAAAAGGTCAGGAATGGCATTCGATCTGTTGCAAAGTTGCAAGACTCCCCTGAAATCGGGTTTATTCGGCGGTTGCTTGTTTTTGGCTATCCTTCTACTGCTGCTCCAGTTCTCCGCTCCCGCCTCCGCTCTCGCACAGGAGACGTTTCCCGGTACTTTTCACGAAGATCTCCAGTCTTTGAAAGCGGACACCAACATGCTGAAGGCAGAAGAACCGGTCCCTGGCGCTTGGGAAGATGATCCGAGCAAGAATTTTGTCCGGCAGAGATTCCAGTTGCAGTGGCGTCCGGATGACCGTCTGGATCTGTACGTGATCCGCCCTCGTGGAGTCAGCAAGCCTCCCGTCATTCTCTACCTCTATAGCTTTCCTCAGGACACCGAACGATTTAAGGATGACCGGTGGTGCACCCGAGTGACCAATGAAGGGTTCGCGGCCGTCGGTTTTGTTTCCGCTTTGACCGGCCATCGATATCGGGATCGCCCGCCGAAAGAGTGGTTCGTCAGCGAACTGCGCGAGTCCCTGGTTAAGTCCGCTCACGACGTCCAGATGATCCTCGATTACTTGATGGAACACGAAAGCTTTGACATGGACCGCGTGGGCATGTTTGGCCAGGGCTCAGGGGCTACTATTGCGATTCTCGCTTCTACCGTGGATCCCCGTATTCGCGTTCTGCATCTGGTTACGCCATGGGGCGACTGGCCGGATTGGATGGGCCGGGCCTCTATCGTTCCCACCGAGGAACGGCCCACCTATCTTAAGCCTGAGTACCTGAAGCAGATCGCCTCGCTCGACCCTATCCGTACTTTGCCTAAGATCAAAGCAAAATACGTCCTGCTTCAAAATCTCCGGCGCGATGCGGTAACGCCGGCAATTTGCGAGGAACGCATCGAAAAGGCCGCACCAACCCGCGTTCTCATCGATCAATTTGGAGACGGACGCGCTTACGCTTCGGCATTCGCGGGCGGGAAACTGTTCGATTGGATGAAGAACCAACTTCAGGGTAATGCGCGGATTGCCGCTTCTGGGCAGAGAGCACAAAGGATCCAGTATTTTCCCCCGAAAGAGGAGACCATTCACTAGGGCCAGCCGATCGGGTCCTCGCATCCTGTGGAAAATTAACTTCGATTCATCAAATCGCACAACGCTTTTAACGATTTCTGCCTAAACTACCGTCCGGGAAGCGTGTCCCGCCCATTCAGCATTTCGATTGTCACCGCCCTGTCACGGGTATCTTTTGGAATTTTCCACAAACTGTATCGTGCCATTCACACTCTTTGCGTACTTTGACTCACCACTCGGGTCTGTTGAACCAGCCGCGTACAAAGGTCTCGAGTCATACCAGGAAGGATTTATGCGCCGTTTGATTCAAGGAGTGAGCGCTATTGGTGTGGTCCTTTGGCTCTCCGGCTGCGCTTCTTTCAATTCGCCGGGCCCCCAACTCACCGTGGATGTACCCGCTGCCTTCTCGACCATTCAAGCCAACAGTGCGCCCGTAAAACTCATTGCGATCATCGCCAATGGAGAAAATGGCGTTAAATGGACACTCTCGATCGCTGGCTCGGGTTGCTCCCCAGCCTGCGGCACTCTGGTGCCTGCCAGCAAATTGAGCAGCAACCAGGTGGCGACCTACACACCACCCCAGGTTCCACCCACAAATCAGATCGCCACGATCACGGCCACTTCCGTTCATGACCGTCGCAAGAAGTTCGCCTTCAATTTTACTATTCTGCCAACAACGGTCGTCTCGGTGGCGCCGAAGTTTACTTCCGTTATCATCGGCGGTCCGGCAGTGGCCGTTACGGCGACAGTGATGAACGATCCAGCCAACGCTGGCGTCACCTGGACCCTTACCGCCGGCGGATCCGACTGCTCTCCGGCGTGCGGAACGCTCACGGTTCCCCCCAACACACCCCTGGTTGCCAGCTACCTGCCTCCTGCGACCCTGCCGTCCGGAGCCGCCGCCAACCCCACCATCACGGCAACTTCAGTCACCAACCCCAATGCCAGCGACAGTTTTTCCTTCACCATCAATGCCACCGTTGCTCTTTTGAACGGAAGCTATGCTTTCCTGCTTCGTGGCTTCGACGTGGCAGGATCCCCCATAGTCATGGTGGGTAGTGTGACCTCAGACGGCAACGGCAACATCACCTTGGGCGAGTTCGACGTGGACAACGATGGAGGCATAACTCACGCTCCCTCGCCGTTGACGGGAACATACACCCTCACAGCCACCAATGGCATATTTCGCGGCGCAATCACCATAACCAATTTCAAGTTTCCCAATAGCACCAGCAACATCGTCTTGAAGTTTGTCCTCTCCGCCGACGGCACCAACGGCTCGGTCGTGGAATTGGATGGCGTGGGCTTCCGCAACTCCGGCACGATTCAGCTGCAGGATTCTTCGGCAATTTCCGCCACTCCTTCTGGTTCATTCGCATTTGGCCTGGATTCCGACGCCCCTATCGGCGGCCGCACCGTCGAAGTTGGCCAGTTGGTTTTCGGCTCCGGCGGATCCGTTACCGGGCTTGTGGACGAGAGCAAAGCAGCCGATCCGAGCCCTCGCTACGCCGCCGCCCCAATCGACTCCGGCACGGTCGGTTCACCCGACTCTTCCGGGCGAGGAACGCTTTCCATCACCGTGGCGGGCACAACCAGCCAGTACGCCTATTACATTGTGAGCTCCAAGCAACTCAACCTGATTCAAACCGATCCGAGTCCCACGCTCGGCACAGCGCAGGGCGGAGTTGCACGCCAGCAGCAGTCGCTGACGGCCAACTCGATCTTTGGCAACAGTGTTCTGCAATGGACCGGCATGGATGCCGTTCCAGGAACGCAAGACATAGGCCCTACCGTGCTCGTCGGCGTGATGAACGTGGCTCCGGGCAATCAGAACGGCAGTTTCTTTAACCTGGCATTTGACTCTAACGACTTGGGAATCATTCTGGCTAACCATCCAGCTACGGGATTTGTTTCGACCTTTGATCCGTCCGCGGGACGCGGGCACATCCACGTTGCTGGTGGATTTCAGACTGGGTTTGTGAATGAAGCGACCTTTTATCTCTATGATCAAGGCGCAGGCTTCATCATCGACTCGGATTTGTCAACGCCCACCGGCACTCCGCCTGACCAGACCTCCACCAACAACGCTTTCTCAGGAACCTTTCTGGCCCAGTCCACGCCACCTTTCACCATGAACAGTATCTCAGGAGGCGTGATTCTGCGCTCCGGGGCTTCGGCGATTCCGCTGATTCCCAACATCTCCGCAGGCTTCTCTGTGGATGTCCAGGACGGCATCCTCAATGGCATCGGAGACTTGACTTCCTCCGACTCACAAACCGGAAATGCGCCGGATGTCGAATTTACGGGTCAGTATTTGTTTCCGAATGGCTCTTCACCGTCAGGACGGGGATTCGCTCGATTCCCAGCACCGTTCTTTGGTGACTTTTCCAGCAGCAACCCGCGGAACGCCGTGTTCTAT
>Ga0126381_100000735_pt1 | contig 35914 bp, 25 predicted proteins | sample PanSoiMetPlot_28_FD_96465 | JGI IMG/M metagenome (GOLD analysis project Ga0126381, IMG submission 96465) | Tropical forest soil microbial communities from Panama - MetaG Plot_28 | ecosystem: Environmental > Terrestrial > Soil > Tropical forest > Bulk soil | place: Panama | collected 2016-02-17 | reverse complement strand
GCTCGTTGGCGCCCGCCGCGAGCTTGATCCCGAGAAAAGCGAGGCGCTCGCAGGCAGCCTCCCGCAAAGGAGCGCAGTTCTCACCGATGCCGGCGGTAAACACGAGGGCGTCAATGCCGCCCATGCTCGCCGTCATCGCGCCGATCTCGCGGCACAACCGGTGGGTGTAAACATCGAAGGCCAACCGGGCGCGTGCATTGCCGGCGGCTATTGCTGCGAGAATCTCGCGCATATCGGCCGAAACGCCCGACACGCCTCTCAGCCCGGATTCGCGATTCAACAGCCGGTCCAAGTCGTCCGCGCCGTAGCCGCAATTCCTCACCAGGTAAATCACGATGCCCGGGTCGATCGTTCCCGAGCGCGTCCCCATCATCAGCCCTTCCAGCGGCGTGAAGCCCATGGTCGTGTCGATCGACCGGCCGTCGCGCACCGCAGCCAGCGACGCGCCGTTGCCCAGGTGGCAGCTCACCAGCCGCAAATCCGCGCCGCCCAGCATCTCCGCCGCGCGGCGCGAAACGTATTGATGGCTGACGCCGTGAAATCCATAGCGGCGTATTCCTTGCCGATACCAGTCGAAAGGCGTCGGATAAACCTTCGCGTCCTCCGGCATGGTTACATGGAACTGCGTGTCGAAGACCGCGATCTGCGGAACGCTCGAACCGAAAATCTGCTCGGCTGCCTCAATGGCCTCGAGTTCCAGGCGATTGTGCTCCGGCGCAAGCTGCGCCTGCCTGGCGATTTGGGTGCGGACCTCACTCGTGATGCGCGTCGTTTCCGTGAAAACTTTACCGCCGTGCACCACCCGATGCCCGATCGCATCCACGTCCCCTACGCCTTCGATGACCTTCGCCGGCCCCGTCCACAACGCCTCCATCACAGGCCGCAGCGCTTCCTCGGGCGCCCCGGTCTCCAGAGCCATCTCGTGTACCGTCCCGGCGGCCTTTACCCGCACCGACGCCTTGCCCTCTAGCCGTCCCCATTCCGCTGCCGCTTCCCACAGCGCGGGCTGCGCGCCATCGGCCGCGCCGGATTTGATCTCCCGCAAACTCGCCTTCAACGAGCTCGATCCGCCGTTGAGCACAAGGATCTTCATGACAACTTGAGGCCTTCAATTCCATCGCGGAGACGCGGAGGAGCGGAAATCCATAAGGTTTTCTGGGCGCCTCCGCCCCTCGGCGTTCTCCGCGCTGAAATGCATGATGGCACTTTTATCCCGGCCATTGCCAGTCGCGAATCTCCGGCAGATCGTCGCCGTGCTCCGTGATGTACAGCTTGTGCTCGATCAGCTTGTCGCGAAGCTGCTGCTTCTGGTGCGCTGCCACCCGCTGCAAGGCCGGCACGCGGTCGATCACGTCCATTGCCAGGTGCAGCCGGTCCACTTGATTAAGCACCGTCATATCGAACGGAGTGGTGGTCGTGCCTTCCTCCTTGTATCCGCGCACGTGCAGGTTGTCGTGATTGTGACGCCGGTACGTGAGCCGGTGGATCAGCCAGGGGTAGCCGTGGAACGCAAACACAATAGGTTTATCGGTCGTGAAGACGGAGTCGAATTCGCGGTCGGCAAGCCCGTGTGGATGCTCGCTGGCGGGCTGCAGCGTCATCAGGTCCACTACGTTCACCACCCGGATCTTCAGGTCGGGCAGTGCATGCCGCAGGTAATCCACGGCGGCCAGCGTTTCGAGCGTGGGGACATCGCCGCAGCAGCCCATCACCACGTCTGGTTCGGCACCCTGGTCGTTGCTGGCCCATTCCCAGATCCCTATGCCGCTGGTGCAGTGCTTCACCGCGGCATCCATATCGAGCCATTGCAGCGCGGGCTGCTTGCCGGCCACGATCACGTTTACGTAGTGCCGCGAGCGCAGGCAGTGGTCGGTCACGGAGAGCAGCGTGTTGGCGTCCGGCGGCAGATAGACGCGCACAACATCGGCCTTCTTATTCACCACGTGATCGATGAAGCCTGGGTCCTGGTGGCTGAACCCGTTGTGGTCCTGGCGCCAGACATGCGACGTGAGCAGGTAGTTCAGCGACGGCACCGGTCTCCGCCACGGAATGCCGCGCGTCACCTTCAGCCACTTGGCGTGCTGGTTGAACATCGAATCGATAATATGGATGAAGCCTTCGTAGCAGGAAAAGAATCCGTGCCTGCCGGTGAGAAGGTAGCCCTCCAACCACCCCTGGCACATGTGCTCGCTTAGCACTTCCAGCACCCTGCCATCGTGCGAGATGTGGTCGTCGGTGGGCAGAATCTCCTGCATGGACCCGCGGTTGGTCACTTCGAACACCGCGCCCAGCCGGTTGGACGCGGTCTCATCGGGGCCGAAGATGCGAAAGTTTGCCGAGGCCAAGTTCAGCCGCATGATGTCGCGCAGAAACTCCCCGGCCACGCGTGTCGCTTCCGCGTGCGTGCGGCCCGGGGCCGGAACCTCTACGGCGTACTGGCGGAAGTCCGGCATCGCGAGATCTTTCATCAGCAGCCCGCCGTTGGCGTGCGGATTCGCGCCCATGCGCCGCGTTCCGCGAGGCATCAGGCCGCAAAATTCGGCGGTCGGTGCGCCGTGCTCGTCGAACAGTTCCTCCGGACGGTAGCTGCGCATCCAGTCTTCGAGAATCTTGAGATGCTCTGGTTTGGTTAGGAAATCGGTGACGGGCACCTGATGCGCGCGGAAGGTGCCCTCTATGGGCAGCCCGTCCACTTCCTTGGGGCCGGTCCATCCCTTCAGCGACCGTAGAATCAGCACCGGCCACTGGGGGCGTGAGGTGTCCCCATTCTCGCGCGCGCGTCTTTGGAATTCGCGGATCTCATTGACAATGGCCTCCATCGTTTCGGCCATCTTCTGATGCATTGCCGCAGGCTCGTGGCCCTCCACGAAGTGGGGCTTGTAGCCGTAGCCGTGAAAGAGATCGGTGAGTTCCGCGTCGCTCATGCGGCCCAATACGGTCGGGTTGGCGATCTTGTATCCGTTCAGGTGCAGCACCGGCAACACGGCGCCGTCGCGTGCCGGGTTCAAGAATTTGTTGGAATGCCAGCTCGTCGCCAGCGCGCCTGTTTCCGCTTCGCCATCGCCCACCACGCAGCACGCAATCAGGTCGGGATTGTCGAACACCGCGCCGTACGCGTGCAGAATGGAGTAGCCGAGCTCGCCGCCCTCGTGTATCGATCCGGGCGTCTCCGGCGCGGCGTGGCTGGGAATCCCGCCGGGAAAAGAAAACTGCTTGAAGAGCAGCCGCATGCCCGCTGCGTTGCGGCTCACATTCGGGTACAGCTCGCTGTAAGTCCCTTCGAGCCACGTGTTCGCCACCACTCCGGGACCGCCGTGGCCCGGGCCGGCGATAAAGATCATGTCGAGGTCATATTTGATAATCAGGCGGTTGCAATGGACGTAAATAAAATTGAGGCCCGGTGTAGTGCCCCAATGGCCCAACAGCCTCGGCTTGATCTGTTCCAGCTTGAGCGGTTCAGTGAGCAGCGGATTCGCGTAGAGGTAGATCTGCCCTACGGACAAGTAATTGGCGGCGCGCCAATACATGTCGATCTTCCGCAAGTCTTCAGCGGAAAGGACATCCATATCTTCTGATTATCGGCCGAGAGGTGTAACAGTGGTGTTACGGGAAGAACCGCGCCGTACATTTCATCGCGGAGACGCCGAGGAGCGGAGATCAAAGAGGTCTTCTGGGCGCTCTCCGCGTCTTCGCGATGAAGACCCGCCCCCGCCTAGGCGATAATTCCCTTCCTTACCGCATATAGAATCAACTCCGGAATGCTGTGCAAATTCAGCTTCTGCAGAATGTGCGTGCGATGCGTCTCCACCGTTGTCAGGCTGATGTTCAACATCGATGCTACTTCCTTGTTGGTCCGCCCTTCCGCCACGAGTTGCAGAATCTCGCGTTCCCGGTCGGTCAGCAGGTCATAGCTGTCCTCCAGGCCGCGCCGCTCCATCTCGCGCACGTAATCCTCTTGTAAGATCCGGCTTACCTTGCGTGTCAGGAAGCTGCGGCCCTGCACCACCGCGCGGATCGCCTCGATTACGTCGCTGCGCACAGAATCCTTTAGTAAATAGCCCCGCGCTCCGGCCTTAAGCGACCGCAGGACATAGCTTTCATCCTGGTGCATGCTGAGGATCAGGACCGCGGTCTGCGGATTCGACGCGATGATCCGCCGCGTCGCTTCGATGCCGTTCATGTTCGGCATCGCGATGTCCATGATGATCACGTCGGGCGACTGCTCCTCCGCGATGCGGATGGTATCGCGACCGTCGGCGGCTTCGCCGATCACGGACATGTCGGGCTGCTTTTCCACCAGCGCGCGCAGCCCGTCGCGCACCACCGTGTGGTCGTCAGCCAGCAAGATGCGGATAGGAATCATTTATCCTCTCTGAACCGCTCCGTTACGCTCGGCCTTCTGTGCGCCGCCCTCCGAGCCGCTGTTTGCAACCCGGCCGTCAGGGGTCGCAGCCGGACCCGGGGAGCTTCCCGGATGTGGGCCCGCTCCGTTCAGCTCGGCCAGCGGCAGTTCCGCCGCGATCACCGTTCCGCGGCCGAGTTGCGAATCCAACCGGAACTGCCCGCCCAGCCGGCGGACTCGCTCCTCCATGCCCAGCAGCCCCAGCCCGCGGACAAATCGCGAATCGAAGCCGGCACCGTCGTCGCGCACGCTGAACCGTACTCGCGCTCCTTCGCGCCGCACCGTCACTTCCACGTTGCGAGCGTTGGCATGGCGCGCGGAGTTGTTGACCGCCTCCTGCACCAGACGGTAGATGCAAGTCTTGTGCTCGTCGGGCAAGTCATCGGCCTCGTCGTCCGCGGCGACTACTACGTTGAGGCCGGTCCGCTTCGCCATCTCGCGCGCATGCCAGTTGAGCGCAGGCACCAGGCCGAAATCGTCCAACATAGACGGACGAAGCAGCAGCGCCAGGTCGCGCACCTCGTTGACGGTCTTGCCCGCCAGCGTCTTCACGCTCGCCAGGTGCTCGCGAATCTCCCGCGGATCGTCGGCGCATTCCGCATTTTCGGCTTCCATCAGGATAGCGGAAAGCGATTGTCCTACTTCGTCGTGCAATTCGCGCGCCAGCGAGCGGCGCTCGTTTTCCTGTGCCCGCAGCAGCCGCGCGGAAAGCTCCTGCAGATCGGCGCGGGCCCGCGCGTTCTCTTCAAAGCGCCGCCCCAGTTCCCGCTCCAGGCGCAGCGTGTAAGCGATGGTCAGCAGCGCCAGGACCAAGCCTCCTGCCAGCGTTATGGCGAAAGTGGCTAACAGGGTTCGCCGCAAGTTGCCGGACGATTGTGCAAGCCTGTCTTCGGATCGAGCCAGTCCGCGCTCGTTAACCAGTGCGATGCGGTCGGCGATTTGCAGCATGGCGGTGCGGCGCGGCACGAGCTGGTCGTAGAAGAAAGAATCGCGCAACCGGTTGCGCTGCTGCGGCGTCCACGCCATTGTGCGGTTCAGGATGTGCCAGTATTCGTCGATTTCGTTTTGCAACGTTAAGAAGGGTTGCCGGTCGCCAGGGTCGATCAGGTGAGAGTATCCATCCAGCGCTGCGCGGGTCTCGCGCTCCAAAGAAGTGAGCCGCCCAGCCTGTGCCTCGGCGCCGCTGGGATCCGGCGAAAGCAGAAAATCGCGCACGTATGTGCCGGAGAGGTAAATCTCGGAGCGGATGGTGTCGAGCGAGCTGAGCCGCTGTAGAAATGCTTTGCGGATGCGCGTTTCTTCACCGCTCACGCGGTCGAGGGCCGTCAGTGTGCCCACCGCCGCGCCCAGGATGCACACCAGCAAGCCGCCGAAGCCGAGCCAGAGCACCAGCCCGGGAGCTTTCGGGCGTGCCGGCCAGAGTTTGCGCACTATGTCCCTCGACTTCCTGCCTTCCATCTTCCAGTGTAGACAAACGCGGGAAGCGCAAGAATCCTGTCCGAACAGGATGTTATTTTTGCTTCGCGGGGGCCATCTTGAGAGAAGAGGAAAAACATGAAACGCTCCTGCGTACCGGTTCTCATTGCCGCAACAGCCATTGCGATGGTTCTCAGCGGCTGTCATAAGAAGGCTGCCGCGACGACGCCACCCGCGCCGCAGCCCACGGCCACGAACAATACTCCTGCCAATCCCGCACCCCCGGTTCGGTCTACTCCGCCGGCCCAGCGCCAGGAAGCGGCCGCTCAGCAGCCGTCGCGCTATCCCGACGCCAAGACGCGCGCGCGCATCGATGAGCTGCTGGCGAAAATCGAAGATGCCTATTTCGATTACAACAAGCACACTCTGCGGCCCGACGCCATCCAGGCCCTGCAGGCCGACTCCACCGAACTGCGCGACATTATCGTCCAGTATCCGGATTACAAGCTGACTATCGAAGGCCACTGCGACGAGCGCGGCTCCGAAGAATACAACCGCGCACTCGGCGACGCGCGCGCCCAGGCCGCCAAAGATTATCTGACGGGTGTCGGTGTTCCCTCAGCGCAACTGGCGGTGATCAGCTATGGAAAAGACAAGCCGGTGTGCGAAGAGCATGACGAAGCGTGCTGGCAGAAGAACCGGCGTATCCACATCGTAGCGTCGGCCAAATAGTCTGAGGATTCGAGCAGACCGTCGCGGGCGCCGCTCGACTTTTCGAACGCCTGCGCATCTGAATAGAGTGATCTTCCGTCTCCTGGTCATAGTGCAGTTCACGATCTTCTATGCAGGTGCGCAGGCGTCCGGGGCGGCGCCTTGAGGGCGTGTGGGCAGCGTCAAGCTTGGCGCGATTCACGTTCTGCTCAGAAGGCCGCCCGATTCACCCCCTTCCCTTAAAGAGGTGTCCACCGTTTCCCCTTCCGCCTCCCTGGTTTGGGATCCCGATCAAGTTTCATCTCCTCCCGCCGAAAAAGCCGAAGTGGCTGCGCTGATTCTCGAACAGACTTCCGAAACACTCGCGGCGTGGCCGCCGAACAAGGCGGGAAGCCGCGCGGAACAAGGGCTCGATCTGGTCCCCGACCTACCAGCAGCGGCCGCAAGCTTGCGCTTTGCCGGGTCGGGATCGCTGTATCCTTCCGTCGACGCGGGGGCCATCGGCTTTCCGGGATGCGAAGTCGAGGCCGCCGTCCACATGGAGCCGGAAGGAACGTCGGGTCCGGTTGCTCTCGGCCGCGTCGTCCGCCTCCCGCAAATCCAACAGTTCACCGTGACCAGCCAACCGCCGGAGTCGGGTTCTTGCATCGGAATACTGAGCGGGCGGGACCTCGACATTGTGGCGAGCGCCGGCCGGAATCCAGAGCACGGGCTGCCGGTCGATGCGATTCCGACACCGGTACCAGGCAAACCGGGCGAAGAGACACTGCGGATCGCCGTGCCCTGGCCCGCGCCCCCGCATGCGCCCCTCTATATATGGGTGTCACGGCGAGCAGACCGGCCGGAAGACGGACCTGACCGAGTAACAGGAGAACCGGAAGACAGAAGTCGGGAGACAGGAGCCGGAATGGTGGAGTGCACGTTCGTAGTTCTGACTTCTGTCTCCTGACTTCTGCCTCCTGTTGTTAAGCGGCGGCCCGCCTCTTGGCGGCTCTCGCGGCTCTGGCCTTGGCGAGCGCTTCGATGCGCTTCTGTCTCACTTCCGGAGAAACCGGCCTCCTGGTGCTTTTCGCTGCAGCTTTACTAGCCCCCTTTGACGGGGAGTGCTTTGATGCGCGCTCCTTGCGGAATTGCTCCCAACGCTTGCGCTGGGCTGCCGCAATGCGCTCTTTCGCGGCGCGGCTCATCTGGCGCCTGCCGGCCCTCGGAGCGGTAACTTTCGCTGTCGCGGGAACTCCCTTTAACTTCCCTTCGATTTCCGCGATCTTCTCATTAATCTTCCGACGCTCCGCCTGGTAGCCGATCAGAGCCATCTGTAGGGTTTCAATGTCAGGCATGACCTTACAATAGCAGATATCTCATAAGTCCACTTAGGGCCTCTATGTGCTCTTTACCTTGTTAACTATTCATCTGGCCTGTGGTAAGGTTCGTTACACCACTTTGCGGCAGTGGGAAACTGGATAACTATGGTCAATTGGCTGGTAGTTGGCGTTGGAGATATCAGTACGAGGCGCGTATTGCCCGCCATTCTGGCGGAGCCGCGCAGCAAGCTGGCGGGCATCGTTACCCGTAACCCCGCGAAGGCGGAATCCTACGGCGTGCCTTCCTGGAGCGGTCTGGAAGCGGCATTGGGCGCGTCGAACGCGAGGGCCGTTTACATCGCAACACCGGTATTTCTACATGCACCGCAGACAATCGCCGCGCTCCGCGCCGGCCGGCACGTGCTGTGCGAGAAGCCCATGGCTATGGATTATCAGGAAGCGGTCTCGATGTGCCGCGCCGCGGAAGAGGTAGGCCGCATATTGGGCATCGCTTACTACCGCCGGATGTATCCCAAAGTCGCGCGAACGATGGAACTCATTGCGGCAGGCGCCATCGGCCGCCCGGTTTTTGTGGAGGCTAATTCCCATGGCTGGTCTTATCCCATGCCCGCAGGACGTGAGTGGCTCGCCGACCCGGCGCTTGCCGGCGCGGGTCCTCTCTACGACATAGCCTCTCACCGCATCGACCTGATGAACTACCTCTTTGGGCAGCCCGCCCGTGTAAGTGCGCATCTGTCCACTCTGGTCCATCCGATTGCCGTGGAAGATAACGCTACCGTGATGGTCGAATACGAGAGCGGCGTACGCGGCATGGTGGATGTGCGCTGGCACTCGCGGGTGGCGTGCGATGAGTTCCGCATTCGCGGCACCGAGGGCGAACTCGACCTCACACCCTTGAACGGTCCAGAACTAATGTATCCCGGCGGAAGAGAGCAGAGCCCTCCCCACCCGAACTTGCACTACCCCTGCATCGAGAATTTCGTAAGTGCGGTTACCGATGCCGTTCCGGTGCGATCCACCGGAGCTACCGCGCTCGCCGCGGAGTGGGTGATGAACCAGGCGCGGCGGATGGGAAAGCCGACACCCTCAGGCGCGCACAGCCCATCGGAATGAGTACGATATCTTCTACAAGCTCTGCCGTCGCTACCGGGCTGTGCGGCACCTCCTCGATCAGACCGTTCGCCGCCATCTTCCATTCCGGTAGGCGCCGGGCCTTGGCGAGGATGCGTACCGGTGCTTTGTCCGGCGTGAATGGCTGAGCGGCCACTCTACCTTTTTCGAACCGCATGTTGCTGTCAATCAACGCATAATTCCACGGCGTCTCCGGGAAAACCTCGAAGGCCGGCCACTTCTCATTTGTGCCGTAGCGCTGCCAGCGCTCGCCAATCTTGAGCGAGTATGCCAACGGTCCGCGATATATGGAAACGGAGTTGCCGTTCCTGGCCCATGGCTTCCTCTCAATCTTCATCGGCAGAGTGAGTTTAACCACGTCACCGTTCTTCCAGGTCCGGTCTATACGGATCCAGTGGTTCGCGGCGTTGCCGGCCGGTTTTCCGTTCACAACAACCGAAGCCGCCGTGGCCCACGCCGGCACACGGAGCATCAAAGGAAACTTCACTGCTGATTTCATTTCGAGCGCGAGCGCGACCGTCTCATCGAACGGATAATCGGTCTTTTCCGCAATGCGCACCCTGGTTCCATCGCCCACCTTTGCCTCCACGGTGCTCGCGGCGTACAACACGGCCGCGATTCCGTTGTCCGCGGTGGCCATCCACAGATTCTCGGCATAGTAAGGCCAGGCGTGCGCTACGTTATGTTGGCAGCACCTGTACTGATAAGGGTTGTAAGAGAACATATCGCCGCGGTTCTCGATCATGGGCGACTTATTGCCCCGGTCGAGCTGCACCTGGTTGGGGGCAGTAAGGTAGTGCAGGCCCTTGAGATCGGGGGTCATGGATGCCGGAAGCGAGTTGAACGCCACATCCTCGGCGCGATCGGCCCACGCGGGGTTGCCGGTAATCCTTACCAGCATCTCATCGCTGAGGAGAAACTCGGCCATCGAGCAGGTCTCGGCTGCCTGCCGCGGATCCACATGGCCGGGCCGCGCATTTTCATCGGCCGCGAACATACCTCCCGGCGCCTGGCCGTATTCGTCCATCACCAGGCGGTAGTCGCGTTCGGTCGCCCCGATATATTTGGCATCCCCGGCCTGTTGAAAGTATTCCGCCGGCTCGCGAAATCCCTGCGAGATGTTGACGCCGTGCCACGTCGGGATATTCTCGAACCAGTTGGCCGTGCGCTCATGATTGCGCTGCGCCAGTTCCAGAAGCCACCCCTGGCCCGTCCGGTTGTAGAGCCAGTAAATGGAATCCAGGTTGTCGCCGCCGCGGTACTTCTGCCAGCTCGCCGGCAGCAGCTCGTCGTAGGGAATGTCTCGCTGCCAGGCGAAATACTTCAGCATGAAGGGAATGATGCGCGCATCGCCGGTGGCCTCATAGAGCGTCCGCAGCGGGTAGAGCATGATCATGTTGGGCCACAGGTCGATAATCTGTGTGGGTTTGTCGCCGTGCAGCTCCGGTTCGTCGCCGCGCCGCAGGGTAAGATTCTTGAGAGTTCCGAAATAACCGTTGCTCTGCTGGTTGGCGAGCACGGCATCGAGCCACTTGCGCGCCTCGGCGATAATGCGCTGATCGCCCAACACGAAGCCGAGGTCGGTGTAACCTTTCAGCCAGTACGGTGCCTCTTCCCAGCCGCGCTCGGCTGACCCGGGCGTCACCCACCCGTTGCCTTCGTACTTGCAATACTGGCTGATCTCGCTGAGGCGCCCGGAGAATCCCTCTGCTTCGAGTTGCAGTTGCGTTCGCAGCCAGCCTTCGGGTCGGATGGCGCCTATAGGAAGCTTCACCAACGGGCTCGGAGCCAGCGGCGCGCGATTTCCCGCGTAAAAGCGGTTCTCGCCGTGGGCCGCCGCCATCACCAAAAGCAACATCCAAGAGGTGCGCATCCTCTTCAGATTACTCCGGGCGTAGCATGGAAGCGACCTGTCCGCTCGCCGCGCATCTATGGAATCGTTCGCCCTCGCATCCGCGGGGCTCTGGGCCGCCGAGCCCTTCACGAACCGCTGACCGCCCGCGTTCGATCAGGCGGGCTACCAACCAGCCGTAGGTCGCCAACCTGCCCTACCAGACGAATCGCCCGCCCAACTGGATATATCGCGGTGAATTCGACTGCGTGGTGATCGTACCGAAAGCCGAGCTCGTCGGGCTGACGTTGGGCGCCCCAAAAGTCACGTGGTTGGTGGTGTTGAATGTCTCGAACCGCAATTGCATATAGTGCCGCTCGGCAAAGCGGAAATCCTTGGTGAGCGAAAGGTCCAGGTTCTCGCTTGCGGCTCGTCGCAGGTTGGAGAACTGGGTATCGAACATGCGGACATTGAATACTGGCTGCGCGCTCGATGCGGTAACGAAGCGCGTGGTATCGAAAGACACGCCGTTCGGTTGATTGGGATTCAGGTTGAGCGGCCCGCCCAGGTAAATCACATTGCCAAACGTTCCGATCATGGGGCCGGTCTGCAGCACCATGTTGCCGTTCAGTCCCCAGCCGCCAAACAGAGCATCTACCCAGCGCGACTGCAGGTTCAGCCGCCTGCCGCGGCCCACAGGGATCGCGTAGACCGCGGCCAACACTTCGCGTAGCGGCCGCGTGTCGTTGGATACGCGTTTCTCAGGCGCCGGGTCGGAATCGTTCAGATAGCTGACGCGCTCTATCAGGCTGTTCCAACTGAAGTTGTTGATGAGCGTCAGCCCATTCGTGAGGCGCTTCTGGATCCTCACGTTCAAGCTCTGGAAGTAAGAGCTGCCGGCTCCGTTGTTCTGCATCAGAACACCGTTGCTGGTGGACTGGGGCGCGCCCGGCACCGGATACTGCGGGAACGGAATCAGGAGTTGCTGAAGTGCCACCGTGGAACCATTCAGCGAAGTGCTGTTCGGCAGCAGACCCTGGAGAGGATTGGACACCGTGCCCGTCAGAGTGGAGTTCAGGCTGTTATCACGGAAAACTTGTGTGGTGAGATATTGGCGCGGAATGTAATCGAGCTGCGTGTTGATTGGCAGATGCAACGCGTGGTTACCGATATACGCGATTTCCAGCACCATCTGGCCGGGCAGCTGCCGCTGCACTCCGAAATTCCAGCGAAGATCGTAGGGATTGCGAATGTGCGGATTGAAGAAGACCACCTGCTGCCCGAGGAACGTGGCGGCGCCGGCCGAAGTTCCCGCGGGATAGAGAATCCCGTTGGGGAAAGGATCGGAAAGCGTCGCGGCTGGCGATACAAAGCTATTGTTGGTGGCGACCACCTGGGTGGTCTGGCTGAAGCCAGCCTGGTCGAGCGTCACCGTAGTGCCGCTGTTCAGCTCGCTGTTGCCCTGAATCGTGATAGGCACGAAGAAAGCGGCGAAGCCTCCGCGCAACACGGTCTTTCCACCCAGCTTCGCGGGGGTCCACGCAAAACCGAAGCGCGGACTGATCGGACTCGACTCCGTGTGATAGAGGTCGCGATTGCCAGAGCCGGCAAAGGTGAGGCCGCCCAGCGCGGTGAACGGATTCACGGGAACGTTGTTTCCGTCGACGTTAACGCTGGTCAACGGATTCAGTTTGAAGGCTGCTGCGGCGGCCGCCGCGATGCCGTTTTGCGCCAGAGGGTCGAAGCCGTTTACGCCGCGGTTGTAGCGCTCCGTGGCCGGCGTTTCGTGCTCGAACCGCAGGCCGAGATTCAGGGTGAGGTTTGGCCTCGCGCGCCAGTCGTCCTGGATGAAGAACGCGTAGTACTTGGACGCCACCGTGTTCTGCGCGTTTACATCGAACGAACCGCTCGAGGGCAAACCCAGCAGGAAAGAGGCGAGGTCCATCCCCATGGGCGAGGGCGCCGCGTTGTTGAGAGGCCCGTTCGTCCAGATGTTCGAAGTGCTGGTAGATGCGCTGCCTCCGCCGCCGAACGTGTAAGTTCCGGCCGAGTTGCCCGCGGTGTAAGCGCTCCAGCGCGTATCGCGAACGTCCGCGCCCACTTTGAACGCGTGGTTCCCATGCAGCTTGATGACATCGGCGAAGAGCTGGAAGATGTCATAGGTGTTGGTCGCGTCGCCGCCGAAGCCGAGATCCTGGAAGCTGCCGTAGCTGCCTGATGTCACGGTCGTGTTGGTGAAGACGATGTGCGGCATGACCGGCTCTTCAGATCGCGCTGCGATGTATGAGGGAAACCCCAGGCTGGTCGCGTCGAAGCCTTCGCTCGTGCCGTTGGTGATCTCAATAAAGCGCGTCCAGTTCGCGCGGACGTCCATGAATATGGTGGGCGAGATCGTGTAGACGTCATCCAGCGACGCGCCCTGGTTCTTGCGGTAGAGGTAATTGCCCTCGGCGATGTTGCCGAAGTAATTGTTCTTGTCCTGCGTTCGAAAACTGTGGCGGAAGTCGGCAGTAAGTTTGTTCTTTTCGCTGAGAGCCACATCCAGCCGCGCGAGTTCATTGTTATAGACGTCGCTATCGATGGCGTCCACCAGGTAATTCTGGAAGCCGTTGGCGTAAGTCGCGTTGTTTGGCTGCGGGAAGTATTGCAGGTACTTCAGAGCGATCGGGTTCAAGCGGCTGCTCGGGATCACGTTATTCGGGAACGGATCGCGCTGCACATGCGTGCCGTTGACCGCACCGGTAGCCGGGTCGTAAATCTGGTAGTTCGCTCCTACTTTCAGCAGCGCCGAAAAATCGCCCTGGCGCTCGGCCGCCGTGGGCACGGTGGCGAAGTTGATCGGGCTGCCGGTTTCGCGCGGTGAGTTGGCCGGGTCGGAATCTTGCAGCCCTTCCCACGCGAACATCCAGAAGACGCGATCCTTGCCGTTGAAGACCTTGGGAATCCAAAGCGGCCCGCCGCCCTGTGCGCCGTACTGGTTGTAGCGGAACACCGGCCGTGGAACGCCGCGCGCATTGTAGAAAAACTGGTTGGCCTCAAGATTAGATACCTGGTTGAACTCATAAAGCTCGCCATGAATCTGATTCGTTCCCGACTTGGTGACAAGGTTGGCCGTGCCGCCGCCCGTGTGGCCGAAGCTGGCGTCGGATTCGAAGACGCTGACGCGCACCTGCTGCACCGAGCCTTGCGGCGGGCTGTATGCGAGTTGGCTGCGGAATGCGCCGTTGGGCGCGCCATTATAAAGCAGTTCGTTGGTGCCGGAGGTGGATCCGCCAAGGCTGAACGAAGCGGGCGTGTTGTTGTCGAACGGCCGCACCTGCGTGCCCGGCTCGACCGTGGATACCGCGCCCAAGGCCAACTGCGCCAGCATGAGCGGTGTGCGGCCGTTGGTCGGCATATCCTCCACTTCCTCGCTAGTGATCACCTGGCCGATGGACGCGTTGGCGGCTTCGATGAGGGGCGAATCCGCCATGACCGTGACCGAGTCGCTGATGGCGCCCACTTCCATCTGGACGTCGATCACCGGGTGCTCGCCCATGCCCAGGCTCACGCCGGCGCGCACAAACTTTTTGAAACCGACGGCTTCGGCGGAAATCTGGTACTCGCCCGGGGCGAGGAACGGGATCGTATAGGCGCCGGAATCTTCGGAAAGTGTCTCGGACTTCACCCCGGTCGCTGTTGCCGTCGCGACGACCCTTGCCTTGGCGACGGCGGCGCCTTGCGCGTCGCGGACGTTGCCGCTGAAGGAGCCGCGAAACTCCTGGGCGAACGCGGCGCAGCAAAAAAGCAAGGGAACCGCACAGACCCTCATCATCCCCAACCTCCTGGTTGGATGAGATCATTTCAGACTTCCAGGGTTGTGTCAACGGTTGCGCTGTTTACTTTACACGCCGAAAATACGCCGAATGTACTGACGGTCGGGGCCGAGCGCGGCGCTGTTGGCGTAGCGCGGATTGCCGCCCTCTTCGGAAATGATCCAGCCGGCCCAGCCGGTCTGTTTCATGGCGGCGGCGAGATCCTCGAAACCAAAATCCCCTTCGCCGAGCGGCTTCTGTTCGTCCTTGCCGTGGAAGGTCTTCACGTGGCAGCCGAAGATGCGCTTGGAATTCCGCGACATGAATTCCGCGGGACTGCCGCCGCCCAGATGAGCGTGGCCGGCATCCATGAGGAAGTCGACGAGTTCGGCGCTGGTGCTCTTTGCCAGACCATCGATCTCCGCATTGTGGTTGGCGAATTCGGGATTGTGATTGTGATACGCGACGCGGATGCCGTTCTGCTGGCAGACGCGGCCGAGGCGTTCGAGTTCCACCGCCTTCGCTTTGAGCGCGGCAGCTTCGAAGTTGCCCTCCGGCGAAAGGCCGGTTCCGCTCATCACTATGCGCAGCGCGCCCATCGCTGCCGCGCCCGCGGCTGTTTGCGCGAACGCATCCGTCCTGGAGGTCGCCATGGAACAGTGAGGGCCGATGAAGCGAACGCCGGTGGCGTCGATCTCTTTCCGGGCCTCCGCCGCACGTGAAAATTGATCCTGCACGAAACGCACATTGCATTCGACGCCGATGTATCCGAGATCCTTCGCCTTACGGAACACGTCCAGAAGCCCGGCAAAATCGCCGGCCTTCAGGGTCCAGGCGTTCTCCTGGCAGCCGACCGAAGAGGCGGCTGGCGCCGCGCTAACGACCAGGGGCAACGGTAGGGAAGCCAGAAACAAGCGGCGTGAAATTTCGAGCGGCATGATGGAGTCTCCTCAGCAAAAGCATATCTCATGGCAGGCAGTTTGCAGCATATGCTGGATGAGTGGCCGTTTTGGAAATGAGCGAACCAAAATGCCTTGTGCCTTCGGGCGACAGGTGCGGGGAAGCGCCGGTCTGGTGCTCGGAGGAACATGCGGTCTATTGGGTGGATGTCAACCGTTTCCTGATTCATCGTTACGACGCCTCGCAAGATAGCGTGAAAGCGTGGTTCTTCGACGAGCCGGTAACCGCGCTCGCGCTCAGCGATGCCGAAGGCACGCTGGCCGTGGCCTTGGGCTCGCGTGTCATTTTCTGGACGCCGCGGACGGACGAGCGCCGCGACCAGGGTTTCAGGCTCGACGGCTGGCCTGCGGTACGGCTGAACGAAGGGCGCGCCGACCCGCGCGGCTCTTTGTGGGTCGGTTCCATGCGCAACAACGTCGGACCGGATGGCGCTCCCGGCAAAGCCGGTGGCGAGGATGGCGTGCTCTATCGCATCGATCCGGACGGTTCGGTGACGGAGTGGAAGCGTGGCATCGGCATTTCCAATACCATGACGTGGAGCCCCGATCGCCGGTACTTCTACTTTGCCGACACCCTGAAGAATACGGTCTACGTCTACGATTACGATTACGGGACCGGTGCGATCGGCAACGAGCAGCCGTTCTTCTCCGGCTTTTCGCGGGGATCGCCGGACGGTTCGGCCATGGACAGCGGAGGCTATCTGTGGAACTGCAGGCACGGCGGCGGCTCTATCGTCCGCGTGGCGCCGGATGGCAGCATCGACCGCGTCATCGAGATGCCCGCCGCGAATCTCACGAGCTGCACGTTCGGCGGCGCGGATTACCGGACGCTCTACGCTGTCAGCGCGTCGCTTGGCGGTCCCCCGGGCGATCGCCTGGGCGGCAGCTTGTTCGCGATCGAAGTCAGCGTAGCGGGGATGCCGGAGAATCGGTTCAAGCTTGGGTAGGACATGCTATAGCTTGTCCGGCTGCCGGCCGGCTGGCGAGCTGCAGCATGCCCCACCAGCCTCACTACCGGATCTCCACCAGCTTTCCGCCGTTGAGAATCGATTCGCGGGCGGCCTCGATCACTCGCTCGTTGAAATTGCTGTTGGCCGGTGTGGCCATGATGCCGGCTCGGTCGATCTCGTCCAGCATGCGCTGTCGGGTGGCGAGGTCCGGACATTCCGCCTCGACGCGCATGGCGGTTTCGATGATGTGCGCCATCGAACGGTAGCCGTAGCCAACCGGCGCCAGGCCGGGGCCGCCGTACTCTACGTACTGGAAATAATCGGGGCTCGGCTCGGCGTAAGAAGCGGGGGCGGTGTAGCAGTACTGCAGGCCGCGGTATTGATCGGAGTGCGCGATGAGCGCGCCTTCTTCGGCGCCGCTGCAATACATCACGAGGCTCTGCGTGTTCGTCCCGGGCGCGGCATCGGGAAAGCCGAGAGCGTTCTGCACGTTCAGGCAGGCGCCGTTCGACCAGATGACGCGCGCATCGGCCCACAGAAAACCTTCTTTCCCGTTGGGAAAGCGCTCGGGAATGCCGTAGACGCTGACGGCCGCCGGATCGAGGCCGGTGATGAAGTGGACCAGGTCCACGTAGTGGCAGCCGATATAGGTGAAGGCGTCGGAGTTCTCCGTGGTCATCCAGTTCTGGAAATTGGAATGGCGGTAATACCACTTCTCCAGCAGGCAGGCGGTGCCGAGTTTGAACTCGCCGAAACGGCCGGCTCGATATGCGCGCCGAGCCATGCGGCTGCGGTCGTCGAAGCGCTTGTGATATTCCACGCCTACCACGAGGCCGCGGGCATGCGCCGCGCGCGCGATTTGTAGTGCCTGCGCATGACGCAACACGAGCGGCTTAACGGTACACACGTGCTGATTGTGCTCGAGCGCCGCCATGATGACCTCGAAGTGAAGCTGATCGGGGACCGCAACCACCACGATGTTGCGGGGCGCCATGCGGGCGACAAGCTCGCGGTACAACTCGGGGTGCGGCTGGCCCGAATCGCAGCCGTGCGGAAAGGCGCGGAAGGATTGCCCGGGAAATGCCTCACGCAGAAGAGGCGCGGCCGCGAGTGCTGCGACGGTCGCGGCGCGCTGCGCGCACACAGAAATCTCGCCGATGCGCCCCAAGCGTTGCAGCTGATAGAGCGCGGGCAGAAGCTGATCGTGTACGATCATGCCTCCGCCAACCACCAGGATTTCCGGCTTCATTTATGAACCGCGGCGGTGCGCCGGGTGGCGGCCTCGTGGAATGCTTCTTCGAGTGCAGAGGTGCTGTCGAGAATAGCCTCTTCGGTAATGACCAGCGGCGGCGAGATCTTGACGGTGCCGCCGCCGGGCCCGACCGGACTGAACACCAAGACGCCTTTCGTGACGCAGCGGTCGACCACGTCCCACGCCAAGTCGCCGTCCGGCTCCTTGGTGCCGGGGATGATGCAGGCGAGGCCGGCCACCAGGCCCTTGCCCTCGACGCGGCCAATCTGCGGGAAGCGGGCTGCAATGGAGCGCAGGCGCTCGTGCATTACCGCGCCCACGCGCGCCGCATTGGCGGCGAGCTTTTCGTTCACCACGAGGTCGATGGAGGCGAGTGCCGCTGCGCAGCATACGGGATTGCCGGTGTGGGTCGAGGTCATACTGCCCGGCGGGTGCAGATCCATCACATCGGCCCGTCCCGCCACCGCGGCGAGCGGAAGCGAACTGGAAATGCCTTTACCGAACAGCGCCAGGTCGGGGACGATGCCGTAATGCTCGAAGCCCCACATGGTGCCGGTGCGGCCGAAGCCGGCCTGCACTTCATCGCACACCAGCAGCGCGTTGTGGCCGGTGCACCACTGGCGCAGGGCTTCCATGTATTTCTTGGGGCCGAAGGCGGCGGTGCCCCCCTGGTACGTTTCCAGAATCACGCCAGCCACGTTGCGCGGCTCGACGCCGTGCTCGCGCAGGGCGTCTTCGAAACCTTCGAAGGCGCTGTTGGCGCGGAATCCATCCGGAAAGGGAATCTGCACGAAGCCGGGATCGAGATTGACGATCCACTCCTTCAGATTCGGAATGCCGCCGGCCTGCTGCGAGCCGAGCGTGCGGCCGTGAAACGCAAGGTTGTAAGAGACGATGACGTTCTTGGTGCGCCCGCCGGTTTTAGCGCCGTAGGTGCGGCACAGCTTAATGGCGCACTCCACGGTCTCGGAGCCGGTGGTGAGCAGGAAGATTTTTTTGAGAGGCTGGGGCAGGAGTCCCGCAAGACGCTCTACCAGGCGGGAGCGGATTTCGCTGGGGAAGCAATAGTTGGTGAGCAGCTTCGCTTCCGCCTGCAGCGCAATGGCATCGGCGATTTCCTTGCGCCCGTGGCCGGCGTTAGCGATGAGGACGCCGCTTGACCAATCGATCCAGCAGTTGCCCCAGGCGTCGAAGACCTGGAAGCCTTCGGCGCGGTCCCAGACGACGGGCGGCTGGCCGCGCATGGCGGCGGGCTCGTACTCCTTCAGCCGGCGGAGAATGGGAAGCGATTGGGGTACCGGAAAATCGGTCGCAATGCGGCGGAATCGCGTCTCGACGCGGGCGACGGGCCGGGGAGTCAGATCGTATTCTTTGCCCATGGCGGAGTTTTTTCCAGGATAGCGCCATTGCGTTACGCTCAGAACATGTCCGAGAGATTGTTCCCGCCTTCGGCGGGCGCTGGCTGCCAGCCAGGCCACAGGATTCCATCCTGCCCCACAACGATGGTTTGTGTGCTGCTGGCTGCTGTACCGGTTTTTTCGGCGTCCCGCAGCCATAACCCGACGGATTCGACGGTAGACTATGCGACCTTTCAGAACCCGCCGGGCGACTATCACGGCACACGCTGGATCACGCTGCGGCTGGCCAATGCGACCGATGCGAGTGTGATCGCGATGATCGACCAGGCAGCGGCCAGCGGCGCGTATGGTTCGTTCATGATCACGCCCGATGGCGGCAAAACGACCGCGCTTTCCGAAGCGTATATGAAAGGTTCGCGGCGGCCTCCCAGCGACACCGGCATCGCTTACCTCAGCGAAGATTATTTCCGCCTCTACAAGGCGGCGGTGGAAGAGGGCGAGAAGCAGCACCTGCCGCTGCGGACGCTTTACGACGAGCTGCAATATCCCAGCGGCATGGCGGGCGGGCTGTTCTTCACGAAATATCCCGAGGAAGGCGCCAAAAGCCTCGAGGAAGTGGAGAAGAACGTGACCGGTCCGGCGCGCGTGGAGTTGGAGATTCCGCTGCCGGACGGGATTTATGTGGGCGCCGTGCTGTTCAACCGGGACAACTTCGAGCGCCTCGACGTGAGCGCGAAGAAGACGGCGAAGGGCATGGCGTGCGATGTGCCCAAGGGCAACTGGAAGGCGATGCTGTTCTATCTGGACCGGACGTTCCGTCCGAACTCCACCAAGGGTGGGTTCATGGATTACCTGAGCCCGCAAGCGGTGGACCATTTCATCCATCTCACGTTCGACGCTTATTACGAACACCTGAAGCCGTATTTCGGCAGCACCATCCAGATGACGTTTTACGACGAACCCTCCATGCACCTCTCCGACGGGCGTATGTGGACGGCGGGGTTCAATGCAGCTTTCGAGAACAAGTACGGCTTCTCGCCGATGAAGTATTATCCGGCGCTGTGGTACGACATAGGGCCGGAGACCGCAGCGGCGCGCAATGCGCTGTTCGGCTTTCGCACGGAGATGTATGCCGAGAACTACATCGGCCGGGTGGCTGCCTGGTGCGCGGCGCACGGCATCGATATGTCTGGCCATCAGGACCAGGAAGAGACCCGGAACCCGGTGCCGATCAGCGGCGACATCATGAAGGTCTTCAAAGAGCAGCAAATTCCGGGAATCGATGACATCTATTACAACGGCCGCTCGAACGTTTCGTATAAGCTGGTGACGTCTGCAGCGTTCAACTGGGACAAGCCGCTCACCATGGCCGAAACTTACGCGGCGTACCGTCAGATGACCGGAGCAAAAGCATATAAGACCGCCATGGACCAGATGGCGATGGGGGTGAACCTGCAGATCGGCAACCGGCCGGCGGCTGCGGGCAAAGATCTCGATGCCTTCATCGCGCGTTCCGCATACCTGCTGCGGCACGGGCGGCATGTGGCGGACATCGCCATGCTCTATCCGATCGCCTCCCTGCAGGCTGACTACTACTTCGCATCGCCGCCCACGAGCAACCGGCCTGGAAGCGCGCCGTGGTTTTACTGGACGCTGGAAGGCGGGTTGATCCAGCCTGAGAACGACTACATGGATCTGGGCGAGATGCTCTATCGCGGGCTGCGGATCGATTACACGTACCTGCATCCCGAGGTGCTCATAGGGCGATCGACGATCGCGAACGGCAGAATCACGCTCAACAACCAGGAAAACCGCGAGGAGTTCCGCGTGCTGATCGTGCCCGGCGGCGACACGCTGTCGGCCGACGCGGCGAAGCGGATCGTGGAGTTTTACCGCGCGGGAGGCGTGGTGATCGCCACGCACAAACTGCCGACGCGGTCGGCCGAATTCGGACGCGACCGCGAAGTGCGGGACATGGTGGGCGAGGTGTTCGGCTTCCCCGAACGCGATCCGATCACGGCAGAGATTCGTCCGATGATCGACGACTACAAGAACTACTTCGCCAGCCACAATGCGGCCGGCGGCCGGTCTTACTTTCTGCCGCAACCCGACCTGAAGCAGATGACAGCCCTGTTGAAGGAGGCGATCCCGGTTGCCGACGTCGACATCCAGCAGCCGCCCATGTGGCCGGTGAAAATGGGGCCCGAGTACGACGGCGCTTTGACGTATATTCACAAAGTGAAAGACGGGCACGACATTTATTTCTTCGCCAACTCGAAGGACACGACGTTGGATACCAAGGTGGTGCTGCGAGGCAACAAGAATCTTGCGTTCTGGAACCCACAGACGGGCGAGCGACAGGCGGCCGAGACGGGTCATGCGGAGGCCGGCGGACAGCCGGTTACGGCGGTGCAGCTCGCGTTGCGGCCGGTCTCGGCGGTGTTCCTGGTGAGCGAGTAACAGGGGCAAAGAAAGATTCTATACACGCTGTTTTGATTCGGATGTAAGTAGTTATAAATAAGTGCCTTAATTGCCGGAAGTGGTTCGTTTGGGAGAATCATCCCAAACGTGAAAACTGGCCTCCCCACGAGCGGTTCCTCGCCCGATCCATACCACGGCGAGAGGCACAAAAAGAGGGCACAGGCCATGGCCTAGCGACCTCAGCCGGTCACGGCGGGAATGTATAATGTCCCCGAGCCGGTTTCAACTGCGCCATGGAGGGGACGATGACTCGAAGACGCCTTCTCGCCGCCGCGGCCTTATCGGCGCCGGTGCTTCTCACGCGCCGGCTTGCTTCCGCCGCGCCTGAGCCCAATCTTTCGCTGGGCGGAGCTCCTACCGGATTCGGCTTGCATCTGCGCGCGGCCCGAGCCGCCAATCAGTCCGCCGATCTCGTCGAGCTGTGCCATTACCTGGGGCTCGGCTGCGTGGAGACGCGCCTGCCGGCCATGGATGCCGAATCGGTGAAGGCTTTCCGGCAGAAGCTGGAAGCCATTCACATGCGGCTCATCCTAGATACTCCGCTGCCGCGCGACGCCGCCGACGTGGAGCGCTTCGACGCGGCAGTGAAGGCGTGCAAAGACGCGGGCGCCTACAGCCTACACGCCGCCATGACGCAACGGCGCTACGAAGAGTTCGACACTTTCGCCGCCTTCAAGGCAAAATTCGAGCAGTGCCAGAAGCAGATTGAATTGGCCGAGCCCGTGTTGCGCAAGCACCGCCTGGCGTTGGGCATTGAAAACCACAAAGGCTGGCGCTCCGCGGAGCAGGCTGCCTGGCTCAAGCGCGTGGGGAGCGAATGGGTGGGCGTGCACCTGGATTTCGGCAACAACATCTCGCTATGTGAGACACCGGAACAGACACTGGAGAACCTGGGGCCGTTTGCGGTGGCCTGCCACATCAAAGATATGGCCGTCGAGAGTTATGAAGACGGGTTCCTGCTTTCGGAAGTGCCGCTGGGCGAGGGAGTCCTCGATCTGGGGCATTGGGTCCAGGCGCTGCGCGCGCGCAACCGCGAGATTCCCTTCGATCTCGAAACCATTACGCGCGATCCTCTGAAGATTCCGGTGTTCAAAGAGAAGTACTGGGCCACCTTCGACGATGCCTACAGCCCGCTGCCAGGCCACGATCTGGCTCGCGTACTGGAGCTGGTGCGCAACAATCCGCCGAAATCGCCGCTGCCGAAGATCACCGGGCTGAGCCTGGCTGAGCAGGCGAAGCTGGAAGACGGAAACAACCAGAAGAGCATCGACTACGCGCGCGCGAAGCTGGGGTTGTAACACCCCGCTCCCTAACCCGGCGCAGCCGGCGCCGCATCGAAAGCCTATATTCACCGCTGCGGCGCGGAAGAGCGGAAACAGGATCGCCCAGAACGCTCGGAGCCGCGGGCGGAGGAAGTGATCCCTGCGGCGATACTGGAAATATGAGCCATTTATTTGCGCCATTGCAGATTCGCGACGTGCGGTTTCGCAGCCGCCTCGCGGTTTCGCCGATGTGCCAGTATTCCAGTGAAGACGGGTTTGCCAACGATTGGCACCTGGTTCACTTGGGCAGCCGCGCGGTGGGCGGGGCGGCGGCGGTGATTACGGAAGCGGCGGCGGTGGAGGCGCGCGGGCGGATCTCGCCGCAAGACCTGGGGATCTGGAAGGACGAGCACATCGAGTTTCTGTCGCGGATCGCGCGGTTCGTGAAGGCGCAGGGCGCCGTGGCCGGGGTGCAGATTGCACACGCGGGGCGGAAGGCTTCCACCAAGCGTCCGTGGGAAGGCGGCGGCACGATCGGCGTGGACGAAGGAGGCTGGCAGCCGGTGGCTCCGAGCCCTATGCCGTTTCGTGCAGGCGATCCGCCGCCAGCGGCGCTCTCGGTGATGGAGATCGGGTGCGTGATGGAAGCGTTCACGGCGGCGGCGCGACGCGCGCTGGCGGCGGGATTCGAGCTTCTGGAGATCCACTGCGCGCATGGGTATCTGGCGCATGAGTTCCTATCACCCCTGAGCAACCAGCGGGCTGACGAGTATGGCGGGTCACTCGAAAATCGCATGCGCTTTGCGCTCGAGGTGACGCGGGCGGTGCGGAATGCGTGGCCGGAGCGGCTGCCGCTGTTTGTCCGCGTTTCAGCCACGGACTGGATGTCCGACGGTTGGACGCCGGACGATTCGGTAGTACTGGCGCGCCGGCTGCACGGGCTGGGCGTGGACTTAGTCGACTGCTCGTCGGGCGGGACGGACCCGGCCGCTCAGGTTGCGGTCGCGCCGGGATACCAAGTGCCGTTTGCGGAACGGATCCGGCGAGAAGCAGGCATTATGACGGGTGCGGTGGGATTGATTACCACGGCCCAGCAGGCGGAGGGAATTTTGGCGGCAGGGAAAGCGGATCTGGTGCTGCTGGCCCGGGAGATGCTGCGGGATCCTTACTTTGCGCTGCGCGCGGCACGCCAACTGGGAGAGAAGGCTAGCGTGCCGGCGCAGTATGCGAGGGCGTGGTAGGAGCTAGTGGGCGATGAAGGCTACGGGCTTGTAGCCCGTAGCCTCGAGGGTCGCCTTGGCTTGACCGAAGGCCTGCTCATCCGTGTACGGCCCGATGAGGAAGTGCTGGTAGTTTCCATCACTGCGAGCTGCTTCCACCACAGAAAAACCTCTGGCACGGAGCGCCTGGACCGTCTCATCGACGGGCGTGTCCACCGGGGTGTACACCAGCCAGTATGAGCCGTGGGGCGCCGGCGGCGCCAGCCTTCCGACTATATGATGCTCCGGCGGTGGGGGAGGTGGTGGAGGTGGAGGAGGAGGAGCTTTCACGAAGGCCCCGGAACCGGGGTCGCGCGAGCCTTGGGCGCGCTTGGCTTCGACCGCTTTCTGAACCCATTCGTCCGCCTGAGAGGTGAGCGCCTTGGATTCGGAGGGATCCTCGACGATGGCGGCCTTAATGCGCAGCAGCAGGTTGGTGTAGGCCATCGCGTCCGCGTATTGGGGGTCGATTTCGAGGGCCTTCTGCAGCATGCCGAGGCCTTCTTCGATTTGCGGTGAAAGCTTCGGTGTGAGGTTCAATCGGATCGAGGCGTCGGGGACGATGCCGGGGTCCTGCGGCCTCATTCCGGCGGCGGCGCGGGCGGCCATATACTGCGGATAGGCTGTGGACCAATCGATGAACCCGAGGGTGTAGTAGGCGCTGGTCTCGTTCGGGTTGGCCCCGATCATTTTCTGGGCCCAGTCGCGAGCTTCGGAGAACTGTTTGTTATTGACGGCGAGCATCATGAGGCTGCCGAGCGCGTTGACATTGCGGTTATCGAGCGCGAGGACGGTGAGCAACTGCTGGCGGATCTCGGCGGCGAGTGCGGCATGCTGCGGATTGCCGGGCTGGTATTCGTTCATGAGTGCGGTAGCGAGATACAACTTCGGGTTGATGGCGGAGGGGTCGGCCAGGACAGCGGCACGGAAGTGAATGATGGCAGATGCCGTGTCGCCGGCCTTGAAGGCTGCAACACCGAGATTGAGTTCGTCTGTAGAACCGGATTGGGCGCGGGCGCTGATGGCGAGGCCGGAGGCGATCACGGCGCAGATGGCAAGGGTCGAGAGGCCGGCGATGAGCAGGAGACGCGCGCGGCGAAGGTTGGCCACGGGACGATCGAGCAGACGGCGGATGCGTTCTTCGAGGATGTCGCCGCCGTCGAAGATGCCGAGGGCAAGAGCGGCGGCGCGCGCAGGGGCCAGAGACGAGGCTATGTTCACCATGGAGCGGGCGTAAATCTCAGGGTCGAGAAGGCGGCGGGTCACTAGTTCGTCGCAAGCCATTTCGCGGGTGCGCTCGATCTGGCGGTGGATGTACCAGGCGGCGGGCTGGAAAGCGATAGGAAGATATAAAAATTCGTAAACGATTTTCGTTAGAAAATCATGGCGCGCCAAATGCGCCATTTCGTGGCCGATGGCCGTGGCGAGGACCTCCTCGGAGGTAGCGGCAAAGAAAGAATCGGGGAGGATGACGGTTTGGGAGCGGATTCCCGCCGCTACGGGAACCTTAATGGCGAGCGAGGAACGCAGTTCGACGCCGCTCAAACCGAAAGCGTTCAGGCACCGCTGCCACACACTGCCTGAGAGTTCGCGCGGTCCGGAAAACGCGAGGACGCGCCGCGTGCGGCGCCAGGCGGCGAGGAAGCGCAGGCAGTAGAAAAGGAGGAAACATGAGTATGCCGCCAGCAGAACGGTGGCGGTGTTGCGGGCGAGCGCGATCGTCCTTACCGCCGGGGCGTGGTGGGCGACGGTCGACGGGACATCCGTTGCGACGGAGAGAACGATTCCCGGATCCGGTGTCAAAGTGTATCGGATACGTGGGGGCGGTGCTGAGCGGCGCGTGCTGGCCATAGGCACTGCGACAGAAGCCACCAGGGCGGCGACCCAGACAAGGTGGCGATGAGTGGCGGGGCCGAGGCGCAACAGGCGGTCGATGAGGAGGGCGACGATGGCGATGAGCGGAACCTGCCAAAGCGAATTCAGCAGGAAATTGAGCAGATGACGGCTAATGTTTTCCATGTTTGCGTTCCTCGGAGCGTTCGAGCATTTGCTGGATCCGGGCCAATGCCTGGGGCGTCAGTTTGCGGGTTTCGACCAGATTCAGGACGAGGCTGTCGGCCGAGCCGCCGAAGAAGCGGTCGAGCATGTCGCCGAGCGCTTGCGTGACCGCCTTCTGGCGGCTCACTACGGGCTGATAAAGATAGGCGCGGTCTTTGAGGCGGCGCTTCACTTTGCCCTTGCGATGGAGAACGTTGAGCATCGTCTGGACGGTGGTGTACGCGAGCGTACGTCCGGTGAGATGGGCCTGGACGGTCTGCACGTTGGCGGGACCGGTCTCCCATAGGACATTCATAATCTCGAGTTCGAGCGGCGTGAGAGCGTCGGTGGAGTTCTTTTGCCGGGGCAATGCCTGCCTCCTAAACAATTAGGAGTATGCGCCTGGGGAGGGCGATTGTCAACTAAAATTTTAGGAGTAGATGGCGAGGCATTTGTGGGACCGGCGGTTTGTCCATAGGCGGAAGGCCGCCTGCGGCGGCCGGACATCGCTTGTCCCACCCAAACCAGTGCGTGGGCAAGAATAGAAGCAGGGTGGCTGGCATGGACATCAACCGTTTCACCGAGAAGTTGCAGGAAGCGATCCGCGCGGCGCAGTCGAAGGCGGTGCGGTATGGACATCAACAGATTGACGTAGAGCATCTGCTGGCGGCGCTGCTGGAGCAGGAAGGCGGGCTTGCGGCGGGGATTCTGAACAAAGCCGGCGTGAATGTGGAGACGCTCGAGCAAAGGGTGGAAGCGGAACTCGACCGCATGCCGAAGGTTTCGGGGCCGGGCGGCGGGCCGGACCAGATCTACGTGACGCAGCGGTTGAACCGGCTGCTGACGGAAGCCGAAGACGAAGCGCGCAAGCTGAAGGACGAATATATTTCCGTAGAGCACGTGCTGCTGGCGGCGCTCAACGATCGAGGGGCGGCGGGGAAGATTTTCAAAGAGACCGGGATCACGCATGAGCGCCTCATGCAGGCGCTGCGCGAGGTGCGAGGCAGCCAGCGCGTGACATCGCAGAATCCGGAAGCGACCTATGAAGCGCTGGAGCGCTACGGGCGCGATCTGACGAAGCTGGCATCGACGGGCAAACTCGACCCGGTGATCGGGCGCGACGAAGAGATCCGGCGAGTGATCCAGGTGCTGTCGCGGCGGACGAAGAACAACCCGGTGCTGATCGGCGAGCCGGGCGTGGGTAAGACCGCAATCGTGGAAGGGTTGGCTTTGCGGATCGTGCGCGGCGATGTGCCGGAAGGGCTCAAGAATAAGCGGATCGTAGCGCTCGATATGGGTGCGCTGATCGCAGGCGCGAAGTACCGGGGCGAATTCGAGGAACGGTTGAAGGCGGTGCTGAAAGAAGTGCAGGATTCGGCCGGCGAAATCATTCACTTCATCGACGAGCTGCACACGGTGGTGGGCGCGGGCAAGGCGGAAGGGGCGATGGATGCGGGAAACCTGCTGAAGCCGATGCTGGCGCGCGGAGAGCTCCACTGCATCGGCGCGACGACGCTGGACGAGTACCGCAAGCACATCGAAAAAGACGCGGCGCTGGAGCGCCGATTCCAGCCCGTGCTGGTCGATCAGCCGTCGGTGGAGGACACGATTTCGATTCTGCGCGGGCTGAAGGAACGTTACGAAGTACACCACGGCGTGCGCATCAAGGACGCGGCACTGGTGGCGGCGGCCGTCCTGTCGAATCGGTACATCACGGACCGGTTCCTGCCGGATAAGGCGATTGACCTGGTGGATGAAGCGGCGGCGCGGCTGCGGACGGAGATCGATTCCATGCCGGCCGAGCTGGATGAGACGCGGCGGAGGATCATGCAACTGGAGATCGAGCGCTCGGCGCTGAAAAAGGAAAAGGATGCGGCGTCGAAGGAGCGGCTGGGGAGGCTGGAGAAGGAGCTCGCGGATTTGAAGGCCGAGTTCGATGCGCTCTCGGCGCGTTGGCAGGGCGAGAAGAACGCCGTGGAAAAGCTGCGGCAGTTGCGCGAGCAGGTAGAGCAGACCAAGACCGAGATCGAAAAAGCTGAGCGGCAGTACGATCTGAACCGTGCGGCCGAGCTGAAATACGGCAAGCTGGCTGGTCTGGAGCGGCAGTTGACGGAAGAACTGGCGAAGCTGGAACAGCAGAAGGGGCAGTCAAAGCTCATCAAGGAAGAGGTGGACGAGGAAGACATCGCCGAAGTCGTGAGTCGGTGGACGGGCGTGCCGGTGACGCGCCTGCTGGAAGGCGAGATGCAGAAGCTGCTGGGCCTGGAGGAGTATCTGCATCGGCGCGTGGTGGGGCAGGACGAAGCTGTGACGGCAGTGGCAGAGGCGGTGATCCGGGCACGGTCGGGATTGAAGGATCCGAACCGGCCGATCGGAAGCTTCATTTTCCTGGGGCCGACGGGTGTCGGCAAGACCGAGCTGGCACGCGCGCTGGCGCAGGCGTTGTTCGACGACGAGCACGCGATGATCCGCATCGACATGTCGGAATACCAGGAAAAGCACACCGTGGCGCGGCTCGTCGGCGCGCCGCCGGGATACGTTGGCTACGAGGAAGGCGGGCAGTTGACGGAAGCGGTGCGGCGTCGGCCCTACTGTGTGGTGCTGTTCGACGAGATTGAGAAAGCACATCACGATGTGTTCAACGTGATGCTGCAGATTCTGGATGATGGCCGGCTGACGGACGGGCAGGGGCGAACGGTCGATTTCAAGAACTCGATCATCATCATGACTTCGAATGCGCGGCCCGAGGAGATGAGGGAACGGTTCCGCCCCGAGTTTCTGAACCGGGTCGACGACATCATCGTGTTCCATCCGCTGACCGAAGAACACTTGAAGAAGATCGTGGAGATTCTGTTGGGACGGCTGCGGGCGCGGCTGGCGGAGCGGAACATCAAGCTGGAACTGACGGACACGGCGCGCGCCAACCTGGTGCGGACAGGGTACGATCCCACCTACGGAGCGCGGCCGCTGAAGCGGGTGATCCAAAAGAAGATCGAAACTCCGCTGGGAAGATTGCTGCTCAAGGGCGAGGTGAAGGACGGGCAGACGGTGCTGGTGGATGCGGAACGGGAGACAGGGGACTTGAAGTTCGAGGTGGAGAGGGAGAGGGTGACGGCGTAGGGGCTATCGATTCACCGCGGAAACACCGGGAAAACGGAGGACGACGCGGAGAAGCCGCCAATGAGATTCTCTCCGCGAGGTTTTCTCCTGGTCCCCCGCGCCTCCGCATCAATTCTGAGACTTGGGTCTAGCTAAAGCTCCCCGTCGTGCCCTGGAAGCGGTTGGCGGCTTGCTTGGCGACCCATTTGATGACGCGGGTGGCGTCGTAGCAATAGGCCAGGTTGTGGTTCAGGGTGGAGAAGCAGTGGGGCTGACAGCCCTTCTTCATCTCCTTGAGCTGCGGCGTATCGAACTTCTCGTGGGCAACCGTGCCCCAGTCGTACGTCGCGGAGTACATCGGGAAGCAGGGGGCGAGAGTACCATCGACGCGCACGATCACGTTGTTGTGGCCGGCGCGGCAACTCCAGTCCTGCAGCTTGCCGTGCATGAACTCGCGCATGTCGTTCAGGCGCTGTACGGAGTTCACCATCTTGTAGCCGGAGCGGTTCTTCTCGATCAGCCAATCGACAAGCCCGTCCACCTGCGGCCAGTCCTCCTGGCGAATGTAGGTGACATTGTCATTGAGATGCTGGAAGTGATCGGGCTCGATCATGGGCGTTTCGTTGATGTGGTAATCGGTGGCGACGCGGTGCTCGCGTGCGATTTCCGTCAACTGGCGGACGTCATCCATATTGTTGCGGCAGATATTAATGTTAAAGAACACGCAATAGCCATATCGATACTGACGGCGCACGAGGTGGTCGAAATAAGAACGGATGGGGGCCAGGGCTTTCGGCAGGCCGGGCTTTTCATCGACTGCGTCCACGGCGAGGTTGAAGGTAGCGACGCCGGCATCGCCGAGGCGATCGATGACGTCCGGGCGCAACAGCCGGCCATTAGTAGGGACGTAGATCCAGAAACCTTTCTTGGCGGCGTAGTAGACCACTTTGTGAACAAACTGCGGACGCAGGAGAGGCTCACCGCCCATGAGTGCGAGCACGCGGCAGCCGGTGTCATGGAGCCAATCGATGGAGCGGCGCGCCGTGTCTTCCGTCATGCCTTTTACACTATTGTCGAAAGCCCAGCAGTAGTGGCAATCGAGGTTGCATTTCCACTCGGTGAATAAGTAGGCAATGATCGGGTGGAAGTCGCCGGGCATCACGCGCGAACGAAACCAGGGGAAGAGCCAGCCTTTCATGGCGCGGTAGACATAACTCGGGCCCCACTGGCGCTTATCGGGAAATACCTCGGGGTCGGCGAGGTTCTGCAGTGCAGGGCGGCTGGGATAGACCGCCTCAGGTAATTCCAGCGGCGCACCAGGAGTCGGCAGCAGGCTCTTGACCTGCATCTTCTGTTGTTTATCGACGAGCAGATCGTGCAATTGCACATCTACTCGAAAGGAAGGGTGGGCGGAAGCAGAACCAGTTTCGGTTTGAGTAGCCATCCAAATCCCTCTATTTCCTAAAATGCCCCAACCGGGGAGAGGTGGTCAACCGGGAATCCCCGGCTCCTAAACAGATCCAAATTTTGTGTCAGCTTATGCAAAATATCTTAGCGGAATTACATTGTCGGGTTCGATTTCGTAAGCCTGAACACGTATGACGATTTAGCGCTATTGGGATTTCGCGAGGCGATGCTAACTTGATAAGCAATGCCCAACTTGAACCATCAAATTACCCTCGCATCTAAACCCATTGGCATGCCCAAAGAAACCGATTTTCAAGTTGTAGAAGGGCCCGTTCCCAATGCCGGTGCTGGTGAAGTTCTGGTCCATACGCTGTATCTCTCGGTCGATCCCTACGTGCGTGGAAAAATGCACGGCTCGATCGCGGTGGTTCGAGGTGTTCAGCCCGGAGAAGTGGTCTTCGGCGAAGTGGTGGGCCGCGTAGTGGAATCGAACGATCCCCGCCTGGCGAAGGATGACATTGTCGAAGGCGTGCTCGGGTGGCAGGAATATGCCGTGGCGCAGGCGAAGGTGCTGCGAAAGATCGACCCGTCGATCGCGCCGATCAGCTCGGCGCTGTCGGTGCTCGGCATTCCCGGGCTGACGGCGTATTTCGGCCTGTTGGACATCTGCAGGCCGCAGCCGGGCGAGACCATTGTGGTATCGGCGGCGGCGGGTGCGGTGGGCTCGCTAGTGGGGCAGATCGCCAGGATCAAACGGTGCCGCGCGATAGGAATCGCGGGGAGCGATGAGAAGATCGGGTTCATTACCCGAGAACTGGGCTTCGAGGGCGGGCTGAACTACAAGGCAACGAGCGACTACGCGGCGAAGCTGCGCGAGCTGTGCCCGAACGGCATCGACGTCTATTTCGATAACGTGGGCGGTCCGATCACAGACGCCGTCATGCGCGTCATCAACACCCGGGCGCGAGTGGCGGTGTGCGGCCAGATCTCGCAGTACAACGCCGAGCAGCCCGCGATGGGGCCGCGATGGCTGTCGCATTTGGTGACCAAGCAGGCGAAGGTGGAGGGATTCCAGGTGCAGCAGTTCTCCGACCGTTACGAGGAAGGTCTGCGGCAGCTCACGCAGTGGCTGCGCGAAGGCCGGATCCGGTACCGCGAGGACATCGTGGAAGGGCTGGAGAATGCGCCCAAGGCGTTCGTGGGCGTCCTGCAGGGGCGGAATATTGGGAAGCAACTGGTGAAGGTGGCGGCGTAGCAGCCGCTGTAAGCTCTGAGCTCTGAGCTCTGAGCTGGCAGGCCTCCGGGTGCCTGCGCGGGAGCCCAGGAGCAAGGGAGCGGAGGAGGTCCGGCGCCCAATGGATTCGGAGGGGCCCAGCTGTTCGGGCGTTGTAGCCCGGTTCTCTGGAACACAACTCCACCTCCCTGGCTGCTTTGCTCCCCAGGCTCCGTGGCTCCTGCTCCTTTGCTTTTGTTCCGAATAAACAACTTTTAATTGCACAGACTGAAACCCTCCGCCTGTGCTATCGTCTAAACTCACGTTCCGCGTCTTGCGCGCTACTCACACTTGGCGGGGTGAGACGCGCTACCCGAAGTCCGTCCCGCCGGCATGGGGAGGTTTGGGTTTAGGTATGGCGCAAAGCGGAACGAGGCTGCCGCGCACCCGCATCAGCGGTCAGACGATTATCGACGAGCTGACCCGGAATATGGAGCTGGGCCGTTTGGAGATGGCCTACAGTGTTCTCCTGCCCTGTATTTTCAGCGTCTACCTCCATCCGGACGACTATGCCAGGGTGGCCGGCGTGCAGGAGTTGGTGAAGGAAGATGCGCGCAAGGCACTGCATGCCCGGATGGCGGAATGGAGCGGCAAGGGGCAGCTCTTCCGCCGGGGGAATCCGCGCAGACCGTATCGAATTGCACAGAACGACTTTTGGATTGAGCTATTTAGCGATTCCGAAGGGGCGGTGCCGCCCGGAGACGTTGAGATCCATTCGGAGCTGAACGATGTAGCGCAGCCCGGTTACCGGGGTGTCAAGACTACTCTCATCGATCGCGAGCCGTCGGTGACGTCGGCGCGTGTGGCGAGTGACCGGGCCGCGACGCGGCGGCTTCCGGACAGAGTTTTCGCTGAGATCCGCTATCAGGACGATTCCGGCCCGCAAACTTTTACCGTCACCCAGAACGAAATCAGCATCGGAAGGGGCGGCGAGGACCTGTGGGTAGACCTGCCGCTTTATGCCAGCGAGGAAGTGTCGCGGGAGCACTTTCGGCTGCGCCGCGATCCGGCGAGCGGAGCCTTCACGATCACCGACAAGAGCCGCAACGGCACCTGGGTGAACGGACGGCGGCTGGAGCGCGGTGTGGAGCAGCCGCTTCCGGACCGCGCGGAGATCGGTGTGGCGGACGTCCTGAAGCTTGCCTTCGAAGCGAGGAGGTAGATGGAACAGCTTTACCGGCTGCACACGCCGTTCGTGATTGGATTCCTGGTGTTCGTCGTAGTGTTCGTGTTGGCACACTTGAGGGAACGGGAATGACGGCGACCGAGTGGCACTCGGCGGCGGCAACCGACACGGGTCTGCTGCGGGAATCGAACGAAGACCGATGCTGGATCGACACCGAGCGCGGCGTTTTCCTGGTGGTGGACGGCGTGGGCGGACAGGCGGCCGGCGCGGTGGCGGCGGAAACAGCGGTGGAGGCAATTCGCGAGAGCATTTTTCTTCCGGGCGCCGCCGAGGAACGAGTGCGGCAGGCAATCTCCGAAGCGAACCGGCGAATTTACGAGCGGGCGCAGCGGGAACCAGGCTGCCGGGGAATGGCCTGCGTGCTGACGCTGGCGTTGGTGGATAACGACGAGATCACGGTGGGGCACGTCGGCGATTCGCGCTTTTACCTGATCTGGAACGGCGCGATACGCAAGATGACGTGCGATCACTCACCGGTGGGAGAAGATGAGGACGCAGGCGCGCTGACCGAGACCGAAGCCATGCTGCATCCACGGCGGAATGAGGTTTTTCGGGACGTCGGTTCGCGGCCGCGCAGCGCGGACGATGAGGATTTCATCGAGATCCGCCGCTGCCGGTTTCGTTCGGACGCCGCGTTTCTGCTGTGCAGCGACGGGCTGACCGATCATCTCACGGCGGCGCAGGTACGCGAGATCGCGGAGCGGTATGACGGCGATGCGGAGCGCGTGGCCGCGTCGCTGGTGGAAGCGGCGAACGCGGCTGGCGGAAGAGACAACATCACGGCGTTGTTTGTGGCGGGTCCGCAGTTTCGGGGGCAACGGAGGGCCTCAGGGAACAGAACTCGGCCGCGCGGCTCGACGACGAGGATGGACAGGCGAAACCGCCTGTCCCACCTTACGGGGCGCGCGGCGTTTCTGGTGTATGGGCTGTTGCTGGGGTTGCTGGCATGGGCCGTGATGCGATTCAAGGGGTGACCGAATGATTGCGCCTGCCAGACTGGGACGCTACGAAATTGTTCGGCCGATCGGCAAGAGCATGACGGACGTGTACCTGGCGATCGATACGGTGGAGAACCGGAAGGCGGCGCTCAAGCTCATAAGGCCCGATGAAGACTCGACCGCGCGGCTGGTCATGGAAGCAGAACGGCGGGGCGCGGCGATACAAAAGGAGATCGGCGGGCTCGATCCACGGGTAGTGGAGATTTACGATTTCGGCGACCTGGATGGCTACTTTTTCGTGGCCATGCAGTACGTCGAAGGGCGGACCCTGGCCGAGGTCCTGGAAGCGGACGCGGTGGTGGACACCAACCGCGCGGCGGTGATCGCGCTGGAAATTTGCGAACAGCTTGCCAAGTTCCACGCGTGGCAATCGGCGGTAGTGCATGGCGATATTAAGCCGTCGAACATCCATCTGGGGCCGAACGACACTGTGCGGCTGCTGGACTTCGGTATCGCGAAAACGCTGCGGGCAAGCGGCGACGCGACGATGCATCATTTCGGTAGTCCGAGCTATTGCGCACCGGAGCGGCTGACGCGCTCGCAGGTGGACGAGCAGTCGGACCTGTGGGCGCTCGGAGCAACACTGTACGAAATGCTGATGGGCGTGCCGCCGTACCGGGCGCAGGACACGCACAAGCTGGAAAACCTGATCCGCTCGAAGCGGCCGCCGCGGGCCCTGCCGGCAAGCTGCCCGAGAGGGCTGCGGGCGATCGTGACCAAGGCACTGGCGCCCGATCCGGTACGCCGCTATGAGACCGCGGCAGCCATGCAAGCAGATTTGCAGGCGTTTTTGGAGCACGGGACAACGGCGGCGGAGATCGAGCAGCGCGCGTCGTGGAAGGCGGGAGCGACGATTGTTGCGGCCCGCGAGGCTCTGCGAAAGGCGACGCGGACGCTAGTGCGCGTGCGGCGGACGTTGAAGCTGGCGGGAGCGGTGCTGTGGTTCCTGGTGGGGATGGCGCTTTCGATCGGCGGTATCAAGGCCTGGTGGATGTTGCGGGACCGGCCCGTCGCCCACGCCGCGCCGGCCACATCGACGGTGCGAGCAGCGGCGACCAAGCCAAATTCGATGTCGGAGGTTCCAGGCCTGTATACAGCAGAGGCGGAGCGGATTTTGAGCGCGTACCGGGAGAGCGCCGACCCGGCGCTGGACGACTTTGACTGGTACAAGTCGGAGATTCTGCTGGAACACGCCGTTAGGCTGGGAGACCTGAGCTCGCGGACCCGGGGGGAGCTGGCGCTGGCGAAGGGGTATGGGACTCTGGCGCGGCTGGCTGCGGGGACATATTCCGAAGCGGCCGTGGGGCAGTTGAGCGGAGCAGCGCTCGACGATTTCGCGCAGGCTCGGGCAGCCTTGCCGTCCGATGCGATGCCCCACCTGGCGCTGGCGTGTTACTACGTCTACACGGCGCCGGATCTGGAAAAAGCGATGACAGAGTTCGCGGCAGGGGAGCGGTTGGGAGCCGCACTGGGCCGCCGTGAAATCGAGCAGAAGGCCGATGGGTATCGTTTGCGGGCGCAGCGAGAGGCGGCCCGGCAGCCTCAACAGGCGTGGCGCGATGTACGGGAAGCGAGAGCGCTATACGAGCGCATTCCCGGTTTTGACCAGGCCGATATGCACGTCAAGGAGCTGGCCCGGATCCGTTATGGGACAACGCGCCGCACGGCGAGGCCTGTCCGGAGGACCCGATGGCGGTAACGCGAAGCTGGACGGCACCGGGGTCGGCGCCGATCGTGATCGCGGTGAAAAAACAGAGGCCGCCACGGAGCCACTGGCTGGCTCTGG
>Ga0126381_100000733_pt1 | contig 35937 bp, 25 predicted proteins | sample PanSoiMetPlot_28_FD_96465 | JGI IMG/M metagenome (GOLD analysis project Ga0126381, IMG submission 96465) | Tropical forest soil microbial communities from Panama - MetaG Plot_28 | ecosystem: Environmental > Terrestrial > Soil > Tropical forest > Bulk soil | place: Panama | collected 2016-02-17 | reverse complement strand
TCGCCGCCGCTCCCCGTGCGTGCGCCCCGGCGCGAGTCGGTCAGCAGCATCAGGGCCAGCAGGCCACCGACCTCGCTATCCTCCGGAAGCGACTGGTGCAGGATGCGCGCCAGCCGTATGGCCTCGCTCGCCAACTCTACCCGCTGCACTCGCGCGCCACTGCTCGCCACATAGCCTTCGTTGAAAATCAGATAAAGCACGTGCAGCACCGTTCGCAGGCGCTCGGCGCGCTCGTCCGCCGTCGGCAACTGGAACGGCACACCGGAAATCTTGATACTCTGCTTGGCCCGGCTGATGCGCTGCGCCATGGTGGCTTCCGGAACCAGGAACGCGCTCGCGATCTCCGCTGTCCTGAGCCCGCCCACCGCCCGCAGCGTCAGTGCGATCGCCGACGCCGCGGTCAGGGCCGGATGGCAGCACATGAAGAGCAGAATGAGCGTGTCGTCCTGCTCAGGGTCCGCCGCGGCGTCCACTGCCGGAGTCAGTTGGTCGGCTGTGACCGCGGCCTCCTCCTCGCGCCGTCGCCGCGCCGATTCACGTCGGATGTGATCGGTCATGCGCCGTCCCGCCACCTGGATCAGCCACGCCCGCGGATTCGCCGGCGCCCCCTCGAGCGGCCACTGCAGCGACGCCGCTAGCAGCGCCTCCTGCACAGCGTCCTCAGCAGCCGTGAAGTCGCGGAAGCGCCGCATCACGGCGCCGAGCACCTGAGGCGCAAGCTCGCGCAACCGGTGCTCGCCGCCGGTCTCTGGAGACGTCTCCATCACGGCAGATCGCCGGCCCGTCCGGTCATGATCTGCCGTACTTCAATCGGCATGCTTAGCCGCTCTCCGCCTGGACCCGGCCCCGCCGACAGCTGCGCCGCAATCTCGTAAGCCCGGTCCGCGCTCTCCACATCTACGATCCAGTAGCCCAGCAAAAACTCCTTGGCCTCCGGAAATACGCCGTCGGTAATCGGTGCGCCGTCCCTGTCGCCGCGCACGATCTTCGCCTGTTGCGGACCCGCCAGGCCCTCGTTGGCCACAAACTCGCCCGATTGCGTCAGGTTCCGGTTCAACTCCCGCAGGAACGCAAAGTGCGTCTGAATGTCCGCCTGCGACCACTCCCGGTACGCGTCCACCCCCGTCTTTGTGCCGGTCATCATCAATATGTATTTCATTTCTGTCGCTCCTTCGCCTGCTCTCTCAGCATGTCCGGCGGCGGGGCGCTCATCACTGGGCGCACCTCGATCGGCATATTCAGCGGCGCGCCCCCAGGCCCCGGCGCGGCGGAAGCTTTGGCGGCGATGGCGTGGGCGCGATCCCTGCTTTCCACGTCCACGATCCAGTAGCCCGCAAGAAATTCTTTGCTCTCCGGAAACACCCCGTCAGTGACCGGCATCCCGTCCTTGCCGGCCCGTACCAACGTCGCTTCGGCCGGAAATGCCAGGCCTTCGGCCGACACCAGCTCGCCCGATTTCCGCAGCTCTTCACCCAGGCTCATCATATGCGCCACGTGCGCCTGCAAATCCTTTTGGGGCCACGTGAGAACTCCCTGACCGGCCTTCATCGTGTTCATCATTAAGATGTATTTCATACGCGTTCCTTTCATTTTGACACCGGTTTTCCGGCGCTTCGCCCATAGGTCGCAGCCGGCGGGTAGTTCTCGACATCCGGACCTGAGAAAAGTTTGCGTTCCTCCATTTGTCAGTTCTTAAACGAGCGATCTATGCTTGAAGGTACCAATGAGGGTAGTACTGATCTTTTTTGGTCTGGTCGCTTGCAGTGCCTCCGCCCAGACTGCGGGGTACGCCGGCTCCAAAGCCTGCCAAACCTGCCATCCGGCCCTTTATGCCCGCTGGAGCAAGACACGGATGGCGAATGTGGTACGCGATCCCAAAACGCATCCGGACGCCATCATCCCCGATTTCTCCCAACCCAACGCACTGGTGAACTTCACGTTAGACGATATCGCGTTCGTCTATGGCAGCAAATGGAAGCAGCGCTACTTCACCAAAAAGGGCGACGACTATTATCCCCTCGGCGCCCAGTGGGACGTGACTCACCAAGTCTGGCGTGTGTATCAGGCGGCGCCCGGCACCGATTGGTGGACGGCCGTTTATCCGAACGACAATATGCAGAGGCCAACAGGCCCGCTTTGCGACGGCTGCCATTCCGTGAACTACGACATCCGGACCAAGGCCGTGACCGAGTGGAATGTCGGCTGCGAAAAATGCCACGGACCAGGAGCCGCGCATGCCACCAAACCATCGCGCGCCAACATCGTCAATCCCGCCCGGCTCGATTTCGTGCAGGCGAACAACGTGTGCATCCAGTGTCATTCGCAGGGGCAGCCTCTCCGCAATCCTATCGAAGGCCGCTACTACGATTGGCCCGTTGGCTTCGAACCGGGTAAAAACCTTCAGGATTACTGGATGCTCGAAGAACACAAGCTCGGCACCCAGTCGTTCACGCATTTCGCGGATGGCACCGCGCACAAGAACCGCATGCAGGGCAACGATTTCGTTAGCAGCCAGATGTACACGCACGGCGTGACCTGTTTTAGCTGCCACGACGTCCACGGCACTGAAAACGACGCTGACCTCTTGAAGCCCGCGAACGTTCTTTGTCTCGAGTGTCACGGGCCGAACTCTCCCAATGGGCCTCACGCTCGGACTATCGAAGCGCACACGCATCATGAACCCGGCAGCGCCGGCAACGAGTGTGTAAGCTGTCACATGCCGAAGATCGAGCAGACAATCGCGGACGTCAACGTCCGGGCGCATACGTTCCGCTTCATCACCCCGGCCACCACGGAAAAGTTGAAGGTTCCAAACCCCTGCCTTGGCTGTCATGCGAAGGAGGCACCCGATTTCATCGCGAACGCCTTGAAGAGCTGGCGGAACGTTTCCCAATGGCGCATGGCCCAGTAGTCTGAGCTCGGCCCGGGCCGGTCTTCTCGATCCTGCCGATTCTTTGCCTGATCCTGTCTGAAGATTGCATGTTAGGCACCGCGCAGCCGTTCCGGCGGTACGCTGAAACAGAAGGGAATTTCAGACAATGGCACGACTTCTAGCGGAGACCGCGGATTCGAAGCGGTCCGTGCTGGAAATGCGAAAAGCGCTGGCGCGCAGGATCGCGGCGCACCTCGATCCGCTGGGAGAGCATCCCACAGCCATCCCCGGCCTCGCGCTTTTCCGCCGCACGGCCCCCAGTCCCTGCTACCGCGCCACGTATGAACCCAGCCTCAGTGTCTTCGTGCAAGGGCGCAAGCTGATCGAACTCGGCGGCACCCGCTACCTGTGCGACGGCTCGTCGTTCCTTCTAACTTCCATCGATGTCCCCGTGCAAAGCCAGATCGTCGAAGCCTCCGAGGAGGTCCCCCTCCTCTCTATGTATCTCCGGCTCGACATGCCCATCGTGCGGGAGGTCCTCAGTCGCGAAGATCTGCCCGAACCCGAAACTTCCTCGCAGCTTCGGGGATTGGCGGTGGGCGAGACGACGCCGGGACTGCTGAGCGCCTGCACCCGCCTCATCGATCTCCTCGATACACCCGACGATATACCGTTCCTCAGTCCTCTCATCCAGCGGGAAATCGTCTACCGTATTCTCAGGACTCCGCAGGGAGAGCGGCTCCGCGCCATCGCGACCAGAGGCGACGTGAGCCACAAAACAGCCAGAGCCATCGCCTGGCTCCGGGCCAACTACGCCAAGCCGCTGCGTACGGAGGACCTCGCGTCGGTCGCGCGCATGGGCGTCTCGACACTCCACCACCAGTTTCGCGCCCTGACGGCTATGAGCCCCCTCCAATACCAGAAGCAGCTCAGATTGCAGGCAGCGCGCCAGCGCATGCTGATGGATGGGATGGACGCCAGCAGTGCCGCATACGAAGTTGGCTATGAAAGCGTAAGTCAATTCAGCCGGGAATATAGCCGCCTGTTCGGCCAGCCTCCCATGCGGGATATCAAAGCCCTGCGCGATGGCAAATTCGCTGCCGTAGGCGCCTAGTTCGGGGCTCTCTCGAACAAACCCACTGGTCCCATGTCGAATTCGGGCCTCCCGATTCGACGTATCTGTGGAGGTAGGAAATGAGCAGCAACGCAATCCTGATAGATGCCGGGCAGGAACTGGCGGCGGCCTTCGCCGTCCAGCAGCGTTTCATGAGCCTGGCGCCGGCCACCGGCGCGCTGGACTATAGTGCCCGCTGCCGGCAGGTGGGCGACCTCGGCGGCGACTGCTTCGATTTCGTTCCCCTCGCCGGCAACCGCTTGTCCCTCACCGTCGGCGATGCCTCCGGCAAAGGCCTGCCCGCCGCTCTCATGATCTCAAGCGTCCAGTTCTCGCTCCGTACCGCCGCTCTATTTGCCGGCCACGACGGCGCTGCTCTCGTCACCACTGTCAACCGGCAGGTCTACGAGACCTCGCTCACCGACCGTTACGCGACAATATTTTACGGTGTAGTCGATCCGGCAGCGCGGACCCTGCGGTACGTCAATGCCGGCCACACCCCGCCACTGGTCCTGCACGGCGACGGCTCGGTGGAATGGCTGGAAACCGGCGGCGCCCCGGTCGGCATGTTCTCCGATTGGGTCTACCAGGAAGGCGCGGTTCGCTTGGACTCCGGTGACGTGCTCATCGCCTGCAGCGATGGCGTCACGGAAGTGGAAAATCCCGCGGGCGAGATGTGGGGTGTGCAAGGCCTCGAATCCGCCGCCGCCCAAAATCACGCGCGAAGCGCCGCCGGTCTCGTCGACGCGATCTTCCGCTCCATGGACGAATTCTCCCACGGCCGCCAGTCCGACGACGCCACCGTTGCCATCCTGAAAATCCCGTAGCGCGGACGATCGCCCTTTTTGTCGTCAGCGTTCCTGGCCGAACCCGAGCGAACCGTCCGTGCGCGCTCTCGAACTGAGGTAGAATCTTTCGGAAGCCGCAACCGCTCAGCCATTGGAGGCACGTTCATGTCACCGGAGTCGCCTGCTACAAACCAGAGCCGCTATGCCGCGCTAGGGCTGCGGTTTCGAGCATTCCGCATCGACCTCTTCCTGTGCCTGGCAGTGTTCGTCGTCGGAAGCCTCGTCGCCGGCATTGCTCTAGAGAATCATCCGAGTGCCCGCGCCGCAGCATTCGGGCTGATTCTCGCGTTCCTTCTGTGTTACGAGCCTTTCATGGTGGCCCGGTACGGCGCCACGTATGGTCACCTGAAGGCCAACATCCGAATATCCCGCGCAGGGACAGACGCCAATCTGCCGTTTTGGAGAGCGACAGCGCGTTCCCTCGTCAAAGAGATCTTTGGTATTTTCTCCTTCTTCTTCATGTTCATCACTCACAGGGCCCAGGGCCTTCACGATCTGATCGCCGGAGCCACCGTGATCATCCGCGACCCATTGACTGCTCGTCCCGAGGATTACTTCTCTCCCCAGCCGGAACCACCCGGTCAGCCGGCTGCTCCGATTCGCCGGATCGGCGTCATCGTTCTTTACAACCTTCTGCTCCTGCTATTGCTAGGCGGGGTTGGCACCATGACTCTGTCAGCCGCCTGCATCGGCCAGCACGATTGTCAGGGTACCGACGAGCTGATTCGGTCACTCTTGAGCACTGGCTGGCTGATTCTCTGCATCGTTTCGATCATTCTCGGGTGGACAGGGCGCTTGCCCGGTTGCCGTAACCGGCCGCAGTGAATTTCACGAGCATCCGAAGAAATCGTGGAGCCGGCGATCGTCTGTGGTCGCCCGCCCTAACAGAGCAATGGCAGATCCACCCAACCGTTTTCCGCACTATGATCGGCACTGGCTAGCGCCGACCGGAGGGAGGTCAGCCACACCGCTTTTGAGGGGCCTCTGAAGTCCGCATTTTGCATCCTCTTCCTGGCATCCTTAGCGGCCCTGGTGCGCGGATGATGCTCATCGACCAGAACGGCGACGTCGCGCCTACTCGCTTGACCAAGTCGGTTCAGATCCGGGACTACAAGGTTCTTGCCGCCGAACGGTCGGAGAACTCGGAGCTCCGGCTGAGCCGCGACAAGCTTTTCATGGGAGAAGCCGCCGGATTGCGCCCAGTCGGAGCCGAGCAGAAGGAATTCCCGGTCTTCAGTTCGCACGGGATCGACCCTTTCGAGATGTTGTCGCGCCAGGCCGCACAGCTTGAGCGGCATCAGTCGACAATTCTAGGAAGCTGCGCGAGTTGCCACCGCGGCTCAGGCATCCACTCGGTCCTCAGCTACACGCAGGAGTTCGGAACCCTGACGGCTCGTACGCCCGAACTGATCGCCTGCGGCATCGAAGAACAGGCAAGGTCAACCGTTTCCTGGAAGCGAGGGCGGCACGACCTTGGCCTGCTTCAGGGCCTCTGGCCCCACTGAGGAGAGTGGGCAAGAGGCGGCGGAAAGATTTCCCAAACGAAGTCAGTATTAGCCGTAAATGATTGACGCGTATTCTTTTATTTTTCAAAAAACAGCGCGTCTTCCGCTGGGTCTGGAGAGCAGCTTTACCTGAGGCCAGGTGTCTACCTGGGCTCATTGTCCTCCCGCGGTTGAAAAAGTGGTTACGGGGATAGCCTCAATCCGCCATATTCTAGCTGACAGCGGATAGCTCAACTCTCATAGCTCGCCCTAGCTCTTGCCTAATAACCCTACAGCTTGGTATCGTCGTGGTCGATCTTCCATCCGATGCAAGCACCCGTTCTGACCCGGGATGAGGAGCTCTTCTGGCTGGCTTTGAAGCTCGTTCCCGGACTGGGCGCCCGAACTGCCGGAAAGCTGCTCGACCGTTTCCGCACTCCGCAGGCCGTCTTCCGTGCCTCCCGCACGGAACTCGAGGCCGCCGGTGTCTCCGGCGCCATTGCGCAGTCCATCGCCAGCGGCTGCACCTTCGAAGACGCTGCCGCCCAGCAGTCTAAGATGTTGGAAACAGAAGCCGCAGCGATCACCATAGGCGACCCGCGCTACCCCGCCCTGCTGCGCGAGATCTTCGATCCACCTATTGTGCTCTACGCCCGAGGCCGGGTCGAACTGCTGCAGGAACTCATGCTGGCGGTGGTGGGAACGCGCCGCCCTACGCCGTACGGCATCAATGTGTCGGAGCGGCTTTCGGGCGACCTCTCGCACGCCGGCCTCGCGATCGTGAGCGGCATCGCCCGGGGCATCGATACCGCCGCGCATCGGGGAGCCCTGGCCGCCGGCGGCGATACCGTGGCCGTGCTGGGATGCGGTGTGGATGTCGTCTACCCTTCGGAAAACCGCAAGATGATGGCGGAAATCGCGGCCAAGGGACTGATCCTGTCGGAATTCCCCATGGGCGCTGCCGCTTTTCCTCAGAACTTTCCCATCCGGAACCGCATCATTAGCGGAATGAGCCTCGGGGTTCTGGTGGTGGAGGGAGCGCAGTACAGCGGATCGGCCATAACTGCCCGGCTGTCGATGGACCAGGGCCGGGAGGTTTTTGCCGTCCCCGGCAACATCACCTCCAAGTTGAGCTGGTGCCCTAACTTATTGATAAAACAGGGTGCAAAGCTAGTTCAGGATTGGAACGACGTGATCTCGGAGCTACCGGCTGAATCCCGCCGGCATCTTATAGATAGGAGCAGAAATCGAATTCTAGGTGAAACCTCTGAGGTGGTTCGGACATCGTTAATGGGTGATCCGCCAGCCGGCGGCCCGGGTTCGGGCGCCAGCCCGGCAGCCCGGCGAGCTCTCGAGGTCCTCCAGGTGGATGCAGCCACACATTTGGAAGATCTTCTTGAAAAAGTGGAAGATATCTCGACCTCGGAACTCATCGCGGCGCTTTTTGAACTGGAAATGTTAGGTCTTGTGAAACAACTCCCGGGAAAGAACTTTGTTAAAGTGTGGTAACGTCAAACGGGAAATAAGCTGTCAGCCCTCAGCTATCAGCCAACGGCCGCCGGCCGTCATGTACGCAAGGGGCCTACCTTTATTTAGGTGTTGGTTTTTAGCTGTTAGCTGACAGCCGTTCGCTGTTCGCTCTTTATATATATGGCAAAAGCTCTGGTAATCGTGGAATCGCCCGCCAAGGCGAAGACGATCAACAAATACCTGGGCAAGCAGTACGTAGTTAAAGCTTCGCTCGGTCATATTAAAGATCTGCCGAAACGTGATCTGGCAGTCGACGTGGAACGCGGCTTCGAGCCGCACTATGAAGTCATCGAAGGCAAGAAGAAGCTCATCACGGAGCTTAAGCAGGCCGCCAAGAAGGTGGATAACGTGTATCTCGCGGCCGACCCCGACCGCGAAGGCGAGGCCATCTGCTATCACCTGCAGGAGGAGCTGGGCGAAAAGAAAAACGGCCCGCGCATCTTCCGCGTGATGTTCAACGAGATCACCAAGAAGGCCATCCAGAAAGCCTTCGAGCAACCCGGCCAGGTGAACATCAACCTGGTGGACGCCCAACAGGCGCGACGCGTGCTTGATCGGCTCGTAGGCTACAAGATCTCGCCGCTGCTCTGGGACAAGGTCCGGCGCGGCCTTTCCGCCGGACGCGTGCAGACGGTGGCGCTGCGCCTCATCGTGGAGCGGGAGCGTGAAATCCGCGCCTTCGTTCCCAAGGAATACTGGACCATCGACGCCGATCTTGGGGCAAAGAAGCTGCCGCCGCTTACTGCTCGTCTGTTCAAGATCAATGACCAGCCGGCCGAGGTCGGCAGTCAGCAGGCCTCCGACGAAATTCTGGCGGCGCTCGAGGGCGCCGACTACATCGTCCGCTCCGTGGGTACGCGCGAAAAAAGGCGCAACCCGGTGGCGCCGTTCATCACCTCCACGCTCCAGCAGGAGGCTTCGAGAAAGCTCCGGTTCAGCGTCAAGCGCACCATGATGCTGGCCCAGCGGCTCTACGAAGGCGTCGAGGTCGGCAAGGAATCGGTCGGTCTCATCACCTACATGCGCACGGATTCGACGCGCATTTCCGACGATGCCATCCGCGATGTCCGCGACTATATCGGCGGCCGTTACGGCAAGGAATTCCTGCCCGACGCGCCCAACGTCTACCGCTCCAAAAAGGAAGCGCAGGACGCGCACGAAGCCATCCGCCCCACCTCCATGGCCTTCACACCCGAAGAGGTCGAGAAGTATCTCCAGGAAGACGAGATGAAGCTGTACCGTCTCATCTGGACCCGCTTTGTGGCTTCGCAGATGGTGCCGGCGCTCTACGACCAGACCACCATCGATGTCGCGACCAAGGGTAACAACGGCGTCGATTACCTCTTCCGTGCCACCGGTTCGGTCCTGAAGTTCGAGGGCTTCCTCAAGATCTACCAGGAAGGCAAGGACCAGAGCGACGAGGAAGACGAGGAGATGAAGCACAGGCTGCCCGTCGTAACCGAGGGTGAAAAGCTTCGCTTCAAACAGCTCCGCCCCGAGCAGCACTTCACCGAGCCGCCGCCGCGCTACAACGAAGCCACGCTGGTGAAACGCCTGGAGGCCGATGGCGTCGGCAGGCCGTCTACCTACGCTTCCATCCTGTCCACCATTCAGGAGCGCGAGTACGTAAAGAAGGAAGGCGGCCGCTTCATTCCTACCGAGCTGGGAATGGTGGTGACCGACCTTTTGATCGAGAGCTTCGACGACATCTTCGAAGTGAAATACACCGCCCGGATGGAAGAGGATCTGGACGACATCGAAGAGGGTAAGCGCGACTGGCGCACGGCCATGGGCGAGTTTTACGAACGCCTCGACCGCGACCTGAAGCACGCCGAAGAGCACATGACCGATATCAAGCGGATGGAGAAACCCACCGACTTGACGTGCGAGAAGTGCGGCAAACCGTTGGTGATCAAGTGGGGACGCCACGGCAGCTTCATCGCCTGCACCGGCTATCCCGAGTGTACGTACACGCGCGAGCTCACCGTCGATCTGCCCGACGTGGACAAGGTCGATCTCACCGAGCAGGGCGACGAGGAGTACTGTGAGAATTGCGGCCGGCCGATGGTGCTGAAGAAGGGCCGTTTCGGAACCTTCTACGCCTGCACCGGCTATCCCGATTGCAAAACCACCAAGCCCCTGGGAGGGCAGCAGAAGAAGCCCGACCAGCCGCTGGATGAAAAGTGCCCGCAGTGCGGCAACAACCTGGTGCTCAAGAGCGGGCGCTACGGCGAGTTCACTGCCTGCAGCAACTACCCCACTTGCAAGTACGTCAAGCAGAAGACCATCGGCGTGAAGTGCCCGGAGTGTTCCGAGGGCGAAGTCGTCGAGCGCCGCTCCAAACGCGGCAAGACCTTCTACGGATGCAGCCGCTGGCCCGATTGCAACTTCGTCGCCTGGGGCAAGCCCGTGGCCGAAAAATGCCCCGAGTGCAGCAGCCCCTACATGGTGGAAAAATGGCTGAAGGCCGGCCCTGTCTGGCAGTGCCCCAACCCCGAGTGCAAGCACAAGCAGGACGCCCCGCAGCCCGCGGCCGTTTAGGCGCAAGGCGGAAGGAATAGGAACAAGGCGTAAGCTAGCGCAGGTCTTGCTTACGCCTTAAGCATTAAGCCTTATGCCCTTCTCGCAATCCCCTCGATCTGCTTCAGGTGGTTGATGTCGTGCCCGCCCATCGTTTCAACGATCGTCGCGAAGGTCATGTCCCCGCGTTCCGGGTGATTCACGGTCCGGGCGAAGTCCGCTTCGCCGAGCGAGCGCACGAGCGCCACATTCCAATGCCGCAGCGCTGCGAAAGTGTCGAGCGCGGCGTTCAGATTGTAAGCCGCATACTGCTTCGCCCACTTTTCCTGGTCGAAGGGCTGCATAACGTGACCGTCTTCCGCCAGTGTCTGGCGCAGCCGGAAAGCGAAGGCCACTTCGCAATCTGCCAGGTGGCAGACAATCTCCCGGGCGCTCCATTTGCCGGGCGCGGGTGCTTGCTCGGCCTGCTCAGGTCCCATCGTCTCCAGGAGCTTCCGTACCTTCTGGGGAGTTATCCCGATGACCTCGAGGGGATCCTGCCCTCCCAGATGAGTCGCGTATGGATTCGTCATATCAGGATTGTACGGTGTAATTCTCCTCAAAAGTACCGCCAGTCCAAGCCAGTACAAAAAACTCGAATTGGGTCTGGCCCACTTTGTAACTCTGTGGCATAAACAGGATTAGGCCATGAGCTATCGTCACTTTTCGCTGCAATGCCGCTGCGGGCAGCCCCCCAGCCGGATAGAAGAAGTGGGCATCACCGATGACCACGAGCTCGTGATCCACTGGTGGTGCGACGAATGCAACAAGATCGTCTACGCCTCGAAGTCGCTCGAAGAATGTTTCGCCGCCGCACCACCTATGGAGACAGACGCCAACTTCGATGAAAACTTCCTGACGCGCCTCGGTATCTGCCGAAGATAAATCCGTGGGGCAGACGGTCGTTCTGTGCCGTCTGCCGATCTGCGACTACCGAAAGTTCTCTACCACGCACAGATCCGTCTGCGCCCGGTCGATCTTCGGGTATAGAAGATATTTCCCGTCCGGCGAGACGTCGAAGGAGGCGTCGCGTCCCATCTCGAAATCGGCCATTGCAAGCACTTGCGTGATCTTCTGCGAAGCGAAATCGTAAAACCAGATCGCCATCCTGCGCCGCCGTTCGAAACCCATGAAATAGATCCCCGCTGCGGTGGGCTTGTAAGAGACGATCCACTGATCGGGCGCAAACACCTCCTCGCCCGTTCCGCCGGCCGCCGGTATGCGCCAAAAGGAACGGCGCCACCAATAGTAAAGGAACTTGCCGTCCGGCGATTCTTCCGGCATACCGGCGCCGATCTGTTCGGTGAGCCGCAACGGCTCCTTTCCGGAAGTGAATTTCCAGAGCGCGGCGTCTCTTTCGGCGTACTGCGATTTGCCGTCGTGCGACACCGAAACCCAGCCGAACCTCTGGCCCGGCGAAATTGACAGCGCCTTCGCCATCACCGTTCGTGCGGAAGCCGGCACGGTGAAAACGCTCTGCTGCATGCCGCGCGAAGTGAAGACGATCGCCCGGCCGTCGTTAAACCAGAGCGGGCGCGTGAGCGACATTCCTTTCATGTCCGTCACCTGAGCTTCGTTGCCGCCGCTCGCATCGCACACCCAGATTTGATCGCCGCCGGAGCGATCCGAAACCCACGCGATCTGTTTACCGTCCGGCGACCAGGAGGGCGCGGCCTCGCGCCCGGCTGAGCGGATGATCGGCCTTGTGTGCGGGTCCGGTCCGGCGGGAAGATTCGCCAGCCAGATGGCCGACATGGAAGGCGTCTGTGTGTAAGCCATCCGATTGCCCGCCGGCGCAATGGCGGGATCGTTGGCCACGCTGGCCCCAATCACGACTTCGCGCGGGCTGCCGCCGAAGGCCGGGATGCGCCACAGCCTCCAATTCCTCCCCACCCGATTGGACGCGTAGACGATGTCGTGGCCGTCCGGTGTCCAGGCCACGCCGCGCGTTGCGCTGGCGTCGAAAGTGAGTTGCCGCAGGCTGCCGCCGTTGCGGTCGCAGAGCCAGATGTCGCCCGACTGCGCCTCGCCGCCGCGGACGAAGGCAAGCGTCTGGCCGTCGGGAGAGGCCGCCGGATTGGAATCGCCGCTCGAGTTCGCAGGCGGGTTGGTGATGCGATGCCATGTGCCATTGGCGAGCGTCAGTTCGAAGATCGCCGGCGGATGCCCTTCCTCCGTCTGTACGACCGCCAGCGACTTGCCGTCGTGCATCCACGCGACTGTGGAGCGTATCAACGGCCCCTCGGTGGGGACGTCGGCGTCTGTGATCTTCCGTTCGGTGCCGCCCGCGGAGGAAATCGTTACATACTGCGCACCGTCATCGGTCACACGCAGGAATGCGAGGCTGACGCCGTCCGGAGACCAGACCGGGCAAACGTCGTTGCCGGCTGCGCCCGTCAACTGCTGCGGCGCGCCGGTGGGCAGGGCACGCACCCAGATGTGGAATGGAGATCCCGAATCGGCGCTCTTGCCGCTATAGGCCAAGTGCCGGCCATTCGCTGAAAACGAGGGGCAGGCTTCCGTGCCCGCAACGTTCGTTAACTGGACGCGCGTTGGCGCCGTCTGCGGTCCTACCGCCAGGCGCCCCAACAATGTTACAGCGCCGCCGATCACACACAGCCCCAGCGCGAGGAGGAACCCCGGCCGCCGGTGGAGAGAAGACATGTAAGCTCCTAGTTCTACAGCATACGACGGGGCGGCAGCGTAAGTATTACCGTCGATTACCGCCTGTAGCTACGAGCTAAACCCGTCATGCCTTCAGCTCGTGGCTCGCTGCTCGACGCTCTCTTCCATTTTTCGAATCCCTGGTACCCGTTTTTACATCCGTAAGCTTGCACTTCCTGTTTTGATTGATTTAGAATTCCCACACTACAACTGATCGTGATAGATTGATTCACCAGAGATCCGGGGAGGCCCGATGAAGGCATTGTCGATTTTCGCCGCAGGTCTAATGACTTACGTGCTGTGCGGGGTGGCACGCGGCCAAAGTCTGGACGAAATCCGCAAAATGGAAGACTCGGGCAATACTGCCGAGGCCCGTGCCGCGCTCGCCAAGGGGGTGCAAAGCGGTGCGCGCAACACCGCCATGCTCACCGAGTACGCGGAGTTCCTGGAGCGCTACGGGGACGCGGCGGCTCGCGAGCAATACGGCAAGCTGCTGACCGCTACCCAGCAGGCGGGAGATTCCACGCGCGCCGCCGAGATGGCAAGGCGCCTGGTCGTGCTCGATCTCCTGGCCGGCGACACGGAAGCCGCCTCGTCCCATGCCGATACCTACAAGACGCTGACAGGCAAAATCCTCTCTGTAGCTCCGCCCGCGGGCGTCGCCACCGTCGAAGTGCAGGGGGCCGGCGCTACCATCCCCGGTCCTATGCGTTCCTTCGCCCGCATGGCGGCGATCTCGCCCGATGCGAAGCCGGAAGACATCCTGCCCGCCCTGGCGCGCAACGTGGTGACGAACGGTTACGAAGCCTCCCACAGCAACGAAGCGTTGGAACAGACGGAGTACTTGAAGCTGGTACACCGCTATCTTTCGCAGGCGCGCGAGCTCGACAAGCTGGCCGGCGAGCAGCACGTCATCAATGTGCCGAGTTGCGACGCGCCCAACGTGGCGGAGCTGCTGCGCATCCTAGGCTTCCGCATGCGGGGCGGCTGCGGCGCGGAAGTGGTGCTGGAAACGGTGAACGCGGCGCGCGCGTTCTTGACCACCGACTCCGGCTTCCCTGTGAACAAGCTGGAAGAGGCGCTGCGCACCAACCGCCCCTTCACTTACGATTTCCATCCGGCGCGGGTACCCGTGCTGTTCGGCCCGGATTACTGGATGGCGGGAGCGAAGGATAGTCCGGGCTTTGTAGAAACGCTGATCGGCGACCCCTCGGCTTGCCGCCTTTATCTGGGACTTTCCAAGCTCGACAACGAAACCGCCGAAGCTTTGCGCAAGGGCAGCACATATGTACACCTGAAGGCGTTCGCCCACGTGCTGGACTTCTTCGGCGGTATGTTCGAAATTCGCAACGGGAAGGCCGTGGTGCCGGGCAGTGCTCACGCCGCCGCGTCGTGGGGAGAGCTGGTGGGTGTTTCGCCGGATAAGGGGGCGGAGTTCTTCGATAAGCTCATCACCCGCGACGACGGCTGGATGGCGAGCCTCTATGACGCCCTGGCCCGCATCAACACTCCGGTGCGCGATTACCTCACCGAGCCCGCTCGCATGAAGCGCTTCTACACTGCCGTCCGCGGGCGCATTACCAGCCCCGGTCCGGCGCGCCCCGTGTTCCGGTCGAACACCGACATGATGCTGCTCACCACACGTCTGCAGCTCGACGCCAACGGCAAACCGCACATCCCGGGGAACCTGGAAATCTGGAAGGCGCTGTTCACCAGTAACCCGCAGGCAAAGTACGACGGTAAGCTGACGCGGCTGGCTACCACGTGGAAGGAGCCGGACGATCTGCTGGAGGCGCTGTTCGCGCTGTGCCGCAAGAGCGTGGAAAACGAGCCGCTCAAGATTTTCATGGCGCTCACCGATGTGGACCGCGGCCGGCCCACGCCGCTCGAGCCGACCACGGTCGACCGCCTGGCGCGCGCCTACCGCGCGTACGGCAGCCAGTACGAAGTATTCAGCGAATCGCGCCAGTTGAGCGACAAGTCGATCAACGAATATCTCGACCAGATCGAGGGAATCTCCAAGATTCGCGATCCGTTGTTCCGCTCGGACGTAGCCGGATCGCTGCAATCGCTGGTCGGGCTTTGGCAGATCCTGGTGCGGCAGCAGACCATTCGGGACGACAAGGCGGACGCCGTCTTTGCGGGAGTCGTGGGCGGCTTTGCGCAGGTACGCAGCGACCGCGAGTTGTTCCAGGCGGGCCGCAACGGCGTGAAGCTGCTGCTGGGTGTGTCGAACTCTTCGAACGCGGCCGACGCTGCCACGCAGCCGCAGGAACGGCTGGTGGACCTGATGGCGGGCGCGGCCGACTCGGAAGACGCCGAAACGCGCCAGGCGATGGAAGAGGAGATCGTACGGATTCTTGACTCGCAGCACATCGTCTCGCTCGATACCCTGTTCCAGATTGCCGACATGCTGGAGAAATGGGACAAGTCGAACACGGCGACGCTCGGCAAGCTGTCGGCGAGGATCACCGAGGTTCCCATTCCGCGGCCGCCGCTTTCGGCCAACGAGCGCAATGCCCTGGGCTTCGGCTACTGGACCGAACGGCACCTGGATGCCGAGCGGAAGCTGAACATACGGCTGGCGGTGGAGAAAGCCGCCGGCGACCCAACGAAGATCAAAGATGCCGAGGCGCAGCTTGCGCCGGTGCTGCGCGATACGCTGGTGGCCTTTAATTACGCGCACTACGCGCCGCCGGGAGCGCAGATCCTTTATACCAACCCCGTGTTCGTTCGCAGCCACGATTTTATCGGCGGCGAGGGGCAGAGCCACATGTGGAAGCCCACGGAGCCATATGGCACGGGCTGGCCATCGAATGGCGGCGGCCGTTTGGTGGGCTCGCTCGCTTCCCTGCCCTACGCGCTGGCGGAGGCCGAGCAGAACTTCCTGGTTCCCACGCAGACGCAGGCGTTGATCTGGGGCGACCTGGTGCCGCAGATGATTCTCAGCGCGAAGATTCCACGCTGGTGGAACGTCACGCCGGTGGAGCTGCACTATGTGGCGCTGCATCTGCGCTACGGCCGCGAGCTGGTGGCGCAGGCGGCCGCCGACCCGGAGATGCGCGGGCAAGTGCTCGGCGAGCTGGCGCGCCTCGCCGCGCCGGTCCGCACCGAGCAGGTGCGCTGGCTCATCGAGCGGGGCCGCGTGAAGGATGCGGTGGACCTGGTGACACCGTCGGAGCTGTTCGCGCTGGCGCGCGATCTGGCGCCGAGGCGAACCGACGACTCCTCCTGCCTGCGCGCCGAAATCAAGCGCCTGTCGGAGACTCAGCCGAAGCAGGCCAACTATATGGCCGTTTCGCGCGCGTTCGGCACACCCAAGCCGACGCTGGCAAACTCTTATCAGCCGGAACTCTTGAACCTGCGGACGTTCCCGACTCTGATGGGCTATTCGAGTCGCATCATGGCCGAGAGCTGGGAATCGAACACGCTTTACTGGGCCGCCCTAGCGGATGAGCTAAGCCTGCGGCCGGCGCAGTTGAACCTGCGCATTCCGGACTGGACGCGTCAGCTTGTGGAGCACATCTTCGCCTCGCACCTGGAGGATTGGCCGGCGCTGTTGAAGTCGCTGCGTCAGGTGGGAGATAATGTGCGCGCACAGGCCCGCGCCGGCGCTGTGGAACAGAAAGCTGCGCTGCAAGAGGATCCGACTGGAAAATAATCATGAATTTTTCGCGACGTGATTTCTTCGGATTAGCCCCGGACGGTGGTAGCGCGGGGCGCCTGATCGAAACTGCGCTGGATCAGCGGCGGGGCGCGCAGCCGACCCGTCGGGCGCTGCTCCAGGCAGTCGCGGGGCTGGCCGCCAGCGGAGCGGTGGGCGCCCGTTGGGCGATCGCACAGGATGGACAGCGACCCATTTTCCGGGTCAAAGTCGACATGGTGGTTCACAGCTTCCAGGTGACCGACAGCAAGAACCACTATATCAATGGCCTCAAGCCGACCGATTTCCATATCTTTGAGGACGGCATTCTGCAGAAGATCGCCACCTTCGCCGAGGGCACGAACACTCCGATCGCCATTAATGACGACGGCACCACGCGGCCGCTGCTCGACGCAAAGAAGGATGCGATGCCCGGACTGGACAAGCCCGACGCCATGATCGGTACGAACGTGTTCGTGCTGTTCGACACGAGCAACTTCATGTATCGCGGCTTCGTGTACGCGGAGGACGCGATTGCGGATTTCGTGCGCGGCCTGGATCGCGCGGACTCCGTCGCGGTCTACACCTTCAGTCGGAATCTCTCACGCGCCTCCAACCTGACGCACGAGCACGCCGAGGCCATCACCGGACTGCGCAACTCGGTGGCCGGTGACGATACGGCGCTCTACAACGCTCTGCTGCTGACGCTCCGCGACGCCGCCAAGGTGCCGGGCCGCAAGGTGGTGATCGTGTTCTCCAACGGCCCGGACAACGCCAGCATGGTTGCGCCGGATGACGTGCGCGCGGTGGCGGAGGACGAGGGTATTCCGATCTACGTCATCTCCACGAGCGAAGTGAACAAGGACCCGATTTCGAGCGGCGTCTTCCGCCGCATCGCGCAGCGCACCGGCGGCAAAGCCTACTGGGCGCGCACGTGGCAGAAGCAGGTGGAGGCGTTCGAGGATATCCGCGAGGATATGAGCAACTCGTACACCATTACCTACTATCCGCAGCCGAACCCGAACGAAGGCTTCCGCACGATCAAAGTGGAGATCCTGAGCGACCCGGGGAAGAAATATAGGATACGGTCGAGGCCGGGGTATCGGCCGAGCCGATCGTTCTAAGGCCGGATACCAGGCAAGGGTGACGGCGTTAGGCGATTCCGGAACTTGAGGTTTCGCCGCTGGATTCCAGGCAGGGATCATCCGGCTCAAGCCTTATCGAGACTAATCCGGCGACGGTCCTTCAAACGCCCAGTCCGGGAAATGCACGAGTCCTTATTGCGGGACGGGCCTGAATAGACATGTTTCAAGTTAAGTCGCTCGTTTGTTTGCTATATCGATTTCTACGGAGTATCAGCGCAGCGGCAGCGGCTAACCACCATAATGCTTGAACCGCTCCCAGCGCTGTGACGGGATCAGGAAGCGTCAGCGTCAGCATATAAATTCCCCCAAATGCGAAGAACAGAATCGCCAGCCCGATGGCCAAATGCCCGAAGAGCCTCGGAAGCACATCAGACCCTCGAAGGATGATCCCCAGGGGTAGGAAGACGGCTGGCGCAGCAATCACAAAGTACAGGTGCTGGACAGCCGAGATCACGCCGAGACTCATGGCTCCCATCGCCGGCGGCTGCTGATGCAGGGCGCTGATGTAGAACGTGACCTCAAGGAGGCTGACCGTCATCAGGCTCGCCGCACCGAACAACGTCATCCAGCCAGCCAGGCGATGTTGCGCGCCCGCCATATGAACCAGGGAGAAGGCGAATAGCACAATGCATGCGGGTCCAACGGCCTGCAACCAGGCGCCCCACAACACCCGAGCGTAGTTGTGCTGTGCGAACTCGAGCAGTTGGGCATCACTCGCCCCTGTGGGTGCGCCGCTATTGATCGCGAATGATAGCCCAAGCAACAGCACTCCACCGATTCCGGCGATTCCAGTGAGGATACAACTTTGTCTAGAGCTCATACCCTTCGTCACATTGTCACCCCTACAGATAGTGGATGATGATTTCAACATCCATGGAGGCGCCGGAGTGCTGAAACTCGGCTGCCGCAAACTTGGGAGGGCCCATTCTGGGTTTCGGATTGTTGGATGCGCCGACCCCCTCGCGTGGAATGCCCAGCCAATTCGTGTCCAACCTGCCGTTCAAATTCTCGTCATGAAACACCGATACGGCGTAGACCCCGGCCGGGGCCCGAGGAAATTCACACGTTGCACGCCCTGACATGATTTGGGCAGTTACACGCGCGAACGCTCGCTCGATCCTTTTGGGGAAGTCACCGGCGGAGGCAAACAGGGCACATACGACCTGGCCCCGATCGCTGTGCAGCCCTTGGATATGCGCGCGGATCGCGTTTTCCGATTCCTGGGGCGATGCGGTTCGTGCGACGACTGCGAACAGCAAGATCGATGTCAAACCAGCACAAGGTATCTTCATACGGGTGGCCTCCATTTGGTTAATCTCCTTGGCTATTGACTCCATCCCGGCGGCCCGGCAGACGCAGCGCCTTTCGCAGCTGACGCAGCTCCGGCCTGAATTCGTTCACAAGGTTTTCAACCACGATAAAGCCGAATTGGAGCCCCATTCGCGTCACGGCATGCGATGTATCGTTGTACCCACGAGGCAAGTATGCAATCCCCACGAAGCCGCCAGCGGCCGAACTCAGCAAGTTGGACGCTGCCAGTGTCGTCCTGCCCGAGTCGGACCGATCCAAAGCCGCAAACGTGATCGCGTGAAGCCCTCGACGAAGTGGATTTCGACTCGCGGCCGGGGAATATCGAAGATCTTCGTGGAGCGCCAGTCCGGTGAGAAACCTGCTGGTTTGCTGAACCGTTCCGAGGGCGAGTGCGTCTCCGTAAAGCCGTCCAAACGCTGCCGGTCCTTTGCGCCACTGTGCTGGATAACCGGCAGGTGGTTTCGCAAATTCTGGAACCGCCATGAAGAGCGGACCGACGAGGGTTCCGATGCTCAGCGAGCGATGCACGAAACACTCAGCCTTCCGTGTGCTATCCAGATGGCCTCCGCAAGGATCTTTGTCTTTAGAGGCCTCGATGGCCGGGTTTGACGGGTTGGTAGATGCCGGGGGATCTGCCAGCGGGGATTGCGCCCGAGAGCTTGCTGCCCAGAATCCGACTGCGAAAAAAGCGACGATGACGAGCCGATAGTTCATCCTACCGAGAATCTCCTGATGAGCATTTGCTCATTACAAATGAGCATATGCTCAGTCTAAATGGTCATTGTAGATTTAGCAAGATCTTTTTGCGGCCAAATGCCTTGTGATAAACTCCGATGTGACAGTGAGCACTCGTTCACCTAAAAGGAGATTTTGGTTCTGCGGAAAACCAAGATACTGAAGTCGACGCCGAGCGCAAAGACGGAAACGCGACAGCTCATTTTGGACGGCGCAAAGAAAGTCATTCGGGAAAAAGGGCTGGCGGGTGCGACTACTCGGGAGATCGCCCGAAAGGTCGGTTGCGCCGATGGAACTCTGTATGTTCACTTCGCGGACCGAATTGAATTATTCCTAGCGCTCCTGAGGCAGAGTCTTCCACCGATGACGGGCGCGCTTCGCGAGCTCGAATACCTGGCAGGGCGAGGGACGGTTCGATCAAACCTCGAGACCGTTACTCGAGGTGCGCTGGAGTTCATGCGGGAATTCGTGCCTCTTGCGGCGTCGCTCTTTGCTGAGCCGGAGCTTTTGCGCGCGCACCAGGAGGAGCTCCGAAAACACAACGAGGGTCCCCATCTATCACTCGCCGCAGTGGAAGCCTACCTTCGGGCGGAGCAGCGGCTAGGACGAGTGGATAAGCATGTGAACCCGAAACTGGTTTACGCGCTTTTGTTCGGCGCATGCTTACATCGCGTTTTCCTGTCCCACTTCCTGGGGCAATCGTTCGGTCCTGCGGATGAGATATTTGTCAAAGACGTAGTCGGCGCGGCATTCGCCGGTATGCGTCCGGCGCCGAGCGGCGGCAACGCGAGCGATGAATGAAACTTTAGCGATCCGAAAGGTGGAGATACTCCGGGGAAGAAATATAGGATGCGGTCGAGGCCGGGGTATCCGGCCGAGCCAGTCGTTTTTAGGCGCCGGGATCACGCAGGTGCAACGTCGATGTCGCTAGCCGATTTCGAGGCGAAACGTCTTCGCCGCTCGATTCCAGGCCAGGATCATTGGGACTGAAGCCCAACCGGGACTTTAATCCGGTTTGCCGAGGCGAGGTGTCAACGTCCTGCAGAAGGCGTTCGTCTGCTTCACTTAATTCGACCTCAATGCGACCATCGGATCGATCCTGGACGCTTTCCAGGCAGGAATATACCCAGCGATGGCCGCGACGGCGGTCAGAAGCGTTCCCACCTCGATAAACGTCACCGGGTCGCCGGTCGCTATCCCAAACAACAGGCTGACCAGCGCGCTTGCCAGAGCTCGCGACGCGGCCATCCCCAACACCAGCCCTAAGGCGGCCAATGCGAACGTGCGGAGAACGATGCCGATTTGCACGGCGCGGGGGGATGCCCCCAGGGCCATGCGAATCCCGATTTCCTGCACCCGTTGGCTTACCGAAAACGAAATCACGGCGTAGATCCCCAGGGAAGCCAGTATCAAGGCGAAGCCCGCGAACCCGGCCAGCAACAACACCAGGAACCGCCGCGGTGAAACCGCCCTGTCGACCAGATCCTGGAAATTCACAAAGTCACGGACCGGCAGATTGGGGTCGGTCGGCCGAAGAGCCGTTGTGAGCCCCGCCGCCACACTGTCCGGTGGCAGCGCGGTTCGCACGACCAGTTGCATGGCAGCATAGTCAGCGGTTTGCCGCATGGGCAGATACATCTCCGGCCCGCTCGCCTTTTCGAGAGCCTCATGACGGACGTCGGCGACTACGCCGATCACTCCGATAAACGTCCGACCGTCCACGGTCAGCATTTCCCCCAATGGGTTCCGACCGGGCCAGACTGTCCGGGCCATCGTCTCATTGATCACCACCACAGGTGCGCTCGTTGCGCGATCCCTCTCCGTGAATGTCCTCCCCGAGCGCAACGGAATTCCTGCCGCCTCGAAGTACCCGTCGCTCACTATGCGGATAAATGGCTCCGGCGGGGGGTGGCTCTTCCCGTAAACCTGCCCTTTGGCGGCGACACCCCACCCGCGGTCGTCGCGCAGCGGCAGGACATCGGTAATCCCGGCCGCCAGAATACCAGGAGTAGACCGTGCTCGATGCAGCACGTCGTCGATAAAAGAGTTCTGCTGCGCAAAACTGGAGATTCGGAAACTAGGGTCAATCCTCAGCGCAGCCACGCGCTCCGGTTGAAAACCCAGATTCACGTCAAGCACTCGGAGAAAGCTCCGAATCAGCAGTCCCGCGCCGACTAACAGTATGCAGGCGAAGGCGAGTTCTGAAACCACCAGCCCATCGCGGACCCAGGCATGCCGCTTGCCGCCGCTCGATCCGCGGCTGGCATCTTGCATGCCCTCGCGGAGAGAGAGTGCCGTAACCCGTAGAGCCGGCACCAGGCCAAAGACCGTGCCGCAGGCGAACGCCGCCAGCAAGTTGAAAACCAACGTGCTCCCGTCGATCCTGACGCTTTCGAGCAAAGGAAGATTGAATGCATGGAGATGCGCCACTTCGCGCGTACCTGCCACCGCGAGGAACAGACCCAATACCGCGCCGCAACACGACAGCGCCACGCTCTCCGCAAGCATCTGGCGCAGCAGGCGCAGTCGTCCCGCTCCGAGCGCCGCCCGCGTAGCAATCTCCTTTTGGCGCGAGCCTAACCTCGCCAATTGTAGATTCGAAATATTCGCGCACACAATCAACATCACTACCCCGACAGCACACGCCAGCACGGACAAAGCCGGTCTCACTTGTCCGCTCACATGCTGCTCCAGCAGGACCAGCCTCGGATCCATTGAGTTTCGTTTCGGATACCGGGTCTCCAGTTGTCTCCCCAGCGCCGTAGACTCAGCCTGCGCGCCCCGCAGCGTCGTGTCCGGCTTCAGTCGCCCGATGATCCACATCGTGTTTCCTCGGGGTTTTGTCTTGTCGGTCAGCGGCCAGGGAATAAAGATATCGACGGGCGTGCCCGGAGTAAAGACGCTCGCGAAATCGAAGGACGCAGGCAGCACGCCCACCACCGTCACGGGCTGGTTGTTCAACATCAACTTCCGACCCACCACGTTGGGGTCTGAAGCAAACCGCCATTGCCAAAAGCGGTAGCTCAAGAGCATGGCCGGTGGAGCGGAAAACTTCCCCTGGCACTCCTCGGTGGTGAACGACCTTCCGATTGCGGGCTGCACACCCAGCAAGGCGAAGAAGTTCCCGGTCACTGGAACGCTCGTGAGACGCTCGGGCTCGCCGATTCCCGTAAGTTCGCTGTCACCGGCTCGGTAGTACCCGAAAAAACCCGCCAGATCGGAAAAGGATCGGTTCAACTCCCGGAAGTCCGCATAGTGTTCGGCTTGGGTGTTGTAGCCGTGCTCGCCGTTGGTAATCCATACCAGCCGTCCTGGATCGCGAAAGGGGAGCGGGCGCAGCAGCAGTGCATTGACTACACTGAAGACCGTAGAACTGGCTCCGATGCCCAGACCGGTGATGAGAATTGTAAACGCCGTAAATCCGGCATCGCTCCGCATCCCGCGAAAGGAATGATGTAGATCCTGCGCGAGATCGCTCACCCAGCGCGCGATCCAGGTGGAGCGCGCCTCTTCGGCTTTTTGTGTCATATTGCCAAACTTTCTGTAAGCCGCGGCGTACGCTTCCGGCTCCGACATGCCCTGGTCCAGCAACTCGTCAATCATCGACGCAATGTGGAATTCCATCTCTTCCCGCAGTAGGCGATGCCTTTCATTGCTGTCAAGCCAATACTGCAAACGCCTTCGAAAACGCTTCCACCGGGAATATGCTTGCATACTCTATCCGTTTACTTAGGCGAATCCCATAATGCGGGCCACTGCGCCGGTGACCTGGCGGTAACGGGCCGACTCCTCAGCCAAATGTTTACGGCCCTCGGGAGTCAGCTTGTAGAACCGCGCGCGCCGATTGTTGGCCGAGAGGCCCCACTCACCCTCGATCCAGCCATTCAACTCCAGCCGCTGCAGAGCCGGGTAAAGAGAGCCTTCTTCGACTCGCAGCAGGTCGTCCGACAATTGCTGTATCAGTTGCGCGATCGCATACCCATGCAAATGGCCCCGCATCAAAATCTTGAGAACGAGCATGTCCAGCGTGCCAGGCAAGAGGTCGGCCTTCGGCTTCTCACTTCCCATAGACGGTCTGATTATGGGACGACCGACTTCTCGTACGGTTAGGCAGAAATGACAAACTTTGTTTAATCAGGCGGACTTTGGGAACGAATGAGGATCCGCCTAAGGGGGAGCGCCGAACTGCCACCGCTAGCCTTGTTGGCTGGAATCCCCGGATGACCTCCGAGCTAACCGTCACGGGTTGGCGTTTACCGGGGAATGGGAGGATCGTCGCCATTGCGTACAAAGGTCGGCATCGAGCCCCCCAGTTTATGAATAGCGCATAATTCGCTCCGATCGCCTATTGGAGGCAGGTGAACGCAACGCTCGACAGGAAAGCGACTAGTAGTGATGATCCGCGTCAGAGCCCGATTGGAAATGCTCGGGTGGTGTTGCTGGCGCCTGAAGAGTTCCCTACGATCGCGGCTGTTTGCGAGCGGTGGAACGCCGTGGAGCAGGAGATGAAGCAGTATCTTTCCCAGGTGCCCGGGGATGCTCTGGAGCAGCAGATGACGTATACGAGTACGCGGGGCAATAAATGGACCTATGCCCTTTGGGTATGGTGGTGCACTTCCTGGAGCACCAATCCTATCACCGCGGACGGGTGACCGCGCTGCTGCGCCAAATGGGAGTAGGGCCGCCCAAAGTCGACTTGCTGGACGCACAGGACGCCGGTGCTCACCAATTGCGGTGACATCGATGGCCCTGATTTCCGATTTCGGTTGGCGCCGATCCTGTTGACGCTCGTACCATTCCGAGTGATGCATGATTCGTCAACAGGGCGGATCGATTTGTCACTTTTGATCGTGTGAATCCAGCGTGCCGTCCGACCACTTGCCGACAGGGACCATGAATACTGTTAACCGGCCCGGAATCTCCTCGCCGCCGATCATGGGAGAGCCCGGCATCCCTGCGCCCCAGGACTTAGGCTCGGTGCGCTCAGCCCAGAACATCAAATGTGGATGGAAGTGCCCGGCCTGATCACCCAGGAAGCCTTGCTTCGACAACATGTAGGACATCGCACCGGGTTCAAGCGAAGGCAGCTCCTTTTTGTCGAGAGCGGAGTTAATGGCGTCAAGCATCTGGGTTTCCGATTTCCCCGCCAGGGCCAGCTGGGTTCTGGCAATGGTGATTGGGAGGTATGTCCGCACGGCCGGAGGATTGAAGCAGATCGGCGATCGGATCTTGGGATTCCAAAACTCAGGGTCCCCGAACCCTGCCGTCCACGATCGTTCCACGATACACACGAAACCGTTCGCGCCCTTAGTCGCCGTTTTGTACCCTTGCCGCTCCAAGACCATCACCTCGGCGTTGTCCGACATGGCTTTTGGGGCAGCTGTTCTCGCTAATGCCACTTCGGCATTGCGGTCCGCAATCAAGTACTGGTCAAGCGGAGCCATTCTGGGATAGGGAGTGTCAGTTCTCTGCGCCTGGGCTACCAGGCTCAGCAGCAGCGCCACTGGGAATGTCCTTACCATGCGGATCTCACTCCAAGTCTCCTAGAATACGCCATCGTGTCACTGTAAATGCGTTTGAAGACCCCGATTCAGCCCCGCCGGAAGCACGCCAGCCAAGTGAATCGCACTCGGGGGCTCCAAGTTGACGTGTCGTCGCCGACTCAGCGTGCTCGCTTAAGGCTTGTTACCAGATGTCGCCGTAAAGCCCCGTCGTTCAGGACGGGGATATAAGGCGATGGCGACATAAGGCGATGGCGAGCTTGCTCGCCCGTATCCCTAGTGGTATGCTCTGGTTTCGGTCTTGCGAAAACCAAGCTGGGCCGATGGTTCGCAGTAAAAGCAGCATCCGTCGCCGAGGGACACCCGGAGACGTGAAACGCCTGTGGACGGAGAGTAAGACTGGCCTACCAGCATCCCCGGTCGAAGCAGGAAAGTATCCCCGGTCTTTAGGCGGTGGAGTGTCCCAAAAATGGTAGACTCTCTGGTTCACATGTGTGTCGCCAGATGGTGTCTGTTATCGCTGTTGCCCGCCTGCGCATTGGCTCAGGATTACGCCGATCCAAAGTTATGCGCCGCGTGCCACCCCGCTATCGCTGCGACTTACCGTCAAAACGGCATGGGCCGTTCCTTCTCGGTGCCGCGGCCCGACATCCTGATCGAGGATTTTGCCAGGAACAACTCCTACTATCACCCGGCCTCCGACACGCACTACCAGATGCTTCGGCGCGGCGACCGCATCTTTCAACGACGCTACCAGTTGGGCCGGGACGGGCAGGAGACGAACGTCGATGAGAAAGAGGTAGATTACATCGTCGGCTCAGGAAATCACATGCGGACCTATGTCCATCGCAACACCGACGGCACTTTGCTGCAGTTGCCGCTGGCGTGGTACGCGGAAAAGGGCGGCTATTGGGCCATGAATCCGGGTTTCGATTCCCCGGAATATCCGTACGCGCTGCGGCGTATCGGCTACGATTGCATGTTTTGCCACAACGCTTATCCGCGGGCCCCGGCAGGACACGACCGCCTCGGCGATATGCCAGTCTACAGCGGGCAGCTTCCACAGGGGATCGATTGCCAGCGTTGTCACGGGCCCGGCCAAAAGCACGTCCAGTTCGCCTCGACGCCCGGCGCGAAGCCGGAGGCGATTCGAGGCGCGATTGTGAATCCGGCCCGGTTGAATCCGGACCTGCGGATGGATGTGTGCTCGCAATGCCACTTAAAGACCACCGAGTTTCGTCTGCCCCATGCCATTAAACGGTACGATCGTCCGGACTTCAGCTATCGTCCCGGCGAGCCCCTGGCCGAATTCGCCCTGACGTTCGATGCGGCTCCAGGTCCGGCGCGCATCGACCGGTTCGAGACGGCGAGCGCGGTTACACGCCTGCGCGAGTCGCAGTGCTTCCGGCGGTCCCAGGGCGCGTTGACGTGTACCACCTGCCATAATCCGCATGACGTCCGTCACGGTAGCGCAGCCGCCACGGTCTACAACAAGGTTTGCACCGGATGCCACGCCAAGATGCTGGCGCGGGCGCCGGCGGCGGGCCGGCATACCGCCTCGGGCGCCTGCATCGATTGCCACATGCCCAAGAGGCGCACGGAGGACATTGTCCACATGACCGTGACCGATCATCTTATTCCGCGCTCCCCGTCGCCCGCCGATCTGCTGGCCGTACGGACGGAGCACCACGAAGATGCCCAAACGATGTATCACGGCGAGGTGGTGTTATATGAAGGCGGCAGCCGCCCGAAGAATCCCGCCGACGCGCTCTACCTGGCGATTGCGCAAGTGCGCGACGACGCCAACCTGGAGAGAGGCATCGTGCAGCTCGAACAGGCGATTGCGGTCCTCAAACCCTCCCGGCCGGAACCCTATTTCGAGCTGGCCAACGCATACCGGGATGCCGGGCAAGGCGCCAAGGCGGTGGAACAATATCGCGAGGCGCTCGGACGCGACCCCCGGTACATTCCGGCGATCCTGGAATTGAGTTCGGTCTTCAAAATGGCGGGACACCCAGCCGAGGCCATGGCCGCGGCCCGCCAGGCCACGGAAATCGCGCCCACCGATGCGCGCGGCTGGGACGCTCTGGGCCAGGCGCAGCTCGATGGTGGGCAATTTGCGGCATCGATTGCGGCGCTGAAACAGGCGCTCGCGCTCGATCCGGAATCGCCGGCCGCGCACAACGGAATCGGGGTCGCGCTGGCGGAAAGCGGGGAAATGGAGAAGTCCATGGCGGAATTCCGGGAGGCCATCCGCATCCGGCCGAATTATGGCGAACCGCACGGTAATCTGGCGATCCTGCTCTCCTCGAAACGCGATTACGGCGCGGCGGAGTACGAGTTCGAGCACGCGATCCGGCTGCAGCCGGCGGACTTCGGGACGCGGTTCAATTACGCCGCCATGCTGAACCAGATGCACCGGTTCGACGACGCGCAGACGCAGATCGAGTCCGCGATCCGGGCCAACCCCAATATTGCCGAGGCGCATGACCTGCTGGGATCGCTGCTGGAGCGCAACGGCGCAAAAGACGCCGCGTTCACCGAATATCAGGAGGCGGTGCGCCTGAAGCCGGATCTCGATCACGCGCAACTCGATCTGGGGGCGATCTTACTCGACCGCGGCCAAAAAGCGGAGGCGAAGCAACATCTGACGGTCGCGGCGAAGAGCAGCGATCCCACCCTCCGCCAGATGGCCGAGAGGCTGCTCGGGCAGATTCGTTAAAATATCCCCGTGCCGCATCGCGTGAGCTCAAAGGGCAGGCGCCCAGGCTGGCTATCCCGGTTGGGTCTGGTACATGCTTGCAGGAGTCCGCACGCTGGCGGGACTGAAGTCGCGCGCAGCCTAGAGCCTGCCCCACGTAGGGCAGGATTCATCCTGCGCCGGACTGCAGACCGGTCCTGCGGTTACGCGTACTTCTGCAACTTGGTTCTAGCGGCGCTGTCGGCCGGCCTTGCAGGTGCGCAAACAGCCCACATCGACGCCCGTACTTACATCGATACGAGAGTCTGCGCCGACTGTCATTGGCAGATCGCGCAAACCTACGCGCTGACTGGAATGGCGCGGTCCTTTCATCGCCTGGCGGATGCTCCCGAGACGCGCCTTCACCATCAGCCGTCGGACACCTGGTACGCGATGGGGCGTAAGGACGGGAAGGTGGTGCAACGGCGGTGGCGCGTCGATCCTTCGGGCGCCGAGGTGCTGGCTGATGAATCAAGCGTCGACTACGTGATGGGGTCCGGCAATCGCGTGAGGACCTATCTGCACCGCACCCCACGCGGCGCCCTGATTGAGCTGCCTCTGGCCTGGTATGCCGAAAACGGCGGCACGTGGGCGATGGAGCCGGGTTACGATGGCGAGACACTCCCGCCGCCACGGCAGATCGGCTACCAGTGTATGTTCTGCCATAACGCCTACCCGCGAATCCCGGCCGGCCACGAGGAGCCGGGCGCCGAGCCGCTCTATACCGGCACACTGCCCGACGGCATTGATTGCCAGCGCTGTCATGGGCCCGCGAGCGAACATGTGCGCGCCGCACGGCAGGGCGCCGGCGCAGACGCGGTGCGGCGGGCGATCGTCAATCCCGCGCGTTTGAGCGCCGACCGGCAAATGGAGGTGTGCCTGCAATGTCATCTGGAAACCACCAGCCAGCCCCTACCGAATGCCATTGTGCGCTATGACCGTGGACCGTTCTCCTACCGTCCGGGCGATCCGCTCGCCGGTTTCGAACTCTTCTTCGACCGCGCACCGGGAAGCGGCCACGATGACGATTTCGAGATCGCCCACTCGGCGTATCGTTTCCGCAAATCGCAGTGCTTCCTCAAAAGCAGCGGCAGACTCACCTGCACGACATGCCACAATCCGCACGACATCCCACGCTCCGCAGCCGCCGCCCAACGTTACAACAGCGTGTGCCGTCAATGCCATGAAACCGGGTTGCGGACGGCGGTCGCCGGCGGCAAACATACCGCGGACACGGGTTGCATCACCTGCCACATGCCAAAGCGCCGCACAGAAGACGTGGTGCACGCGGTCATGACCGACCACTTCATCCGGCGCCGTCGGCCTCCGGGCGATCTGCTGGCGCCCATACCGGAGCGCCCGGAGTTTTTCGCGAACCCGTATCGCGGAGAATTGACGCCTTACTACCCGGCCGAGGTCGCACCCGAAGGAAAGACCGCTTTGTACCAAGCCGTAGCGCAGGTGACTCAGGGAAGCAATTCCCGTGGCGTGGCCATGCTGGCCGGCGAGATCGCACGGCAGAAACCGGCGGAGAGTCAGTTCTACGTCGAGTTGGGCCAGGCGTGGTTGAGCGCCGGCAATGCAAAGGCCGCCGTCGGGCAGTTCGAACAGGCCGCCAGGATCAAGCCCAATTCACCGGTGATCGCTCTGAATCTGGCCGATGCCCTCACGGAATCGGGGCAGGCAGGACGAGCCATCGCCATGCTGGAGCGCGGGGTCCAGTTTGTGCAGGATGATCCGCTGCGCTGGTATCAACTGGCAATTTCGCGCGACGAATCGGGCGACGATTCGCAAGCCGTCGCCGCGCTCGAAAAGTGCCTTCATCTGGATCCCGATCTGGCGGAGGCCCATAACCTGCTCGGCGAGAAACTGGCGGCGGCGGGCAACTTCGATGGCGCCGCGGCGGAGTTTCAATCGGCGTTGCGCATCGAACCCGATTTCAGCGAAGCGCTGGGGAATTACGGCCGCATTCTGGCCGCTCGGCGCGACTATATGCGGGCGGCTTACTATTTCGCACGATCGGTGCGGTTGAAGCCGGGGAATGCGGACGTGCTGAGGAACTATGCCGTGGCGCTCGCCGGCGAAGGCCGCCTGGCCGACGCCCAGCACACGATCGATGCGGCCTTGCAGACGGACCCGAATTCGGCCGACGCTCACTGCTTCAAAGGAACCCTGCTGGAATTGCAGGGTCTGCACAAAGAGGCGCTGGCACAGTTTCTGGCGGCGATTGCGCTAAAACCGGGCTTCGGTCTGGCGTATCTGAATGCGGGCAGAACCCTGGCCGCACAAGGCGACCTCGCCCGCGCGAAAGAATATCTAGTGCAGGCCGCGGCGAGCGAAGATCCTGCCGTGAAGAGCCAGGCCGCGGCTTTGCTGCGGCAGATGGAGTTTTCTCCGCATTAACCGACCCGCGGGGAGCGACACTGCCGTGCCCAACGCAGATCGTCGCGCCGCTGCACCCCCGAAAGGAGGGGAGCTGTCAATCTCCGGTAACCCTCTATAGTTCCAAACCAGGGCCGACATACCAGCCCCCTACTGAACCAGATGTGGTTAGGGTCGGAGTCGCTTTGAAGAAGTCCGTCTCATACCTTCACGACGGCTGTCGCGCTGGGCAGGTCGAGCGGTCGCCGGGCCTCCGCCTCGCCAAGTTCGCCGAATTTCCTGAGCTCTTCTCACAATGCGGTCTCGAAGTTCGATGTCCTGAGTCACCGCCGTCTCTCCTCTCTCGCCTGGCGGCACGGGTTCGATTCCCATAGCTTTCAGCCGCGCAAGGACGGGATCCATCGCCCCATCCGCCGCTCGCAGGAACTGGGTGCCGCGTATCCTGACAAACGTCCAGCCGAGGCGCTCCAATACCGCCTGCCTTGCCATGTCATCAGCCAATCTATCGAGCAGATGGAATCGATCGCCGTCACACTCTACGGCAAGGCGCTTTCCATTGTTCTCAACCACCAGGTCGATCGCATAATGACCCACCTTCCACTGCGGAACGACCCGGTAGCCCAAGCCGGCGAGCCGTGCCGCGACTTCTTTTTCCAGCGCCGATCCCGCAACAGTCTCCGTGTTTTCCAACGCGCTCAGAGTTCGGTAGGGATTTTCGGCGTATTCGATGAGCCGCCGTCTCAAGTCTGCTGGCCTGAGGTGGCCGCGTGGATCCAGCGAGTGAACCACCCACATCTGGTCGCGCGCACGACTGGCCGCGACGTTGAACCGCTGCTTGAACATCGGTTCCTCGCGGACACGTAGGACACCGCCATCTGAAGAATCCACCACGCTCAAAAAAACGACATCCCGTTCGTCGCCTTGAAACTGCGCGGGATTTCCACACAGGATCTGTTTGAGCTTGAATTCCTCTTCCGACAGATTTTTCCGCAGTAATGAGTCGATGAGATATGCTTGTTCATCGCCGACGAGTGAGATCACTCCGAAAGTCTTATCCAAATACTCTGGTTGTTCGGCGGCGGCCAGCGCTAACGCCGCGACCTCCAGCGCTTCCTCTTCGTTCACCTTGTTACCGGAGAACGCGCCAGTCAGGCGATGCGCGATAACGTGCGGCTTGAGTCGGGAATTTCCCGGGTCCCGCAGCGGTCGAATGGCACCCTCGTAAGACAATTGGTTGCTGAACTGAATGATCTCTGGCACGCAGCGGAAGTGTTCCACCAGACGAATCGTGCTGCCGAAAGCCTGACGCGCTAAGTCGTAGATGGACGTCTGGCCGTCGTAGAGATGCGCGTTTGGAACTCCTTCCAGGTGCTCGTCGATGAGGTGCTGGACAATGCCCAGGTCCTGGCCGACCGCGGAGGGGCTGACCTGCTCGTGATCGCCCACCACTACCGCCTTCTCCGCCAGATAAAGCGCCATCAGTCCCAGTACATCTGACTGGCTGGCTTCGTCGATGATCACGACGTCGAAGCGCGCATTTCTCGCGTCAAAGTTGTCGGCCACTCGGGACAGAGGCATAATCCAAACGGGAACCGCCCCACGGCATTCGGTCATCAGCCGGCTGGCATCTGCCTTGAGTTTGGGGACCCGGATGCCCGTCCCCTTGCCCATTTTCCTAATGGTGTCGAGCCAGCCAACCAGCGCCTGTTTCTGTTGCAGGTTGCGCTCGGCGTGCCGCAACTGCGCCGCCCAGGCTTTACGCTCGATCAATTCCGCTGTCACATCTTCAATCGAGTGTGCGGTACGTACCAACTGATCCTGCAAGTCTCGCAAGGACACCCGGCCGCGCCGGTCCAGCTCATCATTCAGTTGGCGCCACAGCCACGCTTGCCTGGCTGCGGGCGGAACCTCCCCATCGCCGTGGATTCCCTGGCGGCCTGAAATCGCCAACGCCCACCCGGGAGCAGTCTCTTGCAGAGTCCGCAAGAGCTCGTACCGCCGCTCCAGATATTTGCGGCGCGCATGAAGATCCGTCAGCCGCAGAAGTGCATCCCGGTAGGCCGACGGATTAAGTGCGATCACCCCTTTCAGAAGCTCCCCGGCAACCCCTCGCCCGCCTTCATCCGCATCATCGAGCAGAGACCGCACCTCGGCCAACTTACGCTCGAGCGAGTTCCAGCGAATCAAGTCCTGGCGCGCCCCAAGTACCTTCTGGGCAGAGCCGGCGAGCAGCTCCGCCATTCTTAAGAGTTCCCCGCCGATCGAGAACTCAGGAGGCTGTTCTTCCAATAGCTCCTGGAAACGGAATCCTGCTTCTTGCAACTCTTCTTGCAAGGGAAGCCATTCGTTGGCGTGCCAATCCAGGCATCGTCGCAGCCTGTCCACGAACTGGCGGCACACTTTTTCCGGCTCAGGGCCGAGGGCCTCCGCAACCGGAGCACCCAGCAGGGCCATTTGTCGGCTCCATCGGGAGACAAGCTGTTTTCGCAACAGGATCAGCCTCGCCATGTTTCGCAGCGCCTGAAAGTGTTCGACCAGCTTCGGTTCTCCGGTTGCGACGCGGCTGGTGCGTATGAACGTTTTCCATGTCGAGCGAGTGGCGAGGGTAAGGAAAGACAGGCTGCCACCCCGGTCGAGATGCGTCGAGATCTCTTCCGATGCCACGAGGGATTCTTCGATAGGGACCTCTGCCGGCAGCACCGGCTCGTGGCACATGAACGACTCTTGCGACGTCGAGTAGCAATCCCAGACCTCGTCGATCAGGGCTAGGAGGTCCTCCCACGGCTTCCGATGCCCTCTGCCGTGATACCCCGCCAGCATCGCGGACAACTGCCAAGGTTGGGCGCCCTTGACCTGCTGCGCGGCTCGCACCAGCCTGTGCGAGAGCTGTTCGAGGTGGGCGAGGTCTCCGTCGATGGCGGGTCTCGCCCAGAGATCCTCTCGATAGTTGATATCCTGTGCAGCCAGCCGTGTTCTTTCGGAAACCAGGTTACCGAAGTCGTCGGGCGACGGAAGCCGCCCCGCATCGGGCAGGGAGCCGCTCATTTCTGCCTCGTCCTCGGCGGAGATCATCACGTTCGTGCGATAGAGCTCGGCGAGGTCGCGCTCCGATAACGGCAGGGCGCAAGCCGGCGCGACCGGGCCGGGAATGAAATCGTGCACACCTCTCCCTGAAGCAACTTCCCGGGCGGCATCGGACGGCGTGTACACCATTCCTTCAAGAACGATATCGCGGTACTCGTCTGCCCTGGCGCTCAGAAGAGCGACTGCCAGCTCCCGGTGGCTCGAGACAAGCTCGTCGCGTTTACTTTGCAGGTCCGCCGCCTGTTGCTCCAACTGCTGTGCGTCCTCGAGCGAGAGCCGGCTGACCATCGCATCCACGGAACTCTCGAGCTGCTTGCGGCTGTCGATGTCGCTGTCTAGAAGGCTCACGCAAAGAGGACGAAGCCGCGGTACTACCTGGTCGCGCAACACCCTCAATGCTTTTGTGGTGTGGCTCGTAACCAAGATGCTTTTGCCCTGCGCCAGAAGATGACCGATCAGGTTCGCAATCGTGTGCGTTTTCCCTGTTCCCGGGGGACCCTGAACCAGCGCGGAGCCGTGCCGCTCCAGCCGTTGGGCGATTCTTATCTGTTCCGGGTTCGCGGGTTTACTAAACAGGACATCTAGTGGCTGGCAATCGTGAATCCGACTTGCGGAACCGGCCTCTTCCGCCACCGTGGCGGTCTCGGTCTCGATCCCCACTATCCGCAATAACGAGGCGGGTATCTGTCGGGCGCCGGACAGGCTCTCGATTACCGACTGAATTGCTACTGCGTAGCCCAAATTTCTCTGCCGAAGAAAAATGACGGGCGACCTGAAAATGACCGGGTAGCCGTCCTCTGATCGCGCGACCCCTTCCTCCTGGAATTCACCTTGAGGAGACAGCTGGACGGACAGACTTCGCAGAAACGCTGCAGTGTCTTCCCCCGCCAGCGGATGGTACCTGCCCTGCTCCAACTCCTGCCGCGCTTTGGCGAGCGCTCGACCTGCCACGTCCGGCATTGACTGGAACAGCGCCGAATAAAGCTCACCCGGGCCGTCGGCCTCTACAATCGAGAACTCCGGTAAGGTGGGATCGAACTCCAGTTGCAGTCTCTGTAAGAGGATCGGATGGAAGACGCTACCCTCCGGCCGCTGCCAACTGAGGATGCCGTCTCCCAGAACCAGTTCCAGTTTCTCTCCCTCTCGTTCGATTTGTCCCCGAATCTCATACAGCTTCTCAAAAAGCTCCTTGGCCGCGCGCGCCGGCTTCTCGTCGCGAGCCCAGGCATCTCTTTGAGCCCGCCACCGCTCAAATGCCTGTTTCCGCTTTGGATCGTCCTGGAAGAACACGGCTACGGTTTGGCCCTGTGCATCCAACTCGTGCCCTGACTCTCGAACGTGCACTTCAGGCGCCGGTTCCTCCCATCCGGGTTCGAGCCACTGAGCCAGTAACTCGGGCGGGGAGGGGCAGGGAGTCAGCTTAGGCCTTCGCACCTTGAGGACGAAGTCCTCATCCAGAACGCGCGGCGCCTCCCCGGAGTGGGGAGCGGCTTCGTGCAGGGAGGACGGTGGATTCACAAATTCCGCACGCCGGATCGACGGATGCTCCGGCAGGTCGCGGAACCAGAGATGCCAGAGTTGGTCGTCGAGCTGGCGCTTGGTGGGATTGCGGTGCTGGTTCAGCGCCTCCAGGTAGCGGAAGATCTGTGTAGCCCGTTTACGACCAATCTGCAGACTGTCGTCACTCGGCTCCATTTGTACTAGTGTTTCATTATCGTTGGGCGGCAATCAAGACGGGGCGGAGCCAGAGACGGCCTACGTCGATTTCAACCATGAGAAATCGTGAGGCTCGGACCAACCCGCGCCCACTGATGCTTCGACCGCACTGCGGCCCGGAGGTCGATCGCAGGAAACTGGAGGTTTGCGGGCGGCCAGCGGTCGATAGCCGTCGCTGCGAAGAGGATCGGTCGCTTTCTCATGAGCCTCAGCCATATTGTTGTCTGGTCTGATTGGGGGAAGTCGACGGATGCGATACCGACTTGTCGGGAGTAATCCGGCAAACCTACGAGTCGCCGCCGATACAGCTGCAATTGCGTTTTGAGTAAGATGATTGGAATGATCGAGAATGGTCCGACCCGCCGCATGGTTCTGATGGGCATAGCTGCTGCGTCTGGCTCCGTCGGTAGTGCAAACGGCGACTCCAGTACATCTTCCGTTCACTGGATGAGCGCCATCGAGATGGCCCGGCTGATCCGCTCCAAAAAGCTGTCCGCGCGCGAGGCCCTAGCCGAGCACTTGAAGCAGATTGAGCGAGTCAATCAAAAAGTCAATGCCATCGTGACTCTGGTGCCTGAGATGGCCGAGAAAGCTGCCGCCCGGGCCGAC
>Ga0126381_100000732_pt1 | contig 36017 bp, 28 predicted proteins | sample PanSoiMetPlot_28_FD_96465 | JGI IMG/M metagenome (GOLD analysis project Ga0126381, IMG submission 96465) | Tropical forest soil microbial communities from Panama - MetaG Plot_28 | ecosystem: Environmental > Terrestrial > Soil > Tropical forest > Bulk soil | place: Panama | collected 2016-02-17 | reverse complement strand
GACAGGCGCGCAAGCGGTAATGGCTCACTGGCTCTTACGAACCAGGAGCATCGACGCGCTGATCGCCGCCTCGGAAGAACCCGACAAGCGGCTGCGAAAGACTCTTGGTCCGTGGAGCCTGACTGCGCTCGGAATCGGAGCAGTCATCGGTTCCGGCATCTTCACGCTGACTGGCACTGCGGCGGCGGGCAAGGTGGAAAAGGTCGAATCGATCTTTCATGCCACCGTGCTCGACCTCGTTATGAACGGCGCGCACGCCGGGTCGCTCATGGGGCGGCCCGGCGCTGGCCCTGCCATCACTCTCTCTTTCGTGCTGGTAGCGATCGCCTGCCTTTTTGCGGGTCTCTGCTACGCGGAGCTTGCCTCGATGATTCCCATCGCGGGCAGCGCCTATACGTACGCATACGCGATCCTCGGCGAGATCTTCGCCTGGATCATCGGTTGGGACCTGATCCTCGAATACGCCGTCTCCAACATGTCGGTGGCCGTAGGCTTCTCCGCCTATCTGCAGGATCTTGGGGATAATCTGCTCGGCGTCCATTTGCCTGCGTCCATCGCCTACCCCGCGTTCCCCGCGCCGGGGCAACCCGCGGGCGTATTCAATATCCCGGCGCTGCTAATCACCCTGCTGGTCACTTGGGTCCTGGTGCGTGGTGTGAGGGAAAGCGCAGAAGCCAACACCACGATGGTGCTGATCAAAATGGCAGCCATCGTGATCTTTTGCGTCGGGGCCGCGGGCGCGATTCATCCCGGCAACTGGAAGCCTTTCGCGCCACACGGATTCTCGGGCGTGCTCACCGGAGCGTCGATCGTCTTTTTCACCTACATCGGCTTCGACTCAGTCTCCACCGCCGCCGAGGAATGCAAAAAGCCGCAGCGCGACATGCCGTTCGGCATCATCGCGACACTCATCGTCTGCACGATTCTTTACGGCTCGGTGGCCTTGGTCCTGACCGGCATCGCGCGCTATGACACGCTGAACAACGATTCGCCCGTCGCGCAGGCGCTGAAGGCGCTCGGCTACAACCGCCTGCGGCTCGTCGTCACATTCGGCGCCTTGATGGGGATGATTTCGTCGCTGCTGGTCTATCAGTACGGCCAGGCGCGCGTGTGGTTCGCGATGTCGCGCGACGGGCTGCTGCCGCGGTTTTTCTCGAAAGTCCACTCCGCCTTCCAGACGCCGCACATCAGCACGTGGATCGCTTGTTTTGTGGTCGGAATTCCAGCCGGAATCTGGGATATCGACACCTTCGCCGAACTCTCGAACATCGGAACCCTGTTCGCGTTCATCGTGGTTTCGGCCGGAGTGATCGTCCTTCGTAAGAAACAACCCGACCGCCCGAGAGCGTTCCGCGCGCCGCTGGTCCCGCTCGTCCCGTTGCTTTCGATCGCCTGCTGCATTGTCCTGATGGCCGGACTGCCCCTGCTCACATGGCTGCGCTTTTTCGCCTGGCTGCTGATCGGACTGGTGTTCTACGGAATGTTCGGCCGCCGCCACAGCACGATCGCTACAGCTTAGCCGCCGGAAACTTCACCGCCGAGCGCGGGACTGAACAGAAAATCGTGCAGGTCGGGTTTGAGTCCGTTCAGGCGCAGTGTGGTCGCAATCTGGGCCCAATGACGCATCTCGTGAATCAACACATGCATGACGATTTTGCGCGGTGACGCCGAGATGGACCATTTGATGATCTGCATACCAATCGGCATATCCCACTCTGCCTCGGGCAAAGTCTTGATGTAATCCTTCAGACCTGCACGGCTTTCGCGACCAAACGAGAATAGCGCCTCGACGTCCTGCTTCGGAATCGAAGATGTATCCGTGATCGGTCGGCCAGTGAGCCGCTCGATATAACGTTTTTCAGCGGAGAATATGTGGCGGATCATGTCGCCGACGTCTGTGAACCGCACGGCGGCGTGAGGGCCGAGGCTCGTCTGGAGCGCCGAGTCCTTCTGTTGACGCAGCCAAACGAGCCATTGCCCACGCTCCCAATCGGTGTAGTCTACGAGATCGGCCAAAGCGATGCTTGGGCTGGACACGTGAGCAGTGTACCAGCCCAAATTGCGATCGCCCAGCCTACCAGCGCAAGCGGATGGTCGCGTTCATCATCGGAACGCCGCCATCGGCCACTGTTGTCGCTTCATTACCCGACGAGACCTTCCCGAACAGGTTGCCGGTCGTCGCAGTGGTCGTTCCGGACACCACGTTCTTCAGATCGACCGTGGTGTTCATGTTGCCCCAGTTGTACCACTTGAACGGATTCTGGAAGTCGAGCCGCAACTGCAGCGTCAAGCGTTCCTTCAGCACGAATTCCTTGCGAGCCGAGAAGCTTGCGCCGATTCCGCGCTGCGTGTAGAACGTATTCTTGCCCGCATTCCCGAACATGTACTGCAAGGGATAGGCGAAATTATTCAGACAGCAGATGGTTGAATTCTGGTTGCCCTGATTGAACCGGTCGCCGCCGAGGTCCTGCCAGTTGTCCCTAAGACTCGAGCTGGCGAGAAGATTCGGCCGTCCCTGGATTCCAATGAAGCTCGGCAGGTACGTGTACGGGCTGTTGGTGAAGCCCCACGTGATCGGGTTACCGCTGTACGCGGAATACTGCCAGACGAGGTTATATCCGCCGAAGAGCGCATTGAGAATTCCGCCGTGGTTCATCCATTTGCGGCCTTTGCCAAACGGAATATCGTAGCTGAAGTTCCCTACATAGCGGAAGCGGCGGTCGAAGTTGGACGGTCCCTTGTAAAGGTTGCTCGCCACGTCGACATTGCCCACGCCCGTTCCATCCAGGCTCTTGGAGTAAGTGAAGAAGCTGTCCCAGAGCAAACCAGCCGAGAGCCTCTTCTGCGCGTGAACGGTTCCCGCATGGTAGGTCGAGTGGCTGATGTTGGCGCGATAAGTGATCGTTCCGAAGTTCGCGTAAGGCCGGTAAACCTGCGCATTCCCGACCAGCGCCGCGAGCAGCGTGTTGTTGCCCGCGCCGTAGTCCTCCGGAAGCACGTTCATGTTAGGCGTTTCAATCAGTCCCACGCCGGACGTGCCGTCGTAGGAAATCTCGACGAGCGTGTTGGCGAAAAGCTGATACTGCAGCGCCATATTCCACGTCATCGTATACGGATCTTTCAGATTGGGATTCGTGACGGTAGTGCTGCGCCCGCTGCAGGTCACCACCGTGGATCCGTTCAGAGAACCGTTCGTGCAGCCCTGGTAGGGTTGAGTTCCCTGCGGAGTCAGGCCCGTGAAGACCGGCGGGTTCGGACCGCTGCTGATTTGATAGATCGGAGTCGGGTTGCCCGAAACCTGAACCTGGTTCGCGTTGACGTTGTACTCGTCAAGCTGCGACGGCGCGAGCCCGAGATCCGAGTGAAGCATCGCGAAACCCGTGCGCACCACCAGTCTGTCCTTCGGGTGCCAGGCGAGTCCGATGCGCGGTTCCGGAGCCTGCCATTCGCGGTTCGTGTAGTTCCCGCCCGGATGCGTAATGACGCCTGTGGCGCCCGCGGCCACATTGTCTGTGCCCGTCGGATTGAACTGCGAGAACTGTCCGTACTTGGTGTGGTACGGGCTTTCCATCGCCCAGCGGACTCCCAGGTTCAGCGTCAGGGTCGGGCTGAACTTCCAGTCGTCCTGCGCGAAAAAGCTGTTGATGTTGTCCCGCGGCAGCCAGCTTGCCGTCGGAACGGCGAACGTGGAACTCGAAACCGAGCCCAGCATGAATCCGGCCAGACTGCTCGTCGTCGAACTCGGGTTCGGCATTCCGGTATTCGGACAGGTGCTTGCGCCGGTTAGGTTAAGGCTGGCGCAGTTGCCCGCCAGGCCCGCCGCCGTATCGAAAACGAAGTTGCCGCTCGGCGTTCCCAGGTTATAGCTGTTCTGCCGCATATGCAGCAGGTCATACCCGAACTTCAGGCTGTGGTTGCTCTTCACCCAGGTGACGTCGTCTTTCACTGTGAAGTTCTCGAGTACGTTCGTGCTCGGCGTGCCCACAGAAAGAGGGAGGCCGCTCGGCAGATAAGCGCCCGAGACGTTGGGAATACCCAGCAGCTGCGCGGTGTTAGCGTTCTCGTTGGGTCCGGTTACGTTCGCGATGAAGCGGTTGTAGCCCGCGCGGAAGTCGTTGATGAGCGTGGGGCCCAGGATCTTGGTCGCTCCCAGAGTTCCGGTGTTGTTGTAGTCATGCTCTACAACCTGGCTGCTATCGAAGATCGGGTTCGAAAGCTGCGGATTCGGGCTGCGCTGGTAAATCGATTTATAGAGCCAGTTGCCGAATACTTTGAAACTCGGGCTGAACTGGTGGTCGATACGCGCCGTATAGTTTTCCGAGAAATACTTCTTCAGGTAAGTTCCCTGGAAGTTATTCGAGGGGCCCGTATTGCTGTAAGTGCCCGGCGCGTTCGGCAGTGCCCAGGGATTAAGACTCAGGAATTTCGCCGCGACTGGGTCAATACGCGACGTGGGGATGACATTGCCGGTAATCGGCGTACGCGTCCATTGCCCGTTCACCATCGCGGTGCTGAGCGGGTCGTAGATCTGGTTTGCATTGACGCCGTGTCCCGCAAAGCTGAAATTGCCCATCAGTTCCTGCGCGTCGGGAACCGAATAAGCCTGCTGTTTCGCCTGCTTTTCAATCACTCGTTCTACTGCAAAGACGAAGAAAGTCTTGTTCTTGCCGTTATAGAGTTTCGGGATGTAGACCGGGCCATGCAGGGTCGCGTTCGGCTGCATGAACAGTTCCGAAGGCGTCGCCACCTGGCCGGGCTGCTGCTGCCCGAAGCGGTAAAGGTCGAAATATTTCCGGTCCTGCATCGCGCTCACGCGTCCGAACATGGAGATTTCACCGTGCAGAGTGTTCGTTCCCGTCCGCTGCACCGCCATGAGGGCGCCACCGCCGGAGTGTCCATATTCGGCGGGCAGAACCGTCCCCAACACCTTCACTTCTTCCACGGTGCTCTGGATATTCTGAGCCGTATAAATGGTCCCGTTGTTGTTCGAGACCGCGTATGTGCCGTCCTGGAAGAACCCGATTTTGCTGTCCTGCAGGCCATCGATATGGAATCCCTGCAGGTTTCCGGCGTAGCCGAATCCTTGAACATCGATGTTCGGCAGAAGGTAGAACGCGGACTCCACATAGCGCTGATAAAGCGGCAACTGCTGCAGATAACTGCCTTCAAGCACTGCGCCGCTCGACGATGTTTCCGTCTGAAGCTGCGCGGCTTCCGCTGTGACTTTGATCGATTCGGACGTGACGCCGACTTCGAGCGCGACGTTGATTTCCAGGTTGTCGCCAACTCGTAGTTGCAGTCCGTCCCGGACATATGCTTTAAATCCCGCGCTCGCCGCGCTCACACGGTAAGGACCGGGGCGCAGTGAAGGTACGCGGTAAAAGCCTTCGTTGTTCGTTTTCGTGTCGCTCGTGAAATTCGTCTCGACATTGACCACCGTGATATCAGCGCCGGCGATCACAGCGCCACTCGCGTCGGTAACCCGACCCGATATTGCGGCAGTGTCAAGCTGAGCCAGAGACGACCACGCCGCAAACGCGCATAGCGCTACTGCGGCTATTGTGTTCTTAATCATCTACGTTGTTTTTCTAACTCCCGAGGAAAAGTTGGTTGGCCCAATACTATCAGATGGGTACCAGGCCTCAGGAAAACCTAAAGATGGAAGGGTCGGTTACAACCGCGTTAGGCGGTGCGCTCGGGGAACTTCATACCCTGACGCCGATTTTCCAGAGACCGTAGCCGACAGCCTGCCGGAAATAGAGCCACCATTGTTTCGCCTCGCGGATATCTCCCTGCTCGCGCGGCGAACCATAAACCGTGAACCCCTGCTGCTGAAGAATACGCTTCGAACGGAAGATGTGATACCCGTCGCTCACGATGATGCACGACCGCAGTCCCATCCGGCGAAAAATCTCCGATGCGGCGCTCAGAGAATACACGGTGGACTCGCCTTCGTTCTCCACGATAACCGCCTCGGCCGGCACCCCTCGGTCAATCAGATACGACCGGCCAACATCGCCTTCCGTAAAAGAAGGGTCGCCGCCCGGTCCACCAGTCGTCATGATGTACGGCGCCAGACCTTGCTTGTAGAGTTCGACCGCGTGCTCAAGCCTGAGCTTGAGAACCGGCGATGGATGTCCCCGGTACTCCGCCGCTCCCATCACGACGATCACATCCGCCGGGCGAGCCTCATCCTGCGTACTCTGGGCCCCGATACGTACAGATAGCGCGATCAGATAACCCAGTACAAACGTTGCGAGCGCCATAGCCGAGAGCAGGGCCACGCGTCTGAAGTGCGTTATTCTGATCTCAACATTGTACGGGATGACGCGGATGGAGACAGTCACTAGCGCCGCCAATCCGCGGCTCAAGGATGTCCGACGCGCGGTCGCTCGCGGTTCGCTGACGGCTGACGGCCTCTGTGTGGCCGAGAGCTTTCACCTGCTCGAAGAAGCCCTCCGAAGCGAGCGCCGCGTGCCCGCGGTAATCGCCGCTGAATCGGTTCGGGATACCGTGGAACGGCACATCGGCCGGCTGCAGGAAATCCGAGTCCTCGTCGCGCCCGACCGGCTCTTTCAGGAAGTCGCCGCGACAGAGACCAGCCAGGGCGTCATCGCGCTCGTCGAGCCGCCAGCGTGGAACCTCGAGCAAATCTTTCGTGGCCGCAGCCTTGTGGTCGTGCTCGATGGGCTCCAGGATCCCGGCAACGCGGGCGCCATCGTACGTGCGGCGGAAGCCTTCAGCGCAACGGGAGTTCTCTTCGTGAAAGGCGCCGTGAGCCCCTGGAATCCAAAAACTCTGCGCGCCTCAGCCGGATCGTTGTTCCGCGTGCCGGTTGTCGCCGGACTCGACGCGCCTCTGACCCGCGCCGCTCTCCAGCAGCATCGGCTCGATATCTACGCTGCCATGCCCTACACCGGCTCTCAAACGCTCGCCGAAGACGTGGACCTCAGCCGCCGCTGCGCGCTGATCATCGGCAGCGAAGGCCGAGGCGTCAGCAAGGAACTGCACTCCGTCGCCGAGGAACTGGCTCTGTCGACCTCCGGCGTCGAGTCGCTCAACGCGGCCATCGCGGCGGCGGTACTGCTCTACGAAGCAAGGCGACAAAGAGTCCGGGTGGCGGCGCTTGCGTGAGCCTGTTCGACGCCAGCCCGGGTCTAACCGAAAGGAATGCTGCGCCTGATGCGAAGCGCCCCCTCGCCGAGCGCATGCGCCCGGAAACGCTGGATGATTTCGCCGGGCAGGAGCATATCCTCGGCCCCGGCAAACCCCTCCGCTCTCAGATCGAACGCGATCAGTTAACTTCGATCATTCTCTGGGGTCCGCCCGGCGTCGGCAAAACCACACTCGCCCAGATTGTCGCGCGCATGACGAAGAGCGAGTTCCTGCCGTTCAGCGCCGTGCTCGCGGGGATCAAGGAAATCAAGACCGTGATGGCCGATGCCGAGCGCCTGCGCAAACTCGGCCGCCGCACCATTCTCTTTATCGACGAAATCCACCGCTTCAACAAGGCGCAGCAGGATGCGTTTCTTCCCTATGTAGAGCGCGGCGATATCATCCTCATCGGCGCCACAACAGAGAATCCCTCGTTCGAAGTAAACGCCGCGCTGCTTTCCCGCTCGAAGGTATACATGCTGCGCGCCCTCACCGAAGAGGAGATCGTAACTCTCCTGCGGCGCGCTCTCCCTGTGGCGGGCGTCAAAGCCGGCGAAGAGACGCTCGAGAAGATCGCCACAGCTTCGAACGGCGATGCGCGTTCCGCCTACAACACGCTGGAAATCGCGGCGGCGGCCAGCCCCTCCGGGACGATCAGCGATCAGGCGCTCGAGGATGCCCTTGGCCGTAAGGTCCTGCTCTATGACAAAGCAGGCGAGGAACATTTCAACCTCATCTCCGCGCTGCACAAATCCGTGCGATCGAGCGATCCGGACGCCGCGCTCTACTGGCTCGCCCGAATGCTCGAATCGGGTGAAGACCGGCTGTATATCGCGAGGCGCGTAGTGCGTATGGCAATCGAAGACATTGGCCTGGCCGATCCGCGCGCGCTTGAGCAGTGCATCGCGATGCAGCAGACGGTGCACTTCCTCGGCATTCCCGAAGGCGATCTCGCCCTGGCCCAAGCCGTGATCTATCTGGCGGTCGCGCCAAAATCGGATGCGTCGTATCGCGCGCTCGGCGCGGTCATGCGTGAGGTTCGTGAAGGACGCGCCGAACCTGTGCCGATGCACCTCAGGAACGCTCCAACCCGCGCTATGAAGGAGTGGGGCTACAGCGCCGGATATCAGCACGCCCACAACTTCGACGAGGCGCTCAACAACATGCAATGCCTGCCCGAGCCGCTCGCCGGCCGCAGATGGTATGAGCCAACCGACCGTGGAGTGGAAAAGCGAATCCGCGAGCGACTGGAAGAAATTCGCGCGCGGCGCAATCTGCAGTAGTCGCGTTCAAAACGTGTATTCGAGCCAGTGGCGCGCCAATTGCCGCCTCCCTTAAGGGGAGGTGTTCAATGGCAAGAATTGCACGATTTGCGCTGGCCGCGCTGCTGCCCTTCGCCGCCATCGCGCAGGAACGATTTGCGCCCGGCCAGGAACGAGACCCGGGCCAGAATCTTTCGAACCGAGAGGGAAATTCCGGCAACATCGACGAGCGCGGCTACCCCCGCCGTCCGTATCTTCCCGACGATTATTTAACGCTTCCCGCCGGTACGCCGATTTCGGTTCGCACCAACGAATCGATTAATACGCAGGAGAGAGATGAATCGCGCACCTACTCCGCCCAAGTCAGCCAGGATGTAATCGACGCTGATGGACGGGTGGCGATCCCGCGTGGATCGGATGCCCGGTTGATTGTGCGCCAGGTGGGCCACGACCTGATGCTCGACCTCCAGTCCGTATCTGTTGCCGGGCGTCGATATCTGGTCGACTCCAACGATATTGAACAACAGTCGCGGCGCGAAGGCGTCGGGGCGAACAAACGTACCGCCGAGTTTGGCGGTGGCGGCGCGGTTTTAGGCACGCTGCTCGGCGCTATCGCTGGCGGCGGTAAGGGCGCAGCCATCGGCGCGCTTGCGGGCGGCGCCGCGGGAATCGGCACAGAAGTCTTAACACGAGGCAGCGCCGTCCGCGTTCCCGCGGAAACAGTTCTGAGCTTTCGGCTGGACAGCGTAATGTCGCTTCGTCCGGTCAGACCGTGAGAAAGGAGGTTTATGTCGGAATCAACGTTTGCAGGAAGTAATACCCACGAAAACGATCGCACGGAAGATGCCACCAGGTACTCGGTGGATAAGCGCAGACGGCGCGTCCTTTCCGCTTCGACGCTGAAAGGAGATCACGTTCGAAACGCCGCCGGTGAGCAACTGGGCAGCATCGATCAAATCATGATTGATGTCGCCTCCGGCCGCGTCGCGTACGCCGTGCTCTCATTCGGCGGATTCCTGGGAATCGGCGATAAATTATTCGCCGTCCCGTGGCAAGCCCTGAAAATCGACGAAGGAGAGCACGAGTTTGTGCTCGATGTTAGCCGCGAAACGCTGGAGAAGGCCCCCGGCTTTGACAAAAACAACTGGCCCGACATGGCGGCGCCCGAATTCGGGACGACGATTTACGCGCATTATGGGCACGCGCCTTATTGGGTGCATGATGTGACCGACGCTGGGGATTACGTTGGCGACGAGCGGCAAACCAATCGCAGCGCGGAGTACGAACCTACCGTCGGCTATCGCGCCGGCGAACCGAAAACGCATTGACTCAGCAGCAACGAATGGAGGACTAACAGATGCCGAAGATCTCCACGATGGAAGAACTGTTCCTGGACGAGATTCAGGACCTCTACGACGCTGAAAAACAGCTCACCAAGGCGCTTCCGAAGATGGCGAAGGCCGCTTCTTCAGACGCGCTTCGACAGGCCTTCGAAGAACACCTCGAGCAGACCCGCGGTCATGTCGACCGGCTCGAGCAGGTTTTCGAAGCCCTGGGCGGAACTCCCAAAGGCAAGAAATGCGAGGCGATGGTCGGCCTCGTCAAAGAGGGCGACGATATCGCGTCGAACACAGACGAGACATCGGTACGCGACGCAGGTCTGATCGCGGGCGCCCAAAAGGTTGAGCACTATGAAATCGCCGGGTATGGCAGCGCGCGCGCCCATGCTCATCGGCTGGGCCACGATCGTATCGTTTCATTGCTCGACATGACACTCGACGAAGAGAAGGAAACGGATGAGAAACTGACCGAACTCGCCGAGGACAGGATCAACGAGGATGCGGCCGGTATCAGGGCAGACCAGAGCGGAATTTCGACGCCTAAGCGCGCAGCGTCGTCCGTGAAAACGCGGTCGGCGGGAAGTTCGTCGACGCGGCACTAAGACAAAATTAGCCGGAGGGCAAAAGGGCGGGGTTCAAGACCCCGCCCTTTTGCTATCGTGGACATAGTTTTGTCCAAGAGTTTCGTTCGATTTCCGACCCTTTTGGCGGCGTTCGCCAGCCTTTCGTACGGGCAGGCGCTGTTCCAGAAGCCTGTAAAGGTGCTGGGAGATCCGGCATACATCGGGACCGCGAGCGCTCCGAACCTGATTGAAGGCAATGGTCCCAACGTCGTCGAAGGGCGCGAACTCAGCGGCCCCGCCGCCATTGCTCTCGATAACTCCGTATCGCCGCCGATTGTTTATATCGCCGACAGCGGCAATAACCGCGTACTTGGGTACAAGTATGCGACCCAGTTGACCGCCGGTTCCGTCGCAGACGTCGTCCTTGGGCAGGTGGACCGTTTCAGCAATTTGCCCCAGGGGCCGGGCGGACGCTCTACCGGATTCAACCAGCCCACCGGGATCGTTGTCGACGCTTCGGGCAATTTATATGTAGCCGACACTCTGAACAACCGGGTGCTCCGGTTTCCTCATCCGATGAGCCAGCCGGCGGGAACTCCTCAGCTTCCCGACCTCGTCCTTGGCCAGACCTCATTTAATACTTCGGGCGCGAACGCGGGCGGCGTCGGGGCTGCAACTCTCGCGCTGGGAAGTTCTTCCGTCTTCACGCGAAGCGGCCTCGCGTTCGACGCTGCGGGGAATCTCTGGATCGCGGATACATTTAACAACCGCGTGCTGCGTTATCCTGCCTCGGCGCTCAAATCAGGAGGGAACGGGCCTGCGGCCGATCTCGTAGTGGGACAGCCGGATTTCGTCACGACCACGGCGAACACGACGCGCAATTCGAAAATCGGGCTGAACGCGCCGCAGGGTATCGCGTTTGACCAGGCGGGACGGCTGCTCGTGGCCGACAGCAATTCGCGTGTGATGGTCTACGGGCCGAATCCTTCGGTCAATGCGCCTGCCGCGATCCGCATCGCCGGGGTGGATACCGTCTCCACTCCGACGACGCAGGTTCAACTAGCCGGCCCTCTGGGCGTGGCGGCTTCGTCCTTTGGAGTGTTCGTGGCCGACACGCTGAACAACCGCGTGATGGTCTTCCCGACCGTGGACACCTGGCCAGCTGAGACAACTCAGTTCTCGCCCTCGGCGACCGCGGTTGTGGGCCAGCTTTCCTATACCGTCGCGATGGCCAATCAGGGGATGGGCGACGCTTCGGCTACAACGCTCGCCGCGCCAGTGGATGTCGCGCTCTCGTCGACAGAACTCTTTGTGGCGGACGCCGGGAATAACCGGGTACTGGCATATCCGGTCGGGACGGGGGGCGTGATCGCAAGCGCCACGCGCGTCGTCGGGCAACTCGATTTTCCGTACTTTGCGCCGAATCTGATCGAAGGCAAGGAGTTCGATTTTTCGCTGGCGCCCGGCCTCACGCTAAGCGGATCGGCGCTAATCGATCAAAGCGCGAATCCTCCGCATCTCTATGTGGCGGATACGCAGAACAACCGCATCCTGGGATTCAGCGATTTCACGAAAGTGTCGAACGGGCTCCAGGCTGCGGACCTGGTGATCGGGCAGCCGGACTTCCACAGGAGTCTGACCAACTATCCAACTAATAAAGCCACGACGCCGAATCAGCAGGGATTGAACCGGCCGACGAGCCTCGCCCTGGATTCGGCGGGCAATCTTTACGTGGCGGATTCGGGCAACTCCCGCGTGCTGCGTTTCCCCGCGCCCTATCAGTCGGGAACGAAATCGCTTGAAATGGCGGACCTGGTCATCGGTCAGACCAGTTTCACAGTGACGGTTACCGACGCCACGGCTCAGACGCTGAATACGCCCGCGGGAATCGCGCTGACGATAGACGGGGCCGACGCAACCAAGCCGAATTCGGGATGGCTGGTGGTGAGCGACAGCGGGCACAATCGCGTGCTGTTTTTCCCTAAACCCTTCACAACCGGCATGAGCGCCACGAAGGTACTCGGATCCCTCAACTTCACAACCACTTATCCCGGGAGTTCCGGACCGCCGCAGTTCAATTCACCGCGCGGCGTGGCCATCGATCCGTCGGACCGAGTAGCGGTGGCCGATACGGCGAATCGCAGGCTGCAGATCTTCAATGCCGCGGCGGCGATCAACAATTACGACACGCCGCCGGTGAGCGTCACATCGGGTCTGACTTCTCCGATTTCGGTGGCTGCTTCGCCTACCGGATTCTGGGTCGCCGACGCGGGCGCGGGCCTGCTTCACTATCCGGTTTTCAATCAGTTGGTGATCGGAAACAAAGCATCCGACATGTCGATTCCCGCGATTGCGCCCGTTTCGGCTTTCAATGACACATACGGGAATCTCTTGGTCTGCGACGGCGCAAACCGCTTGCTGTATTACGCGCCGCAGGCGACGAGCGTAAACGCGGCGACCTATTCGCCGCGAGCTTTGTCCGGCGGTATGTATGCGGCGATCTTTCCGACCGTCACGACCAACATCATCGCGGCGGGTACGGCTTCAGCATCGACCGTGCCATTGCCAACGATGCTCGCAGACACTCAAGCGCTGGTCAACGGCAGCCCGATTCCGCTCTATTACGTCTCGCCCGGACAGATCAACGTGCAACTGCCGAGCGCCCTTCCCGGCGGCGGCACGGCCGATCTGCAGCTTGTGCGGCAATCGACCGGCCAGGTCTACGCCGGAACGGAGTTGCAACTGGCGTCCGCCGATCCGGGAATTTTCACGGCGAATGGCACGGGCGGCGGCCCCGCGGTGGCGGTCAATTTCGTGGATGGCTCGCTGAATTCTTCGTCAAATCCGGTGACGCGCGGCCAATATGTGATCCTCTACGCGACCGGACAGGGCGCGGTGACCAACGGTCCGCCGGATGGAAGCGCGGCGACGGGACCAACGCCGACGACGTCCGTCCCACAGGTGCTGCTGGGTAATTCGACCACCGGCGTGCTGCTTGATTCTTCGAACATTCAGTATTCGGGTCTCGCTCCGTTTCTTGTGGGCGTGTGGCAGATCAACATCCTGATTCCATCAAACGCTCCGACCGGCACAGTGCCCATCACCGTGTTTCAGAACAGTGTGCCCAGCAACGATCGGGCCTCGGTGGTCGGGGCAACTACGATCGCAATCAAGTAAGTCTCCTGGTATCTCAAGTGCAGCCAATGGCGCATGAGAGATATCAAAAACCTGCGTGTCGCGGCCATCGCGACGGACGGCGTGGAAGAACCCGAACTGCTGGAGCCTGCCAAGGCGTTGGAAACGGCAGGAGCGTCCGTGGAGCTACTTTCGCTCAAGCCCGGTCCGGTTCAGTGTTTTCAGCATCACGATAAAGGCTTAATGGTACAGGCGACCAAGGCGATTGAGGACGTAAGTCCCGACGACTACGACGCGCTGTTGCTGCCAGGCGGCGCTCTGAATGCAGACGCGCTGCGCATAGAAACCGCGGTCAAGCGCTTCGTGAGTTCGTTCGACAAGGAAAAAAAGCCGATTGCGGTCATCTGCCACGCGCCGTGGATCCTGATCTCGGCAGGCATCGCGAAGGACCGGACCATGACCGGATATAAAACGATTGAGGACGATGTTCGCAACGCGGGCGCCCATTGGGTGGACCGAGAGGTGTGCACGGACTTCAATTGGGTGACCAGCCGCCAACCCGGCGATTTACCGGCGTTTATTCCAGCTATGATCGAAACGTTCGCGGATTTTGCAAAAAAGACGCAACATGCCTGATTGAAGACGCGCTTTCAACTGGGCCTCTTCCGGGAGGCGGCAAAGCAATGGCTGGCGCACAACCCTTCGCGGCTGGGCGCCTCCCTTGCGTATTACGCCGTGCTTTCGCTCGCGCCCATGCTGGTGGTGGCTGTCGCGATCTGCGGTACGGTGTTCGGCGACCAGGCGGCTCGGGGGGAGGTCTACGACAAGATCAAGGACTTTGTGGGCCCACAAGCCGCAGGCGTAGTGCAGACGGTACTGATGGCGGCCCACAAGCCCAAGGCGGGGATCGTGGCGTCGATTACGGGATTCGCCGTTCTGCTGATCGGCGCATCAGGCGTATTCGGTGAACTGCGCAGCATTCTGAATCTGATCTGGGAAGCGCCCCCGCCGGGACCGACTACGGTGAAAAGCTTCGTGAAGCAACGAGTGTTTATGTTCGCGATGGTGACCGGCGCGGGATTGATTGTTATGGCCACGCTTGCGCTGAGCGCGATTCTTCAAGCCGCCGGAACTTTTGCGGACCGCTTCGTCAGGTTTTCGCCGGCAATGGCTGAAGGCGGTAATGCGCTCGTGAGCTTCCTGGTTTTTTCGGCGCTCTTCGCGATGATCTACAAGGCGATTCCCGAAGTCGATGTCGCGTGGAAAGACGTGGCGCTCGGAGGAGTGCTGACGGCGGCGTTGTTCGTGATCGGGAAGTTTCTTCTTGGCCTGTATCTAGGCAGGGCGAGCGTCGGCTCACCGTACGGCGCGGCGGGCTCGCTGATCGTGCTGCTGGTGTGGGTGTACTACTCGTCGCAGATTTTCCTTTATGGCGCAGAGTTCACGTGCGTTTACGCACGGCGACGGGGCTCAAAAGCCACGAAACGTGCATCGATGAACGTGGAGACCGCGCAAAGCCTCCGTTCGGATGCGCCATGAGTGAACAAAATACCTTCGAAGCGATCCGAAGAAATATCGACACGATCGCGCGGATGGAAGAGAAATATCTCACCAGCCGCGGTCTTGTGGAGCGCGCGGCCGATGCGATCGCGGCATTTTCGGGCAGCATGACCTTTGTCGGGTTGCATGTGCTCTGGTACTCGCTCTGGATTCTCATCAACCTGAGGGTCATTCCGTTCCTGCCGGCGTTTGATCCGTATCCTTTCATGCTGCTGAACATGATGGTGTCGCTTGAGGCCATCCTGCTTTCCACGTTCGTCCTGATGAAGCAGAACCGCATGAGCAAGCGCGCGGACTCGCGCGCGCACCTCGATCTGCAAATCAATCTGCTGGCGGAAAAGGAAATGACAATGGTGCTGCAAATGCTGCGGCACATCGGAGACAAAGTGGGCGTTCGCGATGAGGAACTGCATCGCGAGGTGGACGAACTGACTGCGGAAACGCCGGTCGAAATGCTGGCGGAAGAGATTGAGGAAAAACTGTCCCAGGAAGGCTGACCAACATGGAAATTCGCCACAACTACAACACACCGAACGTAGGACAGGTGGAGCGAACCGCTTCCGTAGCGGCGGGAGCCTTGCTCGCCTACGGCGCGATGAAGCAGAAAGGAATGGCGCGCCTGGGACTCGGGCTGCTGAGCGCGGCGTTTTTCCGGCGCGGCATTACCGGGTTCTGCTACACGTATCAGGCGCTCGGCATACGAACCGCCGCCGATCCGGAAGGACGCAACGCCACGCTGCCTTACGAGACGGGTATTCGCGTAGACAAGGCAATCACAATCAACCGGCCGAAAGATGAGGTCTACGCGTTCTGGCGGGACCTCGAGAACCTTGCGGAGTTCATGGAACATGTGGAATCGGTGCGTGTGCAGGGGGACGGCCGGAGGTCGCATTGGGTGGCGAAAGGCCCGGGCGGGAAGCGCATGGAGTGGGATGCGGAGATTATTAACGAGATTCCCGGAAAACTGATCGGATGGCGTTCGCTGCCGGGTTCGGATGTGCCCAACGCCGGTTCGGTACATTTCGCGGATGCGGCGGGCGGCCGCGGGACGGAAGTTAAGGTCGAGCTGCAGTACAACCCTTCGGGCGGAACACTGGGCGCATTCACGGCGAAGCTTTTCGGCGGCGACCCCTCGGAGCAGATTCACAACGATCTGAAACGGCTCAAGACGCGCCTCGAGGCAGGCGTCGTGCTTTCGGCGGGCGTGGAAAAAAGCGATTCGGACGGCGAGCATTACCGGAGAGCGGAGAAGGTGGTCGCGGCTTCGGAGGAGTCGTTCCCGGCGAGCGATTCGCCGGCTTACACGCACTGAGGAGAAGGAGAAATCACGATGAAGGCGATTTGCTGGCACGGCAAGAAGGACGTGCGCGTCGAGTCGGTTCCTGAACCGAAGATGGTGAACAAACGCGACGCGATCGTGAAAATCAATCTGACGGCGATCTGCGGGTCCGATCTGCATCTCTATCACGGCGTGATTCCGACCATGCAGGAAGGCGACATCCTTGGGCACGAGTTCATGGGCGAAGTGCTCGAGGTGGGGGCGGACGTGACGAACCTCAAGCGCGGCGACCGCGTGGTGGTGCCGTTCTGCATCGCGTGCGGGAACTGTTTCTTTTGCCAGAACGGGATGACGTCGCTGTGCGACAACTCGAACCCGAACGCGTCGATGGCGGAGAAACTTTACGGGTTCAGCGCGGCGGGGTTGTTCGGATACTCGCACCTTTTCGGCGGATACGCAGGTGGCCAGGCGCAATACGCGCGGGTTCCGTTCGCTGACGCGGGGCCAATCAAAGTTCCCGACAGCATCAGCGACGAGCAGGCCTTGTTCCTCTCGGACATTTTCCCCACGGGATACATGGCGGCGGAGAACTGCGACATCAAGTCGGGCGACACGATCGCAGTGTGGGGCTGCGGTCCCGTGGGTCAGTTCGCGATCCGGAGCGCGTTTCTGCTGGGAGCCACGCGGGTGATCGCGATCGATAACATCGCGTCGCGGCTGACCCTTGCTCAGAAGGGCGGCGCCGAGACGCTGAACTACGACGAAGGCGATGTGTTGGAAAAGCTGAAGCAGATGACTGCGGGGCGCGGGCCGGACGCGTGCATCGATGCCGTGGGAATGGAAGCGCACGGGACGACCGTCGATGGCTTATACGATTACGCGAAGATGGCGCTTAAGCTGGAGACGGACCGTCCACATGCGCTGCGGCAGGCGATTCAGGCATGCCGGAAAGGCGGCACGGTTTCGATTCCCGGCGTCTATGGCGGCGTGGTGGATAAGTTCCCTCTGGGCGTGGCGTTCTCGAAGGGGCTGTCTTTCAAGATGGGGCAGACGAATGTCCACAAGTACCTGAAGCCGTTGATGGCGCGGGTGGAGCGGGGCGAAATCGATCCCTCGTTCGTGATTACGCACCGGATGACGCTTGACGACGGGGCGCAGGGTTATTCGACATTCGATGCGCAGGACGGGTGCATCAAGGTTGTAATGAGGCCGTAGGCCTCAAAAAACGCGACTGAAGTCGCGTGTCCCCGCCACATGGAAGCGTAAGGAGGCCATCAGTCATGGACAACCGATCGAAGCTGGCGATTGCGACGGCTGGAGTGGCGGCGGGAGTGTTCGCGCGCCGGATGTATCAGAGCAGCCGCGAGCGGCTGATCGGCGGAAGCGTAGCGCTGATCACTGGCGGGTCGCGAGGACTGGGACTCGCGCTCGCCCGACGGTTCGCCCGCGAAGGATGCCCGGTTGCGATCTGCGCGCGGGACGAGGAGGAATTGCAGCGCGCGCGAACGAGCCTCGAGGAGCGCGGGGCGCGCGTGATGACGTCGGTCTGCGACGTGACGAACCGGTCGCAGGTGGAGCAAACCATCAGCGACGTGACAGCGTACTTCGGGCGCATCGACATCCTGGTGAACAACGCAGGAATTATCAAGGTGGGCCCCGTGGAGGCGATGACGATCGAAGATTTCGAGGAGGCGATGAACGTCATCTTCTGGGGAACCGTGAATCCCACGATGACGCTGCTTCCGACATTCCTCGAGCGCAATCGCGGCCACATCGTGAATATCACCTCGATCGGAGCGAAGGTGAGCGTTCCGCATCTCCTGCCGTACAGCGCCGCCAAGTACGCGGCGGAAGGGTTCTCGGAGGGACTCCGTGCGGAACTGAAGGGCACGGGCGTGAAGGTTACGACCATCGCGCCCGGGCTCATGCGAACCGGCTCTTACAACGCAGCGATGTTCAAGGGAGACCGCGAGGCCGAGGCGGCGTGGTTCAGCGCGGGCGCCAGCATGCCGGGGCTTTCGATGTCGGCCGAACGGGCGGCGTGTCAGATCGTGGCGGCCGTGAAGCGCGGCGATGCGGAGAGGATTCTGACGACGCAGGCGAATGTGCTGGCTCGGCTGAAGGGCGTAGCTCCGGGGCTTACGCAGGATTTGCTGGGCGCCGCGGCGTTGCTTTTGCTTCCTCAGCGGTCGGCGGATAAGCGGCAGACGCCTGGGTGGGGATTGGCGAATCTGAGATCAGCGAAGATGCGGGCGCTGCTGGCCTTTGGCCGGGTGGCGGCGCATCGGTTTAACCAGCGGACTGCTTAGGTTACGCCTCACGCCGGCTGTGCGGCGGGATCCTTGGAGCCTTCGCGCGAGCTTTTCTCAGAAGGCTTCACGGTCGAGCGGACCACGATGATGCGGTTCAGGGTGTCGAACCAGAACGGCGCGCCCAGAGCGAGCGCCGCGGCGGTGATCAACCAGCCGATACCGTGCACGAAAAGCAGATGGAAGCTCCAGAGGATGGGCGCTTCACATGGCCGGAGTTCCGTCTTGCAGGAGACGCCTTTGAAGTCGGGCGGGATCTTCGTTTCATCGATATTGCCCGACTGCGTATTCTCGAACGCCCAACCGATACCGAGATCCAGATTTTTCAGTTCCTTCACGGTTTGCTGAACATTTACGTTCTGAGGCATTCCGGCGGCTCCGGCGCTTTGAGCGGACGAAACGATCGTCTGCAGGTTCTTGCTGACCGAGAGGTTTCGGAACATAGCCAGCGAATCGGCGTTCACCGCTACTGTGACTACGACTCCGATCGCGAAAAGGATCTTCTGCGTACGGGCCTTGTACCAGCCCGACACGCGGTCCATCGAGGCATTGAACCACTCCTCGATGTTTGCGCGGGCTTGTTGGGCGTCGCCGTCGGCGGCGATCACCAGCCCCTGGATCGCACGCTTCAGACTTTCGGGTATCGCAATGCCGTTCACGTCGTTGACAAAGGCGCGCCCTGAGGAACCTGGCGATGGTTGCGTTGCGCCCTGCAGCAGTGTCCCGCCGGTCGTCATGTCCATCACGGCCAGCGCAAATGCGCGCGACGGGATGTAGGCGGGAAGCCTGGTCTCTTTTCCGAACAGGCTTCGGATCAGGGGATGGCGGTAGAACTCGCGTGTGATGGATGCGGCCGAGACCGAGTTCACCCAGGGGAGAAACGAGTTCCACCAGCTGCCTGGCCGGTCGCCCAGAAGATTCCGGATACCGCTTTCGAGATCGGTTGCCCGGTTTCGCAGGAAGGATTCCAGGCCTTCACTGACCGACGAACAAATCAGGCTCAGGAGCAGGTAGATGAACGCCATGCCGATGGCGACGTCGAGGAGTGGAAAGCCAGGCATTGGAAGTCAGTGACGGATCGTATCAAAACATTTCGCGGTGGGGGCGCGCTTGGGCGCAGCTCGGGCGCGGCTTGTTTCATGCGGTCGGTTCTCGAGGACAGGAAGCGGGTTATGCGGCCTGATTTCGGGGATTCCGCAGCGCGTTTGGGGCGCTTTGGCGGTTGGGTTCGCCGGTTGGGGCCGGTCGCGACGAGGCGCTCATGTTCGGTGAACAAAACGAACTCGGATCGTTGCGGATGTCGGCACAGAGCTTCTTGTCGGCGAGTGCCATTAGGTTTTCGAGATCGGCCAGGGTGAGGCGTTTGTTTGGCGCCGGTGTGGGTCCGGATTCCGGCTGGTCTTCTTCGCCGGCAGTGGCGAGGTCGACGGTTCGGATGACTTTGGCGATGTCGGTGAGACCGAGCGGTCCCGTTTCGTTGAGTTCGAGGCGGATGCGGCGTTCGGTCTGGAGGCGGCGGAGTTCGACAATGGAGCGGCGCAGTATGGTGTGGGCTGCGGTTCGGGCTCGGTCGATGGAGCGCTGTTTGCGGTCGAGTTTGTCGTCATCGAAGGTTTCGTCCTCAAGGGCGCGGGTGGCGAGGGTCGCTTCGATGAGTCGGCAGCGGCGCAGACGCCAGTTGGCACTGAAGATTTCTTCGGCGAAAACTTGTTCGAGGAGGCCCTCGGGGGAGAGTTCTTCCATGAGGACGAGGTAGTCTCGGGAATATTCGGCTTGTTCATCGGGGAGGACGAAGTTTTCTTTGGCGAACAGGCCGGATTTCAAGGCGTTTTGAGAAGAGATGGCTTTGCCGGCCTCGGTGCGGGGGCCTGTCGGGCCCGCTGGGGTGGTTTCGGCGGTTTGAATGGCTTCGTTTTGCGACATGAGCGTACGTGGTCCTTTCGGGGATAGGGTAGGTGGTGAAGAGTGCGGGTTTGGGCGCTGTCGGCAGATGTTGTTGATTTGGCGGGTGATTTTGGCGAGAGAAAAGTTGAAATCAGAAAGAGGGGCGGGAATTCGTTGCTAGGATTGAATCAGGAACCGTTCGATGACTGTCCAGCTGGATTGGCCTCCCGATGTGGTGGGCCGGCTCACCGAGCAAGCCCGACGAAAAGGGCTCTCGCTCGATGCGTATCTGCTCGAAAAAGCGCTGCGCCTGAACGGCGATTCCGATAACGAATCGGGCGATGACGCGGAGAAGCGCCGCGAGCGAGCCGAGGCCGCAGCCAGCATCCGTGAGTTGCGGGCCGGCGTGAAGCCGGATCCGGAGGGCTGGACTCTGCGCGACTATGTTGATTACGGCCGCCGCTGATGGCGGTCGTAATTGACGCATCCATCGCGTTATCGTGGTGCTTTCCTGACGAGAGGACAGATTTCACTGAAGCTGTCTTCAACGCCGTTGGTTCTTCGACGCTTGTGGCCCGAGTTCCTACGATCTGGGCTTACGAGGTTCGGAATGCCGTACTCATGGGGTTGCGTCGAAATCGAATCACGAAGCCCGAGAGCAAGAGATTTCTGTATGCGCTGGGTCGGATGGGGGTTGTGATTGCGGAACCATCTGATTACGATTCGGTCTTCACTCTCGCGGACCAGCATGGATTGACATTTTACGACGCGGCTTATCTGAATCTTGCTTTGACTAGTGGTCTGCCGATTGCGTCACTCGACAAGCGGGTCCTTCGAGCGGCGGCTGGCGCTGGTGTTCCGCTGTTCAGGCCCTAACCTTCCACGCGGCGCTAAATCCCCTTCGACAAAATCGCCTGATGTCTCAACTTCCGTGCAGCGCGCTGACGATCTGGAGTGGTTGATTTCAGGACGGACACGACGAGGAAGGAACAGACGGCGAGAAAGCGGAGGGTCGGGACGCAGATGCCCGGCTAACGGAAACTTCGCGAGATTGGCGAATTTGCTGCGGATCATCGCGTCGACCCGCTCGGCCGCTTCGATGCTGCTTTCGTTTCTGGTGTGACGCCAGATCTGCGCCAAGCTGCGGACAGCTTCCGGCGCGAGAATGAATCTTTTCAATCAGGCTGCGTTTTGAGCTGCGCGTCGAGTTCGTCTTCGGGAGCGCCTTCTCCGCGGTCGAGTTCCGCGTTTCCGTGGTGAATCTTGGCGCTTATGGCGTCGCGGTTGGCCGAAAACCATTCGTCCTGTTCGCGGAGGACGTCCAAATGCGCGCGGGCGAGCGTCTGCAATCGGGCGGAACTTATGAAGAGCGAATCCGGACGGTGCTTTCAGACCCGTTCTGAGAGGCCGCCGTGCGGGATCTGAGTAGCCCGCCGTGGTGTCAAATAGAGCATGGCCAACGACCTCCGGTTCGCCCTGCGCCTCATGCGCAAGAGTCCGGCGTTCTTCATTACCGCCGCGCTCTCTCTCGCGCTCGGCATCGGCGCGACGACCACCGTATTCAGCGCATTCCGCGCCGTCTTTCTGCGGCCCCTTCCGTACACAGATCCAGGCCGGCTGGTGGAAATCCGGAAGCCTTCGAACGATGGACGGCCGGACACGACGACCGTAACCGACGTTGCGTTCCTGCGCCAGTTCAGCCACTCGTTCGAGTCAATCGGCGTGCACGGTTTTCTGCGGGCGATGACGATGACCGGCGGCTCGGAACCGGTGAACATCGTCACCACGGTGGTGGAGAAGGATCTGTTCCCGACGCTCCGGCCTCGCGCGCAACTCGGGCGCGTGTTTGCGGCATCCGACTTCGAAGAGGCGAATCCGCGCGGCATCCTGCTTTCGAACCTTGCATGGCAGCGCGATTTTCAATCCGATCCCGCCGCCGTGGGCAGGCAGGTCAAGCTGGACAACGACACTTACACGATCATTGGCGTGATGCCGCGGGAGTTTCAGTTCCCCTCATCGTTCCCCAATGCATGGATCGCGAACCGTGACGGAGCTATCGACCCGAGGACGACCGCACGCGGCATCGTGGCGCGGCTCAAACCCGGCGTCACTGCACGCTCGGCGCAGGCCGAACTCGAACGGATGCGGCCCGCGCTGGCTCGGCAATATCCCGAATCAAAACGCAACTTTCACATCGAGGTAGCTCAGTTAGGCGAGCGGGACACGGTCCGATACCGCTCGGCTTTCCTGACGCTTTGCGGAGCGGTGGGCCTCCTGATGCTGATCGCGTGCCTCAACGTAGCCAATCTCGTTGTCGCGCGCAGCGTCGCGCGGGAGGGCGAGTTCGCGGTGCGAAGCGCGCTCGGAGCCAACAGGGGCCGTCTTGTCCGTCAGGTTCTGGTCGAGAGCCTCGTGCTCGCGTCGGTGGGCGGTGCGATCGGGCTGATGCTGGCCTGGGCGGGGGACCGCGCTTTGCTGGCGTCGCTGCCGCCGCATCATCAGATCGCCCGGCTCGGCGAGACACGCCTGGATGCGGAGGCACTGGGATTCTCCGTCCTCCTCAGCTTCCTGACCGCTGTTCTGTTCGGAATCAGCCCCGCGGCTGTGCTCTCGCGTTTCAGTATGCGGGAAATCGGCCGCACCGCCACTCAGAGCGCGCGCCGGGTTTTCTGGCGAAACGGTCTGGTAGCGGGCGAGGTGGCGTTGTCACTCGTGCTCCTCATCGGCGCGGGTCTTCTCATCCGGAGCTTCATCACGCTGGCCAACGTAGATCCCGGTTTCCGACGGGATCACGTTCTCACCATGATGATGCCCGCCGGAGCGGAGTTCTCGAAGGACAAGGCCGCTCTCGAGCGCCGGTTCACCGGCATTCTCGGGACCGCGCGGGCAATCCCCGGAGTCGTATCGGCGGGAGTGGCAACCGCCGTGCCGATGGGGACAATCAACATCTCGCTCAACATCGAACTTCCGGAACACCCCGGTGTGGCGATTTCGAACGACTTCAAATCGATCAGCCCCGGTTATCTGACCACAATGGGCATCCCCCTGCGGCGGGGACGCATGTTCACGGATCGTGACGACGGCAAGGCGCCTCACGTAGCGATCGTGAACGAGACGTTCGTGCGGAAATACTGGCCGGGAATCGATCCGATAGGAAGGCGAATGGGCACGGACATCACCGTCGTCGGAGTCGTGGGCGATACGCGTGATGAGCAGCTGGGCGTTGCGGCGGCGCCTGAGTTCTATCAGCCCTACACGCAGTACATCGGGCCGTCGCTTGGCGCAATGCTGGTGGTGCGCACACAGGATAATCCGGCCGCGCTCGCTTCGTCGCTCCGCGCGGCGATTCACAGCGCGTTCCCGGGCCAGCCGGTTTCGGACATCGCGACGATGGAGACTCGCGTGGCCGACTCGATGGCCGAGCCGAGACTCTACAGCCTGCTGCTGGCGATGTTCGCCGCCGTGGCGCTCGCGCTGACAGGGGTCGGCGTCTATGGAGTCGTTTCGTATGCCGTCAACCATCGGACGCGAGAATTCGGCATTAGAATGGCGCTCGGCGCGCAGAGTTCGGACGTGCTCGCGCATGTGATGCGCGGAGGGCTGGGGACGGTTCTCTTAGGCTGCGCCTGCGGGATCGGCGGGGCGTGGTTGTTGCGGACCTGGGTTGCAAGCTTACTGTACGGAATCGGGCCAGCCGATCCGATAGCGTTCACTGTGGCGCCCGCATTGTTGCTGATGATCGCCGCGGCGGCATGCTACATTCCGGCGCGCCGCGGGACGTCGATCGATCCGAATGTTGCGCTGCGAACGGAATGAGGTAGTGGATCAATTACATTCGTAACGCCAAGGTCTCTGACTTCCGCTAAATGATCTGGCATCACGGCTTTCACATTGCATCCACTTCGCGACCGACGGGAGCACACTCCTGGACCAGCTTTTCCCGCCCTAAGGAGACGTTTATCCTCGGAGTTGGGTTCGACGGGTATTGTGGACGCGACCCGCAGCGAGGGGATTTCGTCTGCAAAGTGTTAAGCTACAGACGACAGTGTTTCGGTGAAAATTCGCAGCTTTGCGCATAAGGGTCTGAAGCGCCTTTATGTGGAGGACAGCGTCAAGGGCGTGCCTCCCGATACAGTGGACAAGCTTCGCAAGATGATGGCATTTCTTGACCAGATGGAGGATCCGGACGAATTGCGGAACTTGCCAGTCTGGAAGGCGCACACCCTGACGGGCGATCGTCGGGGGATGTGGAGTCTTAGCGTCACCCGAAACCGGCGGCTGACGTTTCTCATCGATGCCGCTGAGAGGGAGATCCACGATTTGAACCTCGAAGACTATCACTAGAAGGGACGAACTACATGCCGATCAAGAACCCTCCCCATCCCGGGGACTTCGTCAGGACGGAGATTATCGAGCCGGCGGGTCTGTCGGTCACAGCCGCCGCAGCAGCCCTTCGGGTATCGCGTCCGGCGCTGTCCAGCCTCCTCAATGGTCGGTCGGATTTGTCGGGCGATATGGCGTTGCGCATCGAAAAGGCGTTCGGTGTCAGGATGGACACTTTGATGCGAATGCAGTCCGCATACGACATCGCGCGGACACGCAAGCGAGAGAAGGAAATCCACGTAAGGCGTTTTCATCAGCCCGCCGATGCACATTTATAACTGCAACGCTGGGTCGAAGAGAGGCGTATGACAAAGAGCTTGTCCACCCACATCGATCCCGAGGCCAAGCGCCACTTGGATTCTGAAAAATGGTAAGCCGAGGAGATTCAGGCTGGAATCACCGAACTCGAGGCGGGCCAGATCCTTAGCCACGAGAGGGTGTCGGAATGGCTCAGGTCCTGGGGCAAGCCGACTGGATCAAGAGCTCCGCGTTGAACGTCGGCCAGCGAGCTTACGCCGGGATCGCGCACGGCAACCCTGCCGTTTTCCAGGCGTCGAAGCCTCCGATGAGATTTGCGATGTCGCGGAAGCCGGCGCGGCGAAGGATGCTGGTGGCGATTGAGCTTCGGTAGCCTCCTTTGCAGTGGACTACCAGAAGCTTGTTGCGGTCGAGTTCGTTCAGCCTTGACGCCAGCTTTCCGAGCGGAATGCTGATCGAATTTTCGATCGCGCCGCCCGCTACTTCTCCGGGTTCGCGTACGTCGAGGACGGCGATCTGGTCCGGTTCCTGGTCGCGCAGTTCGACGAAATCCTGAACCGCGATCTGGGGAATGTAGTCGAGTTCGTATCCGTTCTTGATCCAGCCGACGACGCCATCCGCCAGGGCTCCGACCAGATTCTCGATTCCCACACGCGCGAGACGGAGTTGCGACTCGCGGACGTGCTCTGGATCTTCGCCGACGATGATTAGCGGCGTGTCGAGCCCGAGGATGCGGGCCGCCCAGGAGGCGTACTGTCCCGTGAGCCCGATGTGCAGCGAGCCCGGCACGTGGGCGACGGCGAACTGCATGACGGGGCGGGTGTCCACCACTACCGCGCCCTCCTTCTGTAACCGCAGAACGTCGGGCGCGGCGAGGTCGGGCAGCGCCGCGAGATCCGATAAGGGAGCGGCTCCGCGGCGGTTGAGGTCTGCGTCGCGGGCGAAGTATTCGGGGCGCGCCGGAAGGTTGTCGGTCAGCAGGTGAACGAATTCGTCGCTCGTCTTCGCGAGCAGGGCGTAGTTCGTCCGCCTTTGCTGGCCGATGGTGGAGGAGCTTTCCGAACTCATCTGACGGCCGCAGAGTGAACCGGCGCCGTGAGCGGGAAAGATCTCGGTGTCGTCGGGAAGCGTGAGCAGCTTTTCGTGAATGCTCTGGAACATGATGGCGGCCAGCTGCTGGGGGGTATGGTTCGGGGAGAGGTCGGGGCGGCCGACGTCGCCAACGAAAAGGGTGTCGCCGGTGAAGAGCGCGGCGGGGCGGTCGGACGCACCGAGGTCGTTCATCAGGATGCAGACGCTCTCGATGGTGTGGCCGGGAGTCTGGAGGAACCGGAGCCGGCACTGGCCGAAGCCGAGTTCGGTGGCGTCGGTGGCGGCGACGTGGGGGAACTCGGCGCCGGAGCCCTCACCCAGGTAGATGCGGGCTCCGGTTCGGTCGGCCAGTTCGTGGTGGCCGGAGACGAAGTCGGCATGGAGGTGCGTCTCGATGATGTGCTCGATGCGGCAGTTGTGGGCCGCAGCGGCTTCGAGGTAGATCTCGACGTCGCGTTGGGGGTCGATTACGGCTGCGACCCCCTCGGAGGCGATGAGGTAAGATGCGTGGGCCAGACAGCCCAGATAAAAACGCTCTACCTGTACCGGTTCCATGCTCGCTCCTTTCCTGCTGTTACCTTGAGTTACTTCGGCTGTGGCACAACCCGCAGATAGGGCAGGACCGTTTTGTATCCGTCCGGATATCTCTTGGCGGCATCTTCGTTGGAAACGGCGGCCGACAGGATGACGTCCTCGCCGGGCTTCCAGTTGACCGGAGTCGATACCGGGTGCTTCGCGGTGAGCTGAATGGAGTCGAGCACGCGGAGGACTTCGTCGAAGTTGCGGCCGGTACTCATGGGGTACATCAGCATGAGCTTGATTTTCTTGTCGGGGCCGATGACGAAGACAGTGCGGACCGTGGCGTTGTTGGCGGGGGTGCGGCCAGCGGACGTGTCTCCGGCATCGGCGGGGAGCATGCCGTAGAGCTTGGCGATGCTGAGGTCGGGGTCGCCGATCATCGGGTAGGTGACTTTGTTGCCCTGGGAGGCTTCGATGTCGGCCTTCCAGCGGGTGTGATCGGAGACCGGGTCGACGCTCAGGCCGATGATTTTGGTGTTTCGTTTCGCGAAGTCATCCTCCATGCCGGCCATATAGCCGAGTTCGGTGGTGCAGACGGGGGTGAAGTCCTTGGGATGCGAGAAGAGGACGCACCAGCCGTCGCCGATGAATTCATGGAAGCGGATGCGGCCCTGGGTGGTTTCGGCTTCGAAATCGGGGGCGTTGTCGTTGATTCGTAGTGTCATTAGTACCTCTCAGCTCTACTTTAGGATCTGGATTTCAGCGCCCGCCGAAACGTCGCGTTACGCTGATATGTTGTTTTTACTTCCACCCACTTTTTCAGGCCATTCTTCCAGGATGAGTTCGAGATGAGTTTTCGATGAGTGAATCGGCTGCGGTTCTGAGATTCGATGTGTTCGAGCTGGACTGCGCGTCCGGCGAGTTGCGACGGGAGTGCGACCGGGTCCGGCTGCCGCCGCAACCATTCCGAGTACTGGAGTTGCTAGTACGGCAGGGTGGAGAGGTGGTGACGCGGGCGACGATCCGCGAGCGTATCTGGCGCGATTCGTTCGTGGACTTTGAGCAGGGGCTGAACTTCTGTATCCGGCAGATTCGGGAAGCGTTGAGGGATGACGCCGAGGCGCCGCGGTTTATCGAGACGCTGCCGCGGAGGGGGTATCGGTTTCTGCTGCCGGTGGAGTCGGCAAAGGGGGCGGAGCGGCAGGCGGCGCGGAGCCTGATTGTGCTGCCGTTCCGGATGCTGCGACCGGATCCGGCTACGGATTTCCTGGCGTTCAGTTTGCCCGAGGCGCTGACGACGTCGCTTTCGGGATTGAAGTCGCTGGTGGTGCGGTCGAGCCTTGCGGCTTCGCGGTTCGCGGCGGGAACGCAGGATCTGAAGACGATTGCGGCCGAGGCGCAGGTGGATCTGATCGTTACGGGGACGCTTCTTTCAACTGGCGACGAGATTCGCGTCACGGCGCAGTTGACGGAGGCGGCGACCGGGACGCTGGTGTGCTCGTGTTCGACGCAGGCTTCGATCGGGCATGTTTTCCGGCTGCAGGATGAGTTGACGGAGCGGATGGTGGAGGCGCTGTCGCTGAAGCTGACGTCGCGCGAACAGCGGGCGCTGCGGCAGGATGTGCCGGCGAATCCGAAGGCTTACGAGCATTATCTGCGAGGGAACCAGTTCAGCCATGACGCCAAGCAGTGGGCCGCGGCGCGGGATCTGTATTTGAAATGCGTGGAGGCGGACCCGTGCTTTGCGCCGGCGTGGGCGCGGCTGGGGCGGATCCATCACGTGATGGCGAAGTATCTAACGACGGGCAGCGGAGATGGGCTTCGGCAGGCGGAGGCGGCCCTGCGGCAGGCGCTGGACCTGAATCCGGATCTGGCGATTGCGCATAAGTTTTATGCGCAGCTGGAAGTAGATCAGGGGTGCGCTGGCGATGCGATGGCTCGGTTGCTGGAGCGGGCGCGGGGCGCTGCTGATCCAGAGATTTTCGCGGCGCTGATCAGTCCTTTGCGGTATTGCGGTTTGATGGAGGCGTCGGCGAGGGCGTATGCGCGGGCGTCGGCGCTGGAGCCAATGATCCGGACCAGTGTTGTGCATACATGGTTCCTGCAGCGGGATTATAAGCGCGTGGCGGCGACTCGGATCGAGGAGAATCCGTACATCGTGGCGGTGGCTATGGCGGAGTCCGGGCGCGGGGAGGAAGCGGCGGGGGCGCTGCGGAATCTGGAGGAGAAGGTCCAGACGCGAATGCGGGACTTCATGATGGCCGCGCGGCTGATGATCGAGGGGGATGCGCAGGGTAGCGCGGCGGCGGTGGGGCGGATTGTCGGGTCGGCGTTTCGCGATCCGGAAGGACTTTGGTATCTGACGCGGCACCTGGCCCGGTTGGGGCAGGCGGATGCGGCGCTGGAGTTGTTCGAGCGTGTGGTGGCGGGCGGGATCTTTTGTTATCCGGCGATGTCGAGCGATCCGTGGCTGGATTCGGTTCGGGAGCGGCCGGAATTCGTACGGTTGATGGAAACCGTGAGGGAAAAGCACGCGACGGCAGCGAGTGAGTTCGCGCGGCGGGATGGCGATCGCGTGCTGGCCGGTTAGTTCAGCGCGGCGGCCGTCTTCTTTTCAGCAGACTTGGCTTCGGAAGCCGCGACTGGCGCGAGGGCCATGGCAGCCCAGGCGGTGGCGTCGTTGGAGATCCACTGATCGTGGCCGAAGGGGAAGCCGCTCTCAAAGTACGGCTGGAATTTGATGGCGCGGCTGCGGACGTACCATGAGCCATCCGGGAACTGCGCGCGGATGAGATAGTCCACGCCGCGTGAATAAACGGGTGAGGTGACGGGTACAGTTCCGGTCACATAGAGGGCGCGGAGGACGATTCCGGTTGCGTAGGCGTCGGAGTCGAGCCACTGATTCTGCGACCAGCCGCCATCGGGCTTCTGTTTTCCGGCGAGGTCACTAGCGGCGCGCGCAACGATATCCGGGTCTGCGCCGCCGTAGTAGAGACCCATCAGGCGCTCGGCGCGTTCCGGGTTGGTGATCGGGTGAGCTGTCAGAAGCCATTGCAGGCCGTGCTGACGACGAGCTGTGAATTCATCGCCGCGCGCTTCCCATCCGTAGGTTGCGAGGGCTCGCACAGCCATCGAAGTCAGGAGAATGCTGCCTTCGGAGAGCGGGGAACGGCCGCCGGAAGCGACCCAGTTACCGTCGGGTTGCTGGCTGACTGCCATCGCATGAACGAGAAGATCAGTGTCTGGTGAATGGGGCTGCTTCAGGTCGGCGAGCGCGGAGAGGTTATAGAGAAGCGGATCCATGTCGCCTCCGACATTCTCGAGGAATGGCAGAGCGTTCTGGTGGTTCGGACGAATGGCGGTGAGGCTATCAAGATAAAGTCTCTTCAGCCGTTCGTCGGCGGGAGCGCCGGCGTCGCGGGCTGCTGCGAAAACCCGCGCGCCCATGGGTTGGTGATGGCATCCGACGCAGCCGCTCGCGGCGAAGAATCCCTGGCCCGAGGTTGCGAGAAGTTCGGAGGCGCGGGCCAGGGCTTCGGCGGCCGTGGGGCGTCTGGAACCGCCCAGGAAAACAGCGGGGGCTCTCCACGGCGCGGCTTCTTTGGCGCCCGCGGCGCGGAGGACGGAAAGGATTTCGGGGTTGTTGTATTTGAGTGCCCAATCGAGCACGGACTCCCCGTTCTTGTCGCGAGCGTTGACATCGGCTTTGGCGGCGATGAGCTTCTTCACGACGGAAAGATCCGCATGGTCGTCGGCGACCGCCATCATGAGCGGCGTGACGCCGCGGATATCTTTCTCATCGACATGAGCGCCGGCGCGGAGCAGGTCAGGGACGGACTGCGGAGCGGACAGGGTAGCAACTTGCAGTGTGGGTATGTGGACCAGCGCGAGCGAGCCGGTTTTGACGGTGCCACCCGATGTGTTGGTGGCGTTGACATCGGACCCGGCGTCGAGGAGAAGTTTCACGCGGGAGTCGTCGCGGCGATAGGGGGCATTCTGGAGCGCGGTAACTCCGAATTTGTCGATGCGTTTCGCGTCGGCGCCGTGGGAGAGCAGCAGGCGGATGCTGTCCTCGTCTGCGTATGAGGCGGCGGCCATGAGGGCATCTGAGCCGTCGGAGTCGACGGCGTTTACCTGGGCGCCGGCTTCGATGAGGCGCTTGACCGTCGCAGAGTTGCCGTAAGTGGAAACGGCGACCATGAGCGGCGTGCGGCCCGTGTGGGTGGCGACGTTTGGCTTCGCGCCTTTCTTGAGCATGAGCAGGGCGCGATTGGAGTCCCATGCGCCGAGGTTGAGGGGCGTGGCTCCCTGCGAATTGGCGGCGTTGGGGTCGGCTTTGGCGTCGAGGAGGATGCGCACCGATTCGGCGCTTCCGTAGAGGGCGGCGTAGTGGAGGGGGGTGTTACCGAGGCGATCGGCGGCGCGGATATTCGCGGGGTCGCGGACGATGATTCTGAGGGCGCCGAGGTCGTTCGAGCGGATTACGCCGAAGATGGCGTCGATGTCGGTTTGCCCAAAGGCGGAAACGGCCGCGGCGAGGACGAAAAGAGCGGAAATCAGCACACGGCGCTTTGCCATAAACGTCCTATTTTGGCAGAGTTAGTGCCTTTGCGCCCTGGCGTGAGTACTGGGTAGAGGGTCGCTTCGCTCTTTGTAGTTTTCCGGAGACTCGCGGCTCGGCCTTATCTCCTTGACCTCGAACAGGGTCATACCTAAGAATGCTTTGGAGGTGTTTTGTGAGATTACTGGCTCCGTCAATTCTGATTTCCGTCCTAATTCCCAACCTCTTCGGAGACGCCCCCTTACTTCTGCAACACCCGACGATCAACGCGACGCATATCGTTTTTTCATGGGCCGGTGATCTCTGGAAAGCGCCGCGCGATGGCGGCGACGCCATCCGACTTACGGCCGGACCTGGTCAGGAGAATCATCCGATCTTCTCGCCCGACGGAACGCAGATCGCCTTTCAGGGCGAATATGACGGAAATGTAGATGTCTATGTCATGCCGGCGAATGGCGGTGAGCCGAAGCGCCTGACGTGGCATCCCTCGCCCGATGTGCCGGTGGCATGGAGCCGTGACGGGAAGCGCATACTGTTCCGAAGCGATCGCGACAGCGCTTCGGGTGTTCCCCGGCTGTTCGAGGTCTCGGCGAGCGGAGGCTTTCCGTCGGCGCTGGATCTTCCGATGGCGTACGACGCCAGCCCGTCGCCGGACGGCAACCGGTTGACTTACATGCCGATCTCGCCCGCCTTCACGGCGTGGAAACGGTACCGCGGCGGGCGCACTACGCCGCTCTGGATCGTGCGCTTCCCCGACAATTCCATTGAACGAATACCCCGCGATAATTCAAATGACTTCAACCCTATGTGGATCGGCGATAAGGTGTACTTCCTGTCCGACCGCAACGGCCCCGTCAGCCTCTTTTCTTACGACACGCGTTCCAGGAACGTTGCGGAGTGCGTCAGGAACGCGGGGTTTGATCTGAAATCCGCAACCGCCGGACCGGGAGCGATCGTATACGAGCAGTTCGGCTCGATTCATCTCTATGACCTAAAGACAGGGAAGGAGCATAAGGTGGACATACGCATCGCCGCCGATGTCCCTTCGGTTCGTCCTACTTTCGAGAAAGTGGCTTCGAAGATTTCGAATTTTGCGATCTCTCCCACCGGGGTCCGGGCAGTGTTTGAGGCGCATGGCGAGATTCTGACGGTTCCGGCGGAGAAGGGCGACATCCGAAACCTGACGAATACGGTTGCGGCGGCCGAACGGAATCCCTCGTGGTCGCCCGACGGCAAGCGGGTGGCCTTCTTTTCGGACGAGTCCGGCGAATATCAGCTGCATCTGCGGGAACAGACCGGCATGGGCGCGGTGGAAAAGATCGCGCTGAGCGAAAAGCCCGCGTTCTTCTACGATCCGGTCTGGTCGCCTGACAGCAAGAAAATTGTTTATCGGGACAGCAACCTGAAGCTCTGGTATCTCGACCTTTCGTCAAAAAAGCCGGTTCTCATCGATGAGGATTACTATAAGGACCCAACGCATGGGATGAACGCCGTCTGGGCGCCGGACAGCCGCTGGGTTGCATATACCAGGATATTGAGTAATCATCTCCGCGCCCTGTTTGTTTTTTCACCAGCGGACGGAAAACCTCATCAGATTTCCGATGGAATGAGTGACGCCGAATACGCCGCTTTCGACGTAAACGGGAAATACCTCTACTTCACGGCCAGCACCAACCTTGGGCTGACCACCGCCTGGCTCGATATGTCCAGCGATGCGCATCCGGTGACCAGGCACGTTTATGTGACAGTTCTCAGTCGTGATGAGCCGTCGCCTGTCGCTCCGGAAAGTGACGACGAGAAGTCGGCGACGCCGGAGGCTCCGGTTAAGACCGAGGCTCCTGCTCCGAATGAACCAGCCGCGCTGAATCCCATGAAAGACGATCCCGGAGCGCGCAAGCCGGGAGACGCGAAGCCGGCGGACGTCCGGATCGACTTCGACGACATCGGTCAGCGTGTTGTTGCCCTGCCGATTCCGGCGCGCGATTACTCCGCGATGTTCGCGGGCAAGACCGGAATTCTTTTTTTGGCCGAGGACCTCGCTGAGAGCGCTTCAACCCCTGGGCCTCCGTCGCGCACCGTGTATAAGTTCGATCTGAAGACGCGGAAGACCGATAAGTTACTGGACGGCGTACGAGATTTTGCCGTGTCCTTCAACGGCGAGAAGATTCTGTACCGGCACGGCGAGGCGGCGTGGGCGATCGTGCCGAGCGCGGCGGCGCCGAAACCGGGAGAAGGCGAACTCAAGCTCGACGGCATGGAGGTGCGGGTCGATCCGCGGTCGGAATGGAAGCAGATGTACAACGAGGTCTGGCGCATCGAACGGGACTTCTTTTATGACCCGAATCTGCATGGGGTCAACCTAGCGGATTACAAAGCGAAATATGCCGCTTTTCTCGATGGCGTGAGCAGCCGCGCGGAGTTGAATTATCTTTTCGAGGAGATGCTTGGCGAGCTTACCGTCGGGCATCTTTTCGTGCGAGGCGGCGATATGCCGGAGGTGAAGAAACTAAAGGGCGGGCTGCTCGGCGCCGACTATTCCATTGACCACAACCGGTACCGCTTCGCGCGGGTATTCAGTGGCGAGAACTGGAATCCCGATGCGCGCGCCCCTCTCACTCAGCCGGGAGTGAATGTGAAGTCGGGCGAATATCTGCTCGCGGTAAACGGGCGGGATGTAACCGCGGCGGAAAATGTGTACAGCTTCTTCGAGGAAACGGCAAACAGACCCATTGTGCTCAAGGTGGGTCCGAATCTTGATGGTTCCGGCGCGCGCGAGGTCACGGCGACGCCGGTGCAGAGCGAAACGTCGCTGCGCAATCTCGCGTGGATCGAGGAGAACCGGAGGAAGGTGGATCAGCTCAGTGGCGGGAAACTGGCCTATGTGTACCTGCCTGACACAGCCGAGGGCGGTTTCACGAACTTCAATCGCTACTATTTTGCGCAGATCGGCAAACAGGGGGTGGTGATCGACGAACGTTTCAACCACGGCGGTCAGATTGCCGACTACATTGTGGATAATCTGCGCCGCACGCAGACGAATTTCTTCATGACCCGGGTGGGCGCGCCTTTCACAACTCCTCAGGACGCTATCTTCGGCCCGAAGGCGATGATTGTGAACGAGTACGCCGGATCCGGAGGCGATGCGATGCCCTGGCTCTTCCGCCAGGAGAAGATCGGGCCCCTGATCGGCAAACGAACCTGGGGAGGGTTGGTCGGTATATTTGATTTCCCGTCACTGATGGACGGCGGAACAGTGACCGCGCCGAACCTGGCGTTCTACAACCTGAAGGGCGAGTGGGATGTGGAGAACCATGGAGTGGCGCCTGATATTGAGGTCGAGTACGATCCGGCGGCAGTTAAGGCCGGGCATGATCCGCAGTTAGAGAAAGCTGTTGAGGTGGTGATGAAGGACTTGCAAGCGCACCCGGTTCCGGTCTACAAGCAGCCTGCGTTTCCCAATTATCATTCGGCTGCGGGAACGAATTGACGGGCAAGCGGCCGGCGGGTTATCCCGCACCGTTGTCGATTTTGCCGATGCGACGCTCGTGATCCGCGACGATATCGGTCAGAAAGGTCATGGCTTTTGTGAGGCGCTCGAAGCTCAACTGAGTGACTTCGGCGAGGCGCTCCACGCGGCTACTCAGGTGGCTACCCATCGCGTCGATCTTCTCGCCCAAGGCCACGATCTGCTGGTCGTGGGCGCGAACGGAATCCGTCAGTTCGCCTAACTGCCGGTCGCGCGAGGCGATTGACTGCATGAGAAACTCGGCTTTCTCTTCGAACGTCATCAGTGCTCGATGTTAGCTTTCAGGGCGGGATAATATCTACAGGCGATTATGACTGTCGAGATCAAGCGTTGTTTCTTTTGAGGTGATATCCAGGAGCAGGCCGTGAGCCTGAAAGAGAGCATCGAAAGCAAACTGAATATTTCCACCCGCATCCGCTGGGGTGGGCCGGGGTCCCTGGACGTTTTCCTCAATAACGAGAAAATCTATTCCAAAAAGCAGACGGGCCGAATGCCGACCGTTGATGAAATTGTCGGGCTGATTCGCGCCCGGGCATAAAAAAGCCGCGATTCCCGTTTGGGGAATCGCGGCGTTTTTGTTTCAGAGACGGACTGGTTTAGTAGTCCATGCCCTCGGGGCCGTGGCCGGCAGGCGCGGCGGGGGCCTTCTTCTCGGGGATCTCGCAGACCATCGCTTCGGTGGTCAGCATGAGTCCGGCGATCGAGGCCGCGTTCTGCAGCGCGGAGCGGGTCACCTTGGCGGGGTCGATCACGCCCGAAGCCACGAGGTCTTCGTAGTTTTCGGTCGCGGCGTTGTAACCGTAGTGAGCGTTCTCGTTCTCGCGGATCTTGCCGATCACGATCGCGCCTTCCACGCCCGAGTTGTGAACAATCTGGCGAACCGGCTCTTCGCAGGCGCGCTTGATGATATCCACGCCGATCTGCTCGTCACCAGTGACCTTGAGGGTCGCCAGCTTCTTCGCAGCGCGGAGCAGCGCAACGCCGCCGCCGGGAACGATGCCTTCCTCGACGGCCGCGCGGGTCGCATGCAGCGCGTCTTCGACGCGGGCCTTCTTCTCCTTCATTTCCGTCTCGGTCGCCGCGCCGACGCGGATCACCGCAACGCCGCCCGCGAGCTTCGCGAGCCGCTCCTGCAGCTTTTCACGGTCATAGTCGGACGTGGTTTCGTCGATCTGGGTGCGGAGCTGCTTG